>Ga0208029_1000345_pt1 | contig 31078 bp, 32 predicted proteins | sample MalvireepMed_s12_FD_184242 | JGI IMG/M metagenome (GOLD analysis project Ga0208029, IMG submission 184242) | Marine viral communities from the Global Malaspina Expedition - Malaspina viral metaG DeepMed_s12 (SPAdes) (version 2) | ecosystem: Environmental > Aquatic > Marine > Oceanic | place... | reverse complement strand
CAGTTTTTGAGGTACCATTTTGGATAGCGGCTTTTAGTGTGGGTTTTTGTGTAGGAACTTGAATTCTAACACTTTAAGCCGCTTCTTCCTTCCTCATGCTACCTTCTTCATGAGAAATCCGGGCTAGGGAACAAAAGGATAAGGTGCCCTCACCTGCCCCATCACAATCCGGGCATCTTCCGGCTTCAAGCCATGCTTTCGCAACTGCGGCATCACCATCGCGCCGACTTTGTTGCAACAACCGCTAACCTGTTAAGTCTTTCTCCTGTGGACTAGGATAGCAAGCAAACCCAGCCAAACAGGATAGGAACCTTGCGGGCTACTCCCTTTCTCATAGACGGCAATGCCGAAACCAGGCCCCTTCTCCGACTGGCATTCAATGAAGGCTTTTCAGAACAGTGGCTGCAGGAACAGCTTTTCAGGAATCCACAAAGCCTCCCCTTTGGCGAGATCAATCCCGGGTATCGAGAAGTCGTACCCCTGTGCATGGAAATGAATACCGCCGCAGGCCCCATCGATATCGTCTACGTAACGTCACAGGGAAAATTGGTCATTGTTGAAACCAAACTCTGGAGAAACCCGGAAGCCAGAAGAAAAGTCATCGGCCAGATTCTGGACTATGCAAAGGAGCTTCAGAACTGGAGCTACTCTGATCTGCAGCGGGAAGTCTCACGCAGGACTGGAGAAAAAGGAAACGTCCCGTATGCGTTAGTCCAAAACCATTATCCAAACACCGACGAAGCCGAATTCGTTGATGGCATCAGTAACTCACTGGCACAGGGCGACTTCATGCTGGTGATAGCGGGCGATGGGATCAGAAGCGACACCCAGGCAATGATCCAGTATCTCGACAACACTGCGAATATGAAGTTTACGCTGGCAGTGATCGAAACCGCGGTTTATCAAACGGAAGAGCAAGACCTGACCTTCATACAACCTCGGACGCTATTCCAAACCAAAGAGATCCAGCGAACGGTATACATTACTGACTTTGGCGACACACCATCACAGGTAGATAATCGAAGCACCAGCCAACCATCGTCTTTAATGACTCAATACCATCAGTTTTGGAAAGCATTTATTGATGATCTCAGGCTCGACGATCCCGACCAGCCAATGGCCAACCCGGTAGCAAGAGGCAACATCTTTTTCCCGATGCCGCCATCCTCAACGACAGCCTGGATAACGCTCTATTTCTATAAGGCGAAGTCTGAAATCGGTTGCTTCTTGCGCCTGGCCAGCTCGGAAGAAGGGCTGTCGCTCTACCAGGAATTGAAAGAGGATGCAGAGGCTATCAATAGCGAACTTCCGTTGACGGTTGAATGGGATGACAAAAAATGCCGGATCATCACCCATCGGCGAATTGAGGGCGATTGGCCGCCGGTATCTGACCCAGGCGTAAAAGCATTTTTTTCCGAAACGCTGAATGCGTTCGTTAATGCCTTCCGGCCACGCATGGAAAGGTTGAGCGCCCTCGACAACTGAGCGCCAAATACTTACTGCTCCTTCAAGCCACGGTAGTGATCACAAGCCGTATTCCGCTCTCGCGCCAGCCTGGGATCACTATTCCCCATGGCTGAAACTGTCGCCGCATTGCAGGCCTGACGGGCCTCATCCAAACCAGAGAGCGCTGGTGCCGCGCCGATATTCGCCACCGTGGGTTTGAAAGATATCGCCGCGTTGCAATACATTGTCTGGAACTTCGCTTGCTGCCAGTTACTGGAACTAGTCTGCTTCAATTCCGAACATAGCGCGTTGAACAACCTCGATGCCTTGGTAGTGCATTCAGAAAATTGACTAATCCTTTGCTTATAGTTAGCACAAACACTCTCGGGACGAACCCGCCACATCTGATGCTGGTAGGAGATGGGAACTCCCTCGTATTCGACGACAACAGGCGTCACCTCGAGATTTCTGGTTTCACTGAAATGATTAGAGACCGTCGACTGCACAGTGTTGAGGTAAGCAGCAAAAACGTAACTTACTGGGTCCAAGACTTCATACTCCGTTAGCGACACCGACAGTGGCTAGACCTTCAGGCAAGATATTCCACGCCAGTATCCGACACTTTCAAAAACTTCTCCTGCACCAGTAGATTAACCGCCTTCTGGATAGCCATTTCATTGCCCTGAATGCGCAGGTGAGAGGCAATGTGATTGCGGAGCGCAGTGACCTTTTTAGGCCGTTTCTCTTTGGGCTTCGCGGAGAGGTTCTTGATCAATTTCTCCGCATCACCCGTGGCACCTGCCACCTTGACTTGCTTGCACGCCCGCCCACTGGCCTTGATATGGGCAATCAACGGCGAGAAACCGGTGTCGTTGCTGATCACATCGAACGCGACCGAACGCTCGGCCTGGCCGTCCAATTTGCCCAGATAGTAAGCGAGGTGAAAGTCCAGGTTGTTTGCCTGGCTGGCCTTTAACTGAACGACCATCATGTTAATCGGCTTGTCGTACTTCGTTTCCGTGAAGTCCAGCTTGGGCTGCTTCGCACCGAGGAATACGATGACGCGCTCATACTCGGAGAGATTGACCTTGCCGAGACTTCCGATGTTCTCGTAATCAATGAAAGCCCACTTCATTACTCAACGCCCTGTGTTTGATGCCAATCAAAATCGTATCCACGAGATTGGGGAAAGGTCCATTGTCATTATTACGATCACAAAGTACCAACAATCCCCCGACACCTGGGAAACGCCTTACACCCAAAAAACTCTTTCCCAGCATTTGCCCCACGCTTCACCGTCCGCTTCACCATTTCACCCTGACATTTGGGGCACCTAGGCGCGCTCGCTTTCTGCTCCACAATGCTCTTCACATGGGCCACATGCTGCCGATGGTTCCGGAAGGTTGCCGCCAAACGCCCGGTTTCGATTTTTGAGACGATGTCCTGAACTTCCGTTTCGCTGAGCACTTCGTCTTTGCGTGATTTGATAAAGCGAATGTAGCCACCACCGTAAGCAACGTTGTCCGGCATCGGAGTTTTGAAAGTTGAATCCCCCACAAACACTACCAACGAAATTACCTGCTCATCGCCGAGCCCCAGCAGGCTCTGCAAAGTCTTCACATGCTTGTAGTTCTGGTGCAGCGGGTTCTGGAATTTCTGGGAGTGGCGATAGATCTTCTGGGTCCAGTAACGTTGTTTCTCGTTCCCGAAAATCCAGCCTTTCATGTTCTTCGTTTCCACCACGAACACGCCGTAGCAGGACACAATGATGTGATCGATCTGGGTGGTACCGTCTTCGGTGGGCAGGGTGACGTTTTTTAAGAGGTGGTAGTGCGTTTTATCGAGAAACAGCTTCGCGGCGAGGTTGACCATGGCTTCGCCGGCTTTGCCTTTGAACCAGGGCGTTCTCAGAATGGGTAACAGGATGAACAGCGGTACGAAATACCAGACTTGATTCGGTAGAGAGTTCAGTAGGGTGTTGAATAGCTGGCCGAAGTCCATCCGTTTTCCTTAACAGCGGCGTCAATCCGTTTCTTATAACTACACACTAACCTAATTTTCAGGAAACTTCCCATACCGTCAAGGTCAAATTTTGTAAACGTGATACTGAAAAACCGCGCGGTTTCCCGGGCGGCTTTTTGCATTCCTGAATAGCCTACGGAATCAAGCTGCGGCCAGGTAAGCCCCCGCCACCGCCAGCACTCCCCCAATCCCCCGGCTAAACCGGCTATCTGCCTTCAGCATCAAACTACCCAGTCCACGACCAACCAGCGTGATGGCCAGGGTGGCGATGGAGAAACCGGCCAGGTAGGCCGCCAACGTAGCGCCTTCCGGCATTTCCGCACCATGGGCGAAGCCATGAAACAGCATGAACGCACCAACCAGGGTGCCACCCACGGCGGTGGGCAGTTTGGCCAGGGTGGCGATGAGGATACCGGCCACCAGTACCGAGAAGGTGATGCCGGTTTCCACGCCTGGCAGGCTCAGGCCGCCCCAGGCCAGGGCGGCGCCGAATACCATGCCGCCGATGACGAAGGCGGGGGTGGCGTTTTTCATGAGTTTGCTCTGGCGCACGCTCCAGAAGCCGATGGCGGCCATAGCCAGCAAGTGATCCAGGCCTAGCATGGGGTGCAGCAGGCCGCTGGTGAAGCCGCCTTCGGTGTGGCCGGGGTGGGCCATGGCGGTGGCGGAGGCTGTCAGCAGCGCGGCGGTGGCGAGAAGTTTTGAAGTCAGTTTCATGGTGTTGCTCCTGGTGGTTCTGTAATCGTATTGGTTCGTTTGCTCAGGCCATTTCAGCCAGTTTTTCAGGACGCCTTTCCGGCAGCATGCCGCGCTCCAGAATGAAGCTGATGATGGTGTCCAGCCCTACCCCGTCGTACAGGTTGGTGAACACGAAGGGGCGTTCGCCACGCATTTTTTTGCTGTCCCGTTCCATTACCTCCAGGGAGGCGTGTACCTGTTCGGCAATGTCGATCTTGTTGATGATCAGCAGGTCGGATTTGGTGATTCCGGGGCCACCTTTACGGGGGATCTTGTCGCCGGCGGACACGTCGATCACGTACAGGGTGAGGTCGCTCAGCTCCGGACTGAAGGTGGCGGATAGGTTGTCGCCGCCGGATTCCACCAGCACCAACTCCAGATCCGGATGGCGGCGCTGGAGGTCGTCAATGGCCGCCAGGTTCATAGAGGCATCCTCGCGAATGGCCGTGTGCGGGCAACCGCCAGTTTCCACGCCCAGGATGCGGTCTGCGGCCAGGGCTTCGTGGCGCAGCAGGAAGTCGGCGTCTTCCCGGGTGTAGATGTCGTTGGTGACCACGGCGATGTCGTAGTGGTCCCGCAGGGCGGTGCATAGCTGGCGTAGCAATGCGGTTTTACCAGACCCGACCGGGCCGCCGACGCCTACTCTCAGACAATGTGTCATGGCTGTATCTCCTTGATGTTTTTATTCAGCTTCTGAAAAGCCGTGAATACTGGGTTTCATGCAGGGCACTGCCGAGCGCGAGGCCCGGCAGGATGGGCCCGAGTTCGTGGTCTTGCCGTGCCAGCGCCTGGTCGGCGGCAATCACCAGTGCCGGGCGCAGTTGTTCGATAATCCGTTGGGCGGCGGTGTGGCCCAGGGGTAAAGCTTTGCAGGCCACCGCCAGCTGGTTTTCCAGCCAGGCCCAGGCAAAGCCCAGCAGGGTTTGCCGCACCGGCACCCGGCGCATCTGGGCGGCCCAGGCAAACAGGGTGATGTAGCCGGGCTCGGCCGGAATCAGGGTTCTCTCCGGCAGCAGGTTGAGGTTGCCCAGCAGGGTTTTAAGGGCACCGCCCAGGCGAGTGTCTTCGTCGCTCAGTTCTGCGGTTTCCCGGGTGGCGTGCAGCCACTGGTTCCATTGCGCGATGGTGGCGCCGTCGTCGTTCGCCCAGGCGGTTTGCAGCCGGGCCAGCAATGGCAACTCGCACCGGCTCAGGCCGTCTTCCAGTACGCCTTCAATCCACCGGGCCAGTTCCGCTTCGTTGTTCACCCAACCCAGCTCAAAGGCACTTTCCAGGCCCTGGGACCAGGCAAAGGCGCCGATGGGCAAAGCCGGGCTGACCAGCTGCATCAGCCCCAGCAAAGCCAGGTCGCCGCCGGGTTCGCCCTCACCCGCCATGGCTGCGGGCTCAGTGGGTGTGTTTGTGGCCGTGAGCATGGGTATGTCCAGCAGCGTGAGTGTGGTCATGGCTTTTACCGTGCAAGTGCTCATGAGAGTCCGCGTGGGAATGGCCATGGCTATGACCGTGCGAATGGCCCTGGCCGGCCTGGTTGTAGGCTCCGGGTTCCGGGTCGAAGGTGGCGGTGTGGTGCACTACGGTGGCGCCCAGGCGTTCGGCCAGCTCTTCCAATACGTGATCGGGCGGAAAGCGCACGAAGGCGCCCTGCTCGTCTTCACCGATCGCCAGGGTGACGTGGCGGTTGCCCAGGTGGTAACACAAGCGGGCCAGCGGCAGGCCGGTTTCTACGCGGGCGGTGACCACACGCTCCTCGGCAGCGCGAATGCGGATGATCTCGCCGGATTTCGCTTCCAGCAGGTCGCCATCTCTCAGCACCGGGCCCCGGTCCAGAAACAGGCCCACGTCCAGGTTGGTTTCGGTGGTGGCCCGCAGGCGGCCGCGAATGCGCAGTTCGTAGGGCAGCACCAGGTTGTCGTGGATTTCGCTGGCGTCTACTTGGGTAATGCGTTTTATCAGTTCCAACATCCGTTCGTTCCTCTCCCAGCCTTGAGCTGTCTTGCTTAAAAATCAGCCTTAGGCTGTATTGATTAAAAAAGGTGGTAGCGCTGGGCCAGGGGCAGTTCGGTCGCTGGCTCGCAGGTGAGCAATTCGCCATCGGCGTGCACTTCGTAGGTTTGCGGGTCTACGGTCAGGTGCGGGCAGGCGTCGTTCAGTTTCATGTCTTGCTTGCGCACGCTCCGCACGCCTTTGCAGGCGGAGAGCGGGCTGTCCAGCCCCAGTTCTTTGCCAATATTGGCGTCCAGCGCAGCCTGGCTGACAAAACTCAGGCGCGTGGCACTGGCGGCTTTGCCGAAAGCGCCAAACATGGGGCGATAGTGCACCGGCTGCGGCGTGGGGATGGAGGCATTCGGGTCGCCCATGGGGGCAGCGGCAATCATGCCGCCCTTGAGGATGCAGGCGGGCTTCACACCAAAGAACGCGGGGCTCCAGAGCACCAGATCCGCCAGCTTGCCCACTTCCACTGAGCCCACCTCATGGGCGATGCCGTGGGTAATGGCGGAGTTGATGGTGTACTTGGCGATGTAGCGTTTGGCGCGGAAGTTATCGGCGCCGCACTCCTGGTCTTCCGGCAACAGGCCCCGCTGCACTTTCATTTTGTGGGCGGTTTGCCAGGTACGGCAGATCACCTCGCCCACCCGGCCCATGGCCTGGGAGTCGGAGGAGATCATGGAGATCACGCCCATGTCGTGCAGGATGTCTTCCGCCGCGATGGTTTCCCGGCGGATGCGGGAATCGGCAAAGGCCACGTCTTCCGGGATGTTCGGGTCCAGGTGGTGGCACACCATCAGCATGTCCAGGTGTTCGTCGATGGTGTTCACGGTGTAGGGCCGGGTCGGGTTGGTGGACGACGGCAGCACGTAGTCCTTTGAGCAGGCGGTAATGATGTCCGGGGCGTGGCCGCCGCCGGCGCCTTCGGTGTGGAAGGTGTGAATGCAGCGGCCTTTGAAGGCGGCCAGGGTGTCTTCCACAAAGCCGGATTCGTTCAGGGTGTCGGTGTGGATGGCCACCTGGATATCGTACTGGTCGGCCACGGTCAGGCAGTTGTCGATGCTGGCCGGAGTGGTGCCCCAGTCTTCGTGCAGTTTGAGGCCGATCACGCCGGCTTTTACCTGCAGCTCCAGCGCTTCCGGCAGGCTGGCGTTGCCCTTGCCCAGGAAGCCGATGTTCATGGGCAGGCTGTCCACGGCCTGCAGCATCTTGCCGATGTGCCAGGGGCCCGGGGTACAGGTGGTGGCGTTGGTGCCGGTGGCCGGGCCGGTACCGCCGCCGAGCATGGTGGTCACGCCGCTCATCAGGGCTTCTTCTACCTGCTGGGGGCAGATGAAGTGGATGTGGGGGTCGATGCCGCCGGCGGTGAGGATTTTGCCTTCGCCGGCGATGATTTCGGTGCCGGGGCCGATGACGATGGTCACATCTGGCTGGGTGTCCGGGTTGCCGGCTTTGCCGATGGCGGCGATGCGGCCTTTCTGGATGCCCACGTCGGCTTTGACAATGCCCCACCAGTCGAGGATGAGGGCGTTGGTGATGACGGTGTCCATCACTTCGTGGTCGCAGCGCTGGCTCTGGCCCATGCCATCGCGGATGACTTTGCCGCCGCCGAATTTTACTTCGTCGCCGTAGTGGGTGTGGTCTTCTTCCACTTCTATCCACAGTTCGGTGTCGCCCAGGCGGACGCGATCCCCTACGGTGGGGCCGTACATGTCGGCGTAGGCTTGTCTGCTGATTTTCATGTTTTTTCTCACTTTAATCTTGGTGCCGGGCCCGGCGGGGGTTGCCCTTCCGGGAAACGCTCCTTGCGGCACATCCCTGTGGCGCTTGTTCTCCGGCATCCATGCCTCCGCACATTCCCGGAAGGGCAACCCCCGCCGGACCTCAGACTTAGTTCTTGGAGTCCAAACTCCCCATCACCTCAGCTCTGAAACCGTAAATTTCCCTTTTCCCCGCAAACGGAATCAGCGTCACAGACCGGGTCTGGCCGGGCTCAAACCGAATGGCGGTGCCGGCGGCCACGTCCAGTCGGAAGCCGCGGGCTTTGGCGCGGTCGAAATCCAGAGCCGGGTTGGCTTCGGCGAAGTGGTAGTGGGAGCCGATCTGCACCGGGCGGTCGCCGGTGTTGGCCACGTCCAGCTGGATGCGTTCGCGGCCGGCGCAGAGTTCGATGTCACCGTCTTTGAGTTGGCATTCACCGGGGGTCATGGCGCGTTCCTCAAACAATCGGGTTGTGGACGGTGACCAGTTTGGTGCCGTCCGGGAAGGTGGCTTCCACCTGGACTTCGTGCACCATGTCGGCGACGCCGTCCATCACATCCTCGCGGGTGAGGATTTCGGTGCCGGCGCTCATCAGTTCGGCCACGGTGCGGCCTTCGCGGGCGCCTTCCATGATTTCGGCGCTGATCAGGGCCACCGCTTCGGGGTAGTTCAGTTTCAGGCCTTTGGCTTTGCGGCGTTCGGCCAGCAGGGCGGCGGTGAACAGCAGCAGCTTGTCTTTGTCTCTGGGGGTGAGTTCCATGGATGACTCCGTTGTCTCTTATGCGTCAGGTAAGCCAGATTCTGGGTGTGTGTGCCGGTACGCTGGCGAGCATGGGGCGCAGCAGGTGCCAGGCCTGTTCGCACAGGGCCCAGGCTTCGTTGCGTTCGGTGCCCAGGTAGCGCAGTAGCAGCACGCCCCGGCGCCGGGTGACGGCCCAGCGGTTGTGGTCCGGTAAATGTGCTCTCAGCACTTCGATGGCGGCGGCTTCGTCGTCCAGGCCGACCGCCCAGAGGGTCGCCTGTACAGTGGCGCCGCCCTGGCCCCAGGGGCCGGTGAACCGGCGGTGTTTCGGGTCCAGTAGCTGGCGTTCCAGCCACAGCGGTTGGCCGTCCAGGCTTAAATGGAAACGCTGTTCCAGTTCGCCGGTGGCAAACGGCAGGTCGCTGGCCGGGCGGCCCAGCGCGAGCACTTCCCAGCCCAGGGTTCGGGCGCCGGTTTCCAGTTCAATGGTGGTGGTTTGCAAACCACGGGAGCCGTCGAAGGCGATGGTTTCCTGGGGCAGGTATTCCAGGATCGCGTCTTTGGCTACCTGCAACCGGGTGTGCTGGCCCCAGGCCACGCCATGGCTGTCGGCCTTGTACAGTTTCGCTGCGGCCGGGGTGGTCAAAAGCGCATGCCCACCTTCGGCCACAGAGGCTTCGATGCGCAGTTCGTCGCCGCTCACCATGCCACCTGGGGGATGCAGCAGGTACACATGACAGCAGCCGGTTTTGCCCTCCGGGTAGAAGGGGCGCTGCACCCGCAGTGGACCATGGTGGCGCCGGCGCACCAACCGGGTTACCGGCGCAGGTTCGCTCTCGGTACGTGCCTCAAAGCCCAGTTCCAGGGCCGCCGCCCAGCGCCGTTCCGTGTCGAAACGGTGGCCGGAGGCGTGGCGGTCGATGGCTTGGTAGGCGGTCATACGGTCAGGTGCTGTTTGATGAGTTCATCGGTCAGCCCGGCAATATCGCCTTCGGCCACGCGCCGGCCCCGGTCGAGGATGGCGAAGCGGTCGGCGTATTTGCGGGCGAACGGCAGTTTCTGTTCCACCAGCAGCACGGTCAGGCCGTCTTCTTCAATCAACCGGCGAATCACTTCGCCAATCTGAGCCACGATGTTGGGCTGGATGCCCTCCCCCGGCTCGTCGAGGATCAGCAGTCTCGGCTCAATCACCAGCGCCCGGCCAATGGCCAGCTGTTGCTGCTGGCCGCCGGAGAGATCGCCGCCCCGGCGGTGTTTCATTTCTTTCAGCACCGGGAAGAGTTCGTAGATGCGCTCGGGGATTTGCTTACTGCCATCGGCCCGCACCGCCAGGCCGGTGCGCAGGTTTTCCTCCACGGTCAGCAGCGGGAAGATCTGCCGGCCCTGGGGCACGTAGCCGATGCCCAGGCGGGAGCGGTCCTCGATTTTCTTTTTGGTGAGTTCCACATCCCGGGCAAACTCGATGGCACCGCTTTTCACGGTTTCCTCGCCCATGATGCATTTCATCAGAGTGGTCTTGCCTACGCCGTTGCGGCCCATCACGCAGGTACACTGGCCCTGGGGCACGTCCAGCTCCAGATCCCAGAGCGTGTGGCTTTCGCCGTAGAACTGGTTGAGCTTTTCAATCTTGAGCATCAGGCCTCCTCCCCGAGATACACCTTGATCACGTCCGGGTCGTTGGAGACCTGGTCCATGGTGCCTTCGGCCAGCACGCTGCCCTGGTGCAGTACGGTGACTTTGCGGGCAATGGAGCGCACAAAGCCCATGTCGTGCTCCACCACCACCACGGACTGCTTGCCCGCGAGACTGGTGAGCAGTTCAGCGGTGCGTTCCATTTCCTGTTCGGTCATGCCGGCCACGGGCTCGTCCACCAGCAGCAGCCGGGGTTTCTGCATCAGCAGCATGCCGATCTCCAGCCACTGTTTCTGGCCGTGGGAGAGGATGCCGGCGGGCTTGTCGCGCAGCGCCTGCAAGCCGATCATTTCAAGGATTTCGTCAATCCGGTCCCGGTATTCCGCGGTCATGATGGCGGTCAGGGTGGGCAGGATGCGTTTGTCGGCGGCCATGGCCAGTTCGAGGTTTTCGAATACGGTCAGCGCCTCGAACACGGTGGGCTTCTGGAACTTGCGGCCAATGCCCAGGGTGGCAATATCCGGCTCGTTCATGCGCAGCAGGTTGTGGCGGCTGCCGAACCACACCGAGCCGGTATCGGGCCGGGTTTTACCGGTGATGATGTCCATCATGGTGGTTTTACCCGCCCCGTTGGGGCCGATGATGCAGCGCAGCTCGCCGTCGTCGATGGTGAGGTTGAGGTTGTTGATGGCCTTGAAGCCATCGAAGCTCACGCTCACGTCTTCCATGTACAGGATCGGGCCGTGCCGCACGTCAACCGGCGAGGCCACGGGGGTGAGAAACTCAAACACCTGGTCCCGGTTGGCAAGTTGTTCAAAGATGCTCATGCGGTGGCCTCCTGAGCGCCGGGTTGGTCATCGCCCTTCTGGCGGCGTTTCTGCAACAGCCCGGCAATGCCCTTGGGCAGAAACACCGTCACCAGCACGAACAGCGCGCCCAGGGCGAACAGCCAGGCGTCCGGCATGATGCCGGTGAACACGGTCTTGGCGTAGTTCACCAGCAAGGCGCCGATAACCGCGCCATACAGGGTGGCGCGGCCACCGAGGGCAACCCACACCACGATTTCGATGGAGAACAGCGGCGAGAATTCGCTGGGGTTGATAATGCCCACCTGGGGCACGTACAAGGCCCCGGCCACGCCCGCCAGCATGGCGGAGACCACAAACACGAACAGCTGCACCCGTTCCACCCGGTAGCCGAGGAACCGGGTACGGGCTTCAGCGTCGCGGCAGGCCACGCTGACCCGGCCCAGCTTGCTGGTGACAATGGCCCGGCACACGACATAGCCCACTGCCAGCGCGATGCCGGTTGCCAGGAACAGGCCAAGCCGGGTGGCATCGCTGCGCAGGTCAAATCCAAGGATGTCTTTGAAGTCGGTCAGGCCGTTGTTGCCACCGAAGCCCATCTCGTTGCGGAAGAACGCCAGCATCAGGGCAAAGGTCAGAGCCTGGGTGATGATGGACAGGTACACGCCGGTTACCCGGGAGCGGAACGCCAGGAAGCCGAACACCAGCGCCAGCAGGCCCGGGGCCAGCAGCACCATGATGAAGGCGAACCAGGCCATGTCGAAGCCCTGCCAGTACCAGGGCAGCTCCTGCCAGTTCAGGAACACCATGAAGTCTGGCAATACAGGATCGCCATACACGCCACGATCACCAATCTGGCGCATCAGGTACATGCCCATGGCGTAGCCACCGAGAGCAAAGAAGGCGCCATGGCCCAGGCTGAGAATACCCAGGTAACCCCACACCAGGTCTACCGCTACCGCCAGCAGGGCGTAACAGAGGTATTTGCCCAGCAGGGTGACGGTGTAGGCGCTTACGTGCAGGGCGCTGTCTTCCGGCATAAACAGGTGCAGGAAGGTAACCAGGGCCAGGGCGGCGAACAGAACGCCAAGGAAAAGCTGGGTGGAACGCTCCTGAAAGGGCCGAAGCAGCCAGGTTTGTGATGTCGCCATAACTCAGCCCTCCGCCGCACGGCCTTTCTGCGGGAATAGCCCGCGTGGCCGCTTTTGAATGAACAGGATGATCAGCACCAGCACCATGATTTTGGCGAGGACCGCCCCCGCCCAGGGTTCCAGCAGCTGGTTGATGGTACCCAGGGAAAGCCCGGCAATGAGGGTGCCCCAGAGATTGCCCACGCCCCCGAACACCACCACCATGAAGGAATCGATGATGTAGTTCTGGCCCAGGTTGGGGCCGACGTTGGTGATCTGCGACAGGGCCACACCCGCCAGCCCGGCAACGCCGGAGCCCAGGGCGAAGGTCATGATGTCCACTTTGGTGGCTTTAATGCCCATGGAGCGGGCCATGGCCCGGTTCTGGGTAACAGCACGGACTTCCAGGCCCAGGCGGGTCTTGCGCATGATCAGCATCAGCCCGGCGAATACCACCAGGGCAAAGCCGATCACGTACAGGCGATTCAGGGTGAGCGACAACGCCTCGTTCACCATGATTGAGCCGCTCATCCACTCGGGCGTGACCACGGTGCGGTTGAGGGGGGAAATCACGGTACGCACCAGTTGTTGAAGAATCAGGCTGATGCCGAAGGTGGCCAGCAGGGTTTCCAGCGGGCGGCCCTTCAGGTACTGGATAACGCTGCGTTCGATGGCGATGCCCGCCAGCGCCGCCACGAGGAAACCGGCCGGGATGGACAGGATCAGGGCCAGGCCGGGCTGGCCCGGGAACAGCTGCTGCATGCCCCAGGTGGTGTAGGCACCAAGCATGATCAGCTCGCCATGGGCCATGTTGATCACGCCCATCACACCAAACGTGATGGCCAGGCCAATGGCGGCCAGCACCAGTACCGAGCCGAGGGACAGGCCAAAATACAGGGTCTCGGCAGCGCGGTTGAGTTTCAGTTTCTGTTCAATGCTGGCCAGGGCTTCCTCGGCCGCAGCCGCCAGCGCGGGGTCATCGCTGTTCACAGCATTATTCAGGGCGGCACGCACGGTCGGGTTCAGGCTGCCGGACAAAGTGGCAACCGCCTCAACATCGCCCTGCTCCACCTGGTAAATGGCCAGGGCATTGGTGAGCATGTCACGCACCCGCTCGTTGTCTTCCACCTGCAGGCGGGCCTGCAACTGGGTGGCCAGCGCTTCATTCACGTCGCCCAGCAGATTGCGCGCGGCATCAAGGCGTTGGCCGGGGTCGGCCACGGTCAGGTCGATCACCGAGAGGATGCCCTCGATGTCGGCCCGCAGGGCGTTGTTTACCCGCAGGCTTTGCAGATCCCGGCGCGACATTTCACCCAGGTCTTCGCCGGTCAGCGCGTCGGCGATCTGCCAGTTACGGCCCCGGTTATTAACCACAATTACCAGGACACCGGTGTCTTCAATCATCGCGAGTTTGCCGTCACGAACGGCTTCCAGCCAGCCCCGGGCGCGTTCATCGCCAGTTTCGGAGAGGGCTTTGAGTAAGTCGGTTTTTTCAGCTTGTCCTGCTTCTACGAGCCGTTTCAGCAGCGCTTCGGGCGCATTCGTCTGCGCCTGGGCATTCGCCAGTGTGGCCCCTAGGGCCAGACAGACAGCCAATGCCATCCTGGCGAGCAATCGGTGAATGCTCATGATTCATTCCTGTTGGCTTGGGAATTCGGGAGCGGTGCCGGGCAGGCTCTGGCCTGCCCGGCTGTGCCCGGTTGGAGCTTAGTTGGAGGCCACGTCAGCCGAGCCACCACCGCACTTGCCGGTGACCACGTTGAAGTTGCCGCAGCGCAGAGGCGCCCGCCAGTCACTGATCAGGTCCTTGGAACCTGGCAGGAAGTCAGACCAGGCATCGCCAGCCACGGTAGACGGGGTTTCCCAGACCACGGAGAACTGGCCGTTGTCCTGGATCTCGCCAATCAGCACCGGCTTGGTGATGTGATGGTTCGGCATCATGGTGGCGTATCCGCCGGTAAGGTTCGGTACGCTCACACCGATGATGGCGTCTTTCACTTCATCCACGTCGGCGGTGCCGGCTTTCTTCACCGCTTCAACGTACATGTTGAAACCGATGTAGTGGGCTTCCATCGGGTCGTTGGTGACGGCGGCATCGTCGCCCTTGTAGGCAACCCAGGCGTCGATGAAGTCGTAGTTGGCGTCGTTATCCACGCTCATGAAGTAGTTCCAGGCAGCCAGGTGGCCAACCAGCGGAGCGGTGTCGATGCCGGAGAGTTCCTGTTCACCCACGGAGAACGCAACCACGGGAATGTCGGTGGCGGAAATGCCCTGGTTGCCCAGTTCACGGTAGAAGGGCACGTTGGCGTCGCCGTTGATGGTGGAGACCACGGCGGTCTTCTTGCCGGCGCTGCCGAATTTCTTGATGTCAGACACGATGGTCTGCCAGTCAGAGTGGCCGAAAGGCGTGTAGTTGATCATGATGTCGCCGGCGGCCACACCTTTGTCTTTCAGGTAGGTTTCCAGAATCTTGTTGGTGGTGCGTGGGTAAACGTAGTCGGTGCCCGCCAGCACCCAGCGCTCAACACCCAGATCGTTCATCAGGTAATCAACCGCTGGAATCGCCTGCTGGTTGGGCGCCGCACCGGTGTAGAACACGTTTTCAGATGATTCCTCACCCTCGTACTGAACCGGGTAGAACAACAGGCCGTTCAGCTCCTCAACCACTGGCAATACGGATTTACGGGACACCGAGGTCCAGTTACCGAAGATCACGTCGACCTTTTCTTTCTCCAGCAGCTCACGGGCTTTCTCCGCGAACAGCGGCCAGTTGGAAGCGGGGTCAACCACCACCGGCTCCAGCTGGCGGCCAAGTACGCCACCGGCGGCGTTCTGCTTTTCAATCAGCATCAGCATGGTGTCTTTCAGCGCGGTTTCACTGATGGCCATGGTGCCGGACAGGGAATGGAGAATACCCACCTTGATGGGGTCTTCGGCGGCAAACGCGGTATTGATGGAACCGAAAGAGACAGACAGCGCCAATGCAGAGAGGCCCAGTTTCACGTGTTTTTTGATGCTCATGTTGTGCGTCCTTTTCGTTGGGTTATGAGTCGTCAACGCCTGAACCCCATAGCATCAGCTGTTCCAACACCACAGAAAATACTTTAAAAACATCATGTTATATATTGTTCATCGCGCATTTCGTAATCGCGCCACAAGATAGCGCACTAACCTTTGCTTCAATTTAGTGCACTGGGCAACCAAGCGCGCTGTTTGTGTGCACGACGCTCGCAGCACCCAAACCATGAACCCAAATTCACCGAAATACTCACAACAATGTAAGACATCTCGCACACACCAACGAGCCGATGTCCGGTATTTCCCCCACTCATGTTCAGTAAAATGGCGGTTGTCAGGGATGATAAGCCAGCACGGACGTTGGCTCAGGGATGGAAACTCCACGGATTCAGGAGTTGCCCGAAGGACAGGGCTGCAAGGATGAATGCAAGGACGAAGTGCTCAGGATGATGCGCGCCTGACGGATCAGGCAGGGGTCAGCCACGGAATGTCGGGACTACACGGATCGTAGTCCCATTCCGTGCACTCAGGCTCCAACACCTACCTACCGCCCTACCAGCAACCACTCGCTGTCATGCCTGACTGTTCATAACAACATTATCGACACTCAGGAGTTCTCCGATGAAACACAACACCCTTCTGGCAACCCTCGTTTTGCTGTTCAGCCTGGCCACCGGCTTTGCCTACGCCAACGAAGCTGAAACCATCAATATCAATACAGCCGATGTAGCTACCCTGGCCTCGCTGAACGGTATTGGCGAAGCCAAGGCACAGGCGATCATCACTTACCGCGAAGAAAACGGCCCGTTTTCCGCCACCGAAGAGCTTGCCAAGGTGAAAGGTATTGGTGCCCGTACGGTTGAGAAGAATGCCGAGCGGCTCGCCGTAGAGTAAGACCCTGTCGGGCAGCCCCGGCTGCCCTTCCCTGCCCCTCTGGCGCAGCCATGCTGCCACTGCTACCCTTGCCGGCCAACCCACACCAATCCAGCAGATTCAGATGATTCAAGGCGCCCTTTTGATTGCCCTGGCCGCGCTGCTCTGGGCCACCACAGGCATTGTTGCCAAGTTTCTGTTTACCGGCACAGAGCTTGAGGCCATCACCCTCGGCTTTCTTCGGCTGGTGGTTGCCCTGCCCTTCTTCTGGCTGCTGATGCGCCGGGAGCAGAAGCAACTGGTTGCCGCCCACCCCGGCCAGCAGGTTGCCGGCAGCTCGCTCCGTTCGCTGGGCCTGAAAGCCTTTCTGCCATTGGCCGCTCTTGGCCTGTTCCAGGCGTTTTACCAGGGCAGCTACCTGCTGGCCGTCGACCTGACCGGCGCTGGCATTGCCACCCTGATTTCCCTGTGCCTGCCGCCCGTCCTGGTGGCCATTCTGGCCGCGCCGCTGCTCGGGGAAAAACCGAACCTGCTGACGGTCATCGCAGCACTCGCCGCCATTGCCGGCACCGGCATGCTGGTGGTCAGCGATATGGATACCGCCGGTTCACTGCGCCTTGCAGGTATTCTGATGGCGTTGCTGGCTGCCGCCGTCTATACCGGCTTCACACTGACCAGCCGCTACAACTCTGCCGGCACACCGGTATTCACAACCGCCTTTATCTGCTTTGCTACGGCAGCGTTACTACTGTTGCCGGTGGTTGCTTTCAGTGGAGGTTTTGAAGGGCTGGACACTCTGGGGCTGAAGCACTGGCTGATGATTGTCTACATCGGCGTGGTGCCCACTTGCATCGGCTATGTAAGCTTTTTTAGCGGCATGAAAACCACACCAGCAACCTTGTCCAGCATTATCGTAACGCTGGAGCCGCTCTTTGTGGCGCTGCTGGCCTGGGTGATTCTGGGGGAAGTGTTGGGGCCGGTCGGTATTGCCGGAGCACTGATTCTGACCATTGCGGTGATAGTAGCCTCCCGCTATGGCAAATCCCCGGATACCAGTGCCGAGCACTGATACCGGGGCTACCGCTGGTTAACCCGCGCAACAATCAGCTGTCTTTGCGCTGCTTTTCCAGCATGTTCGGCTGCAGGATTTCAATCCAGTAGCCGTCCGGGTCTTTGATAAAGGCCAGGCCTTTCATCTTGCCGTCGTCCGGCTTCTTCACAAACTCCACACCCAGCTGTTCGAAGCGTTCGCTTGCGGCGTAGACGTCGGGCACGGCGATACCGATGTGGCCAAAACCCTGGGGCTCGTCGTTGCCGTTGTGGTAGGCAAAATCCGCGTCGGCTTCGGTGCCCCAGTTGTGGGTGAGTTCCAGCATGGCTTCCCGGCCGAATGTATAGGTTGTGCGGTGAGCATCATCCATCGGCACAGACTGGGCCTGCTTGTCATCCAGATAGGCCAGAAAGTACAGGGTGAACTTCATTTCCGGGAAGTCCAGTTTACGCACCAGCCTCATGCCCATCACCCGTGTGTAGAAGTCCAGGGAGCGCTCGGGGTCTTTAATGCGCATCATGGTCTGGTTAAAGACATAACCTTCGGTTTCCGGCACTGGAGCATCATAAAGACCCGGCGCCTGTTCGAAATGCTTGGGCATTTTGGTTTCCCCTTTTGGTTTAGAGGGTGATTTTAGGGACTCAGATTTAATATATGCGTGCAGCTGGCGCGGATTTCAATGCCATATATCACTCCCGTGCGACCAGTCGGTTTGTGAAACAGCGCACAGATACCCGCGCCCTCCCCGCCTTAAAGTACACCTGCACAACAAATAACCGCCCGCCTTGCAAAAGGCACCAGCGCGGGCTCCGGCAAAGACGGGCTGTCCATTCACGATGTCGAGTTCCGGGCGGACATTGATATGCCGGTTTTCAAGATTGGCGGCACCAGTATCGGTACGGTGCAGTTCACCGATTTTGCCATTACCGACACCACCTTGATGGTTTACGGGCACTGATAGAACCTCGCATGGCACCGTTCACTGGACAAGGCCCACGCCGGTCAGGGTAAACTGCCTGCCCTGATACGGCGGGCGAGCAATGGCAAGCGAGACTGACGGCGATTACCAGAAACGGACCTCCTGGCGCAGGCTGACGCTGTTCAGCCTGGTCTTCCTGCTGATGACCGGCGCAGGCCTCTATGCCGTATACGACCGCTTTGCCGGCCGCAGTTTCGAATTTGATAACCGCCTGCTCTCCCCCACCTTATTGATCCCGGCCGCGGCCCTGTTACTGGTGTATTACCTGGCCGATGGCCTGCGCCTGCACTACACCCTTCGGGCGCTCGGCCACCGGCTGCCCTTGCGCAAAGTATTCCGGCTGGTGTTTATCAACCTGTTTTTCTCCAACGTCACGCCCATGGCCACGGGTGGTGGCTTTGCCCAGATCTGGTACCTGACCCGCCACGGCGTGCCGGTTGCCCGCGCCACTGCCGCCACCACGATTCGCACGGTACTGGCGGTGATCTTCATTTTCTCCTTGACTCCGGTCTTTCTGCTCACGCTGGATGAGCTCGATGGCGGCGTCTGGTCGTCTGGTGTCGGCACGGCCCTGGCCGTGTTCGTAACCCTGTATCTGGGATTTTTTGCGGTGCTGCTGCTCCGCACCCGCTGGCTGATTGCCCCTCTGAGCGCCCTGATTGCCGGGCTTCGCAAGGCCCACCTGATCAACGCCAGCCGCCACGACCGGTGGCAGTTCAAACTGCGCCGGGAAATGCTCCGGTTTGCCCAGTGCTTCAGCGATTACCTCCAAGGTAACCCCCGCGACATCCTGCTCTCGGTGGGCTTTACCGCGCTGTTCCTGCTCAGCCTGTTCAGCTTTCCGGCGCTGCTGATCCATGGCCTGGGCTATGAGGTGAATTACCTGGTCACTCTGGGGCTGCTGGTGGTGACAACCTTCATCATGTACTTCTCACCCACCCCGGGCGCTTCCGGCATTTCCGAAGGGGTGTTCGGCAGTTTCTTCCGGGATATCCTATCGGGTAACCACCTGGTGCTGGTCACCATTGCCTGGCGCTTTCTGACGATCTACCTGGGTATGCTGATCGGCCTGCTGGTGATGCAAAGGGAACTGATCAAAAGCCACCGGAGCGAGTCATGACCCGACGAAACCCGCTGAAACTCCTGTTTTACCTGTGCCTGGTAATTGTCGTGGCCTTGATCGGCTACAAGGTGTACCTGAATTTCTTCAAGCAAGATTTCGAAGCTCTGCACAGCGGGCAGGTGGAGCAAATCCACCAGCGCACACCACCCGGCGAAGGTATCCGCTTTGCGGTAGTCGGCAACATCAACAATTCGGTCGGCATTTTCGAGCGGCGCTTTATTCCGGAACTGAACCAGGCCGGCCTGGATTTTCTGGTTTCCGCCGGCAACGCGGTCAGCGGCGGTGGCGAAGACAAATACCGGGCGCTGTACGGCACCCTGAGCCACCTGGAGATTCCCTACTTACTCACCTTCGGGGCCCACGAATACGAGGACTTCGGCAGCTTCCGGTTCTACGACCACTTCGGGCCACATTTCTACAGCATCCGTACCGGCAACACCCGGCTGATTTTTCTCGACAGCACCGGCAAAACCCCCTGGCGCTGGCAAATACGCTGGCTGAGGGACCTGCTGGCCCACGACACCAGTAACGCCCAGATCCTGTTTGTTGGCCATCCGCTGTTGAAACCGCTAACCCCGATCCTGTTTGACGGAGAAGAAGACTACTTGCAGCCGGAAGCCTTTCGCCAGGCGTTGATGCAGCTGGTGAAGGAGCAGGATATCGACCTGGTGCTTTCCGCCAACCTGTCCCTGTATGACGAACAGGAGATTGACGGCACTCCGTACATCACGACCGGCGGCGCCGGAGGCCTGGTACTCAACACAGAAGAAAGCTTTTACCACTACGTTGACGTGTCCGTCTCGCCGAACGGTGAGGTACAGCACCAGATGAAGCGCCTCGAAGTGGGCCAACACCCTATCTGGAAACGGCTGGAAGGTTTCTGGTTCTTTATCTACTCCCTGTTCTATACCGGCTTTTTGAACTTCATCCTGATTGTGTCCGTGTTTGTGGCCATCACCATCAAACTGTACCAGGTGATCTTCATCGGCAAAGACTACTATCCGGACTACGACCTGGACCCTACGCCCTGGCTGGAGAAACCGTTACGGGTGGCCATGTTTACCAACAACTACCTGCCGTTCATTGGCGGTGTGCCGATTTCCATCGAACGATTGCGCAACGGGCTGGAGCAGCTGGGCGACAGCACCCTGGTTATCGCGCCAAAATACCGCGACCAGTCCGACCAGGAAGATGCAGTGGTTCGCGTGCCCTCGCTGCTGGCCATGGGCGAGAAGCGGGAGTTCCGGCTGGCCAATATCTTCCTGGCCCGCATTCGCAAACAGGTGCGGGCGTTCCGGCCTGATGTGATTCACCTGCATCATCCGTTCTGGCTCGGCAGCCTGGGGCTGTTTATGGCCCGCCAGCTCGGCGTTCCGGCCATCTACACCTACCACACCCGGCTGGAGCACTATGCCCACTTCGTGCCCCTGCCCGGCATGCTGTTCCGCAACCTGATTTCCCACGCGTTGATCAAGCGTTTTGCTAACCGCTGCGACGGGGTGATTGTGCCCACCTACTCCACCGAGGAATACCTGCGCATGATCGGAGTAACCACGCCCACCTTTGTGCAGCCCACCGGCATCGAGTACCAGCGCTTTCAGTCGGTAGAAAAAGCCGACGTTGACGCCCTGCGCAATAAACTGGGGCTGACCAACGAAAAGGTTTTCATCAGCGTGGCGCGGTTGTCTAACGAGAAAAACATCGATTTCATGATTGAAGCCATCGACCGGCTGAGGAAAGAAACCAGCGTACCGTTCCGTTTCCTGATGATCGGCGACGGGCACCAGCGGGACCGCCTTCAGAAAAAAATTGAAAGCCTGGACCTGGCAAGCCATTTCACCCTGGCTGGTGCGGTGCAACCGGAGGAAATGGCGATCTGGTACAACCTGGGCGATGCCTTCCTGTTCGCCTCCAAATCCGAAACCCAGGGCATGGTCATCCTGGAGGCCATGTCTGCCGGCTTGCCGGTGGTGGCTGTTCGCGCCAGCGGCATTGAAGACGTGGTGCGCGACGGCCTGAACGGCTACAAGACACCGGAGAACCAGGCTCGCTGGCTCGAGAAGGCCCGGCAACTGCTGGAAGATGACGCACTGCGTGCAGAACTCTCCGACAAGGCCCGCAGCTTTGCCGCAGACTACTCCATCGAACAGTTTGCCCGGGATGTCCGTGGCATTTACGCCACCAGCCTGGCGGCCAGGCAAAAGCGACACTGACCGGCACACGCCGGTGTTGGGCACAGCCGCCTGATCGGTTTACACTGAAAGCACGTAAGCGATATGAGCAACGTCACTTTCAAGACTGGAGAAGCCTGTGAGCGGCATACCTGTTGGCATCAGCACCTGCCTGCTCGGCAAGGAAGTTCGCCACGATGGCGGCCATAAACATTCCCGATACTGCACCCAGGTGCTGTCTAAGCATTTCGAGTTCTGTTCTATCTGCCCGGAGCTGGAAGCGGGCCTTGGCGTGCCCCGCCCGGCCATTCACCTGCGCGAGCACGAAGACGGGCTGCACCTGATTGAAAGCAAAGGCACCAAAGACCACACACAACCCATGCAGGACTTCATCCAGCAGATTTTGCCCTCCCTGGAGAATCTGCGCGGCTATATCCTGATGGCGAAGTCCCCCAGCTGCGGCATGGAACGCATCAAGATCCATAACGCCGAGGGCGCCTTCATGCATCGCGATGGTCGGGGCATGTTCGCGGATGCCCTGATGAAAGCCTACCCGCTGATGCCGGTGGAAGAAGAGGGCCGCCTGCACGACGACATGCTGCGGGAAAACTTTATCGAGCGTGTGTTCGCCTACGACGACTGGATGCAGAACGTGGCCGGCGACCAGCTCACCAAGCAGTCACTGCTGGAGTTCCACCAGCGCCACAAGTTCACCCTGCTGGCACATTCTGAAAAGATCTACCGCCAGTTGGGGCCGATGCTGGCCGATTTGAAATCCGAGCCGCTGGCGCAGATTGCCGAGCGCTATATTCACGGCTTTATGGAAGCCATGACCCAGAAAGTGAGCCGGGGCTCCCACGTGAATGCCATGCAGCATTTGCTGGGCTACCTGAAAGACGGAATGTCTGCCGAAGAGAAAACGGTGCTGCTGGAGCAGATTGAAGCCTACCGGCGCGGGGAGATCCCGCTGGTAGTGCCGATGACGCTGCTGCGCCTGGCCCAGCGCAAGGAGCCGGTGGACTACCTGCACACCCAGAAATACCTGACCCCCTACCCGGACGAGCTGGGGCTGCGAAACAACGTATAACCGGTTTCCGCAAACAAAAACGGGGCAGATGGTTGAACCACCTGTCCCGTTTTTTTAACCGACGCTGCTCAGAAACCGTAGAGCAAAGACAGCGACGTTTCGGTGTCGGTCTTGTCTGAACCTTCCGGCGCATCCGATACATGCTTCACCCGGAACGCCACTTTCATGGACAGGCTGTTCACGATGGTGCTCTGCAAGGAGGTCTCAGACTCGGTGATGGTGTTGTTGTAATCCAGGCCGATTTCCGTGCTCAGTTTCTGCCGGAACAGGGAGGTTTCAGACAAACCGTAATCGAACTGGCCTGCCAGCCGCGCGATGGCTTCTTTTTCCACGTCACGACCGGTGTCCACGTCCACCTGCTCGAGCTTGTTGTAGCGATAACCGGCGCCGGCAGACAGGTCCAGGAAGGAACGGTCGCCAGACTGCCACACCCGGTTGCCATAACCGGTGGTCAGGGTGGATTCAAAGTCGTAGCCGGAGAAACGGTCATCTTCCCAGGACCCGCGAACAAACCAGTACTGATGGTCGTCGAACTTGCGGTTGGCTTCCAGTGCAGCCTTGTATTCCTCGGCAGTGGTTTGGTCTTCCGCCTCGGTGTACCTGGAACTGAAATCGCCGCTGTTACGCCAGGTGCCGGTTTCGTGAATCAGCCCCAGCCGGCCGTTCACCTTGGTTTCCTCGCTGTTACCGGTGGTCATCAACACACCCAGTTCGGCTTCGCCTTTCCAGTTTCCGCTTTCCTGGGCATGAACCATCGGGGCCAGTGCCATACAGGCGACTACCAGCGGTTTCCTGATCAACATAGTTTCTCCTTGGTTGAGTTTTCTTTAATTCGACGTAGACTTACGTGCGTTTTCCCCCTCCAGACTTCTGCGGGCCTGTTGCTCGCGCTCGGCCTTCTTTCGGGCCTTGCGCTCGGCAATAATGCGGGCCGCTTCGCCACCCACGTGGGCTTCGCCACGTTCCTCGGCCAGACGCATCTGGCGCTCGCGCTCCTTGAACCGGGCTTTCTGTTCCTCGGTCAGGGAGTCGATGCACTGGTGGCAGCTCACACCCTGTTCGTATTCCGGGCGCTGTTTATCGTCTTCGGTAATGGGCCGGCGGCAGGCGTGGCACTGGTCGTAGTCACCACGCTCCAGGTTATGGTTGACGGTAACCCGGTCGTCGAATACAAAACACTCGCCCTGCCACAGGCTCTGCTCCTGAGGCACCTCTTCCAGGTACTTCAGAATGCCGCCCTTGAGGTGATACACCTCGTCAAACCCCTGTTCTTTCAGGTAAGCGGTGGACTTTTCGCAACGAATGCCGCCGGTACAGAACATGGCGACTTTCTTGTGTTTTTGCGGGTCCAGATTCTGTTTCACATACTCGGGAAATTCCCGGAAGGTGTCAGTGGCCGGATTGACGGCGTTTTTGAAGGTACCAATCTCCACTTCATACTGGTTACGGGTGTCGACCAGCAGCACTTCCGGGTCTGAAATCAGGTCGTTCCATTCTTTGGGGTCTACGTAGGTACCCACGACGCGTTTCGAGTCGATACCTTGCACGCCCATGGTGACGATTTCTTTCTTGAGTTTGACCTTGGTGCGTTTGAACGGCTGGAATTCCACGAAGGATTCTTTGTAATCCACGCCTTCAAAGCGGTCGTCGCTGGCGATCCAGGCTTTTACGGCGTCGATGCCTTCACGGCTGCCGGCGATGGTGCCGTTGATGCCTTCACAGGCCAGCAGCAGGGTGCCGTGGACGTCTTTTTCCAGCATGAGGTTCAGCAGGGGCTGGCGTAGGTCTTTGTAATCATTCAATACTGCGAACTTGTACAGTGCGCAGACAACGATGTTGTTGCTCATGGTTTTCTCCTGCGGGCCGGGTCGTAAATCCGGAGCATGGTTTGTGGTGTTCACGGAAGGGGGCAGAGTTAAACCAACCTGTGTTTGGACGCAAGTAGGTGCTAGCCGTGGAAGGTGCCATGGATGCCGCCCTGACTGGGGGATGTCTTTCCAAAATACGCTGTGAATACGTCCTTGTACGCTCGGCTCCGCCATCCATGGCTCCGCACGATTTTGGAAAGACATCCCCCACCCAGGGCTAGCTCTTCGCCTAGCCGCCGCAACGCATGCTGCGTTACCAGGCGAGAGCTTTAGTCTGCCGTTTTATTCAATTCACGCTCTACGACCGCAGACAACTGCCCCCAACCCGGGCGGGTCAGCTGGATGTTGTCCACCATCACTGTCGGAGTGCTGGAAACACGCATTTGAACGGCAACCTGCAGGCTCTGTTCTACCGCTTCTTTGTGCAGTTCGGTTTCCAGGCACCGGCGGAAGCGGCGTTCTTCGAGGTCCATGCCGTTGGCGTAGCGGGTGAAGGTGGCTACCGGGTTGTTGGAGCCGCTCCATTCGCCCTGAGCGTCGTAGAGTTTGTCGTGCATGGCCCAGTATTGGCCCTGGTCACCGGCGCAGCGGGCGGCCTGGGCGGCGGGCATGGCGTTCTGGTGTTGGCGCAGGGGCAGGTCGAAGTAGACGAAGCGGACTTTGCCGGTTTCGACGTATTCCTGCTTCAAACGCTGGCTGGCTTCGGCGAAGCGGGCGCAGGCGGGGCACTGGTAGTCGGCAAATTCACGCACGACAACTCTGGCGTTTTCGGGGCCAACGGAGGTGCCGTACTGGTCAAGGAAAGCCGGGAAGGGTTCGGCGTTCGCGGCGGCCACCGGCAGTTCGTCGGAGGTCGGGGCCGGCGGGGTTGTGAGGAAGTACAGGGCGGCGGCCACAGCCGCAACAACCACCAATGCACCTGCAATCAGCAGGGGCTTTTTGTTGTTTTTCCTGGCTGGCGAGGGGGCGCCGTTTTGTTTGCGTCGTTTGGCTTCACCCATCTGGGGCTCCTTGTTATACGTTCGGAAACTGGCGGGCGAAGGTTTGGAGTTCCGGGAAGAACGTCAGGAAATTCGCCTCGAGTTCCAGCTCATTGTCCCGAATTTCGTCAATTATTCCAGTGAATTGGTTGGGGAAGCGGATGCGGCCGGCAACCCGGTCCAGGGCGAAGCCAATATTGTCGAGGTCCTGATAGGCGCCAAACCAGTCGTGCTCCACCATACGGCGGGTGACTTTGACCATGGCAGGCGGCATGACTTGTTCGTGGCACTGCAGCTCTTGATAGACCGTCTGCACAAACTCCCCACTCTCGCAGTCGGCAAACCGGCACCAGTGCCGCAACAGGAAATGGTCGTAGAGAATGTCCAGCGCCACGCCGGCAAAGCGCCGGCGCTGGCTGGAGAACAGTCGCTTGCTGGCCAGCACTTGCGGGTGCTGGTCGGTGAAGCTATCGACTGCCAGGTGGTGGCGAACGCCTTCCAGTACCGGAGGTGGCAAGGCCGACCAGTCCACACCCCGGGAGAAATCTCCGAGGATGCTGCCCACACGCGCCTCGGGGGAGTCAGGGGCGAGGAAGGTGTGGGCGAGGTGGTTCATGGTTGTAACTCAGTCCTCTTCGAGCTCGATTTCGACAGCCAGAAAGCTGCCATCAGCTTGTTGCAGGTATTCAACCTCCAGTGACGGTTGTGCCCTCTCACCGTCAAAGGCATCCTCAAGCGCCGAACAACTCACTCCGTCAAACTCGGTTTCTCCAGTAATCTCCATCGAAACCCCAAGTACGATAAGAGAGGTGAGGCAATCAATACCGCCTAACCGACCGCTCAGCTCATATTCAGAGGTTTCATCGTCTTCAATCTCGACCGAAAGGGCTTCAAGGTAAATCTGTCCATTCGCACTCTCCCGTTCGACCCCCTCCACCTCAAGGTACTCTGCATCGTAGACTGAAAATTGGGCCCCGTCGTCTTGCTCAACTAACGTATTGTTCGTAATCAGAACCCGAACACCCCCAACGTTTAATTCGTTGGCTGCTGCATCATCCAACGGCGACAGAACGGCAGCCTCAACTTCCGCGTTGCCCTCGAACAGCTCGACTTCCTCTGCCACTATCACGCCGTTAAGGAAGTCACCCTCCACCCTGACAAGCATATTGTCCGTCAGCTGGCCTCGATCAAGGTCGTCAAATTCTGTGTCTGACGTGATCGAGACGGCAACGCCGTTAACGAAGAAGCTTATTGCACGAGGCGTGTAACCAGAAACCGTACCGGTAATCTCAATATCCTCGCCCTCTTGCCCCTCGTAACGGCGATCATCGGCCGGGCGAATGGTCCTTGCGGTTATGATTGCACCGTCATACTCACCTTCAACTTCAATACGCTGGTCAGCCTGCCCTATAGCATCAGCAGTCAAACCATCAGCGAAAACGCTGTCGCCAGGAACGATGATTCTTTGTGTTCCGATCAGCAGATCTCCAGAATCGTAACGCCCGAGGCCCTCCAACTCGACCAGGTTCCCGGTCAGAGTGTCCAGCTCACCGATATAGCTCGCCCGATAACTATCCCCGGATGGCCATGCACTGATTCGGACCAGCTTGCCTTCAAGAGCGCTTGCATCTGCAAACTCGTTATCCAGCCGGATAACGGTGCGTCGGTCGAACGAAATAGTCTGGCCCAGAACGGTGAAGGTACCTGTCTCCGGCGCTCCGGAGGAGTCGACTTTAGTTACCGAGACATTAGCCGCAGTGCTACGGAACGTGTCGTCGTATTCGAGGGATTCGGCTGTACCCGTGCCGTCCGCGGTCCATCGCCCTTCCACGCGAAGAATCATGCCTTTCTCAAGGTCATCTTCGCTGGACAGCCCGTCATTATTTACAACACGCCGATTCAGTATGTTGCCGGTCTCAAACTTCACCCCATTCACAAACACACTGCCAAACCCGGAAACCGGCCCGACGCTGGAGCCGGTGCCGCGAATGCCGCCGTCGGCTATACCGATACCGCCGCCTCCACCGCCGCCACAGGCACTGAAAATGCCGAAAGCCACAGGTGCGATGCCAGGGAAAGGCGTTTACGGAGTTGGTCAGACGTCATTGTGCTCTCCCGCCAGCCATCCGGGCCGGCCATGGTTATCAGGTATCGTTAAAGCGACGGCGGGGAATGCCGTTGCTGAACAGGTCTTCAGGCTCAGCCAGTACCGATTCCGGTTCAGGCTGCCCCGCAGGAGCATAGGCGCTGCGTTTTAACAGAACATGACCGCTTTCCAGGGCCTCGACAATGCCCTTGCGCAGGAGTTCGTTCAGCACAACAGCAGACACCAGGTCGGGGTTGGCGCAACGCACCAGGTCGGTAAAGGCGTCATCCCCTTCGGCCAGGGCCAGCAGTATTCTGGGCTGGTGCTGCTCATCCAGGAAGTCACCGGTTCCCAACCAGCAACGGATCACCTGCCGGGCTCCGGGTGACAGCAAGGTGGTCACCAGCCCGGTCGGCTGCCATCGGGCAGGCTCCACCGTTGTGATCTTCGGGCTCATGAGCGTTTATCTCCGCTGGTGTCCGGTTGTACCGGTTCTTCGAAATAGAAAATGCCAACGCCGGTACGCACTTTGTTGGCGCCCTCACCCTGGTTTCCAGACCCTTGCCGGTCATGGGGCCCCAGCCAGTCGTCCAGTTGTTCCAGCAGCGCCTGGGACCGTTCCGCCGAAATCTCCCGCCACCGTTCAATCACGTCTGCCGGAATGTTGTCGTAGGTCAGGGTCCGCTGGAACAGCGGCGGATGTCCTGCCGAACAGCTGATCAGGTTGTGATCGATGGTAGCCACAAGATCTGATACGTCTTCACCGAAAATTTGGAGCATATCCTCACTGTCACCGGCCGGTACGTAGGCTCTTTGTTTTAGCTGGAGCCTGCCGGAGTCCGGCTCTACCGCGGCCACGCCCACCCGCATCAGCTCATCCAGCACAGCACGCGGCGTCATGTCGCCGCTGTACTTGCGCACCAGTTCGGTGAAGCTGCCGGCACCTTCAAAATCCAGCATGGCGGGCTGTTTGTCGTCAGCCTGATAAGCCGGATCGTGTACCCAGCCAGACACCACACGGGATGCCCGGTTGGCGTTAGACCGGGATTCCCGCGCAGGGTTCTGGCCAGCCAGGATTTCCCGCTGGCGTTTGACTTCCTTGCGGGTAAGGCCGGTCATAACCGCTGCCCGGGAGTCCGTGGGTTTGCGCCGGCCATCACTGAAATCTTCCAGTGCCGCTTCCACATAGGCGCGTTTGACCAGTTCGGAGAATTCGCCGAAAGGCACACCATTGCGCAACAGCAAACGGGCCAGGGGCCGCAAAATGCGGAACAGTGCTTTGTGGAGGGGGTTGGCATTGGCATCAGTCATGTTTGGGATTGTATTCCCATAGCGATTGTAAAAGCCAGAACGGGCCGCCAGCACTGCGGCCCGTTTCGGGATTACCGGTCAGTCGTCATCACCGTCATCGTCGTCATCAAACAGGTCGTCTTCATCGTCAATTTCTTTGGCCATCAGGATGCCAGCCTGCAGATAGCCTTCCACTTCTACCGCCATGCCGTCGCTCAGGTCATCCAGGTCGAAGTCATCGTCGCCACTGGCCAACTCGTAATTGACGGAGAAACCATTAATGGTGAAGGTTCGGGCTACGACATCCAGGTTGTGTACCACGCCTTCCAGCTCAACCTCATTGTCATCGTCAAAATCCAGTCCGCTAACCCTGGCGCCCACATAACTGGCCCGGAAGCTGCCATCATCCAGCCGCCAGCCGCTCACCCGCACCCGGTAGCTCTCCGGGCTGGCCGCCAGTTGCTCCGGGGTTGCGCCACGGAAGACGGTTTCATTGGTCAGGCCAATCATCTGGTCCAGCATTTCAAGCTGGCCGGTATTGGCCGAGGCGTCCCAGCTTGCCGCTGTCAGCGGGCCACGCAGGGTGTCGTCGTAGGAAATGTCATCGGCCCGGCCTTCACCCCGGTCGTCCCAGCTGCCCCTCACTTTCAGGATCATGCCCTTGTCCAGCTGGTCTTCCCGCTCGAGCCCGTCATCGCTGTCCACCCTGCCATTGGTGGTAAAGCGAGTGCCGTTCACATATACACTGCCAAAGCCGGTAACCGCACCCACACTGGTGCCCTGGCTGCTGGCTCTGGTATCAGCGGAACCGGAAGAGCCGGAGCCACCATCGCCACAGGCCGCCAGGCCACCCACCAAAGCTCCGGCCATCACCAACTTGATCGCTTTCGAAAGTCCGTTACGTTTCATGTTCCATCTCCAGGCTGATTTCACTCAATCCGGCGCATGCTCACTGCGCGCCGCCAGTTTGGGATATTTTTCCCAAACCTTTGCATGGGAAAATAATCCCAATTTTTGAGATTGTTCAGTTTCTGGATATGAAACTTTTGTGAATCGGGGGGTTTTACTCGCCCATCAACTGACGAATCCGTTGATTAAGCCGGTTCACTTCCCGGCGCATGTCCTGCACCTGGTCCAACAGCTCCAGGGACATTGCCAGCCCGGGCAGGTTGAGTTTCAGATCCCGCTGCAGGCGCAGGGCTTTCTGAAGACGCTGGAGTGCGGCCACATCAAACTGCCACTGGCGCACTTCCGGCAGCTCCTGTAGCGGAGTAATCACCCCGTAATTCACCAGTTTGATCACAAACTCCGCGTGGCAGTCACCACGCTCGCAGATTTCGCGCAGGGTGAAGGTGCTGCCGTTGGTGTCGGTCACTTCTACGGTCACTATCTGGTCTTTATTTGTCATGTTCACCCCCACTCACACGTGCAGCTTGCTGCGCGGATTGAAGTCTTTTTCCAGCTCCGCCAGCGTCTCGTAGAGCTTTTCCGCCTCCGGCGTGTGTTGCTCAGGCATGGCCACCTGCAGCACCACAATCTGGTCGCCCGGATGCTTACCGGGGAAGCCCTTGCCTTTCAGCCGGAGCTTGCGGCCGCTGGAGGACCCTTTGGGCACTTTCACATTCACCTTGCCACCCACGGTTGGCACGGTCACCGTGGCACCCAGCGCCGCTTCCCAGGGCGCAACCGGCACCGTTACCAGCACGTCGCGGCCCTCGATGGTGAAATGCGGATGGGGCGCCAGCTCCAGTTCAATGAACAGGTCACCGGGCTCGGCACCGCCCACACCGGGCGCCCCCTGGCCTTTCAGCCTGATGTGCTGGCCCTCCCGCATACCGGCGGGAATTTTCACCTTCAGGGTTTTCTGCCGGGGCACCATCCGGCCATGACTGTCGATCTCGTGCACGGTGAACGACACCTGTTTTTCACAGCCGTTAAAGGCCTCTTCCAGGAACAGGGCCAGGCGGGCGTGAACGTCTTCCCCGCGCATTTTCGCGCTCTGGCGGAAACCACCGCCACCGAAGTCTGCGCCCGAAAACCCGCCATGCCGGCCGCCGCCAAACATCTCCTCGAAAAACTCACTGAACTGCCGGGCATCGGCTTCGGTATATCCGCCACCACCAAAGCCGGACGCACTCTGCCAGCCGGGTGGCGGCTGGAAGGAGCCATCGGCCCGGGTGCCGTATTTGCGCAGCTGGTCGTACTCGGCCCGCTTTTCCGGGTCTTTGAGCACTTCGTAGGCCTCGCCCACGTCCTTGAACTTGTCGCTGGCGTTCTCTTCCTTGCTCA
>Ga0208029_1000338_pt1 | contig 31365 bp, 28 predicted proteins | sample MalvireepMed_s12_FD_184242 | JGI IMG/M metagenome (GOLD analysis project Ga0208029, IMG submission 184242) | Marine viral communities from the Global Malaspina Expedition - Malaspina viral metaG DeepMed_s12 (SPAdes) (version 2) | ecosystem: Environmental > Aquatic > Marine > Oceanic | place... | reverse complement strand
AAGATTACGGCTATGACGGTCATTCAATATATAAACATATTTGAATTCAACAGAAATATCAATAACCTAAAAATCAATATTGCCTAAATGCACAACGGGTTAAACTAATTAGCTCCCCATAGTATTAGTCGCTCGCTGTAATCAGAGAAATACGTCTATAAACTTTGAATGCTTAGACAAAAGTCTTATTTTTGAGTACAAATGTCTAAAGGATGATTACTGAAGAACAAAAAAAAAGTAATATAGAGTTAACGGCTGTAAATAAAGCTATTAAAGTTTATGTCAGAAAAATTGAGAAGTCTAATGATGTTCAAGTCAGAACGGATAACATAACTTATTCAGATTTTTTTGACAATAAAATGCTCATTATTAAGGCTATAAGAAAAGGGATGCCATATGAGTTATTCAGTAAAATAAAAGATATTACACCTTTTTCAGAAGATGATTGGGCTGAATATTTGAATTTGTCTAAAAAAACTTTACAAAGACACCGAAATGACGCCGATTATCTATTTAAACCAATACATACAGAAAAAATAATAGAATTAGCAGAAGTTACAAACTTTGGTAAGGAGGTATTTGATTCTTCTGAACAATTTTATTTATGGTTAAACACGCCTTCATTTGCATTAGGGAATTTAAAACCAGCTGAATTATTAAAAGATTCTTATGGAAAAGAATTAGTTATGGCCGAATTGAATAGAATTGACCATGGAATTTTTGTTTAATGAGAGCTTATAGGTTATCAAAGAAAAAATACGGAACAGAATTAAATGGGAAAGGGGCTGCTAAGTATGGAAATAGATGGAACTCTAAAGGCACAGAGATTATTTATTTTGCAGAGAGTAGAGCATTAGCAATGGCTGAAGTTGCGGTACATTTGACGTTAGCTACCTTACCAAGCGACTATGTAATGATTGAAATTAATATCCCAGATGATATTCAAATAAAATTATTGGAACAAAAAGATATTCCCCAATATTGGAATAGTCACCCACCTGCTATTAGTACTCAGAAAATTGGAGATGAATTTATCGATGCTTTAGATTTTTGTGTCTTAAAAGTGCCTTCAGCTGTTGTTCAAGGGGATTATAATTATTTGATAAATCCATATCACAATAATTTTAAGAAAATAACAATATCAGATATTAAAGATTTTTTATTTGATGAAAGGATATTTAAATAAACTAACAGCAGCAATTCAATATTCAATACAAGTAATATGGAAAAGTATAAAAATAGCAAAGGTTTTGACGATCTAATTGAGATTCAATGTGTAAAAATTGGAACTGAAATTCAAAGTAAATGTGAAGAAGCTGCTCAAATGTTTATCGTGAGTGAAATGCTAAACCAGACAAGATAATAACTTTCAACTGCGTTATTTTAAATAATCATCCGTTTTTAACCTTAATCCATGCGTATACGTAACTAACGTATAAAAATATGTATAAGCCCCAAACGTTTACGTTGTGCAACGTAAAAAAATACGTCTCTAGTTTAAACGCATACGTAACCAACGTAAAAGAATACGTTTAAAACCTAAACGATTACGTTATGCTACGTAAAAGGATCTATTTTGAACGTAAAATCAATAGAATAGTAAAGATGAGTTAGTTTTTTAATAAAGTATCTATTATAAAAAAACGCTCCGATGCCTTCGGAGCGTTTTTGGATAAACAACTAAATCCTAAAACCTGTTGATTTTAGTATCCTCTTTAGAAACAATATTTGTTTTCTGCTGTAACTTTGTCAGCAATTGTATTTCTTAATGCAATAACATTAGGAAGGTTAGCGTATTTTGTAAAGCGTTTTAATCCCATAAGCATCATACGTTGCTCATCTCCTTCAGCAAAAGAAGAAATAGCTTCTTTTCCTTTAGTTTGTATTTTTTCAACAGCGTGGAAAAGATTTAATTTAGCCATAGCTATTTGCTCTTTCTGAGTATCTTCTCCAAAACGCTTAGCATTTTTCTCGGTTCTTAGAATAGCAGATTCTGCCATATAAATTTGGATAAGAATATCAGAAGCTGCCATTAGTAGTTGTTGGTGCTCTTCTAACTCAGGGCCATATTTTTGTACTCCAGAACCAGCAACCATTAAAAAGGCTTTTTTAAGCTTTTCAATCATTTCTTTTTCTTCAGAAAATAATACAGAATAATCTGGCGTATCGAATGATGGAATTCCCATTAACTCATCTTTTACAGCTGTTGCAGGCCCTAAAAGGTCTACTTGCCCTTTCATTGCCTTTTTAATAAGCATTCCTACAGAAAGCATCCTATTAATTTCGTTTGTTCCCTCATAGATTCTTGAGATACGGGCATCTCGCCAAGCCGCTTCCATTGGAGTGTCAGCAGAGAATCCCATTCCTCCAAAAATTTGAATCCCTTCATCAGTAGTGTTTTGGCAATGTTCAGAAACAGCTACTTTTAAAATAGAACATTCAATAGCATATTCTTCTACTCCTTTTAATTCTGCCTCTTGATGAGAGTTTCCTTCTTCTTGACGGATGGCAATTCTATCTTCAATATCTTTTGCGGCACGATAGGCAGCCGATTCATCCACATAGCAAGCAGTAGCCATTTCGGCAACTTTAGATTTTATAGCTCCAAATTTTGAAATTGGAGTTTTAAACTGAACTCGCTCATTTGCATATTTTACAGCTTCGGTAATAATACGTCTTTGTGCGTCTAAACAAGCGGCAGAAAGTTTAATACGCCCTACATTTAACGCATTCATTGCTATTTTAAATCCGTTGCCCCTTTCAGAAAGCATATTCTCTACAGGGACTTTAGTTTCATTAAAGAAAACTTGACGAGTAGAGGAGGAGTGGATTCCTAATTTATGCTCTTCTTCTCCAAGAGAAATTCCATTTTTTGGATCATTTTCAACAATAAAACCAGTAATATTTTTATCGTCTTCAATACGAGCAAACACTATAAAAACACTGGCAAAACCGGCATTAGAAATCCACATTTTTTGTCCGCTTATTAAATAATGCTTCCCATCCTCAGAAAGAACCGCTTTTGTTTTTCCGCTATTTGCATCAGAACCAGCGCCAGGTTCTGTTAAACAATAGGCACCAAACCATTCTCCAGTAGCTAGTTTAGGAACATATTTTTTCTTTTGTTCTTCCGTTCCATAAAGTGTAATTGGCATGGTTCCAATACCTGTATGTGCTCCAAAAGCAGTAGCAACAGATCCTGTAGCACCAGAGATATAATCGCAAACTAGCATGGTAGTAACAAAGCCCATTCCAAGTCCATCATACGCTTCTGGTACTGCAACTCCTAGAAGTCCAAGCTCTCCCGCTTTACGCATCACTTCTTCCGTAAGTGCATAATCTTTCTTTTCAAAACGTTCTTTATTAGGCCAAATCTCACGATCTACAAACTCAATTACAGAATCGCGCATCATTTTTTGTTCTTCAGTAAAATCTTCTGGCGTAAAAATATCTTCAGCTTTTGTTTCTTTTACTAAAAACTGACCGCCTCTTGTTATGTTGTGTTTTGTTTCCATAGTGTTGATTTAAGAATCAAGATTAAAGAGCCATGACTTAAAAATCTAAGTTGGATTTAAATTTTGATATCATTTTTTGAATTTGTGTTATTTTATCTTCTAATATTTCAAGCTTTTCTTTTGTCAAATATCCTTGGTTAAACGCTATTATTAATTGTGTTTCCCATTCAAAAGCAGAGCCTAAGCTGTCTTCTAGATATTTTTTAAAATGTTTATTTGAATTTTTGCTTGTACCTTCAGCTATATTTGATGGGATAGAGACAACAGCTCTATTCATTTGTGAACTTAATGAATATTTTTCTGAGTTAGGAAAGGACTTAGTTAGAATATAATTTTCTTTAACTAAATCCATAGCGTCTATCCAAATTCTTAACTTTTTAAAGTTATGCATATAGCGTCTTGTTTCTAGGGTCTCATAATATCTTTAATCTAATTTAAAAACTCATAAACCCCAGCGGCTCCTTGTCCGGTTCCAATACACATGGTAACAATACCATATTTGCTTTTTCTTCGTCTCATTTCATCAAATAACTGAACAGAAAGTTTAGCCCCTGTACACCCAAGTGGATGCCCTAGAGCAATAGCGCCACCATTTACGTTTACAATATCTGGATTTAGTCCTAGTTTTCTGATTACTGCTAACGATTGTGATGCGAATGCTTCATTTAGTTCTATTAAATCTATTTGATCTAGTTTTAGACCTGCTTGATCTAATGCTTTTGGAATAGCTTTAATAGGCCCAATTCCCATAATTCTTGGGGGTACACCAGCAGCAGTGTAGGAAACTAATCTTGCAATAGGCTCAAGGTTTAATTCTTTTACCATTTCTTCACTCATTACGAGTGTAAAAGCAGCTCCATCACTCATTTGTGAGGAATTACCAGCAGTAACACTTCCTCCTTCAGCAAAAACAGGTCTTAATTTACCTAAAACTTCTTTTGATGTATCTGCGCGTGGTCCCTCATCTGTATTTACGGTGTACGATTTAGTTGCTTTTTTTCCGTTAGCATCTACATAGGTTTCGTCTATAGTAATGGGAACAATCTGATCTTTAAATTTCCCTTCTTTAATGGCATTTAATGCTTTTTGGTGCGAATTAAATGCAAATTCATCTTGGTCTTCTCGAGAGACATTATATTCATTAGCAACAGCTTCTGCTGTTAATCCCATTCCCCAATAATAATCCTCATTACCATTTTTAGCAACTTGATAGTCGGGAACAGGCTTATAACCTCCCATTGGAATATAACTCATGCTTTCTGCGCCTCCTGCAATAATACAATCTGCCATTCCTGCTTGAATTTTAGCCGATGCCATTCCGATAGTTTCTATCCCAGATGCACAATATCTATTAACGGTTACACCAGGAACATCATCAATCTTTAGTCCCATTAATGAGATGAGTCGCCCTACATTTAATCCTTGTTCTGCTTCTGGCATGGCATTTCCTACCATAACATCATCAATACGGGTTTTATCGAGTTGTGGAATTTCATCCAACATAAATTGAATGGTTTCTGCAGCCAACTCATCTGGTCTTTTAAATCTAAACACCCCACGAGGAGCTTTCCCAACCGCTGTTCTGTATGCTTTTACTATATATGCTGTTTTCATTTGTTTTGAATTTTAAATGTTGAATTTTGAATGTGTTAACTGCTTTTATTTGAGGTTATAATAATTTTTGTAATGATATTAATTATATGCTCTATCTCAATTAAATAACTGCTAACATCTATTTTAGTGACATTACTTTCGTTTATAAGTCGTAACCAATATTTAGTTTCTCTAGCTTCTTTTGATGCTATAGACATTTTATGAATAAAGTCTTTTTTTGACTGTGCCGCTGTGGCTTCTTGAATATTAGCTCCAATGCTAGTTCCAGATCTTATTAATTGTTTTGAAAGAACAAACTCATTTTCTTCTTTTGTAAGTTGATTAAAAAGGGAAATAATGCTTAGAGCAAATTTGAAAGACTTTTCAGCAATGATATTTTCCTTTTTAGCGGTCATTTAAAATTTATAATTCAAAATTCATAATTAATTTCTAAGAGGTTTTCCTGTTTTTAACATGTGCTGAATACGTTCTAATGTTTTACGTTCGGTACATAACGATAAGAAAGCTTCTCTTTCTAAATCTAGTAAGTACTGTTCTGATACTTTGGTAGCTTCAGATAAATCGCCACCTGCCATTACATAGGCTAGCTTATTTGCTATTTTTTTATCGTGTTCTGAGATATAATGTCCAGCATTCATGGAGTCTGTTCCAACTAAGAACATTCCTAATGCTTGTTTTCCTAGCACTTTAATATCGTTGCGTTTTGGAGGTTGTGTATAGCCAGCTTCAGCCATTAAAACGGCGTGTTTTTTTGCTTCTGCTATTTGTCGGTCTTTATTTACAACCACAATATCTTTTCCTTTCTGAAGTAAATTCAAATCAAAGGCTTCGTATGCTGAAGTAGAAACTTTTGCAGTTCCTATGGTTAAGAAATGCTCACGAAGCACATTAGTTTCAACATCATCTTTTCTAAAGAGGTCTGAAGCTCTAAGCGTCATTTCTTTAGAACCTCCACCACCAGGAATTACACCTACACCAAACTCCACAAGTCCCATATAAGTTTCTGCTGCCGCTACCACTTTATCGGCATGTAACGAAAGTTCACAGCCGCCTCCTAAAGCCATACCATGTGGCGCAGAAATAGTTGGAATACCAGAGTATCTCATACGCATCATGGTATCTTGGAACATTTTAATAGCCATATTTAACTCATCATATTCTTGTTCCACAGCCATCATAAAAATCATCCCGATATTGGCTCCTACAGAGAAATTTGCGGCTTGGTTTCCAACAACTAAGCCTTGGAAATCTTTTTCAGCTAAATCTATTGCTTTATTAATTCCTGCAAGAACATCGCCTCCAATGGTATTCATTTTAGATTGAAATTCTACATTTAGAATTCCATCTCCTAGATCTTCAACAACAACTCCGCTATTTTTCCAAACTTCGTTAGATTTTCTGATGTTATCTAAAATGATAAAGGCATCTTGACCAGGTTTTTTTACTTGTTTTTTAGAAGGAATGTCATAATAATAAGTAGCTCCGTCTTTTACAGAATAGAAAGAATTACTTCCGCTAGCTACCATTTCTGTAACCCATTTTGCAGGTTCTTTTCCTTCAGCTTTTATTAATTCAATTCCTTTTTCAACTCCAATAGCATCCCATATTTCAAATGGCCCGTGTTGCCAGCCAAAACCAGCTTTCATGGCATCGTCAATTCGGTATAGTTCATCAGAAATTTCAGGAATTCTATGTTGAACGTAAGCAAACAGCGAAGCGAAGTTTTTTCTGTAGAACTCTCCAGCTTTGTCTTTTCCGTTAACAAGAATAGGAAATCTATCTGCAACTTTATCAACGGTCTTAGTTTCTTCTAGCGTAGCAAATTTTGCTTTTTTACTTTCGGTATATTCCATGGTATCGAGATCCAAGGATAGGATTTCACTTTTACCATCGTCTCCTTTTACCTTTTTATAAAAACCTTGACCAGTTTTACTTCCAAGCCATTTATTATCCATCATAGTTTGGATAAATTCTGGAAGTTTAAATAGATCGTGTGCCTCGTCTTCTGGGCAATTCTCATAAATTCCATTTGCCACATGCACAAGCGTATCTAAACCAACAACATCTACGGTTCTAAAAGTTGCCGATTTTTGGCGACCAATAACAGGCCCTGTAAGTTTATCCACTTCTTCTACCGTCATTCCAAGTTCTTTTACTTGATGGAATAAACTTTGAATTCCGAATATTCCAATACGATTACCAATAAAGGCAGGAGTATCTTTAGCAAGAACCGAAGTTTTTCCTAGGAATTTCTCGCCATACATCATTAAAAAGTCTACTACTTCTTTTTTACAATCTGGACCAGGAACTACCTCAAAAAGTTTTAAATAGCGTGGCGGATTAAAAAAGTGAGTCACCGCAAAATGTTCCTGAAAATCTTTACTTCTTCCTTCATTCATAAAATGAATTGGAATCCCCGAAGTATTAGAAGTAATAAGTGTTCCTGGGGTTCTATGTTTTTCTATATTCTCAAAAACACTTTTTTTAATATCTAATCTTTCCACAACAACCTCAATAATCCAATCTACATCTTTAATTTTAGAAATATCATCTTCCAAATTACCTGTAGAAATTCTACTAGCAAATTTCTGGTTGTAGATAGGAGAGGGCTTCGATTTTAAAGCTGAAGTAAGATTATCGTTTACCATTCTGTTTCTTACCGCTTTATCTTGAAGGGTAAGACCTTTTGCTTTTTCTTTGTCGTTTAATTCTCTTGGTACAATATCAAGCAGTAAAACTTCAGCGCCAATATTTGCAAAGTGGCATGCAATCCCACTTCCCATAATACCAGAACCAATAACTGCAACTTTTTTGATTATTCTTTTCATCTGTTTATATTTATTATCTTTTAAAGATCAGATAGAACATTTATTTAATCATTCTGCTGTGTGCATAGAATTAATCATAAATGTTTTATTCTCTGTATTGAAATTACTTTTTTGAAACGTTTTCTTTATATATTTTCTTTTCTGAAATAAATTCATTGATTACATCGATAACATTATAAAAACCTTGTAAATCCGAATCGGTAACATGGTCTCTAATGGTTTCGTTAAACTTCAAAACAACTTCTTTAGAGTAGTCTCTTTTTTCTTTTCCAAAATCGGTAAGACATATAAGAACTCCACGTCCGTCTTTTGGATTAGGTTTTCTAATGATAAGACCTTTTTCTTCCATGCTTTTTAGGGTTCTAGATAAGCTAGTTCCTTCCATTCCCATTTTTGGGCCTAATGCTGTAGAGGGAGATCCCTTTTCTGGGTCGATGCTTAGAAGTGTAAAACCAGTAGCCATTGTGCTATCTTCTTTTCCAGCTTCTTCATTATACATTTTAGCAACAGCTTGCCAAGTTGCTCTTAATGCGTAATCTATAGTTATATCCTTCATTTTCTTGTAGTGGTGAAATCAAATATACAAATATTTTATTATGCATGCATAGTAAAATAAGGTAAAATTTGTTAAATCACAAAGTGAAGGCGTTTAAAATATTAAGGTAATAAAAAAACTCCCCAAAAAAGGAGAGTTTAATAAAAATTTATGTTAAGATTCTGTTACTCAATTGCTGAGTATAGAAGGGATCTATTTATGATCATATATCTTATTGTATAAATCGCTATATTTTTCTTTTATAATTCTTCGCTTTAATTTTAGTGTAGGAGTAAGGTGTCCATCTTCAACACTCCATTCATCTGGAGTAAGTTCAAACAATTTAATGCGTTCCCAACGTCCAAACTTTTCATTGTAGTGGTCTACTTCTTCTTGTATTCTTTTAATAACCTCAGGGTTGGCTATCATTTTTTTATAGTCACCATTTACTTCTATGTTATGTCGTTTTGCCCATTCTTCAACAAATTCAAAATTTGGTTGGATAAAAGCTGCTGGCATTTTTTCTCCCTCTCCAATCACCATAATCTGTTCTATAAATCGTGATTGTTTCATTAGGTTTTCAATTAATTGAGGCGCAACATATTTACCTCCAGAAGTTTTAAACATTTCCTTTTTACGGTCGGTAATTTTTAAGAAACCGTCCTCATCAATTTCTCCAATATCTCCAGTATGGAAATAGCCACCTTCCATGGCTTCATTTGTTTTTTCTTCGTCATTGTAATACCCCATCATAACATTAGGCCCTTTACAAATAATTTCTCCGTCTTCTGCAATTTTAACTTCTACCCCTGGAAGCATCTTTCCTACAGTCCCTATTTTCCATCCTCTATTTTTCTGGTCATTTACAGAAATAACAGGAGAGGTTTCTGTTAATCCGTAACCTTCCATAACAGGAATTCCAGCTGCTCCAAACACTCTAGATAGACGAGGTTGTAATGCGGCACTCCCAGAAACCATTACTTTTAAATTCCCACCTAAACCTTCTTGCCATTTACTAAAGATTAGCTTTCTGGCTATACTTAATTGGAACTCATACCATGCACCATTGGCTCCGTAGGGCTCAAATTTATGTCCTAATTCTATCGCCCAAAAGAATAATTTCTTCTTAATTCCTGTTAAATCTGCTCCTTTTGCGTAAATCTTATCATATACCTTTTCTAGGAGTCGTGGAACTACTGTCATAACATGAGGCTTAACCTCTTTAAGGTTGTCACTCATTTTATCAATAGATTCAGCAAAGTATATTTTAATTCCGCAATGTTGGTAGAGGTACACAACCATGCGTTCAAAAATATGGCAAATAGGTAAGAAGCTCAAAGCAACATCTCTAGGGTCTAACGGAACCCGTTCTTCACTTGCTAAAACATCTGAAACTATATTTTTGTGAGAAAGCATTACACCTTTTGGTCGCCCTGTAGTTCCAGAGGTATATATAATTGTAGCTAAATCTTCTGTAGTTACTGCCTTTTTTCGAGCTTCTACTTCATCTTGATTGCTTTTATCGTCTCCTAAGGTTAAAATTTCTTCCCAATTCTTAGTATTTGGAATGTCTCCAAAAGCATATACCTCTTTTAATGTAGGAACATTCTGCTTGATAGCATTTAGCTTCTCCAAGATCTCATTATCAGAAACAAAACAATAAGAAGCTCCAGAATGATTTAAAATATACTCATAATCTTCTTCTGAAATAGTAGGGTAAATTGGTACATTTTGGGCTCCTATTTGTAAGATTCCAATGTCTGCAATATGCCACTCAGTTCTATTTGTGTGTGTAATAACTGCAATTTTTTCATTAGGCTGAATACCTAAACGCAATAAACCTCTGCTGAATTGATTTGCTTTGTCAACATATTCTTGAGAAGAAGTATGTACCCATTCGTCTCCATATTTTGTTGAAAAGGCAATATCTAAATTATATTTTTCCAATTGATAGTATGGAAAATCAAACAAACGAGTTACTTTCATCATAGCTTTATATATGTTATTACTCACAAAGTGAGTCCCAAATTATTGAGATAGAGTGTACAGAAATACATCGGGACACTTTTTTTGTTCACTTAAAAGTCGAAAATATGACTTTTCTGAGATTGGTTACTGAATTGCAAATTATGAAATTTGCGGACTATTTTCAAAAGAACTCATAAAAAAAGGAGTTGATTGTTGGCAACTCCTTAATTATATATGATTTAAAACAGAATTATTTATTTTCTAGCCATTTTTTAGCATTTATAAAAGCTTCTAACCATGGAGAAACTTCATCTTTTCTTCCTTCAGGGTAATGTGCCCAGTTCCATTGAAAAATAGAACGTTCAAAATGTGGCATGGTAACCAAATGTCTACCATCATCTGAAACTAACATAGCCGTGTTGAAATCCGATCCATTTGGATTTGATGGATAGCCTTCATAACCGTATTTAGCAACTATATTGTAATTGTTTTCTTCTAGAGGGAAGCTAAATTTACCTTCACCATGAGAAACCCAAATTCCTAATTTACTTCCTTCTAAAGTAGAAAGCATGATTGAATTATTTTTCTGAATTTCTACGGAAGTAAAAATGCTCTCGTGTTTACCACTTTCGTTATGAAGCATTTTCGGTTTTTGAGTATGGTTAGGATTAATTAATCCTAATTCAACAAAAAGCTGACAACCATTACAGATTCCGATAGAAAGTGTATCTTCTCTTTTAAAGAAATTCTCTAGCGTTTGTTTTGCTTTGTCGTTGTATAAAAATGCTCCAGCCCAACCTTTGCCAGAACCTAAAACATCTGAATTAGAGAAACCTCCAACGGCGCCAATAAACTGAATATCTTCTAGCGTTTCACGCCCCGATATTAAATCGGTCATATGCACGTCTTTAACATCAAAACCTGCTAAATACATAGCATTTGCCATTTCTCGCTCAGAGTTACTTCCTTTCTCTCTAATAATAGCAGCTTTTGGTCGTTTTCCACTAACCTCAGGTAGTTTCCCTGTAAACTGTTTAGGAAATTTATAGATTAATGGCTGATTTTTATAGTTGTTATAACGTGCCTCTGCAACGTTATTTTGTGTTTGTTTTTGATCTAATAAGAAAGAAGTTTTATACCAAACATCTCTTAACTGACTCACGCTAAAAGAAAAACTATCATTGTTATTTATTATTTGTAAACGATCGCCTTCTAGTGGAGCTCCTATTTTATGGAAAGCAATTCCAGCTTTAGCAAGGGTTTCTTCAACAACAGTATTTTCTTTCGCTTGGAAAACAATACCAGCATTTTCATTAAACAATAATTTTATAGAATCTTTTTCCCCAATAGCAGACAAATCTAGTTGTGCTCCCAAATTAATATCAGCAAAACACATTTCTAATAGGGTAGTTATAAATCCACCACTAGCAACATCATGTCCTGCAAGAATTTGATTTTCTTTTATTAATGCCTGAATTGTATTGAAAGCTGTTTTTAAATTTTCAGCACTTTTAATAGTTGGAACATCATTTCCAACGCTGTTTAGTATTTGTCCGAAAGAAGAACCTCCTAATTTTAAGTTGTCATTAGAAAGGTTGATGTAATAAATACTTCCTCCATTTTTCTGTAAAACAGGCTCAACTACTTTTGTAATATCACTACAATGTGCTCCAGCAGAAATAATTACAGTTCCTGGAGAAATAACTTCTTCATTAGGGTATTTTTGCTTCATTGAAAGCGAATCTTTTCCTGTAGGGATATTAATTCCTAATTCAATAGCAAATTCCGAGCATCCTTGTACAGCTTCATACAAACGAGCATCTTCCCCTTCATTTTTACAAGGCCACATCCAGTTAGCAGACAAAGAAACCGATTTTAAACCTTCTTCTAAAGGAGCCCATACAATGTTAGTAAGCGATTCTGCAATAGAATTTTTACTTCCAGCAACAGGGTCGATAAGCGCAGAAATAGGGGAGTGCCCAATAGAAGTTGCCAAGCCTTCTTTTCCTTTAAAATCGAGTGCCATAACCCCACAATTGTTAAGAGGTAATTGTAAAGGACCAGCACATTGTTGTTTTGCAACACGTCCACCTACACAACGGTCGACTTTATTTGTAAGCCAATCTTTACAAGCCACAGCTTCCAGTTGGAGCACCTGCTCTAAATAGGATTGTATATTTTCAATGCTATAAGAAGCATCTTTATAATTTCTTTTTATGGTTTTATCGGTCATGATAGTTTTTGGAGAACTTCCAAACATATCTTCTAAAGCCAAATCCATTGGTTTATCTCCTTTGGTAGCCGATTCAAAACAGAAAACATCATCGCCAGTTACCTCTCCCACTTCATACATTGGAGAACGCTCTCGCTCTGCAATTCTTCTAAGTTTTTCGGTATGTTCTTTAGCAATAACAAGCCCCATTCTTTCCTGACTTTCATTACCGATAATCTCTTTTGCAGAAAGTGTAGGATCTCCAACAGGTAATTTATCAAGGTCAATTTTTCCTCCAGTATCTTCAACAAGCTCAGAAAGACAATTTAGGTGCCCACCAGCGCCATGATCGTGGATGGAAACAATTTCGTTTTCATCACTTTCAACCATTCCACGAACTGCATTTGCAACACGCTTTTGCATCTCTGGATTGGAACGTTGTACTGCATTTAATTCAATACCGCTGCTAAACTCACCAGTATCGGCAGAAGAAACCGCAGCTCCTCCCATCCCAATTCTATAATTTTCTCCTCCAAGAACAACAATTTTATCGCTTGCTTTTGGAGTTGCTTTTAAAGCTTGCTCTTCTTTGCCGTAACCAATACCTCCAGCAAGCATTATTACTTTATCAAACCCAAGTTTACGAGCTTCTTCTTCATGTTCAAAAGTAAGTACCGAACCAGCAATTAGCGGTTGTCCAAATTTATTTCCAAAATCGGAAGCTCCATTAGAAGCCTTAATCAATATATCGATAGGGGTTTGGTAAAGCCAATTACGTTCTTCCATAGCTTTTTCCCATGGTCTATTTTCTTCTAAGCGGGAATAAGAAGTCATATAAACCGCAGTTCCTGCTAAAGGTAAAGAGCCTCTCCCACCAGCTAGACGGTCGCGAATTTCTCCTCCAGCCCCTGTAGCAGCACCATTAAATGGCTCTACTGTAGTAGGGAAGTTATGTGTTTCTGCTTTAAGAGATAAAACAGCATTGAATTCTTTTTCTTGATAAAAATCAGGTTGATCGGCAGTCTTAGGAGCAAATTGAACTGCTTTTGGGCCTTTTACAAAAGCAACATTATCTTTATAGGCAGAAACAATTCCGTTAGGATTTTCTTCGGAAGTTTTTCTAATCATTTTAAATAATGAAGTCGGCTTTTCTTCTCCATCAATCACAAAAGTTCCATTGAAAATTTTATGACGACAATGTTCTGAATTTACTTGAGAGAATCCAAAAACTTCAGAATCGGTTAATTTTCTTCCTAGTTTTTCAGAAAGTTCATTTAAATAATCTATTTCTTCATCATTTAAAGCCAAACCTTCTTGTTGGTTAAACAAAGCAACGTCATTAATTTCCTTAATAGCTTCCGGCTCAATATTGATATCGAAAATATGTTGATCTAGGCTATTGTATTTTTGTGAGAGCATCGGGTCAAAATCTACCGTATCACTCGAACAGGCATGAAATTCTTCAATTCGTATAATCCCCTCAATGCACATATTCTGTGTAATCTCAACAGCATTTGTACTCCATGGAGTAATCATTGCTGCACGCGGACCAATAAAAAAAGCGTCTACAGACGCCGCTTCGATTTGTGGCTGATCGCCAAATAACCATGATAATTTAGTTATATTTTCTTGTGAAATTTTGCTGTTTGTTTGAACGGCAAATACCTTGATTTCTGGGTTTCCGAAGAAAAGGATCATACTTTGTTGTGTTTGTGTCTTAATGATTACAGACGTCTGTTTGAATTAAAGCGCAAATTTAAGAAATTACTTCTTATTTTTTATCGTAATAATGAAGCATTTATTATTGGGAGGGAGACAAAATATAAAAAGCAATTTTATATTCTCTTTTTGTGTGCTTAATTTATATAAGTATTCTTTTGAGTTTGTTAAGAGTTTACATCAAAATGTTCTTTATGCGCTATAAATATTGTCCACAAATTCACAGATATTTAGCATCCCTTCTATGGGAAAAGATATATTTGTGAATCTGTGGTAAACATACTTTATAATTTGCTAAAGGTTTCTTCAACTTTATGTGTAAAGTGGTTATTTTAAAGCTTTTTTAATACCTTCTTGCACCATTGGTTCCATAATATCATAGCCTTTAGATGTTGGGTGAACCCCATCCGAAGCTAATTCCTCACTGAGTCCTTTTTTATCGTCGACCATAGCAGTGTAATAATCAACATAAATAATAGAATTCTGGTTGGCGTAGGCTTTTAGCATTTTGTTAAGTTCAATAACCTTTTCAGTTGGATTGATATGTTCTCTCCACGGAAAATGATTGGCAGGAAGTGTTGAGCAAATTATAGGAATAATATTGTTTGCCTGTGCAAGTTCTACCATCGAAATTATATTACCATAAACATCTTCAAGCTCAATTGGGCCTGTGTTTTCGGCAATATCATTGATTCCTGCTAAAAATGTAACAGCTTTTGGTTTGAGGTCTATAACATCTCGACGGAATCTTAACAACATCTGAGAAGTTGTTTGTCCGCTAATCCCTCTGTCGATATACGGATTGTTTTCAAAAAAATCGGGATGCATATTTTTCCATCCTTCTGTAATAGAATTTCCCATAAAAACAACCAGATTTTCGGTAGCGTCCGGGGCTAGTAATGCTTTGTTTTCAGCAGCATATTTTTCGAAATTGGCAAATTCAACTGCCGTTTGTTGAGCATAGCTATTAATTCCTGAAAGGATGCAAACTAAAAGGAGAATATTTTTCATTTTTATAAATTTTGGTTAATGTCTTTTTCAAATATAAGGAACCTATTTATCTTTGAGAGATACATTTTTATTATGGAATATAGAGTTGAAGTTTTAGAAGAATATTTTTTGGTAGGAAAATCACTGTCAATGTCAATCCTTGAAAATAAAACAGCACTGTTGTGGAAGGGTTTTATGCCTGAACTTAAGAAAATTAAAAATATAATTTCTGAAGATTTATTTTCAGTAGAAGTTTATCCAACAGATTATTTTAATGAATTTGTGCCTCAAAAATCTTTTGAAAAATGGGCAGCCGTAGCGGTAGGGAGTTTTGATGAACTTCCAGCAGATATTAAACAATTACGTGTTCCTGAAGGGAAATATGCGGTGTTTAATTATAAAGGAAAATCTTCCGAAGCATTTAAACTCTATCAATATATTTATGGAGAATGGCTTTCTTTATCGGGAAACTCTTTGGATAATAGACCTCACTTTGCAGTAATGGGAGAAAAATATAAGAATGATGATCCGTCTTCAGAAGAAGAAATTTGGATTCCTATTAAATAGATTACCAATTATTAGCTGCCTGAGGTCCGCCCCACACTAAAGTAGCTAGAAAAGGATTGTCTATAAAAGGATTCCTGTTACCTTGAATTTTTTCAATTTTATTATTTCTATCGATTTCAAAAGTTGAAACAGGGTCTTCTGCATTCCATTTTAGAAAGAGTTCAATACTTCCAACGTCTTTTATAGATTCGTTATAGCGGAGGTTTAAATACAAAATCATTCTTGCCACATCTCCTTTCCATTCATCTCCAGGAAACCAACTTTTATATTCTAGTTTGTAGCTCCCGCTACCGTCAATAAATTTATTGTTACTTCTACGAGTATTCACGGTTTGGTCGCAAACTCTTAAATGATGTAAATCGCCTTTAGCGGTATTTTCAATTAGCGATTGTGGATATACATGTTCGGTATTAAAAGTCTGTTTTTTATATGGATTTTTTCCTGAAACATATTCTTTCCAATACCGTTCTTCTCCAGAATATATTAAAACTACATTTTTATTGTTTGTAGGGCTGGCGTCAATGTCGTACAAAAAATTATGGCGTTCTCTATAGGTTAATATATTGGTGTGCTTTGCAATTGTTGTGGTAGCTAAAGCTTCATACAACTCAATACTTCTTAAGCTAAAATCTATGTCTTTATAATAGTTTTTTAATTCCTTCGGAATAGAAAGCAAAGTAGAATCTTGGTTTGGATTAACCAAAACTACTTCTGCTGTTTTAAGCGAATTTTGCTTGCAACCAAATGCTGAAATTATAAGGAATAGAATTGAAAACTTTTTGAGCATAAAAAGAAGAATGTTAAAAGTTTTTAAAGTTAAAGAGTTATGTTGTTACAGGGTTTAAGGAAAAATTACTTTACTGAACACTGAACACTGAACACTGAACACTGAACACTGAACACTGAACACTGTCAACAATTAGTCTATTTTTTCTCTAAAAGTGCCATATAGAAACCGTCAAATCCACTTTCAGAGGCTAATACTTTTTTATCTTTTACAAGCTTGAAATCTTTTCCATTTTCAGACTTTAAAAAGCTAGCTACTTGGTTTTGATTTTCTGATGGAAGAATTGAACAGGTAGCATAGACTAATTTTCCTCCTGATTTTACCATTTTAGAGTAATCGTTTAAAATCTGTTGCTGTGTACTTTTTATATTTTCAATAAACTCAGGCTGTAACTTCCATTTAGCATCTGGATTTCTACGTAAAACTCCAAGACCGCTACAAGGAGCATCTATAAGCACACGATCCATTTTATCATGGAGTTTTTTAATAACTTTAGTAGAGTCTATTTCGCGAGTTTCTATATTATGAGCTCCATTTCTTTTAGCTCTTCTTTTTAACTCTTTTAATTTATTTCCATAGATGTCTAAAGCTATAACCTGACCTTTATTATCCATTTTTGAAGCCAAGTGTAACGATTTTCCTCCAGCTCCAGCACAAGTATCTGCAACTCGCATTCCTGGTTGAACATCTAGAAAATCGGCAACCAATTGAGAAGAGGCATCTTGTACTTCAAAGAATCCATTTTTAAAAGCTTCAGTTCTAAAAATGTTTCCGCGCTCTTTTAATTGCAATGCATCAGGGTAGTCCTTAAGGGGTAAAGTTTCTATCCCTTCATCCATTAACAAATCTTGTAAAGCAATTTTGGTAGTTTTTAAGGTATTTACTCTAATAATTACATCTGCTTGCTCATTTAAGGCATGTAATTCTTTTGTCCAAACATCATTTCCTAACTCTTTTTCCCCTACATTATCTAACCAATCTGGAATGGATTCACGGTATTTTCGAGTTTTAGAAAATTCATCAAATCGACCTTTTATTTTTCTAGAAGGAGTTCCCTCTAATTGTTTCCAATCTGGAAGTTTAATACCTTTAAGTGTAGCCCAAACAGCAAAAATTCGCCATAAATTCTCTCTAGTAAAGGGTTCTTTTACTTCAGCAATTTCAGCGTATAATCTTTTCCAACGAACAATATCATAAGTTGTTTCAGCAACAAAACCTCTATCTCGAGATCCCCATCTTTTATCGCGTTTAAGAAGTTGTTCAACAACTTTATCGGCATATTTATTTTCATTAAAGATAAGATGAAGCCCATCGATTACGGCAAATACAAGATTTCTGTGAAGACGCATAAAATTCTATTTTATAAAAAAGAATCATTTAAGGTATTTCTTAGCAATGATTCTAGTACTTTTTTTAATCTCTATAAAGAGTAATTCTTCGAAGTTGACCTTGAGTTGTACTAAAGGCTTTGCATCGAAATATAATATTTTTTGTTTGTATAACTCGAGGGGTTGTACATATAGCTTAGTATGGACAACTCTCGAAATAGTTATTTAAAAAACTCAAGGTGTTTACAAATAAAAATAGTTACAAAATTTGAGTCTAAAAATAATTATTTGCAAAGGTATTGCTTTGTAAGGGATAAAACTTATTTTTAGAGCAAAATATATTGTTTTGAAGAAAATATTTATTGTTTGTTTATTGCTGATAGTTTCCTGCGGAAAGGAACAGTTTACACCTCATAACTATACTAAAGTGGAAGTGGAAGAGATTTATTCGGATTCGGTAAGTATCCGTGCAATTACTCTTATGCAAGGAAATTTAGGATTTGCGGGTTCTAATAATACTTTTGGAATTTATAATGCTTCGGAAGGGAGTATGGTAACTCAAAAAATGAAATTAGATTCATTAAAACTTGAGTTTAGAGCAGTAGCGACAACTAATACGGATTTTTATATGATGAGTGTTGGTAGTCCAGCTTTACTTTTTAAAACGGGCGACACAGGTAAAATGGAGGTTGTTTATAGAGAGAATCATAAAGCTGCTTTTTATGATTCAATGCAGTTTTGGAATGATGATGAAGGCATTGCTATGGGCGACCCAACCGACGGGTGTTTGTCGGTTATTGTAACTCGAGATGGTGGAAAAACATGGAATAAATTAAACTGTAATGTTTTGCCAGAAGGTGTAGAAGGAGAAGCAGCTTTTGCGGCTAGTAATACTAATATTTCTATTGTTGATAATCATACTTGGATAGCTACTGGAGGTAAAAAAGCACGAATTTTTTATTCTCCAGACAAAGCAAAAACATGGCAAGTTTTTGATACGCCAATAGTGCAAGGAGAAGCTACTCAAGGAATATATTCAGTCGATTTTTATGATGAAATGAAAGGTTTTATTATTGGAGGAGATTATACCAAGCCAGATGAAAATAAAGCAAATAAAGCGGTTACTACAGATGGAGGTAAGACATGGAATTTAGTTGCAGAAGGGCAAAATCCAGATTACCGTTCTTGCGTACAGTATCTTCCAGGGAGAGAAGCAAAAGAGCTTGTAACAGTAGGGTTTAATGGAGTTTCTTTCTCTAATGATGCTGGACAAACTTGGCAGCAACTCTCTGATGAAGCTTTTTATACCATCCGTTTTATAGACGACAGTACTGCGTATGCCGCAGGTAAAAATAGAATAGCAAAGTTGAGGTTTAAATAAGTAGCGTTTTATTTTTACTCTTTATTACGATGGTATTCTTTTCTTAAACGATCTAAAAGTTTTCTGTTAAAGTCGTCTTCTAATTTTTTTAGGAGGATGATTTTTTTTGCTGAAAGTACAGTTTCTAAATTAGCAACAAACTTTTTATTAAGTTCGAACTCGTTTTTCTCGATTTCTTCTAATTTTTTCAATAGAACTTTAGCTTCCTCTTCGGAAAGATTTTCAAAACCTTCTTCTTTTAATTGATGCTTAATCTTTTTATATTCTAAGTATTTAACTTTATGCATTTCTTCAAAATAAGCATTGTAGATAGGCCAAAACTTTTCGGCTTCCTGAGAAGAAAGTTCTAAATTATCGGTTAAGAATGCTATTTTAAGCGATTTTATATGGTCTTTTTTACTGCCTTTTTGTGCATTAGATTTAAATGCAAAAAGGCATAGTAGTATAAGAAGGATGTATTTTTTCATTGCTTTTTTGTGTAAAAAAAATTATTTATTTTCTGTAATAGTTCCTCCATAGGTATTCATATTTTCTTCTAAATAATCAAAAATATCATCCTCATTAAGGGCACTTGACATATCAATTTCAGAAAGCGAGACATCATTAAAAGCTTCCGTAATTTCGAATGTATTTAAGGAAAAATAACCCTCGTCAATATATGCGTCAATTTCTGATACTGCTATTCTGTTTATCTCAGTATTATTCTGTTTTGAAAGGGTATTGTTAATAAAAAATCCAATAACAAAAATAGCGGCAATACCAGCGGCATTATAGAACCAAGACATTTTTATAACTTTCGTTTTCTTCTTCGGAAGTACTTTAGATACAATGCTAGTTTCTAAGGTGTCAAAATAACTTTCAGGAACTTTAAAACCACTTTCTTTAGGAAGCATAGTTTTTGAGGTTATGCTATCAGACAAATGGTTTTCGAACTCTGAAAAATAGTTTTCAGGAACTTTAAATCCACTCTTTTTCATATGTAGTTTATCTTTTTCCATTAATCTTTTAAAAATGCTTCAATCTTTTTTACGGCATGATGGTAGGAGGCTTTTAATCCACCAACAGAGGTGTCTAATATTTTAGAGATATCTTCATATTTCATCTCCTCATAATATTTCATGTTAAATACTAAACGCTGTTTTTCTGGTAAACTAGCAATTGCTTGCTGTAGTTTTAACTGAATTTCATCTCCATCAAAATAAACATCAGCTTTTAGATTTTCAACCAAAAAGCTTTGTAATTCTTCACTTGAAGTATTAAAAATAGTAGCTTTTTTCTTTAAAAAACTGAGCGCTTCATTCGTTGCAATTCTATATAACCAAGTGTAGACAGCGCTTTCTTCTTTGAAAGAATTAATGTTTTGAAAAACCTTAATAAAAGTGTTTTGCAATACATCATCAGTGTCATCGTGGTCTAAAACAATTCTACGAATATGCCAATACAAACGCTCCTTGTAATTGGATACAAGCTCACTGAATGCTGTTTCTTGTGTGGCAACATTCTTTAAGTTTTTAATTAAAATATCTTCTTGCAATAGCGTTTATTTAACTCTTAGACTCTAAGTTATGAAAAAGGTTTAATTTGAAGGTGGATTTGTTTAAAACTTAAATCCCTCATTGAGGGTTTTATTCCCTAGAGCCTGTACTGAATATCTTGAAGGGTTCTATGTCGAAATGGATTAAATTATTTTTCTTTGAATCCCTCGTAGGCTTGCCTCTAGGTAGTTGATTTTATAAGTTTTTGATTTTTTGGATTCTGCATCACTTATTCTCCGATAAAAAATGAGTATAAATACTGAAGTATATTAATATCAAGGACCCTCTCATTGTTATTTATCAATACAAGAATAAAGTAGAATTTAAAAGAGGTTTCTTTATAAACTAAAAACCTTGTAATAATTACAATTTAATCTTTGTTCCATTCCCTTAAAACGAGCGGTCTTGCTTCTTTAATCTTTGTTCTATTCTCTTAAAACGAAGCGGTTTTGTTTCTTTAATCTTTGTTCTATTCTCTTACAGCGAAGCGGTCTTGTTTCTTTTTTTTCTTTACTCAAACGACTGCATTTCTACTAATTTCTGATAAACTCCTTTGTGGTTTAATAATTCTTGATGAGTTCCTTGTTCTACAATAACTCCTTTTTGCATTACGGCTATAGTGTCTGCATTCTGTATAGTGGAAAGACGGTGAGCAATAACAATAGAAGTTCTGTTTTTCATCATGTTTTCCAAGGCTGTTTGTACAAGCTTTTCACTTTCTGTATCCAGTGCCGAAGTGGCCTCGTCGAGAATCATGATTGGCGGATTTTTAAGTACCGCACGAGCAATAGAAAGTCGCTGTTTTTGTCCGCCACTTAATTTTCCTCCAGCGTCTCCAATATTGGTGTCAAAACCTTCTGGGAGTTCTTTTATAAACTCAAAGGCATTAGCAATTTTGGCTGCTGCTTCAATTTCTTCTTTAGTAGCATCTGGTTTTCCAATACGGATGTTGTTTGCTACTGTGTCATTAAACAAAATAGAATCTTGAGTAACAATCCCCATCAAGCTACGCAAACTCTTTATAGAAACATCTTTTATGTCAACATTATCTATTTCAATACTTCCATTGTTAACATCGTAAAAACGAGTTACTAAATTAGCAATCGTACTTTTTCCGCTACCAGATTGTCCAACTAAAGCAACGGTATTTCCTTTTGGAATGGTTAGATTAAACTCTTTTAAAACGAGTTCATCTTCATATTTAAAAGAGATATTTTTGATGTTTATTTCTTTATCAAAGCTCGTTTTATTAATAGCATTTGGAGCATCTTTTATAATGTTATCGGTTTCCAAAAGCTCTAAAATACGCTCCGCAGCTCCATTACCTCTTTTTAGACTATAACTAGCTTTTGAGATTGCTTTTGCTGGAGTTAAAATATTATAGGCAAGCATAATGTATCCTAAGAAAAAGCTTGCTTGCATACTTTGGTCTATAAAAACTAAATATCCACCGTAAACCAATAAAATAGCAATTACAATAATTCCAAGTAATTCGCTCATTGGGGAAGCTAGATTTTGTCTGTTTAATACCGTGTTAGAATATTTATAATAACGATTGTTGGATTCTGAAAAGCGTTTGTTGAAAGTGTCTTCTGCAGTAAAAGCTTTAATAACCCGAAGTCCCGACATGGTTTCTTCTAAAATTGACAGAAAAAAACCTTGTTCTTGCTGAACTTTTATAGATTTCCTTTTTAAGGATTTTCCAATTTTAGAAATTACAAAACCAGCAATAGGGATAAAAATAAATACAAAAAGGGTTAATTTCATGCTGAAGAAAAACATGAAAATTAGAGAAAATAATATTGTTAATGGTTCTCTTACTACCATTTCTAAAACGGAAAGTATAGAGTTCCTAACCTCTTCAACATCTCCACTTACTCTAGAAATAGTATCACCTTTTTTCTTTTCAGAATAAAAAGAAAGTGGTAAAGAGACTATTTTGTTGTACATATTGGTTCTAATATCTTTTAAAACGCCATTTCTTAAAAAAGTAATGTAAAACATCGCCATATAATTGGAGAGGTTTTTTAGTAAAAACAAGGTTATAATTACAGAAACCATAACCATAAGCGCATAAAAGCTTCCTTTTTCATTAATTAAATCTGACAAAAAATAGTTAAGAGAATCTTGTGCAAAATCTTTTATATGTGTAATTCCTTTAAATACTGGCTTTTTTGTGATTAGTTTATTATCTCCAAAAATAACTTGAAGCACAGGAATTAACGCCACAAAGGATAAGGTGCTAAAAAGGGCGTAGAGGATATTAAAAAAGATGTTTAGATAAGCAAATTTTTTGTAGGGCTTAGCAAAACGGATTATTTTTTTGAAGTAATTCATTTAATATTTTTAAGAGAAACCTATAAGGTATTTTCAAACTTTATATGGTAATATAACAGGGTACAAAGGTACACTTAATTATGAAATTAAGCCTGCCTTTTTTAGAGGCAGGCTTATGAGATGTTATAATTATTAAGATAAAATTAGAGCGATTAATTCGAGGTTCTAGTTTAGAATTGCGTTGATTATTTGTTAGCTCTAATACCAATCTAAATGCTAGTGACTTCATGCTTTTCATTTCTTTTGCTCGCCCAAAAGAAACGAAACAAAGAAAAAGACGCCTTATCCAATAAATTTTTTCGACAACGGGGTCTAAAAATCGTAACCGAAACGCTGTGTCGCTGCACTCCTAATCTCAGAGCTTTCGGTTGCTATTCTGAGGATAAAGGTTTTAGCTGCGCTAGCCATCAACACTGTTTTTAACTAAAGCCTAATTCAGTTTTAATTCCTTGATAATACGATCCATTTTTTTATCTAGTTTTTTTACTTCAGCAGTATAGTCAGTAGCATTTTTGAGCGTTCCTTTTGTGCTGAAATAGAATTTTATTTTTGGTTCAGTCCCACTCGGTCTAGCAGCAATTTTAGTGCCGTCTTCCGTATAATAGATTAACACATTGGAAGAAGGAATTTCTATTTCCTCTTTGTCTCCAGTTAATAAATTTAGACGGATAGAACTTAAATAGTCTTCTACGTATAGTACTTTTGATCCATCAATAACTTTTATAGGATTTTCTCTTAAATCAATCATCATTTGTTTGATTTCATCCGCTCCTGAGATTCCTTTTTTGGTTAGAGAAATCAATTTTTCTCTATAAAGACCAAACTCTTCATAACACTTTAATAAATCTTTATAGAACGAACTCCCTTTTGCTTTTGCATCTGCCGCAATTTCGCACGCAAGTAGGGAAGAGGTAACAGCATCTTTATCTCTCACAAAATCTCCTACCATAAATCCAAAACTTTCTTCACCACCGCCAATAAATTCTTGCATAGGGAAGTCTTTTATCATTTTGGCAATCCATTTAAAACCTGTTAATGCTTCTTTGTAATCTACTTGATAGCCTTTTGCTAAAGCACTCATCATTGGAGTAGAAACAATTGTAGAAGCAATGTATTGGTTACCGTTGATACGATTGGTTTTTTTCCATTTATCAAGAAGGAAGCGAGTCATTAAAACCATCGTTTGGTTTCCGTTTAGAAGCACCATTTTTCCATCGTTATCTCTAACAGCAATTCCTAATCGGTCACTGTCTGGATCTGTTCCAATAACCATATCGGCATTTAATTCATCTGCCTTTTTCATGGCCATAGCAAGGGCTTCTGGCTCTTCTGGATTAGGAGATTTTACGGTAGGGAAATTACCATCGGGTTTCCTTTGTTCTTCAACAATATGCACATTATTGTATCCCGCGCGTTTTAAAACCTCAGGAAGCACAGTAATAGAAGTTCCGTGTAGTGATGTAAAAACAATAGAGAAATCATCTTTCCCTTTGGCTCCAAAACTTCCGTTTTCAACAGAGGCGTTTATAAAAGCTTCGTCTACTTCTTTGTCTATGTATTCAATTTTATTTTCGTCAGCATTAAAATTAATAGTCTCAAAAGATAGGCTTTCAATTTCTTTAATAATTTCATGGTCTTCAGGTGGAACTATTTGTCCGCCATCCTTCCAGTATACTTTGTAACCATTATATTCTGGGGGATTATGAGAGGCAGTTAAAACAATTCCGCATTGGCAACCTAAGTGTCTTACCGAAAATGATAATTCTGGAGTGGTACGGAGTTCAGAAAAAAGATAAACTTTTATTCCGTTAGCAGAAAAAACATCGGCAACTACTTTGGCTAATGTATCACTGTTATGGCGACAATCATAAGCTATAACAACTTTTAGTTCTTCATTTGGAAACGACTTTTTTAAATAATTACTAAGTCCTTGCGTATTCTTTCCGAGAGTATATTTATTAATACGATTTGTTCCAACCCCCATAGTCCCTCGCATTCCTCCAGTACCAAACTCCAAGTTTTTGTAGAAACTTTCGTTTAATTCTTCAGAATTTAAATCTATAAGTTTTTGAACCTCTTTTCTTGTGTCCGCATCAAAGAAGTTGGTTAACCAAGTTTTTGCGTTGTTTAAATTTTCTTCTGATATCATTTTTGGCTAATTTTTTCAAATATATTTTAAGGTATGAAATTATGATGTTATTTCAACCTTAAAACTGTCTAAATTAATAGTCTGTTGTATTTTGTATCTTTTCTCTTGTTTTTTGGTTCTAAGAATAAGCTCTCCTAAGAAACCAGCAATAAAAAGTTGCGTACCAATAATCATTGCGGTAAGCGAAATATAGAATTGAGGACGCTGTGTTATGAGTCTTCCATAAGGACTAAAAAACAGCTTATCAATGCCTAAATAGATGGCAAAACAAAAGCCAATTATAAACATTAAAACCCCTAATGCGCCAAAAAGATGCATGGGTTGTCTTCCAAATTTTGAAATAAACCAAATGGTAATTAAATCTAGGAAACCGTTTATAAAGCGTTCCATTCCAAATTTTGTGGTTCCATATTTTCTAGCTTGGTGTTTTACTACTTTCTCTTCAATTTTAGTAAAACCTGCATTTTTTGCTAATACAGGAATGTACCGATGCATTTCTCCGTGTACATCTATTGTTTTTACTACCGCTTTACGGTATGCTTTTAGTCCGCAGTTGAAATCGTGAAGCTTAACCCCGGAGGTTTTTCTTGCAGCCCAATTAAAAAGTTTTGAAGGTAAATTCTTAGAAATAACCGAGTCATAACGCACTTTTTTCCATCCAGAAACTAAGTCGATATTGTTATCTTTTATGAGGTTGAATAGTTCGGGAATTTCTTCAGGATTGTCTTGAAGGTCTGCGTCCATTGTAATAACTACATCGCCTTGCGCCATTTCAAAACCAGCATGTAGTGCCTGTGATTTCCCAAAATTCTTTAAAAAGCGAATCCCTTTTACAGAACTGTTATTTGCAGAAAGGGTTTGAATGGTTTCCCAAGAATTGTCTGTACTCCCATCATCTATAAAAATGAGTTCATAAGAAAAACGATTGGATTGCATAACTTTTACAATCCAATCGTGTAATTCTATTAAAGACTCTTGTTCGTTGAGTAGTGGTATAACTACTGATATATCCATGAATGTTTTATATCTAAAATAAAAATCAAAGATATGAATTACATTTCATTTTCAGATTTTTTCAAGATAAGTCCTGTTATTAAAGAAACAATAAATCCAATAAAAATATTAAAGATGAAAATAATAGGATAGGTTACCCAGAAAAACTTCTGTTGCATTTCTACCGCAGTATCGATTTGTTCTTGAGTTAATTCAGGATTGTTTTCAATCATTCCTGCTCTAGCTATATCTGCTATTTTCGTGCTAAAATCGGGGTCGATAACATTTACATATAATAATAGATATATAACTGTAATAACTGCACCTATAAGAGCAGTTCCGATACCAGTTTTCAAAGCTTCACCAAGGGTTAAATAACCTCCGTTTGCTTTTTTAAATTGAAAAATTGCTAGAGCAATAATAGCGACTAAGAAAACAGTAGAAACTATTTGTTTCCCCATTCCTTGGTCATATTGCATATCCATAAAGTAAAGCATTAGGCTAAAAATAATTCCAATACCACCAAGAATAAGACCAAACCTTATTGCAAATTTCCCTGTTGTTGGTTGTGTGTTTTCCATTTTTTTATAGTTGAATAGTTTTATATAAAATTAGTAGATATTCTTGTATATTTGTTACATAAAATAGAAATAAAAAAAATACTTACAATTTTTGAGTAAAAAGTATTGGTTATCTAAAATAAATTGATAAATTTGCACCTCGAAAAAATTGTGAAGTTTAAAATATATAGCGATGAGAAAAGGTATACATCCAGAAAATTATAGATTAGTTGCATTTAAAGACATGTCTAACGATGACGTTTTTATTACTAAATCTACAGCAGAAACAAAAGAGACTATAGAGGTTGATGGTGTTGAATATCCTGTGATTAAATTGGAGATTTCTAGATCATCGCACCCTTACTATACTGGTAAGTCTAAACTAATTGATACGGCAGGACGTATTGATAAGTTCAAAAACAAATATTCAAAGTTCAAAAAATAAAGAACTTTTATACGTATACAGAAACCTCTGATTTTTTCAGAGGTTTTTTTGTTTTTAATACAGTTTTTTTTAACTGTAATCTCTTTTTTAAATAACATTCATTAAACTATCTTTATTCCTTTATTGTGTGGAATGCTAACATACTGTTAATATGAAACAGATATTGATACTGTTTGGTCTGATTTTTATTTTGCATCCAACATTTGGACAGAAACGGTTGGATATACCAAAAACTCGAGTAGTGGAAAGTTTTATTAAAACTTTACCAAAAAAAATAAGGGAACTCGATTTGAAAGATTTAAGGACATCAACAGATTCTTTGAATATTAGGATTTGGCAAACTCACGAAGTCTTTACTATAAATTATAATAACGCTACTTTTTCTAATTACAAAATCTACACTACTAATGAAAAATTAGTATTTAAGACGTTTAAAATATCAGAGCAAATTTCTAAGAATATAATGGATTCCTTGTTAGTTTCAAGAGTAATGAATCTTGAAAATGAGGATTATAGAGGGGTTGATGGGGGTTTTGTATTCATTGAAATTTCAACAAAAAATAGTTATAAGATAGTTAGTTTTTGGTCGCCAAGTTCAGAAAGAAGTGACAACTGTAAAACGGTTGTTCAAATTCTTGGCATGCTTGATAAAACTGTTGACACAGGAAATTTAAAGAGTGAGTTTTTAAACTCTTTATCTTCTGGGAGTTATCGGTGGGGAATGACGAGTATTCGGATTGATAGATTTTTAGATAAAGACGTATCCAAAACAGATTTTTACTATAGAGCCGGGAAGAGGATGAGAAGGGAGTTAAATATTACTGACAAAACCGATCATTGGAATTTTCCATTAATACTTGTAGATAAAAAAACAGCTAAGATTTCAGATTTAAATAAATACACGAACAAGCAAATTGCTAAATTTGAAATTCTAAAGCCAAACAACAATTCGACTGCTATATATGGATATAATGGGAGTAATGGAGTTGTATTAATTGAATTGAAATAAATATATTTTAAAATTATTTACCATGAACTATATTCTTTTTGATGGTCCTTCGCGCAACGCCTTGTTGCCTTTTACATATACTCGTCCTGTTGCTGATATTAGAATAGGAATACTTACTATTCGTGAAAAATGGGAGAGATTTTTGGGTTACACTACCACTACAATTACAGAAGATTATTTAGCTGAAAAATTTCCAATGGTAGAAATGGAACAAAATATTCTTATTAATTCGTCTTTTTTACCAAATGAAGATTTAATCGAGTTAGTTAAAAACTTAGAGAATAATCAAGCTATATTTTTAGGAGAAGAGGTTATTGCTTTTTACACAACAGAAGCTCAAGAAGAGGTAGATTTGTCTAAATACGAGGCTATTGAATATGAGGGAGAATGTATTCAAGTTCAAAATACATGGGATATTTTTTCAAAAAATGGAGAAGCTATAGAAGCCGATTTTAATTTAATAACTTCAGATAGAGCTAGTCAGCCAATTCCTAGTAGTAACAATGTTATTGCTGCTGAAAATATATTTTTAGAAGAAGGGGTTTCTGTCGAATTCTGTACGCTTAATGCTGCTAATGGGCCTATTTATTTAGGGAAAAACTCTTTAGTAATGGAAGGCAGTATTATCCGTGGTGGATTTTCACTTGGGGAAAATGCTATTGTAAAAATGGGCGCCAAAATATACGGACCAACTACTATTGGTCCTGGTTGTAAAATAGGAGGAGAGGTAAATAATTCGGTACTTTTTGCTAACTCTAATAAAGGGCACGAAGGTTTTCTTGGAAATTCTGTTTTAGGCGAATGGTGTAATATTGGTGCAGATACTAATAGCTCTAATCTTAAGAATGATTATTCACCAGTGCGTTTATGGAATTATGAAACCGAAAATTTTGCAAAAACAGGTTTGCAGTTTTGTGGACTTATGATGGGAGATCATAGCAAGTGTGGAATCAATACAATGTTTAATACAGGAACAGTGGTAGGGGTAAGCACAAATATTTTTGGAAGTGGTTACCAACGAAATTTTATTCCAAGTTTTCAATGGGGTGGAACAGGTGGTTTTACAACTTACCAGCCCAAAAAGGCATATGCTACCGCAAAAGCAATGATGGAGCGTCGGGGTTATGAGTTTAATGCTGAAGAGGAAGCTATTTTAAATCATGTTTTTGAAATAACAAAAAGGTGGCGTAAAGAGTAATTATTCATTGGTTTCAAATTTAGTCGAAACTATGCATTCATTACATCCGCTTCAGCTTTTAAAAACTTATTATATGCCACGAATACACTAATATATATTGGTTTTACAATCATTTGTGTATTCGTGGCAAAACAGACTTTAAGTCCATAGTTGTTTGGTTAAAATTTTTAATACAAAACTATAATATTCAGTTATTTATATTGTTTCTTTTTAGAGAAAAATATTCGACTGAGCGGCTAATCCTTTAATACTTCCAAATAAGTTGGTATATTTGTACGCTTTTTTCAGTAGCCGCTTTTAAGCTGAAGAATAGGTGAAAAATTTATCTTAATGGAAAGAAAGAAAGTTGCATTTTATACACTTGGTTGTAAACTGAATTTTTCAGAAACCTCTACTATTGCTCGTAATTTTACGGAAGAAGGGTTTGATAGAGTCGATTTTTCTGAAGAAGCAGATATTTATGTTATCAATACATGTTCTGTAACCGAAAATGCAGATAAACGCTTTAAATCTATTGTAAAACAATCTCAGAAAGTTAATCCTGATGCTTTTGTTGTGGCTATAGGTTGTTATGCACAATTAAAGCCAGAAGAGCTTGCTGATGTAAATGGTGTTGATCTGGTTTTAGGGGCTACCGAAAAATTCAAAATAACCGATTATTTAAACGACCTTTCTAAAAATGATTTTGGAGAAGTGCATAGTTGTGAAATAGAAGAAGCCGATTTTTATGTAGGGAGTTATTCTATTGGCGATCGAACGCGTGCCTTTTTAAAAGTCCAAGATGGTTGTGATTATAAATGTACGTATTGTACTATTCCTTTAGCTCGTGGGATTTCAAGAAGTGATACCTTAGAGAATGTCTTGACAAATGCTAAAGAAATTTCTGATCAAGGGATAAAAGAAATTGTCCTTACAGGAGTAAATATTGGCGATTATGGAAAAGGGGAGTTTGGAAATAAAAAACACGAACATACTTTTTATGAGCTCGTTACAGCTTTAGATAAAGTAGAAGGGATTGAACGTCTCCGTATTTCTTCTATAGAGCCTAACCTTTTGAAAAATGAAACCATCAATTTTGTTTCTCAAAGTAGAACTTTTGTTCCTCATTTTCATATTCCATTACAAAGCGGAAGTAATCATATTTTAGGGTTAATGCGTAGAAGGTATCAGCGTGAGCTTTATGTTGATAGGGTGAGTCAGATAAAAAAAACAATGCCTCACGCTTGTATTGGGGTGGATGTAATTGTTGGTTTTCCTGGAGAAACAGATGAACATTTTCTTGAAACTTATAATTTTTTAAATGAATTAGATATTTCTTATCTGCATGTATTTACTTATTCTGAAAGAGATAATACAGTGGCGGCAGAAATGGAAGGGGTGGTTCCTGGTAAAGTTCGTGCTAAACGCAGTAAAATGCTTAGAGGGTTGTCTGCAAAGAAAAGACGGGCTTTTTATGAGAGTCAGTTAAATACGCAAAGAACCGTATTATTTGAAGGAGAAAATAAAGAAGGATATATCCATGGATTTACAGAGAATTATGTAAAAGTGAAAGCTCCTTGGGATCCAGCATTAGTAAATACATTACAAACGGTAAAGCTTGATAAAATTGATGATGATGGTTTGGTGAGATTTGAATTTGTAGCAAATGAGATGTTGGTGAGGTAAGTCTGATGGATAATGCTGTATATTCTGTAA
>Ga0208029_1000333_pt1 | contig 31825 bp, 25 predicted proteins | sample MalvireepMed_s12_FD_184242 | JGI IMG/M metagenome (GOLD analysis project Ga0208029, IMG submission 184242) | Marine viral communities from the Global Malaspina Expedition - Malaspina viral metaG DeepMed_s12 (SPAdes) (version 2) | ecosystem: Environmental > Aquatic > Marine > Oceanic | place... | reverse complement strand
AAGGCAGGACCCACGACTGGTCCTTCCTGATGCCGGTGGCGAGCCTCTCGCTGAACGCGGCTTACTCCACGGGCACGATCGCGGCCACCAATGGTGTGGTCACCCTTTCCGGGGGGACGTGGCCCACATGGGCTGCAGCTGGCGAGATCAATATCAGCGGGACCAACTACCCCGTGGGTACTCGTGACAGCACCACCCAGTTGACACTGGTGGACACATCGGACGCTTCTGATGCGTCCTCAAGTACGAGTTACTCGCTGCACCAGGACGATTACGATCTCCCGGACGATTTTGGGAACATCCTTGGTGCTCTGACCTACGCCCAGGCTGATAATGCGACCCAGCCGGTGGAGCTTGTGGGTGAGAGCCGGATGCGTGAGTTGAGGCAGCGTGATTACAACGTGACGTACTCGTCCGAGGATCCCTTCTACGGGGCGATCCGACCCAAGGCGAGGAGTCACACGCTGCAGGGTACTCGTTACGAGATCATGTTCTGGCCGGATGTCACGGCAACTGCCACGTTGTCCTATCGGTACAGGGTCCTCCCTGACAAGCCTGAGACAGGCTCACCGTCCGCTGGCGAGCGGGTGCATGGCATCAGTCAGCACAGCGAGACGATCCTTTACAGCTGCCTTGCTGAAGCTGAGCGGAGGATGGATGGGGAACGTGGCGTAATGTCCCAGACATTCCAGGAACATCTGGTAACATCGATCACACGAGACCGCCAGGACAACAAGTCCGAGGTCTACGGATACAACGCAGACTGGTCTGACAGGCGTGAGATGTACGGCCCGCGAAGGCTCACCCTGTTCAGTAGTGGAGTCACCTACAAGGGCCAGGGAACGTAAGGAGAACACGATGACTGGCAGGCACAAACTTCACGATGCTACCGGGGTCATTGCATCTGACGATGCTGGCAACAAGCTGCTCGTGGTCGAGGATCTTGGCAGTGCGGGCGGTGATGCCCCGGCAGACGGTAGCGTTGGGTACGCCAAGGGTTGCATCATCATCAACTCCGGGGCTGCTGACGACGACGATGATGCGCACATCTTCATCAACCTGGGCTCCGCCACCGACAGCAACATCGACGGACTCAAGGTTCAAACATGACAGGGGTGACGCATGGTTTCTTCGACAACCAGTGTGGTGACTGACTTTCCAAATCTGGCCTATGACGGGCGAGGCCAGAAGTTTGCCAGCATCGCGGTTACGGCGGGTGCCACGGGAGCAATTGTCGCGGCGGTAACGAATGCCAGGATTCGTGTACTTGGGCTGTATCTCAATCAGGTGGGAAGTTCGACTGCAACCGTCCAGTTCAAGAGTGCCTCGACTGCCATCAGTGGTGTAATCACCGTGAAGGCTACGGACATGCACATGGTCCTGAGTTTCAATCCAGCAGGCTGGATGGAGACAGAATCGGGTGAAGCGTTGAACCTGACAACTGTCAACACAGCTGTCGCTGGCTTCCTCGTCTATGAAGAGGTGACTGTCGCATGACCAGCACGGTGACAGCAGCGACCATGACGGTGAAGATCACCGAGACGATCAAGCTCAATGGCCGGGACCAGGGTGCTGAGACGACCCTGACTTATTCCTCGGTCAACGAGGTGATGAAGAGGATCGTCAGTTGCGTAAACGGCAACACAACGACGTTGCTCACATTCAACGCTGACGTACACGGCGCAGCAGGTGCCCTGGACGTAAATAACGTCAAGTACATTCGTGTCACGAATCTGGATGACACCGAAGCAGTCGAGGTTGCGATGGTGGCATCAGCGACATCTTTCATGGTCGCACTTCGTGCCGGTGAGAGTTACATCCTTGGCTGTCCAGACGATCTGATGCTGATCGAGGCCGACGCTAGCCCAAGTTTCGGGACGATGCTGGATGTCGTGACCATTCAGGTCAAGCCAACTGGGTCGGCTGTAGTGGATATCGAAGTCTTCGTAGCGAGCATCTAATGGTGCCAAGAGGGAGCATGGATGCCTCGCCAGCCGAGTGTCTACACGATGGCCTTCCCGTTCAACGGGATACACGAGGGTGGCCCCTACGAACTTCAGCCAGACCACACCACGGTCGATGCGCAGAATGTACGTCCCTTCCCAGCGTCATCGCCTGATACCGGGAGCACGCTGAACTCCGAGTCCAGTGGCAGGTCTCGTGGAGGTCAGCGGCCAGGGCTGTCGAAGTACAACCCGGGTCGCATGTGGTCGGAGGCGCGTAAGAGAAGGATCCAGGACATCAACCACCTCGCGTGGTCCGATCTGACCCCACTCTCGGGGAAGGGTCACTCGATCATGAACGAGTCAACGGATGGCTCCTTCCTGATGGTGGATGCTGACGGGGCCCAGCAGGGATCTGACGGGGGCGTCAGCACGGAGGTCTTCAACCTCAGTACCTGGGGCGATGACGGATTCGGGTACGTCGCGACACTCGACGCTTCTCACAAGCTGATCATCCGGCAAGTGAACAAGGCCATGACGGTCTCGCTGGATTGGACTAGTTCAGGGATGCCCAGCGTCCAGTTGACTTCATCCACGCGGCAGGTGCGTGGCATGACGGTTTCGGGGAACGTGCTCTACGTCTGGGTGAAGAACATCAGCGGCGTGAACGGGGAGGCCATCTACCGGGTGAGCACCTCCACCGGGAAGCTGCTGGACACGAACACCGGGGATGGTGATCAGGATGATTATTGGGTCGTCTCCGAGAATCAGTCTACTGCTGCTTTCCAGCACTTCTATCCAAGCTCAGGCGAGTCTACGAACACGATAAACCTGATGACTAATTCGGATGGGTTACTGGGGATGCTCTGCTTCAACGATAGTGCCCCTGCAGCAGCCTCTGACACGGTCACCGCGAGCATAGAGAAGGATGCTGTGGCCTCAGATTCCTCTGGAAATTCCGTTCAGGAGAAGCTGGAGGCATTGTCTCACCTGAACGGGAAGGTTGCCTGCACGGGTGGTCCGCTTGGGACGGCCCCGGTCACCATCGAGTTCCAGGGGACTCTCGGTCTTCAAGACGTGGTGCTACCCACGATCACCGCTAGTGGTGGAGCCGCCATTGCTGTCGCGATTTCTCAGCAGGGCTCAGCCGTATCTAACAAGAAGATCACGCTGACCGAGTCCGGGGGGTCTGGCACATTCACGATCTCGCATAACGCACGATTGTGTCTTCAGTTGCTGGATGAGGAGGTTGGTGAGCAGGTTGTGGCGAAGGAACTGCAGACTTACGCGCCTGATTCCACGCCAACCGACACGAACCAGGAACTGGACATCGCAGCTGATGATGAGGGTAACTTCTACTGCCTGACCCGTTCTGGCTCCACGTTCAGCCACGCCGTGACGAAGGTGAACAAGTACGGGGTGCAGCAATGGCAGCAGACGAATGCTGGGACCACCAGATCGATCGCATACGATCCGATCCTGGACCGGCTTGGCGTGGTGGGAGGAAGCGTCTATGGCAGCGGAAGATCCTTCGGAATCGTTGCGGTATCTAATGGAGCTTTGTCCTCGTCTCAAGATCCCCACACCATCGAGAACTGGAACGTCGTCGATGTCGACGACAAGGGCGGGTTCCGGCTGTTCGCGGTCGCCACTTCCAACAATGTGGCCCGGATTACCGAGGCGGCAACTCCCTCGGATACGGCAACTGGGTCATGGATCGCCAGCCACGGTGCCGGGACATCAGCGCATCGCGGAGCTTCTTGTGCAGCTGCGTATGCGTTGAACCCGTCGAATGCGATTTCCAAGCGTCAGACCGTGCGGTTGGCCGTGTCAGGCGGTCATGTGCAGGAATTCGATGAGCTTCAGTGGACGGAAATCACCGATGGCGGCACCATCGTCGTGCCTGTGCTGAACCGTAATGCCCCGGTCATCTTTTCTGCCCAGCTGGGGACCAACCTGTTCTACGCGGATGGAATATCGGCCAAGTACTACAAGGCCTCCAACCGGACGATGACGACGTGGACGCCAACCAGTGGCACTCTCCCGATCGATGCTGCCGACAAGCGGCCCACCCTGATCGAGAACTGGCGTGGCCGGATCGTGATGTCCGGGACACAGGAGGACCCTTCTGAGTGGTACATGAGCAAGGTGGGGGATGCCTTCGATTGGCAATATTCCCCTGACACGATCACCGAGACCCAGGCTGTTGCCGGGGTGAACTCACCAGCGGGCAAGGCACCTGACGTGATCCGGTGCATCATACCTGTCAGCGACGACATCCTGATCTTCGGATGCGACCACAGTATCTGGCAGATGACAGGCGACCCGATGCTGGGTGGCCGGTTGGACGAGATCATCAATGGAGTGGGCACACCCTGGGGCAGGCCGTGGTGTCGTGGTTCCGGTGGCGAGTTCTACCTCTTCGGTACACGCGGTGGCGTTTACCGGGGCACCCCCGGGCAAGGGGTGCAGAAGATCACCGAGGGCCGTTTTGAAGAGCGGATGAACAACATCAACCTGAACACCAACCTCGTGCGGCTTGTCTGGAACGAGCGTGAGCGTGGTGTGCATGTGTTTGTGACCCCTCTCGGGGCGGAAGACTTTTCCAACGAGCATTACTTCTACGATACGCGAACCAACAGTTGGTGGATCGACAAGTTTGCGTCGAACAACCTGCATGATGCGAGAGCAGTGCATGTGTTTGACGGCGACGATGCTGCTGACAGGGCCATCCTGATGGGGGGCAGGGATGCCTACATTCGCAAGTGGGACGTAGACGCTGCGGATGATGACGGGGTCGCGATCAGTAGCCACGTCTACTTTGGCCCTATCCTCCCGAGGGCTCTTGGCACGGTGAACGTGAACGAGATCAGGACGTTGCTGGCAAAGGGGTCCTCGGATGTCACGATGTCCGTGTTCCGAGGTAACAGCGCGGAGGATGCCTACAACCAGACTACGGCCCTGTACACGGCTACGCTGTCAGCTGGCAGGAATGTCGCGGAACGGCGTAGGGCCCAAGGGCATGCTATCTTCCTGAAGCTGGCGAATACGAGTGTGGGGCAGGCCTGGGCGATGGAGTTACTGCAGGCTGTGTTCAGCGAGACATCAGGCAGGTTTGGCAGGATTTACTACTAATGACTACAAACACTGGATTCGAGCAGCCCCGTATTCCGGCTGGTTCCTCACCAAGGGAACGGCGTGCCCAAGCGCAGATGGCTGGTGGCCACTCCGTACTCAAGGAACTGGGACTGGGCACCAACGACCCGGAATCGGCCCTGCATGTGGTGAAGGAGACTGCAGGTGCCTCGCTTCTGCTTGAGCGGATACAGGCATCGGTCAACTCCGGGTCCATTCAGTCGAGAAAGTCCAGGGGAACCTTGGATGACCGGGCTGCGGTTGTTGATGACGATGACCTGCTGACGATCAGTTCATACGCCTATGTGGGGGATAACAACAGCTACCAGGAGGTCACCAGGATCGATTTCGAGGTGGATGGATCGGTATCCGATGCCAGCAGAGGTGCTCCGTCCCGAATGGTGTTCAGGACGTGCAACGGGAGTGGCCTGTTCAAAAGGATGCGGATCGACAAGGACGGGAACGTCGGGATCGGTATGGATGACCCGGATCAGATCCTTGAGATTGGCGGGATCTTCCACATCTCAAGCGAGGTATCAACTCCATCCGCCCCTGCGGACGGCGATGGTGGCCTGCTCTACGTGAAGACTGACGGGAAACCCTACTGGCGTAGCAACGAGCTTGGTGAAACTGACCTCTCCGCTGATACCAACACGATGGGATCTGGATTCGTCCTGGAAGATGGGGACGGGACTGAGGTGACCGTCACGGAGAGCAAGGAAGTCAAGTTCGTCGAGGGCACGGGAATCGACATCAACTGGACCGATGTCTCTCCCGGGTCGGATTCTGATCCTTACGACCTCACCTTCACGGTCAACCTTGAGGGGACCGAGTTGGTCTCCACGGGTGAAACCGGGGGCAGCAAGTTCCTCCGAGAGGACGGGGATGGGACCTGCAGCTGGCAGACGGTCAGCGGCGGCGGCGGCGGGATGACGAGTTTCCAGTTGGAGGACGGGGATGGGACGGAGGTGGCGATCTCGGATGCCAAGGAAGTCAAGTTCGTCGAGGGTGGCGGGATCGACATCAATTGGACTGACACGTCAACCGGTTCCGATGGTGACCCTTACGATCTCACATTCACGGTGGCTGACACGACCGTGGCGGGTGACAGCGGATCTACCGGGATCACTCCCGGCGACACCCTGACGATTGCTGGCGGCACTAACGTCACCACGGCAATGTCTGGCGACACACTGACTGTCACGTCAACCGACACCAACACCCAGTTATCGACTGAACAAGTCCAAGACATTGTTGGCGCAATGTTCTCGTCAAACACCGAGACTCGTTGCACCGTGACGTATCAGGATGGCGACGGCACGATTGATGTGGAAGTCGATGATCTGGACACGAATCTGACGACTGAACAAGTCCAAGACATTGTTGGCGCAATGTTCTCGTCCAATACCGAGACCAGGATCACTGCGACCTACGAGGATGGTGACGGCACGATTGACTTGGTGGTCACCGACATGACCGCTGACACCCAACTCACGACCGAACAGGTGCAGGACATCGTCGGGGGGATGCTCACCGGAAACACCGAGACTAGGATCGCGGTGACATACGAGGACGGTGACGGGACCATAGATTTTGTTGTAGACGACATGAGCGGTGGCGGGATCTCGTGGGATGGTTCGACCGCACAAGGAGTCGCCACCTTCAAGGACTCAGACGAGGCAACGGTCGAGTCTAACCTGACGTTCGATGGCAACAGCCTTCTGGTCGTTACCGGAAGTGCGTCTGCTATTCCTTGCACAATTCGTGGTGCTTTCAGTCAGTCGGCAGACCTTCTGGTGGTCGAAAAGAGTGACGGGTCCGATTACTTCAGCGTGAACTCCGTTGGCACTTTCGTATTGGGTCTGGCGGGAACCAGATCAATCACCACGAAGGAGGAGTCGGGAACCAATACTGCTGGCAAGGACATCTTCGTCAAGGGCGGTAAGTCAACCGGCAACGGCGAGGGCGGGGACGTGCGTTTCTACACATCGCCAGCAGGGTCATCGGGGTCCAGCGTCAACAACTGGGCCGAGGCGTTGAAGATCCGCCATGACAAGGTCGTTGATTTCAAGATAGCAGAGGTAGCTGATAGCGGATCAGATTATGCGTATGACAGCAAGGTGCTCAAGATAAAGGTCAACGGCACTGACTACTTTCTTCAGCTTTATGCGGAGACTGGCGGGGGCGGTATGCCGTAATGACTACAACAATCCATGTGGACAGAGACAGGCTGGTTGAGAATTTCAACACGGGTGAAGAAGAGCCTGTGCTGGTTGTGGAGAAGGACGGTGTGATCCTGTTCAAGGCTAACGAGGTGGAGATAGCCGGGCCATCAAGAGTGGTGTACAGGCCTGCTGATCCTCATCCAGTTAGCGACATCTACGAAAGCAAAACCAACATCAGGGCATGGATTGAAACGGATTCCGAGGTGGTGGAGAGCTAGGCATGGGCGAGATAACACTTGAGGCGTGGGGAAAGACGGCCACCGTCACCTACCCTGACGAGATGGACGATCTGGCTCCCCTGGCCTTCGGGGATGCGTACGGGTATGAAGAAGAGATCCTGGAGGATGGCAATAACGTGCCCAATCCCCAGTCAATTGAAGAGTTCACAATCGGGAAGATATTCGATTACGTTGGCGAGGTCATGCGGCTCTACTCCATCAAGGATGCCCAGGCAGCAGCTATTTCAGCTGCTCAAGAGGCAACCGAGGCCGCGATGGACTTGATCACAGTCGACATCGAGGATCAGGAGTAAGTCATGGCATACGAATGGCAAGATCCCAACGTTGAGTTGACATACGGGACAAGCAAATTCAAAAAAGGAGTGTACCCGTACCAGATCATCACGGGCGGAACGCGCCCGATCGCGGGGTTCCAAGGAGAAGGTTACTACGCTCCTGGATTCGGGGCCCCGACGACACCTGAGCACGACTACCGCACAATCACCATGCCCGGGGTACGGCTTGGTGCTGGTGGTCGACAAGTACCGCAGCAGTACACATGGAACGTGCCCATTGCCAAAGCCCCAGGCGAGATTGGAGCCAGCAACTTTGCCGAGAGGCAGGCTGGACTGGTACACGCCCCGCTCAGGCGGAATTGGAAAATGGCGATCCCCGGGGCTACTGAGGGAGAGTTCCGCGAATACGATGCGGTGACCGACCCGGAAACCGGAGAGATCACCTACACAAAACGAGAAGGCTGGGATGCCGTTCTTGAAGAAGACATAGAAGGATGGATGAGAAAGTGGAGCCCAGAGGCTCAGGCAAGATATAAAGGTAAGGGCAAAGCCGATGCACTGGAGCAGCAGGCGCAAGAAGAGCAGCAGTATGCGAAGTGGTGGAACGAGACACGGTACTCCCAGTTGCAGGAGATGATGGCCGAGCACTGGCAGAACCAGATGTTGACGATGCAGGGGATGGGTGAGGCTGAGCGTGGTGACATATTGCGTGGCGGGGAGGCCCTGCAGGAGAGGGCCTTTTCCCAGGCAATGCAGAGGGGTATGGCTGGCACGACTGCCTTGTCCGCGTTGCAGCGTGGTGCCAGTGCCCAGACATCACAGGAGCTTGGGCGATTCTACGGGCAGCAGCAGATGCAGCGATTGGGGCTGCAGAACCAAATGGCAAACCAGTACATGAACATCGTGGAGGGACGGGTTGACGAGTACCCGAGCACTTACGAGTTGGCCCAGATCATGTACGGTGCCTTCGAGGGCGGTGCGGGTCAGGAGCAGCCGTCATCCGGTGGCGGGATGGGTATGGGACTGGCCGGCCTCGGACTTGGTGCCGGGATGGGAATGATGGCAGCTGGATCAGGTGGTGGTGCCGGGCTGGGATTCCTTAGTGGGTGCGTGTGCCAGATCTTCATGGAGGGACGGCATGGTGACGGGACGATGGACTGGGTAGTCCGGAAGTACCGTGATGAGCACATCAACGAGAGGAACGCTCGTGGCTACTACAAGATGAGCGAGGTGATCGTCCCGCTGATGCGGAAGAGCAAGCTGCTGAAACTGCTCTTCTTCCTGTTCTTCATCCAGCCCTGCTTCCTCTGGGGCCGATGGCACTACCGGGATGAGATCAAGAAGCGTGGCGAGAAGCTCGGGTTTGGCGGTCGAATTGGTTGGATCTTTGGTCCGGTGAAGCGGTTCTGGGAAGGCCTGTGCTACTACCTGGGGCAGGAGCATCCCTACATCCGGTGGAATGGTGAGCTAGTCTAATGCCAATCGTTGTCAAGCATGAGCCGTCAGCTGCTGCCGTATTGGGCATGTCCCGCATTGCCGGCGAGGGCGCGTTCAACAAGTGGAAGACCGAGTTCGAGGCTCGGCAGAAGCAGTACGCCTTCCAGAACCTGATGTCTGGGATCAGCGGCGGGATGGGTCTGGCTCAGCCGTTCATCCAGGCCTCGCAGCAGCAGGCCGGTCGCGATCACCAGATGGCGATGTTCGAGATGGCGCAGGGCAACAAGCTGGTCCAAGACCAGAACTTGATGAAAGGCCTCATACCGACCTTTAATTCAATCTTTGGACCAGGCGGTCATCAGGAGTTCCAGCCCGATGGGTCTCGGACGATCCCGCAAAAGCAGTTCCAGGCGTTGATCGATGCGGGAGACCCAGCTGGCTTGAAGAGATGGGTGGACGCGGGCATGTCCGCGCAAAGGGCCACCGGAATGGCGATGGCCGCGACCGATCCATACTTGGCACGACGGAAGTCCGATTCGGATGTTGAAGGCGAATTTGCGGCACGCAATAAGAGGGTGACGAAAGAGCAGGAGATGTTTCAGCAGCTGTTAGAGGACCCGGACAATCCGAGTCTAACTCAGGAGCGTCCGGGAGGTCCGTACAAGTCCCCGGATCCTGAGTTCGAGAGGGCTGTAAACGATCACGCGCGTAAGATCCGCTCAATGAAGCTGGGTGTCAGGGAACTGGGTCCGAAAGGTGCTGTTGAGGCATACACGACCCCGGAGATTGACCCAATTACCGGGAAGTGGACAGGTTCCTACTGGTCGCAAAAAGGGGCACCAACGCTGCAAAGAGGTGGGGCGGCAACCGGCACTGGTGGCCGGGGCGCAGCGGCCCCGCTGCTGCCACCAGCGGGCACTCCTGCTGAAGACTGGACCGTTAAGCAGAAGGAGTATTTCCTCAATGGCATCAAGGAGCGAGAGGAGCATGAGCGGAAAATCCACCAGCCAAACCCCGAGGAGGTGGCGAGGATTGATGAGGAACTGAACAATTTGCGAACCGAATTGAGGGTGGAGGAGAACAAATTCGACAAAGAGGGTGCAACGCCAGGTCAGAAAGCGGAGGCGCAGAGGGCAATAGCCCGTATAGAACAAAAAAAAGCGGCTGCTCTTGCAAGGTATCCCAAGGCTCCCCGGGAAGACGTGATTACTCAGAATGCTGAAGAGTGGATGTTCCGCAGGCATGGGCTCCCGCCGTTTTACGATCCGGAATGGATGCCGCGGCCATCGGTCACTCCTCCGCGAGGGTTCCAGACCCGCGAACAGGAAGAGCGTAGGCAGGCATTCATGGATGCCCCGTATGTCGGTGCTGTTGCAGACGGTAAAGCATTTGAATTCCCGCTGCCTTCCGGGGCAACGAACAAAGACTACGTTCAGATGAGGGTTGCCAATGGAGTTCCCGCGCAGCAAGCGGTGCAGGAAGTGCAACGCTACCACCAGAGATTCAAAGATGGGCAGTTGCGGCCAGGTTACAAGTGGGCACCCGGGGCAGGACCTGGAGCCGGCCCAGGGCAACCAGCACCCGCTCCCGGACCCAGACCACCAGGTCCGGGTCGACCAGCACCGGCCCCAGGTCAACCAGCCCCCGCCCCGGGTCCGGGTCAACCGACCGGGATGGCCAGGCCGATGCCCGAGGTCAAGACGTGGAAGGCATCGTGGCTCCAGCAAAGCAGGATTGCAGGACCGCAGGTAGCTGGGGAAGCGTTGCGAGCCTTGTCGGTAGAACATCGCGAGCAGTTTGGAGCAACGTCTCCTGTACATGCAGGGATCGCCAAGATTCTTAACGACCCGGAACAGGTGGAGAAGATCAACAATTGGATCCGGTTTGGAGGCAAGTACGGTGGGGCGAGGCTGAAAGACAACAGGGAATTGATGAAGGGCATCTATTCTGTCCTGGAGAGTAAAGCAGAAGCGGATGCCTACAGGTCAGAAACGGGAGCGAGACTTGATGCCGCAAGGGGCACGAGCCCGGGGCAAGGTCCAACGAAGGCGCAGATAGATCGGGCTATGGCAGCAGGGACACGGGCAAAGGAAGCTGAAGGCTTCATTGGCAAACGCCGGGAGATGGTCGCGGGCGTGATCGAGGCGTCCGTCAAGTGGAGCAGGAAGGCAGATCCAAACGGGCCAGTTCACCCTGGTCACATCCCCTCGCCCACCAAGGAGGAGTTCATTCGTCTCGTGGAAAGCCGGCAGGTGCAGGCTGGGGACGTGCTGATTACGCCTCCTGAAATCGAGAAGGGTGTTCGCAGAAGTGACCCCGGTTTTGTCGTGGTGACCCAGAAAGCCATAGACGACAGGCACAAGTCGCATGAGCAACTACAGCAAGAGAAGGCTCAGAAAGCCTTTGAAGCCACGCTGGATCCCCGCGCTCGCAAATTGGGAACTTGGGAAAAACGGTTCGACACAGGCAGCACGCCGAAAAAGGCCCGCGTCAAGAAAGTCAGGGAGATGCGTGAAGTGGCCGAGGAGTTGAGTGCCGCGATGCTGATCAAAGCATCAAGAGGGGAGTTGTCTCGTGCTGAGCGTCGAAGCTGGGATATTGCCAAGGAATTCCTCAAGAAGTTTCCGTTAGAGAAGTAGGGGTCGGTAGATGAGTCCTCCAGAGTGGGCAGTGCTAAGTGGCTTCCAGCCGTCTCCCGATCCGTTTGCCGAGGCGGAAGAGGTTCTTGAGGAGGCACAGGAACCGCCACCGCCACCGCCACCAGTGGCTAGAGACCTGCCGCCAGAAGAATTCTTTCCCGAGGATACCGGACGGCTAGATTGGGCCGACCGCTCCAAGCCGTTAATGGAGGATGTCCCTGGCCGCAAGGAGCTTGAATCCACTCGCCTGTTCAGGAAGCTGGGTGAGGATGAGTTCAAAGATCTTGTCGAGCAGAACAAGAATAGGGCGCGTACCGAGGAGGTGGACTGGTTCGGTGAAACTGGTCTTGGCGGAAGAGGGCGGCGAGTTGCCGAGGGGATGCCGTTCTCCGGATTCATTACCGGAAACCGCCTCATGGACACCGCGATGGCCGCTTACGAGTGGGAAGTTGAGGGGCTCCGAACGGAGGATGGGGCCCGCCTGATCGGTGAGTTTTATGCCGAGCTTGAACGCGAGGGGGAATTGAACAAGCTGGATAGGGTCATGGAACTTGCGGCTCAGATGCCGGGGTTCTTCGTCGAGATCGGGCTCACGGGCGGCGGATACACTGCAGTGTCCAAGGGCACTCAGAAGATGCTGCTCGGCCAGCTGCGGAAGATGGGTGTGAGGTTCCTGAAGGAAAAGGTGAAGGGTGTTGCCAAGCGTAAGCTACTCCCGAGGGCTGCTATCAAGGGCGCAGGGTTTCTCGCTGGATCTGCTGCCCTCACCGCATTGAACCCGCAGTTGATCGCTGAGCAAACCAGTGAGCGGGCCTTGCATCACGCATTGCAGGGGGACGAGGAAGCGTTTGTAAAGGCGATGTGGCAAGGGCCCCTGGGTGCTTACTTCGAGCTTGCCTCGGAGATGTCCGGGGGAATAGGCGCGAAGTACGTCACTGGATACCTCGCGAAGAAGGCCGGCATCAAGAAGATGATGGAGGCCGCGGCCAGTAAGTGGCTCATCAAGAATCCCAGGTCGAGAATGGCCCACTTCCTTGCCCTGAAGAACAAGGTTGGCTGGCACGGTATCTTCGAGGAGATCGAGGAAGAGCGACTGGTTGATATTGCGAGAGGTCTCTCCCGTATCGATGACGACTTCGGGACCACGGGCCGGCTGTTCAGTGATGATCCCAAGGAGAGAGCCAAGGCGTGGGAGCAGATTGAGATTGAGTTCTACGCATTCTCGCTGGTCGGTGGGGGGATGAGGGCACCTGGTGCGATCACGGCATTCAAGAAGGCTCCGATCGAGAAGATGGAGCAGTTCGGCAAGAACCCGTCACGGACTGCCTGGAACAAGATTGAAGGGAATTACCGTGCGCTCACCGAGGAGAAGGACGGGACTCCCCTGGCAACCTCTCCGCTCCCGATCATCGGGGAGACCTACGACCTCCCGACGAAGGACGCGGATACCGAAGAGGTGGACTGGGACAACCTGACTCCGCAGGAGTTGGATCCGAAAGAAGCGCACCACCGCAAGTGGATGGCAGACAACTGGGTGGCCCCGCTGGCCGAGGCTCAGCTGGAGGGGCAGAGGCAACGGTACAAGGAACACTTCGGGGTCGAAAAGCCAGCAGAAGAGCCGGTAGAGGGTCCTGCTGTTGTGGAGGATGAGGGGGTTCTCGCGGACGTGGAGGACGTGGAGGAAACCGATCCGGAGATGGTGAGAAAGCTGAAGGAGAGCTTCGCTACGGGTCCGCTTGGCGAGGCAATAGCGCAGCAGTACCCGGCTCTCGCAGAGCAGATCGGGCCAGTCATTGACGAGGTCGCAGCCCAGCAGGCTTATGTAGATCAAGACGATCTTCTTGAAGCTGTGCGTGAGAGACTGCAGGGCGTGATCGAGGGGGGTGAGCAGGCCGAGCCGGTGGCCGAGGATCCCACCACCCCGGCGGAAGAACCCGCACGGGAGTGGCAGGTGGGTGACACGGTCAAGTCAGGTCCAAAGAAGGCTGTGAAAACTGGGGAGGTTGTCAGGGTTCTTGATAACGGGAACCTGGAGGTGCAGCTTCCAGGTGAAGCCGAGACAACAGTTATCGATGGTGAAAACAAGACCCTTGAGCTAGTCAGTCCCGCAGCAGCTGAGCCTGAGGCCCCGGTGGCTGAGGATCTATTGCAGCCGGTCTTGGAAGCGATAGACAGTTCTTTTGATGACATGCCTCCAGAGGAGACGGAGGGGTACGATGTTGAGGCAGCTAAGGCTGGCCTGAAAGGAATAGCAGAGAAGGTCCACGAGGAGGGTGACTTTGATAATCCCGAAGATTTTGCTTCTGCTGTTAGGGAAGCGTGGAAAGAGGCACACCCTCACGCCGAGTCGGCGCGTGACTTTCTCCGTGACCTTGGCCTGCCGGTTCCGGGGGACGCGGCTGCTGAGGCCCCGGTGGCCGCAACACCAGAAGCCAGGATTCACAGGATTAGGTCGCGATCCAGGGAGTTGTTTAACCAGCTGTTCCCAGCGAAAGGGAGGATCAGCGAAGTCCCTGGCATAAAAAAGAAAGACATCCCCAAGAAGCCTAAGAAGAAGGGCCAGCCCAAGATCGAGGAGATGACTTGGGAGCAGCGAAGAGCATTCTGGCGGACCCTGTGGCAACATGCCGAGGACCGAGTATTAGATTCGACAAGTCTGCCAGGCGAGACGGAACCGTTCACACAAACTCCCGAGCAATTCCAACAGCTGTTCGATTCGATCAGAAAACATCTCCCGGACAGCAAGATAGTGTTCGATCACGAGGACCGAGCTAGAGGGATTTCTATTCAGGGATCAGACCCTGAAATCAAAGTCTACCAGCACGCGATGGATTCGGTGCTAGAGTTCGCTGCAGACGAATGGGAAGCACTAGCGGACACTCTTCCCGAGAAGCCCAAGAAGGGGAGGAAGAAGCCAGCCCCCGCGGCGGCGGAAGAGGGCGGTGCAGCTGTCAACCCATTGGGGTGGAACGTGCGCTCGCAGGGCAATTACGAGAACGTTTTCTGGATTATCAGCAGGCCGGATCCTAGCCCAAAAGCCGACAAGCATGATTTTTTACAAACTGGCTTGCCAGAGGAATTACGGCGCAAGAAGTTCAAGACAAAGGCTAAGGCAGAGGCGGCACTAGCGGACTTTCTTTCCAAGCCAGCAGCCCCCGCGGCGGCGGAAGGGGATTTGGCCGATCAAGCAAGGCAGGCTTTGGAAGACTTGGGGTATAGCCCGGATGAGGCAGCTGCAAGAGTTGCACAAGTGATGCGTGAGGCTGCACCTGAGTTACTGACGTTGGAAGAAATCATCATTTTTTCGCCCAACGTAGAACTGCCAACGGACATTAGGGGTGACGCCATCCTGGCATTGCGGCAGCAAGGGCTTTCCGAGGATGCGGCCACCGAAAAGGTCGACGAGCTTCTCGCGAAGAAAGACTACACGGATGCCGGGGAACTAGTAAAGGATGTCTACAAGAGAGAAGAGGCAGCCCCGAAGCAGTACACCAAGCGTGAGATGGTCGAGGGGGATACGGCGGAGGTCCTGGTACAGGATGGCGAAAAGACGAGGCGGATACCTGCGACGTATGCGATCGTATCTCTGGGTGATCTGACCCCCAGCCACGATGCCACGATGAACGAGCTTGGGGGCGTATCCGCTCTCAGGAACCGGAACTACCCTGACAACCTGCAGCCGCGACATGATTACACTGAAGACCCCCAGAGCATAGGCAGTGCCAAGGTGGCGAGGCATGCCGAGCAAAAGGTGCCAGAGTATTACATCAACAACGTCGCGACTCCTCTTGATGGGCCACCAACGGTCACCCCGGAAGGGCTTGTGATCAATGGGAACGGCAGGGTTATGACCCTGCAGGTTGCATACGGCGAGTGGTACGAGCAGCACCTCCAGGACAACGCGGAAACATACGGCCTGACCGAGGAGCAGGTCTCTGAGATGTCCCGGCCCGTGCTGGTCCGTGTTGTTGACATGCACCCCGAGTCGCCTGAAGCCAAGACGTTTGCCCGATTGGGAAACATCGGGACCGCCCAGGCCCAAAGCCCCGCGGAGATTGCAGCGTCATACGCATCAATGATCTTTGACGAGGACCTGACCAAGCTGCTGGACTTAGAGTCAGGTGACACGATCAAGGCATTGATTTCCGGGGACAAGGCAAAGGACTTCCGTAAGAAGCTCAGGGGCCGGATGCCGGCGAGTCAGCGGAACGAGTATTTCAATAAAGACGGGACGCTGAACGAGAAGGGCCGCGAATTGGTCAGGGACATGTTTGTCGCCCATGCGTTCCCGGTGGAGTTGATCAACACCCTGCGACAGACCGAGGGTGTCAAGGATCTCCTGGGCAACATGATCGGGGTAGTCCCCGAGTTGCTTGCCATAGAAAGAAGCTACCCGCAATACGACACGACCGCGGCATTGATCGAGGCTGTGGAATGGATCGCACGGCACAAGGACACTGCCATCTCCCGGGAAAGTGTCGAGTTGCGTATTGGGCGAGACCTGTTCGGAGAGCTTGAGCCAGGATCCACATGGTGGATCAGTCCTCAAGGCAGGATGATGCTCGATCTCCTGGTCGGGCTGAGGGAAGAGGGAAAGGGTTGGAAGTTCCCCATCAAGCTGAGGAAGAAGTTCAAGGGACTCGCCTCCACTCTCAAAACCGAAAAGGGAGGGATGTTTGCCGAGGACGCTGGTCCGATTCCCGAGACGATCGGTGGGGCCCTGGGTGTCCCGGTGAGGGAGGGTGCCGACTTTTCAGTGGAACACCAACCTGTTGCGGCGAAGTTTGCTCGCGAGGACAAGGCTGTGGCCGATGCGCAGGCCCTGCAGGAAGCGGAAGAGAAGGACGCAACCGTGGCCCCGCGTCTCGTCGAGAGCATCAGGGCCTACCTTGAGGGGAATGAGGAGCTTCAAGACACGATCAAAGAGAAGTTCGGTCTGACCGACGTGGCGGAAGAGATTACCAATCTCAAAGACGATGTCACCCAGCTGATCAAGATAGGCCAGGAGATCGTGGTAAAGGGCCCCAAGGATGCACGAGCCTTTTTCGCGGACGTGCTCCCCAAGGAGGACATGCCTGCGAAGGGCGAGACCACCGAGGAAGCGGATAGCCAGGGCTTCACCGATGAGGAGATCGAGCGACAGGAAGAGGAACTGACCGTACAGCTGATGGGGATAATGGACCGTATCGATGAGATGGACCGCCAGGTAGAAGCCGCGTTCAAGGAGGGCGGTGAGGACCTGAGACAGCAAACCCTGAACGAGGCATCCTTCAGGCACAGGCGAGCAAGGCTTGAGATCTGGATGACCGTCTTGGAGTTTCGCTGGCCGGGAGGGCTTGGTTCTTTCGGCCATCCCCATTTCACGATGAACCTACTGTTGAAAAATGCGCAATCCAGGCGGAACGAACCGGGGTACAAGTCTCCAGTGGACGTGACCTCGCTGGGCGAGGAAGAGATATCGTTGCTGGAGATGACCCCGGAGGAATTTCAAGAGATTGCCTCCGATGAGGTGGGTAACGGCGAACTGCTGACCGTGCTGCTTGGCCTCGAAAAGTACGGGGTGGATCACCTTGATCATATTCTTGTGGAGCAGCCTGGGAACAACGAGATCGATGTGCTGGTCGTCGAACTCCACGAGGACCTAATGGGCACACACTTCATATGGGAGGCGATAGAACAGCAAGGGGTCTTTGTCGTTTTTGAAGAAACGGACAACAGAAAAAAAGCCGAGGAGGATGCACTCTACTTTGCATTCGGTGCAGAATTGGAAGATATGGGCGTCGACCTAGACGAGTTCGCGGCCTCGGGCGATCTTCCTCCCCAGCAAGCAGCGGAATTGGCAACGATCATAGAAGCTGTTGATCAAGAACGGGCCGAGGCGGCGGAAGAGGGTCTTAGCCCAGCAGAGCAGGCGAAGGTAGACAAGCTGCTGGCCTGGGCAGAAGGCAGGGACGATGTAGTCCGTGACGAGAACGGTGAGCCGCTGATCGTGTGGCACGGCAGCCAGACATACGACCCGGACACTCATGGCAAGTTGAAGGCTGGCGCACTTGTGAGGACGGGCGACCCGATGATGGACACCTTTGGGGTGTACTTCACCACCGACTTCGCAGAGGCCACAGTGTGGGCCGGGGACTATGACAGGACAACAAAGACGGGCGTAACGCCAGCCCTGATAATCAATGAACGCATACGAACATTCGCGCACCACGATTGGATACAGTTCGTTGTTGCCTCTGCGGCCAAGTACAACAAGTTTGGTGTGCCTGTTGAATCCAAAGACGCGGCGGGCCAACTATCGGAATACGCCAACTACCCATTTGACAACATCAAAAACGAGAAGACCAGACAAAAGGCCAAGGATCTTGCAAAAGCAATCAGCAAGTACAAGTTCGCTGATCCGATGCCGGTTGAAGTTTGGCAAGGAATAGATGTCGAGGCGTTCAGGCAGGGCGAGTTCTTGGGTAAGGGCGTGTCGACGGTGAAGGTAATCGAGGGCGGGAAGTTCGATCCCGGCTTTGGCGAAGTCGCGGATGCGGACTGGTATCTGGCAGTCCACGAATCCGGCTTCACGCAGGCGTCTGAGGTGGAGCCAGCCCCCGGGGCGGCGGAAGAGGAAGGCTTGTTTGGTGCAGACCCGTCGCCTCCGCGGCCAAGGAGACCTGCAGCTGGAGAAGTGATCCCGGAAGAGGGTGAGCCGAGGCTCATTGATGTAGCCCGCCCGCCTGCTGAGCTTCCAGCTGGGGCAGTGCCTGGTGTACACGACTTCTGGACCCACGAGGACCCGCGAGCCGGGAGTGGTCGCCCGATCGCGATCTGGAGTATCATCCGCCGGCTATCCAAGCTGCCCAGGCTGTTCGGGTACAAGGGAGTCACCGACTTCCCGATCCAGACCGGGACCATGAAGTCGCCTGGTGCTCTTGGAGAGACCTACTGGCAAGAGTTGATGGTGAAGATCCGGAACGCGGACGATATGCTCACCGCGTTCCACGAGATCGGGCATGCCATCGAGGTGTTGATCTTCGGCACCGGATTGGTGGAGGACCCAGTAAGCGGGAAGATCAGCAGGACCAGCCCGTGGAAGTCCGCGGCAGTCGGCAAGGAGGTTGTCGAGGAGTTGAAGCAGCTGGGGGTCGACCTGTGGGGCGAGGGTAAGAAGCCCAAGGGTGGACTTGCGAGAGAAGGGTTTGCCGAGTTCATCCGCCTGTACCTGGAGAACAGGGCTGAGGTTCAGGACAAGGCACCAAACGCTCTCAAGTGGTTCGAGACCACGGTGGCCGGGAGACCGAATGGTCGCAAGGCACTGAAGGAGATGAACCGGATAGCCGGGATGGTCACCAGTGCTAGGGACCAGGGCCTGCTGAACTGGGCTCGGGCTAACCTCGTGGTGGATCCCGCGTCACTTGAGGTGCGGTACCAAGAGTTCAAGGACATGATGCGGCTGGCTCCTAACATGCTGGTCAGGCAATTCGTCGACTCGCTGCAGCCGCTTGAGTTGTTCGAGATGCAGTACGAGAAAACCACGGGCAAGAAGCTCGCGAGAGACAAGAGCCCGTACATGTGGGGCCAGGCACTGAGGCTGCAGCATTCGGCTGTTGTTCACCAGATGGTGAATGACGGGATGGTGAACTTCGCCCGGGACCTCGTGAAAGGCGGGGTCTCCCTGGCCCAGATGGAGAAATTCGTCAAGCCGAAGGACTACGAGGATTTCACCATCTACCTCGTGGCCCGTCGCTCCCTGAAGCTGATCCATAACGAGAAGATGACATGGGATGAAGACGGCAACGTCACCAGCAGGGAGCCGGATCCGCTTGAAACCCCGATGACCGAGTTGCAGGCGACCAAGATCATCGACAAACTTGAGAAGATGTACCCGCTACCCGGGTCGGATCGCGGTCGGTTCGGGGCTGGTGCGGACATCTTCTACAGGTGGAATGACGGGGTACTGCAGTACGTCGCGGAAGCCGATCCGTTCTTTGGGGCGATCGTCGAGAGGATCCGGAGGAAGGAAGAAGAGCGTGGTGACTACGCTCCGCTTCGCCGTTACATGCGGACAATGAACCTTGCACTTGCCCAGCACGGTGGACCCCGCGTCAGCTACACGGATGTCTTCGACGCGCTCAAGGGTTCCAAGCTCATCTCGGTTGTGGACCCCATCCAGACGGCCATATCGAACGCGGAGAGGCTGATCCTTGCCGCACACAACCGGAAGGTTGTCATGTCGATGATTTCAATGGCCGGGGGCTTCAGCGACAAGCTCGGTGAACCGCTCGGGTTCGGCAACCTGATCTTCCAGGAGGTGCGTGGCAAGGAACTGAAACACGCTGCGAGGATTGAGTCCACCGCGAAGCAGGTGTGGGCCGACCTGAAGGGGAAGGGCCTGGATCCGCAGATCACCGACAAACGTGGACTGCCGATGGAGTTGGACGAGGTCGACTTCGAGAACAAGATGATCGAGTTCTACGGTCTCGCCCTCACCCCGAAGTCAGGCGAGCCGATCATCCCGGTGATGGACGAGTCCGGGACCGTCCGCTGGTACAAGATGGAGCCGGCCATCTACCAGGCGGTCCAGAGCATGAGTGCGGATGGGCTGGAGTTCTTGCGAAAGAACAACTGGGCTCGGTGGGCGGTCGACATTATCGGGATCATGCCGCGGCATACCGCTCGGCTGTTCCGTGCAGGCACCGTTGGGTTCCGGGCCTCGTTCGGGCTGGTGACCAACCCGCTGCGTGACTTCCAGACGCTGTACCTGAACACGGCAAGCAGTGCCAACGGTCTCACGCTGTTCACCAACTTCGTGTTGTCGTTTGGTGAGGAGTTCGTTTCAGCGATCACCGGGGGCAGGGTCAGGTCGAAATACAGCAAGCTGTGGTTGCGGCTGGGTGGGCGTATGGCACTCCCGCTAGCGCAGGATACGGACCTCGTGGCCCAGTCGGCGCGTGACGTGCTGTTGTCGAAGAACATCGGGAAGCGTGTCGTTCGCTACGTCACCGATCCGGCGAGGATCCCCAGGCACCTGTGGAACGATTGGAAGTCATTCCTCTCGTTCTGGAAAGACTTCCTCCAGTTCCCCGAGTCTGCCACGCGAATGGCCGAGATCAGGACGATCGCCGCGGAGATAGGCTGGAAGCCTGGTGACACGATGACCCCGGAGATTGCCCAGCATCTGATCCTTGCAGGGAAGCAGGTGACCGTGGACTTCACGGCAGCTGGGGACATATCCCGTGCCTACAACCAGTACGTCCCGTTCTTCAACGCGGCGATACAGGGGCCCAGGGCTGCGATCCGTGCAGCCAGACGACCAGTGCGTATGGGAAAACTGGCAGGAGTCCCCACGGGGCCAGTCCACTTTGCCACCCGTGGCCTGCAGCTTGCCGGGTTGGCCATCGCCAACTGGTTCAGGAACAAGGACGAGGACTGGTGGATCCGGCTGAATGCCCGGGAGAAGTTCCTCTACATGTTCTACCCGACGAACATCCTTGGCGAGGATGTGGTGGTAATGATCCCGATGGCTCACGATTCAGGCCAGCTGTTCGCAGGTCTGGCCGTGGCGTTCCTCGACGCATGGTACAGGCGTGAACCGGACGAGGTCCTGAAATGGGCCGAGCTTCAAGATTATGCTTTCACGATCGCGGAGAGCCACAGTCCGGTAGACATCCCGTGGGACTTTGAACGGATGAAGGTTGCCCCGAGCAGTGCCCTGGGCAAGGGCTGGCAGACGGTGATGGAACTGGGGATGAATCGGAAGTCCTACTTCGGGACTCCCGTGGTCTCCTCCGCGTTCCTTGGCCCGGGTGGAAGGGACCGTATTCCGCGGGAGCAGCAGTACAACGAGTACACCACGGTGGCCGCTAGGTGGTTGGCCAATCTCGCGGGGATGTCACCAGTGGAAGTCGATCATGCCATCACCTCGGTCGCGGGGCCGGCGGCAAGGGACTACCTGATGGCGGGTCAATCCCTGGACCAGTTGTTCACCGGGAAGAAGCTGCAGTCCTTCAGCGATGTCCCGATCCTCGGGAGAGTATTCCGCAGGGGCGGCAAGGCTGGGTCGCGTACCAGGCCCGTCAACGAACTCTACGATGTCTGGGAGTTTGTCTACACGAGGCATGGTGATCGGGTGAGATCCGAGACGCCTGAAGAGAACAGGGAATACATGCTGCTGGGTGACGCGACCCGGGCGGTCAGCCTCCTGTTCCACATCCGTGCCATGACCAAGGACGAGACGAAGCGGAGAGAGATCAGCAACAAGGCCTCCGAGTTGGCCGAGAGTGCCCTGGAGAACATCGACACCATGCGACTGGACAGGGATCCGTTCCGGATGGAGTCGACCATGCTGGAGCGTGAAGAAAGGGAGATGCGGATGTTCCGGGCCTACGAGCAGGGGAACATCGCAGAGGGCGACAAGCTGCGAGACAAGCTCTACAAGCAGCGAAAAAGCGCAAAGAGCCTGCTCATGCGTGGCTTCCCGGATATCGAGGACGCGACGCCAGCGAAGCGGATAGAGTCCCTCTACCAGCGACGACGCGCCGCGAAGATCGTGTACCCCTAAAGTGGTGGTAACTTTACCACCACTTTCTCGTAGTGGTGCAACCACGCGGCAACCGCTAGATTTTGTGGGTTGCACTAGCTGCAGGTTCGGCTATAGTAGCCCAGCAACCTACAGCAACCAAGGAGAAGGCAATGCTGGTGTTGAGTAGAAGGGAAGGCGAGTCGATTGTCCTGGATGGGGAGATCACGGTCACCGTGCTGGAATTGCACGGCAACTTCGTTCGCTTGGGCGTTGATGCCCCTGACAACGTGAAGATCCTGCGGGACGAGTTGGTGGGGAAGGAGCGGGTCGATGAAGCTGTATGAGTATCCCCAGGAGATGGACAAGCTCGTGCAGCTGGCCACCGAGGAGGGGGGTCTCAGCCATGAGTTGCTGGGGGAACTCAAGCACCTTGGTGGCAGCTTCAAGGAGAAGGTGGTCAACTGCGTGAAGGTCATCAAGGAGCTTGAGTCCTCGGTGGCTGCAGTGGGTGCGGAGATCGACCGGCTGAAGGGTAAGCAGCAGTCCTTCAAGGGGAAGGCGGTCTGGCTGAAGAGCTATGTCCACGACCAGATGGTCGGTATGGAGATGGACTTGGTCAAGGATGACCTTTTTACAGTGCGAGTCGCTGAGACCCCGGGCAGGGTGGAAGTCGTCGACCAGGCGGTGATCCCCCCGAGGTACCTGGAGCAGGGTGATGTCAAGGTGTTGAAGTCAGCGATCCTCACCTCGCTGAAGGAAGGGGAGTTGGTCCCAGGATGCGAACTAGTGAAGAGTACATCTCTTCGGATCAGGTAGACGAGTTGCTCCTGATCACGATGGAGCAGGAAAGGGAAGATGATGACAGTTGATATCGATTGGGAGAGTCTGCAGGCCCCGTTTGCACCGCAGGAGGTGGAGTGGAGGATCGGTCGCAGCGGGTGCAAGAAGGACGGGAACGTCTGGGCACTGTGTCTGGCGTATGTGACGAACCGGGCGATCCAACAGAGGTTGGATGATGTCCTGGGTCCTTGGCGATGGAGCAACGAGTACAAGGCTGGCCCCGCTGGCGGCGTGGTCTGCGGCCTCTCGGTCCTTGCCTGTTTGGACACGGAGCTTTGGGTCACCAAGTGGGACGGTGCCGATGCCCGTGACATCGAGGCGGTGAAGTCTGCCCTCTCGGACAGCATGAAGCGAGCAGCCTGCCAGTGGGGGATCGGTCGCTACCTCTACGATTTGGATGAGGGGTGGGCTGAGGTCAGTGACAACAAGATGCCCGGGGCCAAGCGGGCGAAGTGCCAGGGACCGGGTGGCGACAAGTGGTTCTTTTGGCTACCTCCGAAGCTGCCGAGTTGGGCTCTCCCCGGGAATTCAAGCCCCAAGGGCTCCCCTGCCCCCCGGGAAGAGCCACCGGCAGTGGAGGAGGAAATCCAGCCTGTGGATCAGCTGAACGAGGCCTTGATGAAGGCGGGGTGCAAGGGCCCGGAGGAGGCGAACAAGGTGGTCGAGTGGTTGTGGGACGGTACGAAGTCTTCGATCGGTGAGATCCGGGACTCAGAGGCACTGGTCAATGCGACCCTCGACCTGATCCAGGTGAACGTGGAAAAGGGTGTCCCCGTGGGTGAGATGCTCGTGGCAGCAATGGAGGAAGGTGAGGAGATATGACAATTCTACCGGAGTCGGTCGAGGCGCACAGAAAGGCAGACGCTGCTGAGCGGGATCAACTCAAGGAGGATTTCTTCTGGGTGGTCAGGGCGCGCAAAGCGTTCGCGAGTCTGGGAATCACCAGGCTGGACGAACTTTGCAGGACCACCGAGTCGCAGCTACTCTCGGTCAAGAACTGCGGTCCCTCCACGGTGGACGCAATCAAGAGGCAGTTGGACAAGAAAGGTCTCTCGTTGAAACCGCCCACTGCCGAGGAGCGCATAGACAGAGCCGACGAGGCTATAAAAAAACAGATTCATCTGGAGGAAGTCGGGAAGGACTTTGTGGACGCGATGGACATGGCGATTGCCTACGGTGCGATTCCAGTTGCCCGGGAACTGCTGGATTGCTGCACGTCAGTGATAGCCAAGAATATTATCGACGTGGTATCAGCAATTGAAAGTGAGAAGTATGACATACAAAGTGATCTACATGAACCCGTTTGACTTGGAGCCTCACGAGGTCAATGAGGATATCTACCGTGATGCACCGGATGAGGAGTTCATCGAGTCGATCAAGCGTCTTGGCGTTCTGGAGCCCATCTTGGCGAAGGAGGAGTTGACAGACGGGGCCCCGCTGACAGTGGTCCTCTCGGGGCATCGCCGGATGAACGCGGCCAGGGCGTTGGAGATGGACGAGGTCCCGGTGATCATTCAGCCCGATGAGTTGGTCGGGACCGACGACGAGGCCATCCGCCTGCTGATCCTGTCCAACCGGCAGCGTGACAAGACCAATGAGCAGCGGGCTCGTGAGTTCGATGTGCTGAAGGAGGTTGAGAGTCGACTGGCGGAAGGCAGAAAACTCGGGAGCGGGAGAGGGAAAAAGGCAGAAGAAGGGCAGTCTGGCAAGGCGAGAGACATCGCTGCCCAAGCTGTCGGGATGAGTGGCAAGACTGCCGAGAAGGCCAGTGTCGTTGTCAAGGCGATCGATGAGGCCGAGGCCGGTGGTGACGAGGCGAAGGCAGCTGACCTGCGTCGGATGCTCAACCGCTCGGTCAGCAAGGGGCACAAGGCTGTCGAGCGCGAGAAGGCTCCCGTGGTTGACGGGAACGAGATCCCGGTGCCAGAAAATCTCATCGATACGTTCAAGACATCGAAGGGGATCCGGGGCCTGATCTACAAGATTGGTGAGATCAAGGCGAGTGCCCGGGTCATCTCGGAGGAGGAGGGTGGCGAGTTGCTGCCGCTGCGGGCGGTCGAGGCTGACTGCAGCAACGTGTCGAACGCCCTGATCGCGGCTCGGCCACATGCGGTGTGCCCGGTCTGCAAGGGGAAGGGGTGCGACATGTGTGACCAGCTGGGGTGGATGCACAGGGATCAGTACAACGCATTGCCCGAGGGGTTGAGGAAGTGACAGGGATGCCGGATCCGAGACCTGACGGGATGTGTGCCGAATGTGTCAAACAGGAGGCAGAAACGAACGACGGGCGGTTCTGTAAAAAGTGCATCAAGAAGATCCTTCTCAATGAGTATTCATCAGTGTTGAGGGTGAGAGATCTGAGCAGAAGGGGCACCGAGGAGATTGGCCGTTCTGCCAGGGACACTCGCACCCTTGGTGGATCGGCTGAACTCATCGATTGGGAAGACTACATGGATCCAGACCCAGGTCTGAACGTGAAATTTGGAAAGCGGAGAGGGTTTGATAAGTGAGCTACCTGCGTGACTTTCAAGTGACGTGCTGCGCTGACTCGATCTCGGCATTGAACGATTTCACCTCGGCATTGATGGTGATGCCGACAGGGACGGGGAAGACCGAGACGTTCCTGGAGATCGCTGACCGCTGGCCGCAGGGGAAGGTGCTTGTCCTGGCTCACCGGGAGGAGTTGGTCTGGCAACCGTGGGAGCGGTGGCAGCAGAAGACGGGTGAGCATGGTGAGATCGAGATGGGTGAGTTCCGACGATCAAGCAACCCGAAGTCCAAGATGACGTTTGCATCCAAGGACAGCCTGTACCGTGAGAAGCGGCTCAAGCGAGCGTTCCCCGACCCGAAGGAGGTGGGGTTGATCATCATCGATGAGGCTCATCACGCGGTACACCAGAACAAGACGTACCAGCGTATTCTGGACTACTTCAGCGTGAATCCTGACCTGCGGGTGCTGGGTGCCACGGCCACGCCAGACCGGACGGATGAACTGGCACTGGGGCAGACGTTCGATACCGTGGCGTTTGAGTACCCGCTGATGGACCCCGCGGGTGGCCCCTCGGCCATCGGGGACGGCTGGCTGGTCCCGATCCAGCAGGAGATCATCACGGTTGACGATATCCAGTTCAACGAGATCAAGATTCAGGGTGGCGACTTCCAGGGTAAGGCCCTGCAGTCGGAGATGTCGCGGGAGGTCGTGCTGCACAAGGTGGCCATGCCCACGATGGAGATAGCCGGGAGTGAACAGTGCATGGTCTTTGCAGCTGGTATCCAGCAGGCGAGCCGGCTGGCTGAGATATTCAACCGGAAGATGGAAGGTCGTGCGTTCTGCCTTGTGTCCAAGGTCCCGGCCAGTGAGAACTACCAGCACGTTGTGAACTCACGGGACAAGCAGGCCAGGAAGCGGGCCCTGCAGGGGTTTGCCAAGGGGTTCTACCAGTACGCGGTCAACGTGGGTTGTCTCACCGAGGGGTACGATTGCCCGCAGGTGCAGACGCTGAGCATGGGACGTCCCTCCAAGAGCCGTAGCCTGGTGGCCCAGATGTGTGGCAGGGGCACGAGGATACTACCCGGGGTGATCGAGGGTGACGGCTGGAGACTGGAGACACCGGACGAACGGAAGGCGGCGATCGCTGCCAGTGCCAAGCCGCACATCAAGATACTTGACTTTGTTGGGAACAGCAGGCACAAGCTGATCACGAGCACCGATGTGCTGGGTGGCAAGTACCCGGACGAGGTGGTCGAGTTGGCGAAGGAGAAGCTGGCCGAGGATGGCGGCGACGTGCTCCGCGCCCTGGAAGAAGCGGAGGTGGCCCATGCGACTCATCTGGAACAGCGTCGTGAGATTGTGGCGAGGCAAGTCTCCTACGACGCAAGACGTGCCGACCCCTTCGGAGTCCTCGATGTCGTTCCATCTCGTGAACCGGGATGGCACAAGGGTCGAATGCCCACTCACAAACAGAAAGAGGCCCTCGCGAAGTTTGGAGTCGAGTGGCACAGGATTGAGGATCTTACCTTTCACGGGGCGAGCACCCTGATGGACTCGCTGATCGGGAGGTCGAAGGAACAGCTGGCCAGCTACAAGCAGTGCCGGCTTCTCAAGAAGCATGGATTGGCAACGAAGGAGATGAGTCGCCAGGAGGCGAGCGGGCTTATTGGCAGGCTGGCCAAGAACAACTGGGCTCACGTCTAATGGGGATATGCCAGGAATGCTATTCTGATTTCGAGAGGCTCAGCGTGGAACAGCTGTGCCCAGCATGTACGCAAGGAGGCGATCATGGGGAAGAACTGGACGGGGACACGGGAGATATTGCCGCTGATGCAGAACGTGATAGGGGCGTATCGTCATCCGGTTGGTGGTCAGAACCGCCCAGCGTCGACAGCTGCAGGGCCTCGGAACACGGTCGGTGGGAAGGTCCCAGGCCACGATCAGTGGATTGAAGTCATGAGCGAGCGGGAGACCGCGGGACTGGATCTTTGGACAGGGGAACCGTTGGATGACATAAACAAGAAGTAGCTGACTGCCCGGGATCAGATCCCCGGGGGACAATTTGTTCTGATTAGTGTGATCTGACCCCTGCCCAAAGCGAGGGACTGGCGATGCCTTACCGATGGCTCGCTGGGAAATACCTTCCCTTTGGTATCGAGAACGACGTGAGGAATTGCCGAGTCTGCGAGCGTCGTAAAACAAGTCGCGGGGACGGCGGAACCGTTGAAGAAAGGACAGCTATGAACACCAAAGAGATGCCCAACGAGTCGATGTGGCACCTGGAACGTCTGGCCAACTCGTACTACCTCATGGACCGGTCCAGGAAGGATGCCTCGGAATATGGGCACAAGATACTCGTTGAGGTGAAGGAAGCGTTTGGGTGGACTCAGACGTACATGGCTGAGCGAGTGGGCGTGAACAAGTACCACATGTCTCGGATCTTCAGGAAGCAGGAGCCAGTTTCCGTCAAACTGCTAACAAGGCTGTACGATGTCATCATCGCGGAAGAGGGAACACAGTCCCGAGGAGGAGAGGGTGTCACCGTCCAGGGCACTGGAACTGGTGGTACTGGGAGTGATGCTGGGGAGCAAGACCTGGAGAGAGTCGGTTGAGCCTCACGACTGGGGTGACCCGGAGCTACAGGCGATCGTCTCGGAACTGCAGCACGGGGGCGGCGGTGGCAAGATCAAGGACTACCACCACCTCAAGAAGTGGCTCCTCAAAGTCCTCTCGGTTGAGTGGGACAACCCTGAGAAGCCCGTGCCCACGATAATCGAGAAGCTGAAGAGGAACGCATGCAAGTACCGGGTGATCACCCAGCTGACCCGTCTCTCGGAGATGGGCAACTTCGGGCTGGACCTGGACCTCGACAAGTTCTTCACCTGCGTATCCCGGGCATACGAGGAAGCGATCCCGGAGATCGAGAAACTGCTAAAGGACAAGGCATGAACAAGGAACAGCTGAGGGAAGTGGCCACCTACTACGAGGACGTGTGGCTGTCGAGGCTGGAGAACGGGGCCTCGGACGGGTGCGTCCACTACGGGCTGCACATAGACGGGATGAGCACCAAGCCCAAGATCAACACTAACCGGCTCATCGAGAACACCCTGGTCAGGGAAATGCCTCCTCGATCGGACGAGGGAGGTTGGAACGTGTTGGATCTGGGATGCGGGATTGGCGGCACCCTGAAACACCTCCACTCTAAACGCAGTCGTTCTTGGGATTTGGCAGGTGTCTGCTCAAGCATCAAGGAAGAGCGTATTGCAATAATGAAACTTCCCGCGTTTGTCGACGTGGTGGCTTTCGACTACCACGATCCGTCGTTGCCCGAGTATTTTCGTGACCTCCACGGGGTCTACGCGGTCGAGAGCCTGTGCCAGTCATGGGACCGGCAAGCGGTCCTGGCCAACGTGAAGAACTCACTCGTTCCTGGTGGCGTGTTCCTTGTGCTGGATGCCATGCTGGAGGGTGACGTGCCTGACGATGGGGCAGACCCAGGCGAGAAGACGCTCAAGGACCTGTACGATGACGTGCGGTCTGGGTTCCACGTCCCGGACCTGTACGAGGTGCCGCTGATGACTGAGTTGGTCACCGCGGGGTTCGAGGTGGAGCAGGAGCTTGACTTCACCCCCAACGTGGCCGAGTCGATTTTCGACTCAGCTGGCAGGGCCATCTACCGTGACGGGACCAATTGCATCCCGCTGCGGAAGCAGCTGCACGGGCTGGCCTGTGTGGGGATGGCTGCTCTGCTGGCACACAAGAAGTTGCGATACACACTAACCATTGCAAGGAAACCGATCGATGCCGATACCGAAGCCAAGTAGCGACAACTACGGATCCCCCAGTGATGCTGGCATCATGGGGGAGGATTACCGACTCGACCAGGCGAGGTTCCAGGAGGCCCCGCCAGCGAAGGTGATCCGCCAGCGGATGCAGCGTCTCCTCGATGCTGGCTGGAAGCACGATATCCTGTGGACCCATCAGGAGATCGCTGGGGAGCATAACTTCTCAGCCGCCGAGATGCACCAGGAGGCGATGGACATGCTGGTGACTCCCAAGCGGTCCAAACCCTACATCGATGATGATACGGCTGAGCCAGAGGGGGCCACGGAATGAAGGATAAGATTGTTGGGAAGCGTGGTCCGATTCGTGGCCGTTGCCTGGAGTGCGACGTGTTGTTTCGGTCCTACGACAAGAAGAAGAAGTTCTGTTCAATGGCCTGCTACGCCAAGTCTCCGTTGATGAAGGAGACAATTCGACTTAGCAACGAGAAGGCGGCGGCCAGGGCCAGGATCAAGGCCGGTCTCAAGCCTGGCGAGCGTCCTTCAAAGCGTTGTTTGGAGTGCGACGAGAAGTTCTACGTGAGACCCTCCCAGTACAAGTCGAAGAAATACTGCTCTCGGGTGTGCTACCGAGCATACATGGCGAAGCGGTTTGATCGCTGGATTGCCGATCCGCAGGGGATTGCCTTGCCCCAGTGCTACGACGAGTTCCTGATCAAAGGAGAATTGCCTTGTCTTGTTGAGGGTTGCGACTGGATTGGCGAGAACCTTGGCAATCATGTGAATTTTACTCACGGGATCACGGCTTCTGAGTTCAAGAGGATGGTCGGATTCAATGAAAAAACCGGCCTGATCACTCCTCGCCTGTTCAAGATGTTCTCTGAGCGAGCCAAGAAGACTATTGCCAAGCATGGCGTTTCTGCTGCTTTTCTTGAGAACAATGGTTCCTCGGTCGGTCCACATAAACGAAGCCTTGAGGCGAAGGAGCATTCCGGCAAGGCATTGGCTCTTCGTGTTGCTGAATACGATGAGTCCACTGCCCGCACTTCCTTGTGCCGGCAGTGCCAGAAGGAATTCAGGCATAACCCTCTTAGCGCAGTTCGCTTGTATTGCAACGACGCCTGCCGTACTGCGTATTACCGTGGCCGCAGATTCGATCTATCTTGCAATCATTGCGGTCTGGAGTTTCTTGGCACAAGCGTCCAGGAACTCAGGGTGAGGCGGGAACTACCTGTTTTCTGCTCGAATTCGTGCAAGGGTGCGAGGAATATCGCGGTTGGACTTCCCAAGAGACGCGAGACGCTGAAAAAGAAGAATGGCCGCAGATGAACCAGATCACCGTAGTTTGTCCCCTCCCTCCGAGGCAGCTGAGCCCTAACTCACGCTGCCACTGGCGAACCCGTCATAAACACTCGAAGAAGTACCGCGAAGCGTGTCGGGTGGCCTGTTTCACAGAGCTTGTGACTCGGAGGCGGGGGGACGTTGACTGGTCTGAAGCGAAGCTGCAGGCGACATTCTACTACAAGGACCGTCGTCGCCGCGATCGGGATAACATGGCCGCGATGCTGAAATACGCTTATGATGGGATAGCAGCGGCCCTGGGTGTTGATGACTACGGGTTCAAGCCGCAGATGCCAGAGGTCGATGTTGACAAGGACGATCCCCGTGTGGAGATTGTCGTGGTAGGTGGCCCGTCCGGGGATCCGTCCCCGTGAGGTCATCCGTGATGAGACGGGCCAGGGCTGATTATAACAAGGAGGTTACATGGTGGAGATCAATGGCAAGCATCCTGTTTGGGGAATCATCCGACTCGCGGTAATTTTCGTCGGACTCACCCTGTTTTTGTGGCTCAACAGCACCAGCTTCGACAAAACGGAGATCACCACTATCCTCGAACTATTGCTGGTAGTTGGCGGGTTTGAGGCGGGCCGATCAATGATCCAGGCCAACGGCAGGAAGAAGAAGAAGGAGGAGTAGATGAGGTTCGCAGTGGCTGCGCTGGCTCTTGTGTTGTGTTCGGCTGTCCCCGCGTCGAACCTCCTCCCTCGTGGGGCAGTCCAGGTCGGTGGATGCAGTGGCACGCTGGTCTACCGCGACCTGGAGCACACATATGGGGTCAGTGCAGCCCACTGCTCTGGCAAGGTTGGCACCACGGTGTACGTCATCCTGCAGAGTGGGAGCAGGGTGAAGGGCAGTTGGGTAGCTGCTGACGAGAAGACCGACCTCGCGCTGTTCAAGATCCCAAGCTCAGGCCAGTCCCTGGCTCGGGTCGTGGCCGCGGCCCCGGATGCAAAGGTGGTCACCGCGTA
>Ga0208029_1000331_pt1 | contig 31912 bp, 28 predicted proteins | sample MalvireepMed_s12_FD_184242 | JGI IMG/M metagenome (GOLD analysis project Ga0208029, IMG submission 184242) | Marine viral communities from the Global Malaspina Expedition - Malaspina viral metaG DeepMed_s12 (SPAdes) (version 2) | ecosystem: Environmental > Aquatic > Marine > Oceanic | place... | reverse complement strand
ACTTATTCATTCGGGAGGCGCAGATGCAGCCACTGGACATTCAGGTAGTTGACCAGGCCATCAGCTGGTGCGATGGCGGTCAGGATTTCTGGCTGTGTACGGTACTCAGTACCTTCGGCTCCTCTCCCCGGGCGCCGGGCTCCTGGCTGGTGGCACAGGCCAATGGCGACCATTGCGGCTCGTTGTCAGGCGGCTGTGTGGAAGAGGACTTTCTCGAACGCCTGCAGGAAGGCGAATTCCAGGGCCGCATCAACCGAATCCGCTACGGTGCCGCCGATGGCCTGGACAATCCCAGAGTCAGCCTGCCCTGCGGCGGTGTTCTGGATGTGCTGATCGAGCACTTTCCCGCCTCCGCCTCATCCCGGGAGCACTTCCTGGCACTTCGGGCCGCCCTGAACGGCCAGGGCCATGTGGTTCGCAGGGTTTGCCTGAAAACCGGCGAAGCCAGTATCGAGCCAGACCGGGAAACGGGCCAGAAAGTGATGGAAGACGAAACAACCGCCACCCTGAAACTGCGAGTGGGGCCGGTATCCCGGTTGCTCATTGCAGGGCTTTCACCGGTGGCCTCTGCCTGCGCCAGCTTCGCCCACAGCCTCGGCTTTGATGTCATCGTATGCGACCCACGCCCGGAAGAAGTTCGCCATTTCAACCTGCCCGGGGTTACCCTGCGCCAGGAACTTCCCTCAATGTGGATCGCCCGCGAAGGCTGCCATGGCGCCACAGCTGTGGTCGCCCTCACCCACGATCCAAAAATTGACGACACCGCCCTGATGGAAGCGGTGAAAACCGACGCTTTCTACATCGGCGTGATGGGTTCTTTACGCACCTCGGAAAAACGCCGGGAGCGTTTACTGCGCATTGGCGGGCTGAACGAGCAGCAGGTTGAGCAAATCCGAATGCCCATTGGGCTGAATATCGGCAGTAAAACGCCAGCGGAGATTGCCCTGTCGGTGATGGCCGATATTGTCCGGGTACGGCAGGGGCTAACCAAGCCAGAGCTGTAGGCACAACCCACACTCCGGCCGTAAAAATTTATGTAGCGTCCACCCGGACATCGTGTTAAAAATCGCCCGAATACGGCAGGTTCCCCACCGCCGTTTCCAGGAGAAGCCCTAAGGAGCCTCTGACGCACTCCGAATTATCTCTGCGAGCTCTAAGGGCTTCAGATGCAAGGCGCAGTTCGCAGCCAATGGCCGAAGCCCTTGGCAAGAGCTGCAACACCGCAGATGAAGCCCTTAGAGCCCGCCCTTCGGGGCCTGCAGAGCGATCCACACTCCGCGTTGCGACTTTTTGAAAGGCAACCAGCCTTCCTGCAAAGTCGCGCCTTGATTGTGAACCGCTCTGAAGGCCAGAGATAATCCGGAGTGCGCCAGAGGCTCCTTTGAGGAGTCAAAAGGCGGCAGCACGGTGTTCCGAAAGGGCACTTGCCACCCAAGGCCACCCTCAGCAGACCTGCACAACACCGCGTGCGTCCTGCGCGCTTTGTATCCATCCCTTTTAAGTGAGGGACACCATCCAATGTTGAAGTTGTGTAAGCCACAGGCGCTTGCCGCCGCTGTTGCTATGTCTCTGGGTGCCTCTTCGGTTGTTGCAGCCGAGGAAGTGCGTGTCTACAACTGGTCTGACTACATCGCCGAGGACACCCTGGCGAAGTTCACCGAAGAAACCGGCATCAAGGTTGTCTACGACGTTTACGACAGCAACGAGGTGCTGGAAGCTGCGCTGTTGTCTGGCCGCTCCGGTTACGACCTTGTTGTGCCCTCCAACCACTACGTGGCCAAGCAGATTTCTGCCAAGGCTTTCGTGGCGCTGGATCACAGCAAGCTGCCGAACATGGCCAACCTGAACCCGGATCTGATGGACGATCTGGAAAAGGTTGACCCGGGTAGCCAGTTCTCCCTGCCCTACCTCTGGGGCACCAACGGCTATGGCTACAACGAAGGCCGCATCCAGAAGATCCTGGGTGACGATGCGCCCGTGGACTCCTGGGCCCTGGTATTTGACCCGGAAGTAACGGGCAAGCTGGCCGCGGGTGGCTGTGGCATTGCCATGCTGGATTCCGGCGAAGAGATGGTTCGTGCTGCCATGGCCTACATCGGTCTGGACCCGAATAGCAACAACGCCGACGACATCAAGAAAGGCGGTGAAGTGATCAAGGCGGTACGCCCGAACATCACCTACTTCCATTCATCCCGTTACATTGGCGACCTGGCCAACGGTGACCTGTGCGTGGCCGCCGGTTATTCCGGTGACATCCTGCAGGCCGCTGCCCGTGCTGAAGAAGCCGAGAACGGCAACGTGATCCGCTACACCATCCCCAAAGAAGGCGCGGTGCTGTGGTTTGACATGATGACCATCCCGGCCGGCGCGCCGAACGTGGAAAATGCCCACAAGCTGATGAACTTCCTGATGCGTCCTGAAATCATCGCCGATGTGACCAACTACGTGTGGTACGCCAACCCGAACAAACCGGCCAACGAGTTTGTGGACCCGGAAATCCTCAATGACACCAGCATCTACCCCACCGACGAGGTGATGAAGAAGCTGTACATCATGGAAGGTCGGCCACAGGACGCGCAGCGCCTGATGACCCGCACCTGGACCAGCGTGAAATCCGGTCGCTGACGGTGGCCGTGACCAACAATACCTCCGCGCAAGCGGAGGTGCTCCTCAGCATCAGGGGTATTTCCAAGAGCTTCGACAGCACCCTGGCGGTAGACGACGTGAGCCTGGACATCCACAAGGGCGAGATCTTCGCCCTGCTGGGTGGCTCCGGCTCTGGCAAGTCCACTCTGCTGCGCATGCTGGCAGGCTTTGAAACCCCGGATTCCGGTCGCATTGTGCTGGACGGTCAGGACATCACTGCCCTGCCCCCCTACCTGCGCCCCACCAACATGATGTTCCAGTCCTATGCCCTGTTCCCCCACATGACCGTGGAGCAGAACATTGCCATGGGCCTGAAACAGGACAAGCTGCCGAAAAACGAAATTGCCGACCGCGTGGCCGCCATGCTCAAGCTGGTGAAGATGGAAGCCTACGGCAAGCGCCGGCCTCAGCAATTGTCTGGCGGCCAGCAACAGCGCGTGGCCCTGGCCCGCTCGCTGGCCAAGCGCCCGAAGCTGTTGTTGCTGGACGAGCCCATGGGCGCGCTGGACAAGAAACTGCGCACGGAGATGCAGCTGGAGCTGGTGGACATTCTGGAGAAAGTGGGCGTGACCTGCCTGATGGTGACCCACGACCAGGAAGAAGCCATGACCATGGCCAGCCGCATTGCCATCATGTCTTACGGCCGGATTGCCCAGGTGGGCTCGCCCATTGATATCTATGAGAGCCCGAACAGCCGCATGACGGCGGAGTTCATCGGCTCGGTGAATATCTTCGAGGCGAACATCCTGGAAGACAACTCCGACAGCATCTCGCTCACCAGCGACCTGCTGGACGCACCGGTGTTTATCGACCGGGGTGTGACCACGCCTGCGGAAACCACGGAAACCCTGATCGCCCTGCGCCCGGAGAAGATCTACCTGACCACCGAGAAACCCGAGGGCGACGCCAACTGGAGCTGCGGCACGGTGGACAACATCGCCTACCTGGGCGACATCACGTCTTACTACGTGAAGCTGGCCAGTGGCAAACGGGTGCAGGCCACCATGGCCAACGTGGAACGCCGGGGTGAGCGGCCTACGTGGGGTGACCGGGTGTATGTGTCCTGGGAAGCCTCCAGCCCTATCCTGCTCTGGAACTGACGCCATGACCAAGAAGCTTCTGGCAACTCCTCTTGCTGAGCGGGTGCGTGCGGTGGTATTCCATCGCCGGGTGGTGTTTGGCGTGCCGTTCGCCTGGCTACTGCTGTTCTTTCTGCTGCCGTTTGCGCTGGTGCTGAAGATCAGCCTGACCTCGGCGGTGATGGCGATTCCGCCTTACGAGCCCGTGTTCCGGTGGGTGGATAACACCCTGTCGGTGGTGGTGAACTTTGGCAATTACCTGTTCCTGGCCTCCGACAGCCTGTACATCGCTGCCTACTGGGGCTCGGTGAAAACCGCGTTCCTGGCCACCCTGTTCTGCCTGCTGATCGGATACCCCATGGCCTACGCCATGGCCCGGGCGCCCAAGCACTGGCAACTGGTGTTCCTGCTGATGGTGATGCTGCCGTCCTGGACGTCGTTCCTGATCCGCGTGTACGCGTGGATGGGCATTCTGGGTAATCAGGGGCTGCTGAACACGTTCCTGATGTGGCTGGGGCTGATCGACTCACCCCTGAAGATGCTGAACACCAACTTTGCGGTGATTCTGGGCATCGTCTACGCCTACCTGCCGTTCATGATCCTGCCCATCTACACCAACCTGGTGAAGCTGGACGTGCGCCTGCTGGAAGCGGCGTCGGATCTTGGCTGCCGTAGCCTGACTACTTTCTGGGCGATCACCTTGCCGTTATCCAAGGCCGGTATTCTGGCGGGCTCCATGCTGGTGTTCATTCCGGCGGTGGGCGAGTTTGTGATTCCGGAACTGCTGGGCGGGCCGGATACCCTGATGATCGGCAAGGTGCTGTGGGAGGAGTTCTTCAACAACCGCGACTGGCCGGTGGCCTCTGCGCTGGCGATTGTCATGCTGGCGCTGCTGTTGATTCCGATTGTGCTGTTCCACCGCTTCCAGGCTCGGGAGATGGAAAAGAATGGTTAAGCTGAAAGCCCCCGGCTTCTCAAAATCCATGCTGGTGCTGGGCATGCTGTTCCTGTATCTGCCGATGGTGGTGTTGATCGTTTACTCGTTCAACGCCTCGCGGCTGGTTTCGGTGTGGGCCGGCTTTTCCACGAAATGGTACGGCGCGCTGTTTGCCAATGAGCAAATCCTGTCTGCGGTCTGGATGAGCCTGCGCATTGCCTTCTATTCCGCCAGCATGGCGGTGTGTCTGGGCACTTTGTGCGCCTTTGTGATTACCCGGTTCAAGAAGATGCGCGGGCGTACGCTGCTGTCCAGCATGATCACGGCGCCGCTGGTGATGCCAGAGGTGATCACCGGTTTGTCGTTGTTGCTGCTGTTTGTGCAGATGGCGCAGTTGATTGGCTGGCCGGTGGACCGTGGCATGGCGACGATCTGGATTGCTCACACGACCTTTTGCAGTGCCTATGTGGCGGTGGTGGTGAGTGCGCGGTTGCGGGAGGTGGATTTGTCCATTGAGGAGGCGGCCATGGATCTGGGCTGTACGCCGCTGAAGACTTTCTTTGTAATCACGCTGCCGGTGATTGCGCCGGCGTTGGTGTCAGGCTGGTTGCTGGCGTTTACTTTGTCGCTGGATGATCTGGTGATTGCGAGCTTTGTGTCCGGGCCGGGGGCGACGACTTTGCCGATGGTTGTGTTCTCGTCTGTGCGGATGGGGGTGTCGCCGGAGATTAATGCGTTGGCGACTTTGATTATTGCGGCGGTTTCGGTGATTGCCTTCATCGCCTGGTTCTGGATGCGGCGGGCGGAGAAGCGGCGATTGCGGCCTCGGTGAGTGGCTGGCTCGGGGTCGGGCTTGGGCTCCTATCCGTTTGGTTGTGGGGGCGGGGTTATGCTTGGGTTCCTATCCGTTAAGTTGTGGGGGCGGGCTGGGAGGTGGGGTGTGTTTTTCTTCTGGAAAAAATAACTCGCTTCGCTCAGACATTTTTTTTCCTGCCAGAAAAACACACCCCACCTCCCGCCGGCTTAACTTTATGGGAACCTCTCCCCCTCTCCCACTGGCTTTACTTCGTTCGCCTCCATGGCTTGTGTGCGGTATAGGTTCTGCAGGTTAAGGCACATCTTCTGATTTGAGGATGTGAGTCAGGCCGTTGCATTCCACCATGGGGTCGTCGCAGTTCACTATTATGTCGGACTTTGCGATGACGTATGCTTTGCCGGTTATGTTGTTTTTGACCACCTGATACTCCCCTTCCTTGTCCACTGCTGTGAACTCTCCGATGAACCCGGTTTCCCTCAGGGATATGGTTTCGAGTTTGTCGCCGGGTTTGATTTGGCCCTCGTGGTTCATTAACGCCAGTCTTGCGGAGGTTCCGGTGCCGGTGGTGCTTCGGCAGATGACGCCGGGGTGGACGTAGGTTGCTGAGCGTGAGCGGTAGTAGCCTTCGGCTATTTGTTCTACCGGGCCCATGAAGTGGAGGAACGGGAGGGGGCCTACGTCGCCCAGGGTGTAGTGGGAGAAGCCTCTTTCGGCCTGGATGGCTTCGACGATGGCGTGGGCGGTTTGGGCTAGTTGGTGCTCTTCGTCCAGGGTGAGGTCGAAGCCGAGGGATTTGGCGTCTACCAGGGCGTAGAAGCCGCCGCTGTAGGCGATGCTGTAGTTGACCTTGCCGATGCCGGGTACGTTGATGCTGGCGTTGTGGGTGTGGATGTAGCTGGGCAGGCCTTCGCAGGTGATGGCTTCTACTACGCCGTTGTGTACGGTGGCTTCTATGTTTACCAGGCCGGCTGGGGATTCGAGTTTGAAGTGTTGTTTGCCTTCCTGTTTCTGGACTATGCCGGTTTCCAGTACGGCGGTGGCGGTGCAGATGGTGTTGGAGCCGGAGTAGATGGGGTATCCCATGACTTCCATGATGATGTAACCGGCGGCGGCTTCGGGGTTGGTGGCGGGGACCAGCAGGTCTACGGACATTTCGGGGATGCCGTAGGGTTCTTCCAGCAGCAACCGCCGCAGGCCGTCGGCGTCGTCGCGCAGGTATTCCATCTGGGCCCTTACCGTATCTCCCGGCAAGTCGATGATGCCGCCGGTGACGATTCGGCTGACGTCACCGCCGGCATGGGTATCCATCAGTTGAATGGTGAGTTCAGGTTTCATCCGCCCGCCCCCACGGCAAAGGGTTGGCCGTGTACCTGCCACTGGGCATCCGGCACGATCACGATCTTGCCCAGGTAGTTGCTGCCACGGTTCACGAAATACTCTTCGGCTTTGTGCAGGTCAGACAGTTTGAACGCGCCGTGCAGGACGGGTTTCAGCTGGTCATGGCGTATCCAGGTCATCAGCTGGTTGGCTTCTTCGCGGGTGCCGTGGGAGACCCCGAATATCTGCACCTGGTACAGGTAGATTCGGGTCCAGAGGATTTCGCTGATGTTGCCGCCGCTGGCGCCGGCGATGCTCAGGCGCGGGTAGGTGCTGCGGGCGTTCATGTCGAAGATCATGGCGTCGATGAACTTGTCAGTCATTTCGCCGCCTACCAGGTCCATCACTGCGTCCAGGGGTTTTCCGCCGTTTTCATTCTTAACTCGGTCTACGAAGGCGTTCATGTTGCTGCGATCCAGCACCGCTTCGGCGCCAAGGTCGAGCAGTGCGTTCGCTTTGTCTTGTTGGCTCAGCGCGTAGGGAATGGCACCGATGATTCGGCAAAGCTGGATTAGTGCCGTGCCCACCCCACCGCTGGCACCCGTGACCAGCACCCGCTCGTCCGCCTGCACATTGGCGGAGGTGAGCATGTGGTAGGCGGTCTGGTAGGAACACATGCCCATGGCTGCCAGTTCGGCATCGGCCAGTTCCGGATTCGGGATATGGTGAAACTGGTCGGATGGCAGGGCCACGTATTCGGCGTAACCGCCGTCGGCGCCATGGCCGTAGTAGTCCGGCGTGAGATTGATGTCGGTGCGGTCGGTGGCGTAGATGTTGAAGTCCAGGAGGCCGCGCTCCCCGAGACGTTGTTCGCTGACGCCCTCACCCACCGCTACTACGCGGCCTACGATGTCGGCGCCTTGTATGCGCGGGAAGGTCAGCGTGGGTTTGCCGCCCATCTGGAATGAGGTTATTTCGCCTTTTTTGGTGGGGTACAGGCCTTCACGGGCTTTGCGGTCGGTGTTGTTCTTGGCGGTGGCGGTTATCTGGACCAGGACCTGGCCGGCTGCCGGCGTGGGCACGGGGACATCCTGGTATTCAAGCTTTTCCAGGCCGCCATGGGCGGTGAGGACCATGGCTTTCATGGTGGGCGGGATGTCTGGCATTGAACTCTCCCTGCGTTGGTGAACTCATTGATTTACTGAGCATAGGAAAGATCTGGGGTTGTGTCAGGGGATTTGTTTTGGGCCCCTATCCGCTTGGTTGTGGGGGCGGGCTGGGAGGTGGGGCGTGTTTTTCTGGCAGGAAAAAATAACTCGCTTCGCTCAGACATCTTTTTTCCTGCCAGAAAAACACGCCCCACCTCCCGCCGGCAGAACCTTGTTGGAGGGGAAGCTCAGTTCGTGATCGAGCGTTGTGTTTTAGACGGCTTACCGAGCAATCACTTTGTACACCGGGCGTAGTCTCGGGATCTGTTTTAGGATCACTTGAATTACGGTCATCAGGGGGACGGCCAGCAGTACGCCTACCGGGCCCCAGAGCCAGCCCCAGAAGAAGATGGATACGAAGACGATGACGGGGTTGATGGCCATGCGGAATCCGTGGATCCAGGGTTCCAGGAAAAAGCCGACGATGGTGGTGAGCAGGATGAAGCTTAGCGGTGCCAGTGCCATCATCCAGACGGTGTCCAGGGTTAGTGCCGACACCAATGCCAGTAGCGCGATGGTGAGCATGTTGCCGAGGTAGGGAATAAACCGGGCAAGGCCGGCGATCAGGCCCCATACGGCCGGGTCTGGCAGGCCGATGGCCCAGCAAGTGAGCCCGGTGATCAAGCCTACCGACAGGTTGCTCAGCCCTAACACTGCCAGGTATTGGGCGATCTGGTGTTGGGAGTCGTGGGTAATTCTGAGCACGGTTTTGCGCTGAGATCTGGGAATTTGCCGCACGAAGTTGCGGATCAACCTGTCGCCGCTGACCAGCAGAAAGTAAGTCAGCGCCAACGCCAGCGCCAGGCCGGCCAGGCCGTTGCGGGCTTTTGTCATCAGCTGGCTGCGCCAGGAATCGGTCTGCAGCACCACGGTTGTCGGTTTTTCACTACCGTCCTCAGACGACAGACCCTCTACCGACTTCTCCACCTGTTCCGCAGAACGGGTGACTTTGTCCAGTTGCCGCATAATCTCACTATCGCCCACCAACAGGCGCGACAAACCTTGCGGGGCGCGCTCAGCCCATTCCAGCGCCGGTGCGGTTACCGCAACCCCCAAACCGACAATACCCGCCAGCACCACAAGCACCAGTACAAGCGAGCTCACCACCCGCGGAACATGCCATTTCAACCTGGCTTTCTTCACCAGGGGCGACAACAACAAGCTGGTGAGCACGGCGAGAATGATCGGCAGGACAATCTGGTGGGCCAAGTACAGGGTGTACAGAATACCCAGCGTGAACAGGCCGTAGATGGGAGTGGACAACTCGGCAAGCGCTGACGCTTTTTTGTCTTCCGGGGCGGTCTGGTCGGGCTTCTGGTCTTCCATGTGCAAGTCTGGCCTGGTGAGTGTTTACACAGAAGCCTGCGCTTCCGCAAAGACACCAGTGTAGCGTTTCGAACAAGTGGCTGCATTATCAGGGCATTACAAACGCCACGGCGCTGAACCATCAGCCACGCGGCTCGTATAGTTAACAAACGCCACCGGATAACCAGAACCCGCATGAACCCAAAATACGACACCCTGTTCTACGACGGCAGCTGCCCGCTCTGCGCAAAGGAAATCCGCACCCTGCGTCGGCTGCAGCGCGGGCAACTGATCTTCGCAGACATTCACGAACAACCGGAAGGCAGCCCACAACTGCCATCCCATGAAGACCTGCTCCGCCGCCTGCATTTGATGACCTGGACCGGCGAATGGGTAACCGGGCTGCACGCCAACGTGCGGGCCTGGAGCCATACGCCGTTTGGGTGGCTGTTCAAACCGCTGTTGTGGCCGGTGATCTATCCCATTGCCAGACGGGTTTATGAGAGCTGGGCTGACCGGCGGTATGAGCGGAAGTATGTTTGTGCTTTGGGGGTAAAGAAAACGTAGGTCGGTAAAGGTACGATTCCGCGAAATTGGGAAATCAGTCACCCATTCTTTTTTTCTGGCAGGCGATAGCTGGTATTATCGCTGCCAACATGGATTGTAAACCGCTGCAGTTTCAGCTGGATCTCCCGGCATGGACAAAAACTTGGCAAGAAGCCAAGGACTATTGTGTCTGGCTGGGTGAACTGGCGAACAGACCGTTCAATCTACCCTCGGAAGCGCAATGGGAGTTCGCGGCCAGAAACCGTGGAAAGAACGTGCTCTATGCCACGAATAATGGTGAGTACACACCAGGGGTAAATACTCCGCCCGACGATGGTCCAGCTAAAATGCGCCCGGTCGACAGCTTTCCCCCCAACCCTCTAGGCACCCACAACCTGACGTCCAACAGTGCGGAGTGGACGCTAGACTGGTACTCCGAGACTTACTATCAAGAAAGTCCGGAAATGAACCCGACCGGTCCCTCAACCGGAGAGACAAAAGTTATTCGCTCAGGAGGTTACAGAACTGCCAGTCCCAATAAGACCACCATACTGAGGGACCATGTAAATCCTGTAGAAGAGCACTATTACGAATCTTTGGGTTTCCGTTGCGGTCAAACTCACACATGAGCCTTTACGATTTAATTCACAGCTTCGGCAATCTCCGTGGCCCATGAAAAGCAAACTCTGTAAACTATGACCGTCAAAAATCTTCGGAAAGGACACCGAACCCACCATGCAGATCTCGCTTATCCGTCGTCTTTCTCTTGCCGCTGCCGTTATGCTTGCCACCGCTGGATGCAGCGCTTATTACGAATACCAGGCTAAAGATATGGTCGAGCGCCAGATGGACGCGATGGTGTTTGTCGAGGGCGGCGAATTCATGATGGGAAATCCCGGTGGATGGAGTGTCCGGAGTGATACTTTGCCCGCTCACAGGGTCGTTCTGGATGATTTCCATATTCAGAAATATGAGGTGACACAGGGGGATTTCGAGCTTTTTCAAGCGGTAACCGATTATGAGCATTCGGATAAGTTTTACGATGATTACCAGGACGAAAATCCGGACCGCTATGACTCTGAATTACCTGCGGTAGCCTCGTGGACCGATGCAATGGCCTTCTGCCAGTGGGTGGGTGAAATGAGCGACCACCCTGTCACTCTGCCAACCGAGGCTCAGTGGGAGTACGCGGCCCGTGCAAGAGGCCAGAATCTTCGCTACGCCACAAAGAATGGTAAAGCGGAGGCGGGTATTACAATGGCCCCCAAACCGCCGAGCCATCGTTACGATGATACTCCAAGGGAGGAACCATTGCCCAATCCTCCCGGCACCTTTCCCCCGAACCCGATCGGACTCTATGATATGTCCGGAAACGTTGCAGAGTGGGTTAGAGACTATTATCGGGAGGATTATTACGAAAACTCACCAGTGAATAATCCCGCAGGACCCGAACAAGCGCCAGAGCACACCTTCGAGGGTGAAACATATACAGTCAATGTATTACGCGGGGGAGACTATCAAGACTTCATTGGAAATACGACCGTTACGCGCCGCAAAGGATCGCAGGATTTAGGCAGCGAAAGCACAGGATTTCGCTGCTCCTATTAACCAACGGTTGCACCAAAGCGACCTCAGCCATATAAGTTGCGAAGCCACTCTTCAGCTTCAACAGACTGTTGTGATTTGAACAGCCTTTGAAACATGAGAATGGCATAATTTGTTCTTAAATCGTTAAAATTACCTTTTGCTCCATCTTTCCCCATACGTTTCAAGACTTCAATAAACTCACGATGGCTTGTAACCGTCTTTAGAATTTTAAGTGCTGCTTCGGCACCAACTTCACGGTATGGGTCCTCGGCTCCTAAAAAAGGTGTACTATCTTGAACCAAGATAAAGAGCAGGTCTGCTTTCGCGCTGGGCGTAAGAGTGCTCAAATTATTGTTAATAATAACCCGCTCAGCAACGTCACGAACTTTTGTATCAGCTGTGGTTAAGCTCTTCCAGAAACGATTAATTTGGTCTGAGGCTTGATCAACAAAGTCCTCAAAGTCTTCATCGCTTACTGCAAAAATCTTCATCAGGAAGTTGATGTGATCGAACGCTCTACGATCTACCCACTCCAAAAACCGAAAATCAGACTGCTCCAAAGACCAGCGAATAAACTTGATGAGTTCCCATATCTGGCTGCGGTTTAACTCAGCAGCCACACCGCCACCCCCGCCAGGCCCCAGGACCAGGCTCCCTTTCACGTAGAGCACTAACTTGCCTTCCGAGAGACACACCTTGAAGTTAAAGCCTGCGCCAATGCCTGCTGATACTGCGGCTTCCGCCTTGACCTCCAACAGCGACTTAAACTCCGCCTCAGCTTGTTCCGGCGTCCAGTCCACCGTGCACATCTCGCCCATAACCTTGTCGTATGCTGCTTTCCACTGCACCGAAAAGCTGGCTTCGTTACTGACACTTGCCCCGGCAAATGCCTCACCATTGGTTTCGCCCCACATGCCAACATTTTCGCGGTCGGTGGAGACTATGGCGTTGGCTGCAAGAGACGCACAGGCGCCAGCAAACCCCTGAATTTTATACTCAGCATCAGCCCTCAAGAATCCACAATGAAGCGTCTTTTGTCCACCCATCGGATCTTCGTAGCTAAGCAGCAACTCCTGACCATGGGCATTCGGCAATTGCGCCTTGAGTGAGGCCTGTCCCTGCAGCAAGCTATAGGCGCCTTCCACCTTACCGCCAATATAAGCTTCCTTTTTATCGGGATCGTACTCAGCCTCCAACGCGGCCCTGGCCGCAAATCGAAACATCTGCGCTTCAGCGTCAGCTGCAAACCGGCCATCCGCTGTTGCAGTGCTGGCTTTAAAAAGCTCCACTTCAAGCTGGTTGAAGAAGTTGTCGTCGGAGGACTTCCACTCTGCCAGTTTAATCTTGAGGGCTTTGTTCGTTTTCAAGCCTTCTTTGGCCTCCCCCCAGGCGCGCTCAAACTCTCCGATGCTCATAGCAGCCCTAACATCGGCCATTTTCAGGGGGCGCCAGCTTCCACGCAGCTGCGCCAGAATTTCTCGACGGACATAGCGATAGCCGCCCGTACCGGTATACTTGACCTCAATAATAGGAGGCATTGAGTCCAGTTGCACGCTGGCAACAATGTCTACCTGCTGAGGGCTGCTGGTACGAACCAGGCGGTCAAGCATCGTTTCCTGTTCAACGACTAACCGTTCATATTCTTCCTGGGCTGTAACCTGCTCGTCCCGGTCACTATTGGTAATGACACGGTGAGCCCAGTAAACGGGACTGGTTTTTTGCGCGATTGAGGTAATCGCATCCCATACGGGCGTCCGCTCCTCATCGAGCTCATTCAGTTTTTTCTGCCGCCGCGTAAGAGCGCTAATATCCGTCTCTGAAATATAATTCGGCCACAAAGTGGCCTCCTTGAGGCGTTCGGATTCTATTCTGAGTTGCTGCTGCCTTGAGACAGTAGCGTTCTTATCATTTTGTGCAAGACGGTAGCTGACTTCCGCTTCGAGTGCAGCCCGGAGCAACTTTAGCCGTTGTTCCATGTTTTCTATATCAAGTTGGCGGCTGTTAGCAGCTTTTTGATGAGCCTCTAACGTCATTTTGACTTCGGGAAGAGTCTCCCTGAGCTCGTTGTGCAGTGTCGAAAAAACCGCGAGAGACAGGCGATCCTTCTCCGATAGAAGCGGCTTTATTTCCATAGGCTTCAAAATCAGCTCCTCTATCCGGTCAATTTCAAACCGAATACGCGTATACCTTCGCTTCTGACGATCAAGCCTTTTCCTCGCAAGCGCCCACTTGATCTCATACTCCGCCAGAAGCTCTTGAGCTGTTGAGCTTGTTTTCGGGGCAGGCAATGCGCCAAGTTCTTTCAGTTTGTTCCAGGCCGATTCACGAGCGGCGGGAATGTCAGATTCCGGCCCTTCTTCCTTCAGCCTCAATTCTTCCAGCGGCGCTTGCAGCTCTTTGATCTCCTGCTCAATTTGACTCACTTCTCTTTGGGTAAGGGCGTAGACCGTATCAGGCTCATCCGTCAAATGGAGCAGAGCCGCGCACTCCACCGTGCATGGGGAGGAGTCCTCCCCCGTACTAGCATCATTGGAAGCCTTGGCAGGGGGCATGCTACACGTGGACGATCCGTCAGTTTCGGGAATATCCAGCGTCCATCCAGCTTCAATGTGATTCACATCACTAATGATGTCGTTGCTGGCCTTGATGTCATTAACAGACACCTGGTGCCTGGCGGCAATATCCGTAAGGGTGTCGCCGGACTGGACTTTATAACTGGGCATTCAAAGTCTCCGAATTGCTTTCCATTACTGTCATTTGTTCCGCAGGCGTCAATGCCTGTTGCTCCATGACTGTTTTAAACGCATCCTGCTTGTAAAAGCTCTCGCCATACCGTATCGCCAGCCTCAACCAACGTTCCTGGTCTGCTTTTGTTTTAAACCCTGATTCATTGGCCTTCATAAGGCAGCTCATAACCCAGGCTTTAGGATCGGAATGCGTGTTAAGGTTGCCACGATAGTACTCGGCGTATTCCCGGGCATGTTCGGCGAGCCTGTACCACGAAACGTCTTTGAGCTGCTCTGTTGTCACAACAGGCGATTTCTCACCTGCTTCAGGATTTTCGCTAGTCGACTGGTACTGCCCCCATTCGTGGCCGTTATGCCATGCCCAGGTTTCGCCGAGTCTGAATAGGTCAGCTCGCTGCATGTCGGTCATGGCGGCGATAAGCGGGGTCAAAATGCGGGGCTCATAGAAGCGTAAAATCGAGGCGCCGCTATTGAAAAGCCAGCGCTGACAGCGCTGCAGCATCTCGGCACCATCAGCGCTGGACTGGATTAGCACTCCCAATGGCTTGGTTTGCATCATCATAACCAGCTCGCCGGCAAATTCCGGTGCTGAGGTAAGATCCAGCAATATAGGACCCTGCTCCCAATCAGCCTGCCAAGACGAGCCAAGGAAAAGGCTGAACCATTCCATATTTGCTTGTGTCATGCTGCCGTATAACTGACGGAGAAAACCGGCATCGGCCGCAAGGTCAACAATGCCGAAAGTTGGTTCAGTTGGAGTGGCCCGGCTTAATTCAAGATCATTAAGCGTGTTGATGTAATTTACAGCGTCCATGCTCGTCAAACTCACAGTCGGAAACGGTCAGGCTGCCAGCGCTGGCCGCCTCTTTTAATACGGTTTTTGCTGGCGTTGCTGTTGCCGGGACGGCATCCGTGCGTTGTCCAACGTCCGCCAACCTATCTGAAGTCACTATTTCCCTCACTGCAGTCATAAGCTGGGGCAGACTGGCAGTCTTAACAGCAGCCGATATACCACTCCCCGGCCCACCCCCGGAGTTCATCCGCACCAGCGGCCCGGAAATGGTCACCCCACTCGGATCCACCTTCACAAAGCTGCCCCCCGCCGTCAGGGTCACCTCCGCACCGGCCTCGATCACAATCTTCATACCGGCCTTGTGGTGAATCTCCGTACCGGCTTCCACCAGTTGGTTCTTGCCCTGCTTGCTGTGGTGGCTTCCGCTAACGGTGAGGCTATAGTCCGCTCCGATGCTTTCCCGGTGCTCGCCCTCGGTGGTGTGGTGGCTGTTGCCTTGGGTGTGGCTGAAGCGGTTGTTCCCCACCGTCAGGTGGCTGTCGTTCTTGATGACTTCGGTGCGGTTGTGTTCGGTGAGCAGATCCAGGTCTTTCTGGGCGTGCACGTAGATTTGTTCTTCACCGGCTTCGTCTTCAAACCGCAGTTCGTTGCTGCCTTCACCCTTGTGGGTTTTGGTTTTCAGGGTGGTTCTTGTTTTGTGTTCTGGCAGCGCGTACGGCGGTGTGTTGGTGGCGTGGTAAGTCCTGCCGGTAATAATGGGCTGGTCCGGGTCGCCGTCCAGGAAAGATACGATCACTTCGTGGCCGATTCTTGGCAGGGCCATGAAGCCGTATTGGCCACCAGCCCAGCCCTGGGCGACTCGCAGCCAGGCGCTGGAGTGTTCGTCATTTTTGGAGTAACGATCCCAAGGGAATCTTACTTTCACGCGGCCATACTGGTCACAATGGATCTCTTCACCCTCGGGGCCGGTTACGATAGCCATCTGGGGGCCGTCCATCATGGGCTTGTGGTTGCACACTGGCCGCCACGTTTTGTCGGCCGGGATGGCGGTGAAGTCGTTGTGGTAGCTGGTGGGTTCGCTGCCACCCTCTTCTTCCATGGCCTGGGGCTGTTTGCCGGTGTGGGTGATGGCGGTCAGCAGCCATTCCCGGTTCAGGCTCTGGCTGTCGTGTTCCTCCAATTCCACTTTGGCGCCTGGGGTGAAGTCCGGGCGGTTGCTTTTGCCCTTGGCCAAGGAGGCGTCATTTCTCAGGGCGTCCAGTCTGGCCTGGGTGAACGGTTGGCCACTGGCGTCGGCTTTGTAGCGGCCGGGATAATCGTAATGCTGATAATCTTCCCGGTGGCTCGGGCTTCCTGCACTGTGTTCGTGCATCAGGGCATAGGCCGGGTTCTTGAAGGTGTAGTCCTTCATCGCCACGGAGGACGCACGTACTCGCTCTTCGTAGGCAAAACTGAACACACAGGCTTGCTGGATGCTGCCACCAGCTTTGGTGTTGCAGGTCACCGGGTCCAGCTTTGGCGCGTCGCCATGGTGGTCGGCAAGAATCAGTGCCGGTTGTTCTTCGCCATCCACGCTGCCGTGCTGATAGCGGTAATGCCAGCCTTCTTCGGCGGCCAGGCGTTCCAGGAACTGCAGGTCGGTTTCCCGGTGCTGGACACAGTATTCCCGTTCTTCGGCTGGGCGTTTGAAGTCGAAGATGGAATCCACAATGCCCCGCTCTTCGAGCAGGGTGCGCACGATGGCGTCGGTGGTCTGGGTCTGGAAGATGCGGCTGTTGTGCATCAGGCCCAGTCGCCACAGGGGTGGCTGGATGACGACTTCGTAGCGGGTGCGGCGGTGGCCGGTGTCGCCCCGCATAAATTCGTTCACCACGCCGGTGAACCGGCGCAGGGGCTGGCCATCCTGCCAAACCACCAGGTCTACCGGTTGTTCCAGAATGTCGGCAGCGGCCACGTCTGGGTCAGTACTGGCCAGCTCTAACCGGCCATGAAACAAGGAAGACAGCTGTTCGGTCAGCGCAAAGCCAACTACCGAAAAGTGATCAGAGGGGAATTCGCCTACACGGGCGGTGAACTGCAATCCGCTTGCCTGGGGCATACCTTCGGTCCCTGAAGTTTAATTGGTTATAACAAACTCATCCTGAGCTGCGCCGATTATAACCACCCGTCACGGCATTACAAACAACCCGGTCACAAACCGGCTTGGTCAATCAGTCACTGTGCAGCAACAAGGCATAGCGGGTACTGCGTCCGCCCCCGGCTAACTGAAAAATACAACCTTTCTCCACTAAGTCCGTCAAATCCCGCGTAGCCGTCGCCTTGCTGACCTTAGCCAGAGACTGGTACTTCCGGGCGTTGATGCCGTCCCCAAATTCCTCGCCGGCAGAATCAAGCAACCGAGGAGCGCAGAGCACCCTCACCCCACGTGAAACGCGGCCAGTCTTGTTCTTGTCAGATATACATGAGCCGAAAAAACCTGCCTATTCGGATCAGAACCTGAGCCGATTACAACCCATATTCGGCTCAGCGGCTACCTCAGCCCCAGCGGGTCAGACCCGCAATACATTTCATCATGCCAAATGTATCGGGGGTCTGACCCCCAGCCAGAGGCATTGGTAAGGTTTCAGGGTAATCGTGCCGCTGAGGTCTTCGATGGGCTGGCCGGAGAGCAGGTCTGTCCATTGGTCTGTGCTGATCAGGTTGATGTCGCTGAGGGCCACTTGTTGCACTTCGGCGCTGATGTTGTGGATGCAGAAGATGGATTGTTCCCGGCGCAGGCTCTGGCGCCAGAAGCCGAACAGTTGCAGGCCCAGGTGCAGGGTGAACTGGGTGGCGTTGGGGTGGAAGGCGGGCTGGGCCCGGCGGATGGCAATCAGGCGTTTGAGTTCCCGGTACACCTTGCTGTGATGGCTGAGAGGATCGGCCAGCGTTGCTTCCAGGTTGTCCAGCTTCCACTGGCTACGGTTGATGGAACGCAGCCGGCCGGTATGTTCCACACGGTCGAGGTCGTTGCCGGTGGCCAGCAGACTGTGAATATAGAAAGCCGGAATACCTTCCAGCGCCAGCATGATGGTGTGGGCACACAGAAAGCGCTGCAGCTGCCAGTGGTCTGCTCCACCCTCGGCCGTGCCTTTCAGGGCATCCCACAGGGCAATGTTCATTTCATAGGGCTGATCCCGGCCATCGGCCGTGCGCCGGTAAGACACCTTGCCCCCGAAAGACTCCAGGGTATTGATCAGCCGCTGCTTCTCGTCTTCGTCCAGCAGCCCGTCGGTGGGGCGCATCCCTATGCCGTCATGGGAGGCGATAAAGTTCAGGTAGGTGGTGCCCATCTGCGCCGGCGGCATGCCCATCAGCCAGGTTTTCAAATGGCGGCAATTACCGGTCACCAGGGTGTTGATCAGCAGTGGCGGCAGTGAAAAGTTATAGATGGCATGGGCTTCGTTGGCGTTGCCGAAGTAGGTCAGGTTCTCCCGATTGGGCACGTTGGTTTCGGTGATCACCACGGCATCTGCGGTGTGATGCTCAATCAGCAGCCGCAGAATCTTGATCAGCTCGTGGGTCTGCTGCAGGTGAATACAGGGCGTACCCGGCTCTTTCCAGAGGAAGGCCACCGCATCCAGCCGGAAAATCTTCACGCCCCGCTCCAGGTAATAACGAATGATACCGGCGAATTCGATCAGCACCTCCGGGTTGGCGAAATTCAGGTCCACCTGGTCTTCGCTGAAGGTACACCACACATAGCGTTCGCCGTCCTCGGTCTGCACCGGGTTCAGCAAGGGCGAGGTGCGGGGCCGAACCACCTGGCTCAAATCGTCTCTGGGATTGCCTTCAACAAAGTAATCCTTGCCCGGCCCCACCCGCTTGCGAAAGTTCTCGAACCAGCGGCTGCGGGCAGACATATGGTTGATCACCAGGTCCGCCATCAGCTTGTAATCCTGGGCGATAGCTTCGATATCATCCCAACTGCCGTGGGATTCGTTCACCGCCAGGTAATCCATCACAGCAAAGCCGTCGTCCGAACTGTAGGGGAAGAACGGCAGAATGTGCACGGCCGTCACCGACTCCCGCAGGCAGTCGTCCAGAAACCGCTTCAGGGTCACCAGCGGTTTTTCATCCGGGCGCTGTACCGTGTCGGCGTAAGTGATCAGCACCACATCCGCCTGGCTCCAGTTGTTCTGGTGCGCGGGCGGCGGCTCGGCCTCCGGGTCCAGGCCCATGGCATCCAGCAACTGATCCGACAGAAACTCGCAATCCAGCGCCGGATAAACTACCTCCAACATGGTCACCAGACGGCTTTCCAGTGACTGGCTCATGGCCGGAACTCCTCGTTGTCCCGCTCCACCGCCTCCAGCAGCTGCTCACGAATATCGGGAATAGCACTGGTCACCCGGTTCCAGCTGGGGATAAACGGCGTATCCATGGGGTTATCCAGAAAGTAAGCCCCGGCGCGCATCACGTTCTGGGCAAACAGTTCCACCGCCTTTTCTTCTTTGTGGCGGTCAAAACTCAGTCCATTGATCATGGCGTCGTTCTGGTAGGTTTCGACAAAATCCAGGGCGATGCGGAAATAGCTCGCTTTGAGGGTACGGAATTTCTCGTTGGAGAAGATCTCGCCATTGGTGGCCAGCTTGCGGAACAGCGCCTTGGCGATGTCCATGCTCATCTTCGACAGGCCCCGGCTGGCATCTTCCGGCGACAATTCCTGGTGCTTGTGGTCATACACATCCGCCACATCCACCTGGCACAAGCGGTTGGTGGCGTAGTTGCGCTTCATTTCCGACAACACGCCGATCTCCAGGCCCCAGTCGCTGGGGATGCGCAGGTCATTGATCACATCGGTGCGGAAAGAGAACTCACCCGCCAGCGGGTAGCGGTAGCTGTCCAGGTAATCCAGGAAATCGTTAGGCCCGCAGACTTTCTTCAGGGCGCGGATCAGCGGCGTCACCAGCAGCCGGCTGACCCGGCCATTCATCTTGCTGTCCGCTACCCGGGCGTAATAGCCCTTGCAGAACATGTAGTTGAAGCCCGGGTTAGCAACCGGGTAGATCAGCCGCGCGAGCAGGTCCCGGGAATAGGTCAGAATATCGCAATCGTGCAGCGCGACGGATTCGCTCACGCCGGACGCCAGCACATAGCCGAAGCAGTACCACACGTTCCGGCCCTTGCCCATTTCTGTCGGCGCCAGGTTTTGCTCCCGCAGTTTCAGGTCCAGCGCCCGCAGCCTCGGGCCGTCGTTCCACAACACCTTGAACGGTTGCGGCAGGTCCGAAAAGTAACCCAGCGCGTGTCGGTACTGGTCCTCATTGGCGCGATCCAGGCCGATGACCACCTCGTCCAGGTACGGCACCCGGGTGAGCTCCTGCACAATATTCTGCAACGCCGGGCCTTCGAGTTCCGAGTACAGGGATGGCAGCACCAGCGACATCGGCCGGGCTTTGCGAAAGCGCATCAGGTCGGCCTCTATGTCTTCCACCGGGCGGCGCACAAGGTTATGCAGGGTGGTAACAATGCCGTTCTGGTAAAAGTCGCCCATGGCGGCTCTCCTTTACTGGTAACCGTACTCCAGAAGCAGGTTGAGTACGCAGGCGTTCCAGCCCTCGGGGCCGGGTCTCAGGGAGCGCATGGCGTGCCGGGTGGGCGAAAACTGCAGCTGTTCACTGTTCGCCCCGCTTATCACCACCGGAATATCGGCCTCTTCCAGCATGCGCTGGTCGTTCGGGCTGTCGCCCAGGGCGATGGTGATCACCGGCTCATTGCCGAAACACTCCTGGTAACGACTCAGCAAGAACCGGGCCCCCTCCGCCTTATCGAAGGTTCCCATGACATGCCAGAAGCGCCCGCCCTGCACCAGTCGCAAGCCCGCAAGCCCAAGCGCCGAGCGGAATTGCACCAGCTCGGCGTCGGTTCCACCCCACAGCAAAGGCTCGGTAGCCAGGCGCTGTTTTGCCCGGGCTGCCTCACCTTCTTTCAGCCCCGTCAGCTGCGCCAGATCCCGCGCCGACAGATCAGAAAAGCCCCGGAATCGTGCGCCGGTCTCCCGCTGCACCAAAAGTGTGCGCATAAGCTCGTTATGGGGAACACCAAAGTGCACCACCTCGTCGTGCGGATTGTTCAGACATCCCGCCGGAATCACCACCGCCGCCCCGTTCTCGGCAATAAACGGCGCCCGCAGGCCCATCGCCCGCTGCAACACCCGCATCTCCGCCGCTGTCTTGCTGGAATTCAGCACCAGCGGAATCCCGTTAGCCGCCAGCCGCTCCATCGCCGGCAATGCCGCCCGCCAGCTATAGCTGTGGTGGTCCAGCAAAGTGCCATCCAGATCGGTAAAAACCACCAGCTGTGGTTGCATTCGCCACCTCCACTCTGCACTCTGAGGGGGTCAGACCCCCGATACATTTCATGGCACCAAATGTACTGGGGGTCTGACCCCGTTTTAGAGACCGATTCAAAAACCAGGCCAATCCATGACCAACGACACCTTCAAAGTTGAACACCGCTACCTGGACCTGCCGGACAGCTTCTACAGCCGGGTGAAGCCCACGCCGCTTTCGCAGCCAAAGATGGTGTGCTTCAACCACAAGCTTGCGGCGCAGCTGGGGTTTCATGTTCAGGATGAGCAGGACTGGGCGGGGATTGGTGCAGGTGCGGAATTGCTGGAGGGGATGGACCCGGTGGCCATGAAGTACACCGGCCATCAGTTCGGCATGTACAACCCGGAGCTTGGGGATGGCCGGGGGTTATTGCTGTGGGAAACTATAGCGCCGGATGGCACCCGGTGGGACTGGCACCTGAAAGGCGCGGGCACCACGCCTTATTCGCGGTTTGGCGATGGCCGGGCGGTGTTGCGCTCCACCATCCGGGAATACCTGTGTTCGGAAGCCATGCACGGGCTGGGCATTCCAACCACCCGGGCGCTGTTTATGATCAGCGCCAAAGACCCGGTCCGGCGTGAATCCATCGAAACCGCCGCCGCGCTTATGCGCGTCGCCAAAAGCCATATCCGCTTTGGCCACTTCGAATTCGCCGCTTACCATGACGGCCCGGAGGCCGTGGAAACCCTTCTGGAGCACGTGATTTCGCTGCACTTCCCGCACCTGATCGAGCTGCCGGAGCCGCAACGCCTCGCCCGCTGGTTCACCGAAGTCGTGGAACGCACCGCCCGGCTGATTGCAGACTGGCAGGCGGTCGGCTTCTGCCATGGCGTGATGAACAGCGACAACATGTCCATCATCGGCGACACCTTCGACTACGGCCCCTACGCCTTCTTGGACGACTTCGACGCCGGCTTCGTCTGCAACCATTCCGACCACGAAGGCCGCTACGCCTACAACCGCCAGCCGCAGATCGGCTTCACCAACTGCCACTACCTGGCCAACGCCCTGCTGCCGATCATGGAAGAAGACACCGTGCGCGAATGCCTCGGCAGCTACGAAACCGCCTACAATCAGCGCTTCAAGCACAACATGCTGGCCAAGCTCGGGCTGGAAGAAACCGACGACGCAGACATGGCCCTGATCATGGACACCTTCAGCATGCTGCACGAACACCGGGTAGACTACACCCGCTTCTTCCGCGGCATCTCCAACCTGCACCGCCATGGCAACGCCCCGGTACGTGACCTTTTTGCAGACAGAAGCGTGGCAGACGAATGGCTGGAACGCTACGAAGCCCGCCTGAAAAAAGAAACCCGCGCCCACGACGAGCGGGAATACGCCATGCGCCAGGTAAACCCCAAATACATCCTGCGCAACTACCTGGCCCAGCAAGTCATCATGGAAGCCCAGAACGGCAACTACGCCCCCATGAAAGAACTAATCAAAGTGCTGGAAAACCCGTTCGATGAACAACCCGAACACGAACACTACGCCGCCCTACCCCCAGACTGGGGCAAACACCTGAACATCAGCTGCTCATCGTAAGGTGTCAGAGCCACTCACGCAGGGGTCAGACCCGCTCGCGTCTTTGGGCCTTAGGGCCGCGAGAGGGTCTGACCCCGTTGTTGAGCAGACTCCTTAAACGGAGCAAGAGCATCCAACCTAGCCCCATGCCGCATAATATAAAGCACCAACAAAATAGCCGGCAACCCCATCACCCCAGCCACCAGGAAGAACTGCGCATACCCGAAATCCGCCACCACAATCCCTGAAAACCCGCCAAGAAACTTCCCGGGCAACGTCATCAGCGAACTGAACAACGCATACTGAGTAGCGGTAAACGAAGCACTGGTCATACTGGAAAGCCAGGCAATCAGCGCCACGTTAGCAATACCCCCACTCAGGTTATCGGCACTCACCACCAGCGCCAGCAGCTTGATATCCGGCGGGTACTGGGCCAGCACCACAAACAGCAGATTCGTAGCGGCCGTCAAAATCGCCCCGGCCAGCAGAATCCGCCGCACGCCGTAGCGCACCACCAGCACCCCGCCAACCATCGAGCCGAGAATGGTCATAAAAAAGCCGAACACCTTGGTCACATCGGCCACCTGGGTTTTGCTGAAACCCATAAAATCCAGGTAGAAAGGGTTAGCCATCACACCCATGGCAATGTCTGAAATGCGGTACACCGCCACCAGCACCAGAATCACAATGGCCAGTTCTTTATAGCGCCGGAAGAAATCCACAAAGGGCCCAGCTACGGCGGCGTAGAACCAGCCCGCCAGCTTTGCCAGCCGGGGCGGCAGGTGGCCACGGCGGGCCGCCTCTTCCCGAACCTTGTCAGCAATGTCTTCGGCTGCGGCGAAGTGGTTCACCTCAGGTTCGCGGGCCACCAGCACGGTGAGCACACCCACGCCCACCAGCGCTGCCATCACCTGATAAGACACCTGCCAGGACCAGAACTCCGCCAGGTACAAAGCCCCGGCACCGGCCACCAGCAAGGCCAGCCGATACCCGAAAATATAGGTCGCCGCCAGCGCCGCCTGCAGCCGCTCCTCGGCAATTTCAATCCGGTAGGCATCAATGGCCACATCCTGCGTGGCCGAGGAGAAGGCCACCAGCAACCCGCACAGGGCGAGGGTTTCCGGGGCAGAAAGGGGGTCCACCGCTGCCATCAGATACAGGCCCGTGGCAATGCCCGCCTGGGCCAGCAGAATCCAGCTCCGGCGCTTGCCAAACAACCGGTTCAGCACCGGCAGCTTCAGCCGGTCTACCACCGGGGCCCAGAACACCTTGATGGAATAGGTAATGCCCAGCCAGCTGAAAAAGCCGATGGTTGCGGTTTCCACCCCTACATCCGCCAGGCGCGCATTCAGGGTGGAAAACACCAGCAAAAACGGCAGCCCCGCGGAAAACCCCAAAAACAGCATGGCAATCACCTGCCAGCGGGTGTAGGTGTACAGGGCGTCTTTCAGAAGGGCAAGGCGGGTGCCGGGTACGATAGTGAAATCTCCGGATCAGTCGCGGAAGTTATTGAATTGCAGCGGGATATCCAGCTCCGCCTCGCGCAGCATGGCAATGGCTTCCTGCAGGTCGTCCCGCTTCTTACCGGTTACCCGCACCTTGTCACCCTGAATGCTGGCCTGAACCTTCATCTTCTGGTCTTTGATCATCTTCACGATCTTCTTGGCCATATCGGTTTCAATACCCTGCTTCAGGGCAAAGTGCTGCTTCACCAGCTTGCCGGCCTTGCTCTCGCCGTCTTCCGCCAGGGCCCGTGCATCGATGTTGCGCTTGGCGAAGGCCATCCGCAGCAAATCAATCAGCTGCTCCAGCTGGAATTCCTGCTCGGCGCTCACGGTAATCCGCTTGTCTTCCAGCTCAATATTCGCGTCTACATTCTTGAAGTCCCAGCGGTTGCCCAGATCACGCTTGGCCTGGTCCACCGCGTTGGTTACTTCGTGCATTTCAATTTCGGAAACAATGTCAAAAGAAGGCATGGTCGTCATTCTCCAAAGGCCACCCAGAGTATACTGTGGCGAGATGATTAACAGCGGCTGCGCCGGAACCGCCAAAGCATACCAAGAGCCAAGGCGAACCGCACCCGACAATGGACTGGTAAGAAGTAGATAAACGATGCCAAACCTGGACCTTCCCATCCTCGTAGTAGACGACGCCAAATTCAGCAGTATGGTGGTTGGCCGCACCTTGCGAAATGCCGGTTACCGCGACATACGCATCGCCAACAACGCCCCGGCGGCCCTGAAATTGATGGAAGAACGCCCGGTGAGCGTCCTGATTGCCGACTGGCTGATGCCCGAGATGGACGGCCTGGAACTCACAGACCAGGTGCGCCAGCTGGACGAGCAGACCAACCACTACACCTACGTGATCCTGCTGACCGCACGGGAAAGCGTGGAAGCCCTCTCGGTAGCCTTCGACCGGGGCGTGGATGACTTCATCTACAAGTCCGACATGACCAAGCAGCTGATTCCCCGCATCTTCGCTGCAGACCGCATGGCAGACCGCCAGAACACCCTGCTGCGGGCCAATGCTTTACTGGTGGAGAACAACCGGGAACTGGAATCCAGCAACATCATCGACATGGAAACCGGCCTGTGCAACGCCAAGTACGCCCGCCAGCGCCTTCAGAAAATCCTGCGCCATGCCGAATCCCGCGGCGGCGCCAGTGCCTATGTGATGTGCGGCATCCGTAACTGGCAAGACCTGAAGCGCAAACACCCGCCCAGCGTCATGAGCGAATTAGCCATCGGCATCGCCCGCCGCCTGAACAGCCTGATCCGCCCCATCGACGCCCTGTGCCGCATTGGCGACAACCAGTTCGTGATCGTGTCTTACTTTCCCAACAGCGACCACTGCACACCCACCGCCTTCCGGCGCATCTTCGACGGCATCAACCACAAAGCCCTGAAAACCACCGCCGGCTACATTTCCGTAGAAGCCGGCATGGCCCTGTGCCGCGCCAGCGCTGAAGAAGGCACGCCGTCTGTACAGGATATGGAAAAAGCCTCGATACAAGGCCTGATAGACGCCTACGAAACCCGTCGCTTCGTGGAAATCACACCGGAAATACGGGAAGGCGTATAAGAACTACACACCGTAACACTGCGACACAGATCACAAACAGACAGAGAGAACGGAAGGCCTTAATCTGACAGCGTGGAATGAAGCAGTATCCACCCATGGCGGAGGAGCCGTGCAGTACCTCCGCCGCCGTATGGGTACTCTCCCACAGGATTAACGAATTTTTCAGGCACTTTCGTTCTTTCCGAAATATTTTCAAGCCAGCTCATATGAGCTGGCTTTTTTATTACTTAGAGCTTACGCCCCTTCCCAGCAGCAATCCGCAACCTCAGTGCATTCAGCTTGATAAAGCCTTCCGCATCCTTCTGATCGTACGCACCCTGGTCTTCTTCAAAGGTGGCAATCTTCTCATCGAACAGAGAGTCTTCAGACTTCCGACCAACAACGTCTACGTTACCCTTGTACAGCTTCAGGCGAACGGTGCCGTTCACGTAGTGCTGGGTCTGGTCGATCAGCGCCTGCAGGGCTTCACGCTCCGGGGACCACCAGTAGCCGTTGTAGATCACCTCGGCATAGCGCGGCATGATGCTGTCTTTCAGGTGCGCCACTTCGCGGTCCAGGGTGATGGACTCGATGGCGCGGTGGGCACGCAGCATGATGGTGCCGCCCGGTGTTTCATAGCAGCCGCGGGACTTCATGCCCACGTAGCGGTTCTCAACAATGTCCAGGCGGCCAATACCGTTGGCACCAGCCAGCTTGTTCAGGGTTTCCAGAACCACGTGCGGCTTCATTTCCTGGCCATCCACGGCAACAATGTCACCCTTCTTGTAGGTCAGCTCAACGTAGGTCGGCTTCTCTGGAGCGGCTTCCGGAGAAACACTCCAGCGCCACATGTCTTCCTCGGCTTCAGACCAGGGATCTTCCAGGTTCATGCCTTCGTAGGAAATGTGCAGCAGGTTGGCATCCATGGAGTACGGGCTCTTGCCCTTCTTCATTTCCACCGGAATGTTGCGCTCTTCGCAGTACTGCAGCAGTTTCTCGCGGGAGTTCAGATCCCACTCACGCCAGGGAGCAATCACCTTCACACCTGGCTTCAGCGCGTAGGCGCCCAGCTCGAAACGCACCTGGTCGTTACCCTTACCGGTCGCGCCGTGAGAAATGGCATCGGCGCCGGTTTCATTGGCAATGTCGATCAGACGCTTGGCAATCAGCGGGCGGGCAATGGAGGTACCCAGCAGGTACTCGCCCTCATAGATGGTATTGGCGCGGAACATCGGGAACACATAATCGCGCACAAACTCTTCGCGCAAATCCTCGATGTAGATTTCCTTAACGCCCAGCGCTTCGGCCTTGGCACGCGCCGGCTCAACTTCCTCGCCCTGGCCGATGTCGGCGGTGAAGGTCACCACCTCGCAGCCGTAGGTGTCTTGCAACCACCGAACAATAACGGAAGTATCCAGGCCACCGGAATAGGCCAGCACCACCTTTTTAATATCAGACATGCTTTGCTCCAGACTGAACAGAATGGATGTATTGAATAGAAGCGCCATATTGTACGGGATGGCCGGGGGAATGGCTATTGTATGGGCTGCTCACCAGACGGATGCAAAGGGGTCGGGCCCTACGTGGCCCGACCCCACCCTTCTTTCTCGCCGATCACCTGAATACAACATGGAACCGGACCGCCTCACATATACGGAATAATAGACTCGCCATAAAGGTGCAGATCTTCCAGAATCTGCCGATTCCGCTCCGAAAGCTCCGGATCTGCCGCCAGTTTCTGCAACTCCAGCCCATAAGCCTCCAGCGAGCGCCAGCCCTTGCCCGGGTTCATCAGCCGCTGGCTTCGAAACTGTTCCCAGCGTTCCATTTCCTCACCATCCAGGGTGGCCGGGTAGTTGCGGGCCCGGTAGCGGAACAGCATTTCCGGCAGGCGCTCGTCTTCAAAGCGGACTTCCTGTTCACCCAATGTCTCCACCGGTTCGGAGATCAGCCAGTTCAGCTTCTCCCGATCGGTATTGCTGATAAAGCCACCGGCGTAGAGCTGCTCGTCCGGGTCGGTCAAGTCGCTGCCGTCGAACTGGTGGTCGAAGGCCTGGGCAATGCGGGCGGGCAGGTCCGGGGCGTTGCGGAGTTTAGCAAGGTTGGCGCGCAGCACATCGCCGTCCAACTCCAGCTCCGCCAGCCGTTCCTTGGATAAGGTAGACAGCATATTGGCCGGCGCCAGTACCGGGCATTTATTGACCTGCACCCCTTTGAGCGGGAACCGGCTGACGCCCTCCCCCAGTTCTGCCTGGGACGTAAACACCCGCTCACGGATCTGCTCCGGGCTGGCGTTGATCAGCTCGGCCGGGTCTTCTCGCAAATCGTAGACAATCACCTGTTTTTTGTTGGTGGGATGATCCGCCACCGGCGCCACCAGCGCACAGCAACCACGATTGGCCGGATACTTGGCAGAAATATGGAAAACCGGCTTCAACGCTACGGTATCCAGCATCTGGCGGGCGGAATGCTTGTCTTTATGCTTGAGTACAAAGTCGAACAGCTTGGGCTGTTTTTCCTTGATCAGCCTGGCCACGGCAATGGTTGCCAACACATCAGACATGGCATCGTGAGCCGCTTCGTGGGCAATGCCGTTGGCCACCGTCAGCTCTTCCAGCCGGAAGCTGGGGCTGCCGTCTTCTTTCTTTGGCCAGTTGATGCCATCCGGGCGCAGGGCGTAAGTCAGCCGCACCATATCGATGATGTCCCAGCGCGAATTACCATTCTGCCATTCCCGGCCGTATGGATCTCGCAGGTTGCGGTACAGGGTGTGGCGGGTCACTTCGTCATCAAAACGCAGGCTGTTGTAGCCTACCGCACAAGTGCCAGGCTGGCTGAACGCCTCGTTGATCTGAGCAATAAACTCCGCTTCCGGGTAGCCATCTTGCAGCGCTTTTTGCGGGGTGATACCGGTAATCAGGCAGGCTTGAGGAGAAGGCAGGTAGTCATCCGCTGGCTTGCAGTAGATCACCAGCGGGTCTTCGATAATGTTCAGATCCGCATCCGTGCGCACACCGGCAAACTGGGAGGGGCGGTCGTGCACCGGGTCTACGCCGAAGGTTTCGTAGTCGTGCCAGTAGAAAGAGCGGATCAAAGGAAGACTCCTGCGAATCAATGAATCAGATGAGGCAGGAGTGTAGCAAAATCACGCAGCAGTTTGCCGGGCATTACCAGACAACATAGCCTCAATACTCAGATGGTAATCCAGCGTTTGCCACTCAATGCCTGTGCCATCGCAAATAAACCGGTACTGGCGAATTTCTGAAATAGACGCCTTCTCCAACTCCGGATACCAATGCACAGGCGTGGAAATTACCCGACCGTCCTCAAGCTCAACGTGCAGGTGGCGATCATCAATGTGAACGGATTTACCTTTGAAACCAGGCATTCCATTTCTCCAGAAACTCAGACTGATGGCTCTCTACAATCGAAAGACACGCTTTCAATTCCTGATTCTTCAGCGTGCTGTATTTGACGGCCAAAGACACCACTTCAATCTTAGCCCATCGCTCGCCTTTAAGCACATGCGCGTGGGCAGGAGGATGATCATTGGCGTAAAAGAAAAATTTGAATCCATTCAGAAGAAGCAATGTCGGCATCCTGGCCACTTGCTTGAAACTGTCAGAACAGGTTGTTGCCCATATCGACCTGATGGGTGCGGAGGCGATCCACGCCGTCACCAGCCAGCTTGCTCATATCAACCGTCATGTTAACCGGCAAGTTGATGAACACGCCTTTGCCAGCACTGATGGTATTGGCACCGTCCAGGCTCTGCCAATCCATGCCGTCACGTTGGAAACCAATGAAAAAGGCGTCTGTAAACGCACTGCTGCCCTCGACGCCGGTGTCTTCTCCAACGATGACTGAGCGGAGATTGGTTAGGGGCGCACAGAGTTGTGGTGTTTGACAGGTCACGTCGACACCCGGAATCTTCAGCCCTACATGGGTAGCCCGGTAATTCGTCTCGGTAGCCCCTGCACCCGCAAATAAAGCACTTTCATAGAGTTCACCGTCGCTACCCCGGATCTTTAATCCCGGAAGAGCCCCACTAAAACTCGCAGTATAAGAAGAAACCGACCCACGAGCCTCCGCAAACCCCATCCGGAATCCCTTCAGGCCGGCAGAATCCTCAGCAAGTTCGATATAGGGCTTACGGGCTTCAAAAGGAATAGCTTCGCCTTTGTTATAGGTAACGCCATTGAAGGTTTCGCCGTCGTTGCGGGCGATATGGCCAAGCGCGAGGTGTTGTGCGGAGAAGTCAGTGCCGCCATCAATCTGGCCGACCTGAATGTCGTCAATATTAACGCGGGTTTCAACATCAATACCCAGCGTCATTCGGGTGTAATCCACCCCATTGCCGGGAATATTTTCGATGTTCATAAAAGCCTGCCCGGTAACCTCCCCCATTCTGTTATCAGAAATAGGCTCAAGCTCCGCCTGGGCAACGGGCGAAATACCCAGCAGGAGCGTGGCAAGGGCAGCGCATCCATACGCTAACTTTGTCATAGTTCGTGTCTCTGAATTGTTTTAGTGAGCCGATTTCAACGCCCAGCTCAATGTCGCCCGTTTATTATGTTTTTATGGCGAACCTCAATCCTCACTATACTCAGACAAAGCAAATCAAAGAGTGAACAGCATCACATCCACTCATTACCCGAAGGTTAACTTACACCTTCCATGATGCCGTTCACACTCAGGCTAAAATCAGGCTTCCTGCCAGCTCTGAACCGCTTCCTTACCGTACTTGTCACGCCACTCGTTCAGAGTCTTGTGGTTGCCGCCACGGGTTTTAACCACTTCACCGGTGTGCGGGTTCTTATAGGTTTTCAGGGGGCGCTTGGCACGGGTGCCTGCAGGCGCTTCAACTTTGCCGCCAGCGATGGTGGGATCAATCGCAGCCAGAATCTGAAGCACGTCTTTCGGAGACTTGTCGAACTGCTTCATCAAATCACGAACCTTGTTTTCAAACTCCAGCTCGGATTTCAAAGCCTGATCTTTTTCCAGCTTCTCCAGCTCTGCAGCCAGCTTTTCCATCAGCTGCTTCTTCTGGTAATAATCGTTAATTTTTGCCATGAAATTAAAACCTATTATCTGTGGGGTTTTAAACAAAGATCATAAAGACCATGTGTCGGGCGGAATAATAATAAACAAATAGGGATATGGCAAAGTTATTTTTTTAAAGACTCTTCATGATCTCTTGCGCACTTGCCTGATAAGTATTAACCATTACACCGCCCACTTCACAAAACTCCGGATTGGCCTTGCAATAATGCTCGATATCCTGCGCCACTAACTCTAACTTACTGGCCAGCAACTCAAGATCTTTGTAAACCTGCAACGCAGACAAACCGCAAGACAACCGGCCGAACTGCACAAGATAATCAACCGGCCACCAAACCTTACGGCCCTGAAGAGTCAGCGCAGGAACATCCCCGCTCAGATAAGGTGTGGTTGAAACAATGTCGTACACCGGCGCAAGCCACCTTTTCGCAAAGGGACTCTCATACAGCAAGCCAAAGTTCTTCAAATGGGCATCACCATTGCGAACCGCCCACGACACCGCCACAGAAAGAAACAACCACCGCAAATCCCGAACCCGATATTCAGGAGAAAGATACGCCCTCATGGTTTTGGTCAGTTTTTCATAACTGCCAGAATACTTGTCTGCAGGCAAAAGGCCCTGCAACACACAGGCATCTTCAAAACCCAGCCAGTTGCCCGAATCATCGCGGTCAAAGCGGGTCGTAACAAACAAACGCCCGTTATCCGACAAATAAACTCAGCTTATTCATGAGACCGGCCTGAAAACGAAGATAGCGGATGGTATCCTCTTGAAAAATCAGTGTGTTCCGCCAAGAACCTGATCCAAGGGAGCCATCCGCTATGGGTGAAAGCCTATCCACCTGGACGCCCTCGTGCAACGGCTCTGTCCGTGTCGAGCTGAGCGGCCACCGCACCACCAGCGA
>Ga0208029_1000325_pt1 | contig 32261 bp, 43 predicted proteins | sample MalvireepMed_s12_FD_184242 | JGI IMG/M metagenome (GOLD analysis project Ga0208029, IMG submission 184242) | Marine viral communities from the Global Malaspina Expedition - Malaspina viral metaG DeepMed_s12 (SPAdes) (version 2) | ecosystem: Environmental > Aquatic > Marine > Oceanic | place... | reverse complement strand
ACTCCACAGATGGTCAAAGTGTTGATATCGTTTATTCTGGAGCAACTAATGGTTGGATTCCTACTATTGATGAGGCTGTCGCAGATGTACCAGTTAAAGGAAACCAAGAAGGAATTTTTGGTTTTGGCGTAAGTACAGGAGTGACTAATCTAGTCTCCAATGCTGGGGTAGTAGCAACGGATGTTTCAGCAGTAGGAACGGCTAGAGGCGAAATAGCAGCATGTGAATATGGTGGGGACAAAGGCATCTTTGGTTTTGGTTATAGTGGTAGTTATGTTGCAACAACCAATTTAGTATCCAATGCAGGAGTAATAGCAAGTGATGTAGCAGGAGTAGGAACAGCTAGAGGTAATTCAGCGGCATGTTCATATGGTACCGACAAAGGTATCTTTGCTTATGGATATACCAGTGGTTATACTAATATATCCAGTTTAGTATCTAATGTAGGAGTTGTATCAGCCGATGTAACTGGGGTGGGAACTGCTAGACAGGCTGCAGCAGCATGTGAATACGGTACTGACACAGCTATTTTTGGTTATGGTCAAAATGCTCATCTTTCAATGACTAATTTAGTTTCTAATGTAGGAGTCGTAGCAACTGATACAACAGGAGTAGGAACAGATAGGAGTGGGTTGGCGGCTTGTGATTATGGTTATGACAAAGGCATCTTTGCTTATGGTTATACTGGTAGTTATTTTTCAATATCTAATTTAGTTTCAAATGCTGGAGTTGTAGGAACAGATGTAACTGGTGTTGGAACCGCTAGGCGATACCTGGCGGCAACGCAATACGGTGGCGATAAAGGAATATTTGGTTTTGGTACTACTGGTAGTAATGTTGGAATGACCAATTTAGTAACCAATGCTGGAGTAGTAGGAAGCGATGTATCAGCAGTAGGAACTACTAGAAGTAATTTAGCAGCCTGTTCTTTCAATTAAAAAATTATGGCACAAAAATTTAACACAGAATTTAATTACCGATACCAAGTCATAGGATGTACGCCTTGGGAAAAAATCAAAACATTAAAAGGATTTCTTGAAGGCAGAATAAGAGCACAGGCTCTTGAAGAAGTTGGTAAATTAAAACACCAGGCAAAACTTTCAAAGCTAAAACATCTACAGAATAGTGGAAACGGTTTGGAGCATGAAATTCTGGAGCTTAAAGCTGAAATTATAGAACTTGAAAGCCATGAAGGAACTCTCAAAGAGGCGTTTGAACTTACCAAGGATGAAATTAAAATTCTAAAAAAACTACTGAAGGAACTTTATGTTCTTGCAGAACCTACAAGAATTAAAGGTTATACCGATGAAGAAATGTTTGAAGCAAATGCCGCAAACGAATTTACGGTTGATATTGGTAGGGAAATTCAGGCTGAAATGATTGCCAATGGCAGACCATCACCAGCTAAATTAAGAAATGCCATGAGTAATCCTCACACTTGGAACGCATTAAAACAAATAGGATTAATACCTAAACAAACAAAAATACTGGAAGGCAATATAAATCCACAATTAAAAATAGAACTTAAAGGAGTTGAAGATGAAGATGTTTAATGATAAGGAGGTTGAATATGAAACTATATAAACTAGAAGCAAGTAACTTTGAAGCCTTTTTTGGTACTCATGAGGAACGCATTGAAAGAGACGTTATAACAATAGCACAGACACCAAGTTGTGATGCTTTTTTATATTTGTCTAACGAAATCTATGATGAATTAGAGTTGCTAGATTCAGTACCATTAGGATTTGACTTTACCTATTGTCAAGAATGGGGTTTAACAGTTGACGCTGATGTAATTGATAGAGTTATTATAGATTTAAGAAAAAAATCCTATCCAACTTGGCAAGATCAACTAGACGATATTTACCATAATGGAATTGCTGGCTGGAAAGCTACAATCAAAACAACAAAAGACAAATATCCAAAGGCATAGATTATGCCCTTTCTTAAGACTTTCCTCATAGTTTAAAAAGTGATAGTAATAAAATAGGAATGTCCAGACTTCATCAATCGTTCTGGATGCTCTCTTTTTAGGAGTTTTATATGTTATTCGGATTTGCAGCATTTGCAGAAAGACCTTTTTCAACGGTAGGAGATGATAATAGTGTAACTATTACTGCTACAGCTAATACATTAGCTATTAGCATTGGAAATCCAGGAATTAGTGCGGATGCGATTATAGAAGATCCTACGGGTTCTCAAATAGTTCTGGGAACTGGAACAGTTACTATAAGCACAGACGCTAATGTTACTGCAGTAAAAAATGAATTAACATTAGGAACAGGAACTGTTACTGTGACGGCAGGAGCTACTGTTGTACCTTCTGGAAACAGTCTTGTAATTTCTTCTGGAACTGTTACAATTACAGGAAGTGCAAATGTTACACCTGCAGCTAATACATTAACATTGGCAACAGGTAATATTGCAGCTATAACATGGAGCGAAATACAACCGGGAGCTACAATGACATGGACACCAATAGATCCGACGGCTTAAAATTATGGCATCAACTTATTCAACAGATATTCAACTAGAACTCGTTACAACCGGTGAAAAAGCCGGGTTGTGGGGATCAATTACTAATACTAATTTACAAATTTTAGAACAGGCAGCCACAGGTTACGCCAGCATAGATATGGCGGCAGCCGATGTAACTCTAGTTTTAACAGATGGAGCAACTTCCAACGGTAAAAATATTTATTTAAGACTTTATGGAACGTTGGCGGCTAACCGAACTTTAACAATGCCGGTAACTGCAGAAAGAGTCTGGATTATAAAAGATGAAACGGTTAGAGGGACTTCTAATAGAACTCTTGGAGTGTTAACAGCTTCAGGAACAGCACAACCCGTCCCACCAGGTGCAACTCTTTTATGCAGATCCGATGGAAGTGAAACAGTAGTTACTATTATTGAAAAAGGTTATGCAACAATTACAGATTCCAATACTCCTTATACAACGGTCGCAGGAGCACAAATTTTTGCTAATACTTCAAGCAACCCTATTACGGTCACTCTTCCCGCTTCACCTTCCGTTGGTGATGAAGTAACCATTATTGATACTAGAGCATCTTGGGCATCTAACAATTTAACTGTAGGTCGAAATGGCCAACCTATTAATACAGCAACTTCTGATTTAACCCTAAGCAATGCCGGTCAATCCATAACGTTAGTTTATATAGACGCAACACGTGGCTGGGCTTATAAGACTAACTATACTTCATAGGAGCTATAAAGATGGCTCTTACATCTATTAACTTTGCACCCGGAATAGACAAACAAGATACGGCGATTGGAGCCATCGGTCGTTGGGTCGATTCTGATAATGCAAGATTCAGATATGGTCTTCCTGAAAAAGTAGGAGGATGGTCTTCTTTATTAACCGATACCATTTGTGGTGTAGCCAGAAAACAACATTCCTTTGTTGATTTAGATGGAAACAGATATGTAGGAATTGGTACTGATAAATTTCTTCTTATTTATTTTGAAGGAACTCTTTACGATATAACTCCTTGGCGTTCTAATAATGCCGGAGCTCAAACTACTTTTACTTCTTCTACTTTAGCAACAGATAGTACGTCCGTTAAAACCTGTACTATTACAACAACCAGCGCCCATAGTTTAATAGTGGGAGACATGATAGTTTTAGATTCTGTAACTCTTCCTGGTGGAACGGGATTATCAGCTTCAGATTTTGAAGATAAATTATTTCAAGTTTTAACAGTTCCAACCGACGTTACCTTTACCATTGATTCATCGGCACAGGCCGGTTCAGTTGTCGCTACAGGGGGAACCATGACGGTTCAACCTTATGAAAATGTTGGACCTGCAGCCCAGACGTATGGATATGGGTTTGGTGTAGGTAGTTATGGGGGAACCGTTACTGGAGTTGTAGCTAATGATTTAGATGGAGCTTTATTAGCTGATACTGCTGGAACGGGGGGAGTGGGAACTTCAATTGCTTTAACATCAACCACCGGATTTCCAGCTTCAGGAACGATTGCTGTTGAAAATGAATTAATTACCTATGCTGCAATTTCCAGCAATGATTTAACAGGGTGTACCAGAGGAGCGGATGGAACGGCTACAGTCGGAACTTCCAACGGTCAAGCACACAGTGATGAAGCTGTAGTTGATAATGCCACAGATTATACAGGATGGGGAAGTGCTGTTGTAGCATCAACCGTTACTTTAGAACCTGGACTTTGGTCGTTAAGTAATTGGGGAGCTGCATTAGTGGCAACAATTTCCAATGGAAAAACTTTTACATGGGATTCTACTATTGCTGCGCGTTTTACTACAAGAGCTTCCACTCTCACAACTGGTTATGTAACAGCTCTCACTGGAGCTTTGGGAAATCCTACTGCGAGTAGAATGACTTTAGTTTCTCCTACAACCCGACACTTAATTCATTTAGGAACCGAAACAACGATTGGAACGGCTTCATCACAAGATGACATGTTTATTCGTTTTTCTGATCAGGAAGATATAAATACCTATGCTCCTTCTGCAACAAACAGCGCAGGTACTTATAGATTACAAGATGGTTCAAAAATTATGGGGGGAATTGTAGCTAAGGAAAATATTTTAATATGGACTGACAATGCTTTGTACTCTATGAAATTTGTAGGGGCTCCTTTTACTTTTGGATTTGAACAGGTTGGAACGAACTGTGGACTTATAGGTCAAAACGCCGTTGTTGAAATTGATGGTGTCGCTTATTGGGTAGGTAATAATGGTTTCTTTTCATTTGATGGTACCGTTAATAATTTACCCTGTAGTGTAGAGGACTATGTCTTTGATGATTTTGCTACGACAAAGGGACAACAGGTAAACGCAGGAATCAATAATTTGTTCACCGAAGTCATCTGGTACTATCCAACTGAAGATGCAACCTATAATGATCGATACGTCGTTCATAACTATGGTGAATCACAAAAACTTCCTATGGGAAATTGGTATATAGGAAGTAATACCAATTCTATTCGAACGACTTGGATTGATTCTATTATTTATCCTCAACCTTACGCGACTCAATTTAATAGTACGGCAACAGGAACTTTTCCAAGTATCATCGGAGAAACAGGATTAGGGCAGAGCGTTTATTTTCAACAAGAAACGGGGACCGATCAGATTAATCCTGATGGTTCAACAACTACCTTAACATCCTATGTTCAGTCTTATAATTTTTCATTGCAAAAAGATCAGAGTGAAGTCTTTTTAGCTATGAGACGATTTATTCCTAATTTTAAACTGTTAACCGTTAAAAATACGGTAACCATTAAACTTAAAGATTATCCTGCTGATACCTTAGCTAATAGTGAATTCAGTCCTTTTTCCATTTATCCAACGACTCAGAAAATAGATACAAGGGCGAGTGGAAGATATGCAAGTTTAAGAATTGAAACGGATGGGGCCGGGGAGAACTGGAGATTCGGAACTTTCCAGGTTGACCTACAACCGGACAGGAGACGGTAATGGCTGGAATATCAGATTTCTTTTTAACACCACAGAACGTACAGCGAGGTGTAAACTTACTACAAGGCAACCAAGGAATTGTTAATACCTTAACAGGACTTCCTATTGGACCTGCCTCAGGCAGAGCCTATATTCGAAATCTTTCTGGTTCTCAAGAACCTATCACTGAAGATTTTTTTAGCACGAATCAATTAGATGAAGTTAAGCGCCGGACTGCAGAAGCAATGGCGAATAAAAGTATGAATCCTGATTTTAGGTCGTCGATACCTTATAATTTAGAAAGTCCCTTATCTATGCAAGGCATATTTAAGGATCCAAAAGTTGATATCGATATGACCCTTGGACAAGCTGGTTATCGAAAAAATCCGGACGGAACCATTAGTGTGATTGATAAACATGACTTTGATAGTTTGAGTGGTGGAGGTGATTATTTATATGGACAAGGAGAAAAAGCAGACTTGGGGGCAGGTCATGTTATTGACGCATCTGATTTAGGAGAGCCACGATATTTAGGAGAGCGTGGTCTTCCTTTTTTATCTCCGGTGGATATTTTTGGAAGAACCCAGGCACAAGCAACAGCTGAGGAGGTTGTAAAGGATCCTTTTACTGGAGAAGTTATAGAACCTGATTATAATGCGGATAGAGAATATACTACACAAACTGAATCTATATTTGAACCTAAAGAGAAGACATTAAAGAATGTGTTTGATGCCTATAAAAAAGGACATATTACTAAATCTAAATTTGCTAGAATCATGGGGGGTATATATGGACACCAAGGAGATTATTATGATGAGCACGACGTTGGTGTGAGACGTATGAGAGAAGACTGGAAACCATCTGGAATTCCAGTCAATATCAATCTTGGAATTATATCTCACTTGGATAAATTAAGAGCTAATAGAAATTTTGCAAGATACATTGCTAATACGAAAACCATTCCATCTCAAATTAGAAAACAAGCACAGAAAATTGCACCAACTTATCGTGTACCAACTCCTGAACAACATGGTAGAGAAACAAGAGAAGAAAGAGGAGGAAGTGAAAGAACTTTTAGTAGAACAAGTCCCGGAGGCATTAGCCAGGCAACATCCAGGGCAGCTCGTAGTGGCATGAATGGTTGGAGATTATCTCAAGGAGGATTTATTTAATGACAAAAATAGTAGTAAGATTACCAGAACCTAAAAAAGAATATTCAGAAGATAATCAAAGACAGATTAACAGAACCTTGGCTTCTATGATACAACAATTGAACTCAACCTATCTGCAACCCGATAAGGATGATACAGAAAGATTTAATTTCTTTTTAAGCTAATGGCAAACGTATATAAAAATATTCAAACAACAATTAGTTCAGCAGGATCTGATGTAGATATGTATGAATCTCCAACAGCTACAACAAGTATTGTTAAAACAATTAGACTATTTAATACTCATAGTGGATCTTTAGATGTAACATCTACCGTTTATGATGCTTCATCAACGACTGATTTTGAATGGGATAAAACCAATATTACTGCTGATAATCATGCCAATTTATTGACTTATAACAATCTTTTAATATTAGAGGCAGGCGATATTTTAAAAATGCAAACCCCTACAACGAATGTTATAAAAATGACTGCTGCTGTTTTACAAATAACTAGACCTCCAGAGGTCACAACTACATAGGAGAAATATGCCTTTTATAGAAACAAAAGCTAAAAGTGAGTATCAGATAATTGATGGGAAAAGAACTCATGTAATTACTCCTGAATGTGAAGTAACTTTAACTAATATAGAAACTGGAAAAGAATATATGTCAGATTCAGAAGCCGATCATGATGTAGATAATCCTAATTCAAACACCAAAAGAGAGCATATTAGAAGGGATGTTCATATTAAGGTAGCCGCGATTGACTTAGGAGCGGATGCTGGAAAGGTATAATACATTGACGATAAGCATAAAACCTAGTAAATTAAGATATCATAGCGTAATTTCAAGCTTTACGCACTTGCACTTTCACAACAATTAAAGAGACATTATGGGATTTTTAAAAAAAATAACTAGACCGATTTCCAAATTTTTAGACAAGATCGTACCGAACGAGATCAAACCGGCATTGCCATATCTGTCTGCATTCGCACCATTTATGATGGGACCAACGGTTGGAGCTGGATCAAGTCAAGGTTTAATGGCTCTCTTAAGAAGAGGTGCCTTAACAGGTGGAATTAATTTAGCTTCTCAATTAGCACAAGAAGGAAGTGAGGGAGAATTTGATCCATTATCTTTAGCATTGGCATCTGGAATGGGTGCAATGACTTCAGCAGAAGCTCCTGGAGTTTTTAGAGGAATGCAACGAGGTCCAACGGGAGCTGATGTATTTGGAGATGTCTCTGTACCTTATACACCTACGGATACAGGAATTATGTCATCTATCAAACATGGAATTGGAAAAGGTGGAGAAACAGCAGCTAATTGGTTAGGTACTCAAGCAGATATTTTAAGACCTGGTGGAGAACCATTAACCATGGCAAATGCTTTAACAGCAGGATCAGTTCCAATTACACAAGGTACTGGAGATTTAGCTAGAATTACAGCGGAACAAGCATTACGAGATTTCGAAGATGAAGCAGCTGAAACAGGTATGGGAGTTAATGACGACGGTAGAAGAATAGCAATTAGATCAGCGATGGAAGCTGCCGACCATCTTGAAGAAGATATTTTAGATGCACTAGCATCATTAGGATTAAAACAAGGTGGAATTGTAGGATTAAAACAAGGTGGAAGAGTAGGTAAAGCAGGTGGTGGCATAATGAACGCGAAGCGTGGATTAGTAAATGCACCCGGTGGTTATGCTGGAGATAAAGAAGAAGTAGATTTTGGGGGTATAACAGAAGCAGTTACAGCTGTTGAAAAAACACCTAAGAAATTTTTAGTTGATAAATTAGAAGTTACAGTAATGCCTGGACAATCAGAAATGATGGCTATTATTAATGCAATGATGAATGATATAGATGGCGTTATGCCTGACGATCGTAAACAAGAATTTTATAACTTATATTTACCACAACTAAGAGACAATGGTGAAATATCTGAAAAAGAGTATAATTTTTTAATGGGAGAATTATTTAATAAAGCTAATGGTGGAAGAATTAATAAAGCAGGTGGTGGAGTAACAAGCGTTTTACCTAAAGGTAAAGAAGCAGATTATAGAGGTGGCGGAGTTATTCCCGTAGGATCCAGAGAAAGAGCGGACGACGTTCCGGCTAGATTAAGTAAAAATGAATTTGTAATGACTGCCGATGCAGTCAGAGCAGCAGGTGGAGGAAGTGTTAACAAAGGAGCAAAAAGGATGTATAATCTTATGCACAATTTAGAGGCAAGAGTATAATGGCAGTTACAGAAACAAGAACATTACCATCACCAATATTAGAAGGTTCATTAACATCCTTCTTAAAACATTTAGATAAATTACAAAAAGGTTCAGTTCCAACTGGCTTTGCAGGAATAGATACATCTACCTATGCACCGCAGGTTGCGGGACAGCATGCATTACAAACAGGAGCTGTAGCAGATGCAGCAGGACTTGCTAGTTTAGTAGGCCCTGGAGCAGGTGAAGGACCGGGAACGGTTTCAGCTTATATGTCACCTTATCAACAACAGGTGATCGATGCACAAATGGCTGAATTTGATAGACAGGCAGGAATTCAAAGATTAGGAATTGGAGACGCAGCTTTACAAGCAGGAGCTTTTGGCGGAGGACGTCACGGAGTTCAAATGGCAGAATACGCAAAAGGAAGTGATATGAATAGAGCATTACTTCAAGGACAATTATTACAACAAGGATTTCAACAAGGTGTTGGTGCAAGAGCACAAGATTTAGCAGCGCAACAAGGTTTAGGTCAATACCAACAAGCGATGGGTCAGGCCCAACAAGGATTTGAACAAGCTAAATTGGATGCTTCACAGATTGCAGCAAGAGAAGCAGAGTTCGCACCATTTACACAAATGGGTCTAGTGGGTCAACAACTCGCGCAGATTCAACCGGGAGCATTCCCGACTACAACAGTCGGATATGCACCACCAGCAGCTCCAGCAAGTCCTATGTCCCAATTTTTAACCGGAGGCGCGGGCGCAGCTGGGATTATGGGTAAATTAGGATTGTTTGGATAATGAGCAGAATATTAAGAAGACCGATGTTTAGAGGTGGACGCGTTTCGAGTTATGGAACGGGGATCGCTAGTGGTTTGGCGGATGGTGGTAGAGTTGGTTATTATAATGGAGAACTCGTTACTGGCACTGATTTGTTATGGAAAAATAGAGGAGGTCAAAAAATTTATGGCTCATCAAGTCCTTATGGAATTAAACCTAAGATAACAGATTTAGTTACAGGATATGGAGCTAATCAAAATTGGGGAACTCCTCCAGGAGATGAAGATCCCTTAGCTCATTTACAATATCTTTATGCATCTGGAGATGATCCTACATCAGAAGATGTAGATGTTTTTTCAAAACAATGGGTTGATGAGGATCTTGTACAAAAAAATATAGATAAAGAAACTTGGAAAACTGAACAAAAAACAAAAAAAGAAGAAAATCCAGATTATCAACCTATAGAATTTGAGACATGGCAGGGGATTAAAAAAGAAATTGAAGCTGATGAACCTGATCTAGGCTTAGGTGGAAGTGAAGGAAAACAAATTTTAAAAGCAGAAAAAGAACCAGGTAAAGAATTGGAATTTACAGGAATAGAAGGAGCCGACCCAAGTGATTATGATTCAAGTGATTTAGAATCAATGATTTCTAGATATGAAGACTTATTAGGTGGTAAAAAAGCTAAAGGTCAAGATATCTCTGATATGTTATTAAGATTCGCCGGAGCTAAAGGTGATACAACTATGGAAAAATTCCAAGACTTTGCAGCAGCAGAAGCTAAAGTTCCAGCTAGATCAGAAAAAATTAAACAAGCTGCAGCCATGTTAGGTATTAAAGGTGAACAGGCTCAGAAACTTTATGAAACTAAATTAAAAAATGTTAAAGGAATGTTCACCAAAAAAGTAGAAGAAATTATGGGTACTGAGGGAGTAACGCGAAGTGAGGCAATAAGAATGGCGTTAGGTCAACCAGGATCCCTTGGTGAAGCATATCTTGTATTTAAACAAAAAACTGGAATGCCTCCAACTCCACAAGAATTTGATATGATGGCTGAAGGATATACTTTAGGCCCTTTACCGGAAGATTGGCAAACTTCAAAACCTACAGGAACTTATTACATTCCAAATGAAATGGTTATTGTAGAAATGGTCGAGGGTGTCGCTAAAAGTAAAAAACCTTACAAACCCCAACAATAAGGAGGAATTATGGCATCCGCTTACGATGACATATTAAAAGATCTAAAAGAACCTTCTTATACTCAATCTCAAACAATTGATGCAGAAGATGAAAATGAGGTAAGTACAATTACTTCGGTATTATCTGGCCTGGGTTCTGGTCTATTTAAAATTCCCGAAGGTTTTTTTTCATTAGGCGCAGCCCTAATGGATTTAGGAGCCGACACCAATAAAGTTGCAGAAGTAGAAAAATACTTTGCAAAAATAAATCCTTTCGATGAAGCGGCTGAAGCAACAGCAGCTGGTAAAATTACAGAACTTATAGTTAACTTAGCAGTACCGGGAGGTATTGCATTTAAAGCTGGAAGTGGTTTAGCAAAATCTGCTATTGCTGCTAAAAAAGCAGGCAAGTATTTATCTCCAACAGGTCAAGCTGGAAAAAATATTAGTAAAGGAATTCAGAAAAAACTTAAAGATGTCAAGCTTAGGGGTTGGGATAGAGCTGGAGAATTAGGAGCCGGTGCATTAGCAGGAGGTGTTGCTGAAGGAATTTTTGTAGGTGACGTAGAAGATGCAGGAACTTTTGGAGATTTATTAGGAGGTCCTACTCAGTTAGAAAGAGAAATGGAAGGGGATACTTATGATCCCGCTCAAGAAATAATTAACAGAGTTAAATTTGGAACTGAAGGTGCTTTATTTACGGGAGTATTGGGTGGCATAGGAGCTACTATTGGAAAATTAAGAGATGCTACAAGAGTAGGTAAAGCTGCGGATAGTAGATTTAATAAATTTTTAGAGAAATGGGGAGGAAAATTCAGATCTAGACAAGGAATGACTCCTGAAGCTTTCAAGCAACTGAATTTATTAAAAGGTGCGAGAGCTGCAGACTTAAGTGGTGGTGAAACATTCGTTAGAAATTTAGATGATAAAATTAGCAAACTTTTTCCTTTTATGAAAAGAGCCTGGGGAGATAAAACTACTTATGACAGTAGAAGACAACTTCTTAAACAAATGAATCGAATGTTATTGTCCAGTGCGGACAATCCAAACCAACTCAATCCTATTTATAAAATGATGGGTGTAAAAAGAATTTTAAATGCTAAAGGTAAGAAATTAATGAAAGAGGCTCAACCTTTATCTGGGCCTCGTTTGACAGAAAGAGGAATTATAAAACATTATTTAAAAAATAATAAAATAAAAGATTTAAAGAAATTTACTACAGTAACCGATGAAGGAATTGAAAGTATTAGCTTTGGTAAAATGAACAAAAAATTAATGGATGATTTTGCTAAGACACTCAAGAAAACTTATAAAGCTAAAGACGAAGACATTGCTGGGATCTTCGCAAATTTAGCTGGTATGAGAATGGGATGGGGAGAACTCTTCACTTCGATGGGCAGAAGACTAGATAAAAAAGGAGTAAAAGAATTTAAGGAACTCTTTGGTAATAAAGTTACAACATGGTTGGACTCTAGTTATGATGTCTTTAAAAATAGAAAAGCTAAAATAGGAGAACAGCTTATTCCCACTGCACAAGTAATGAGTGACGCTAAAAAATCTTTCAAACAATTATATAGGACTAACACCGGCGGCAAAGAATTATCAGATGCAGCAGCTCAAAATGAAGTTTTAAAAGTTTATAATTCTGTAATCAATCCTACAACGGGTAAACCCAATATAGATCAGAGTTTTAAATTAGCTTCTAAATCCGATCCTTATTTTAAAGTGCCAGATTTCTTTTTAGGTAAATCATCTTTAGATGAAGCTTTACATGTTAACAATGTTAATTTATCAAATTTGACAGGAACCCAACGAGAAGTTATTGAAAATTTATTTGGTAAAGGTAATGATGCATTTCAAACTATTCTGGAAGCAACTCAAAAACTTTCTGCGGTTGTTAGAAGAAATGAATATTTTGATAATCTAGTTAATGAATCTAATCGATTAAGAGAATTAAGAAAAGTTCAAATTGATGAGTTTATGAAACAAGGACTATCTAGAGAAGAAGCTGGAAGGAAAGCAGTCGTTCCTATCTTTGCGAATAGCGAAACGGAAGCAGCTGAATTATTTGGAGGAATGCTTGGAGCCGATTGGAGAGCAACTGTTAAACCAATCAAAAGTGCAAGAGGTTTTGAAGCGTTAGAACAATTAGGTCCTGTTGATTATAGACAAACTTTAAGACCGTTAGCTGGAGAAAAAAGAGCTACTTTTTTAAAAAAAGGAGCAAAGATTGGTGAGGTAGCAGAAGAAATTCCTATTCATAATCCATTAGCAGGTAAGTATGCCATGAATGGAGTAGTGGATGGTTTAATCGAACCGGTTGACAGTTTATTCCAAAGTAAAAACTTTGGTACTCAGCTTTATGCTAATTTTATTTTATATCCTAAAGCCACATCTCAAATGGCTAAAACTATTTTAGCTCCCTTTACACACGGTCGTAACTTTTTAAGTGCGGGTGCATTTGCTATGGCAAATGGAATTATACCTTTTTCAGATTTAAAAGCGGTGAAGGCTGCTTACAATGCATTACAAGTTGCTGGTCCAGGTACTAGAAAGTCTAATCAGTTCTATCAAAAACTTTTAAAATTAGGAGTCGTTAACTCACAAGTTCAATTAGGAGATCTAATGAATCTTTTAAAAGATGTTAGATTTGGAACGACGGTGGGTAAACTAGGTAAAGCAAGATACTCAGAAGAAGGTTTAGGAAGTTATGGTTTAAATCGTTTGATGAAAACTTTATCCAATGTTAAAAAATTCTCACAGGATGCATACACAGCTGAAGATGATTTCTGGAAAATCTTTACCTGGTTCGGTGAAAGAGGACGATTAGATAAATCATTAAAAGCTTCCGGTTTAAGTTTAGGACAAGAAATTAAACAAGTACTACCGGATGGAACAATTAAATCATTAGGTAGATTTACAGATGATTGGTTAGATGAAAGGGCCGCTGATTTAGTTAAAAACAATGTACCTAACTATGCCTTTGTATCTGATTTTGTAAAAGGTTTACGTAAATGGCCTGTCGGAAACTTTGTAGCTTTCCCTTCAGAAATTATGAGAACAGGTACTAACATTGTAGATACTGGATTAAATGAAATATTTAATTTTAAAATAATAGGAAAGCAAGGAAAAGTAGTTACACCATTTAGAACAATTGGCTTAAGAAGATTAGGTGGGATGGCGTTTACAACGGCGGCAGTTCCTTACGCAGCAGTTGAAGGTATGTCAGCTCTATACGACGTAACTCAAGATGAAAGAGCTGCATTAAGAAGATATGTTGCGGACTGGTCTAAAAATTCAACGCTAGTTCCTTTAAGAGATAAAGAAACGGGTAAATTAAAATATGTAGATTTCAGTCATGCAAATGCTTACGATACTTTATCCCGACCTATTCAAACCGTTATTAACAGAGTTCAAGCAGGAGAAACTGATAAAGATGGAATCATGAATGATTTTATTGTGGGTCTTGCTGAATCCACTAAAGAATTAGCACTACCATTTATTAGTGAATCTATCTGGACTGAAGCTTTAGCAGATGTATCAGTTAGACGAGGAATGAGTCCAGAAGGCTTTAAAATATGGAATGATGAAGATAGTTTGGGGCGAAGAGTACAAAAAGGCGTCGCCCATCTAGCAATGGCCCAAGCTCCTTTAAATTGGAAACAGTTAAAACGAATGCGTTTATCAATGAAACCTGTTGATGATCTTGGAAGATTTGATGACAGAGGAAATGAATATGAATTTGGAAATGAAGCAGCGGGAATTGTAGGTCTAAGAGCAATTGATGTTGATCCTGAAAAAGGATTAAAATATAAAATTGCTAATTACAAAAAAGGCGCACGTAATTCTAAAGCTTTATTTACCACAGAAGTTTTAAAAGGTGGAGTAACCACTCCTAAAGCTATTATTGATGCTTATATCAATGCCAATCGAGCTTTATTTTTAAATCAAAAAAATATGTATGATGATATAGAAGCTGCTAAAATTTTAGGAATAGATAAAACAGATCTAGGTAGACAAATGATTAGTGGAATTGGTAAAAAAGGTTATGGAAGATTAAGTACAGCAACGTTTACTCCTATATCTATTTCTAAAAATGTAGTTTTAGGATTTCAAAGAATTGCGGATGAATTAGAAATTAGAAATCCATTGTTGGATTCTATGAATGCTATTGCTAATATTAGAGCTCAACTATTTAATGTAGGATTAGATGAAGAAGCCGGCATTCCTGCTATTGATAATCCATTTGACACGTCTATTATTCCTGATTTAGTAAGTCGATTAACTAACCAACTTCCCCCACTTCCAGATCCTACGCTCAACACCGGAACTCAATTTGGAAATGTAAATACTAATGTGAACGTCGCGGACCAATATGCAGCTTTATTTCCTAGAGATGAATTAGGTAAGGGTGCTGCTGCATCCTTAGCCGCAAAAAAACCCACTATATTAGGACAACCTTAATGGCAAACATGAACCCAAAGACAACTAGAGAACATATTGTATCCATTTACGGATACATCACCGGATTAAAAAAAGATATTGCTGGTATTAAAAAGAACGATCTTAAACATATCCATGAAGACGTTGAGAAATTGGGTGGTAAAATAGACAAAGTCTATTGGGTTCTCTTAGCAACAGTGGGAACAGTTGCGATGTCTTTGATTAATACATATTTGCTGTGAAGGTATTATTAGTTATAGTTCTATCTTCTACATCTTATGTGCTTGAGCCTATTCGCGTTCCAACAAGCTCGACTTGTGAAGAAATTTATAATAAAAATGTCTATTATGTTGAAAATAAAAACTATTCCATGGGATCCATGCAATCTCAAATTAGTGGATTTTATAAAGGTCAATCAGTAGGAGGATATATTTGTGCAGTTGAGCCAAAACTTTTCGTTGAGGGAGTTAACTAAATCGCAGACCGCGGAGCGTAAAGGTATTTCTAACGAACCTTCAGAAGAACACGTAGAAAATTTAAAATTACTTTGTACAAAAATACTTCAACCGATTCGGGATCACTTCGGTGTTGTAAGCATATCCTCGGGATATCGCAGCCCGGCGCTGTGTGAAGCGATCGGCAGCAAAATTACCAGTCAACATGCATCGGGACAGGCAGCGGACTTCGAATGCTATAGTGTAGATAATAATAAACTTTTTGAATGGGCTACAAACAATTTAACCTTTGATCAGGCCATTCTAGAATTTTATACAGGAGCTTCCGACAGCGGCTGGATCCACATGTCGTACAACGAAGACAATAATCGCGGACAACAGCTTCGAGCTTACCGGGATGAAAATAACCGTGTAGTTTATCAACCGATTGATAAACTTGTTCAACTTGACATTTAAAAGATAATCATTATATTAATGTTGGGTGCCTTAGGGGCCCATTTTATTAACTGTCTAACATGGAGGTTAAAATGACATTCAATAAATTACCATCAATCTTTAATCAACTTAGACCTATTTCGGTAGGCTTTGACAACATCTTTGACCATTTCGAAAAAATGTTTGATGATGATGTCTTTAGAATGCCGCAGGTTAATTATCCGCCTTACAATATTGTTAAGACTGGAACGTGTACTTACAATATAGAAGTAGCGCTTGCAGGTTATAGTAAGAAGGATATTTCTGTAGAATATGCAGATGGTGTCTTAACGATTAAGTCTATCAAGGAAGAAAAATCTGACGATAAAAAAGAGGGAGTAATTCATAAAGGTATCGCAAAAAGATACTTTTCAAAATCTTTTACCATCGCCGACGATGTAAAAATCGAAGACGCTGAACTAAAAGACGGATTGCTTAAAATATATCTGATGAAGATTGTTCCTGAAGGCAAAAAGCCTAAAAAAATAACTGTAAAATAAGGGATTTAAAATTTTACTACGCCTCGCGCGTAAGTCCTACGTTTTCGGGGATGAAATGTCTCCACCAATGGTTTCTATGGTATTGGGGTATCTTTCCTGAATTATTTTATATAAACGAGCTATCAATTCTTCCTTAAAAATAAGTTTTAGATCTTTAAATTTTGAATCTCCTCTTTTCATGTTCCATAATGCTGAGGTAAATAGTACATTTTGTTTTGTATAGGTTATTGAAGAAAAAAGTCGATCAGGAGATATATTTGTTTCTGTAATAGTACTTTTCCTGTTTTCTTTAACTCTTAGCATAGTTAAAGTCACTCCTGTTATAGGACATTTATCCCCATACTTTTCTTGTTGCTCCTGCCAATGTTTTACTAAATCATCCCTCTCTCCTAATTCTAATTTACCTGACCATTCGTTTATGTGAGATCTATGTCTTTTAGAATTTCTATACCCCATCTGTTGAAAAAAACCCTGCTCTGATCGCATAAATTTTTTTAAAAACTCGTTATTATATTTCGTACGTTCAGGGACATAATTACGAGTTACCCACTTACCATTGACTAGATATTCTAGTTTATTAATATTATGGTCTCGGTACTTCTGATCAAGGAAGTTTTGACTTTTAACCTGGGGGTATCTTACAGGATAACCCAAACTTTTAATTCTACCTTTCTCATCTCTTAAGGGTTTCATTTTATATCCACGCTTTTAGTTCTTCTCCCATAATGGCAGAAGCAATATTGATCTTTTTGCGAAGGGCCTTGACGATTTTATCATCAACGGTACCTTTCGCAATCAGATCAACATAAGTTACCGATTGTTTCTGACCTATTCTATGAGCTCTGTCTTCGGATTGTAATCTTTTTTCTAAGTCATAACCATTAGAATAATAAATAACATTACTGGCTGCAGTCAAAGTAATTCCATACCCACCTGTTTGTGGATTACCTACAAAAAATCTTACCTTAGATTTTGGATCCTGAAATTTCTCTATATTTACTTGCCTTTTTTTAGACTCAATTGCGCCATAGTATTCCACAATTGAATCTTCGCCATATTCCTGTCCAATTGTCTTCACAATCTGTTCAATGTCATAAATATAATTGGCCCAAATAATAACTTTGCCTTCCATTTCTTCTAATAAATCTAATAATTCTGACATTCTATTATTTTTAAATTCCTGAATAGTGCCATCATCCGCCGTAAAGTGACCACAAGTTATTTGGTGTAAACGCATCAATTGCGTTAAAACATGGGGCGCAGTCGCAATTTTACCGTTAAGTTGAGCGAGCGCCGCGGATTTCATAGTCATATAAGCTTTCTTTTGATCATCGGTTAAATCTATTTCTCTACGCATATAAACTTTAGGAGGTAAATCTAAACAATCTTCTTTTAAAATTCTGTATGAAAACTTCTTTAATAATTCTGCTAATTCATCAAGTCTTCTATAACCACCCACTAATTGCACTCTTCTTCCACCAAAATTTCTATCAATCATGACAGCATATCTATTTCTAAAGGTATAATACGAACTAAACCCTAGTAAATACTCATTTAAAAAGGCACATTGACTATACAAATCTAGGGGTGATTTAGTAACGGGAGAACCCGTTAATATTCTTCTATATTTAACTTCTTTACTTAAGGCTAAAATAGCTTTGGTTCGTTTAGCTGTAGGATTTTTAATGGTTGTAGATTCATCAATAACCATTAACGTTTTATGACATCTTAAAAATTTACCAGCAAACTCTACACCCTTTTTAGTTGAAAATGCCTCAACATTCATAAGAAGGATGTGAAGGTCATAATCTGTTTCAAATAATTGTCGATACTCTTTATCCTTTGTTTTAGATGTTAAAGCAGTCCATAGTACCGTTTTATGTTCAATATGACTAGGTAAATGATTTGGAATTTCTTGTGATAACCAGTTTCTATACACACCTTTTGGTGCTATAATGAGCGCCGCATTTATACGACCTTTGTCATAAAGCATAGCCATATTATCAATAAGTACTTTGGACTTTCCGGTACCCATTTCCATAAAATAGCCATATTCATCTTTTTGCCATGATTTTTCTAAGGCAGTTAATTGATGCGCGTAAGGCTTTGTCTTAAACTTATAGTTCATATTTTTTTCTACTTTCTTTTCTTGACTTCTTATATAATAATTATTATATCTGTGTCAAGAAGTAAGAAATGAAAAATAAAATATTTGAGTTGTATAAACCTAATTCTCTTGAAGCTTTTTTAAAGTTTCATAAGGAAAATCCAATGGAGCGTTTTGTATATGTAATTCAACAACCAGCGCCTAACATAAATATATTAAGTGCGTCCGATTTTGGTTATCTTGTAATATGTTTGCCTAATAGAGATCAGGCAATTTATTCTACTGCACCTTATGTGCAAAAGATGACAAAAAATTTACGAGACATGCGCAAAGAAGATTATCTTCTTGCTGTGGGTGATCCAATAATAATTACCTTGTCTGGTATAATTGCCAATGACAACACCAATGGACAATTTAATATGTTGAAATGGGACAAACGAGAATATCGATATTACCCGTTAGACTTCGATATGTACCAGAAAGGAGAAAGAAATGACGGATGAAGTAAAAAATATGATGTTAGAAGATTCAAAAGATCTTCTAGATAATGTAGATGTAACTAACCTAGCTGACGAATGTCAAAAGTTAAAAGACTTAGAAGACATGATCAAGTCTGCAGAAAAGCACATACAAGATTTAAAGGCACAAGCTGATGATGTGGGTTCAAGAATTATTCCTGAACTATTGGCTGAGCAAGGTTTAACTTCTCTTAAACTTGCTGATGGATCAGCGGTGTCAGTTAAAAAAGAATTTAGGTGCACTCTTCCTAAAGATGAAGATAGAAGAGCAGCGGCCTATAAATGGCTTCGGGACAATAAGTTAGAGGATATTATTAAAAACAATATCTTTGTAACTTTTGGTCGTGGAGAAGATGACAAGGCGAAGCAATTGCTGGACCTTGCGGCAGAAAATGGGTTCGAGCCACAACAGAAATCTGATGTGCCTTGGAATACATTGACTGCCCTATTTAAGGAGCGTGTCGAGTCCGGGCTCGACATGCCTTCCGATGTCTTTAGTACATGGATTAAAGACAAAACTAAAATAACTCGGAAATAATGGAGGATGAGTAATGGCTAATAATATAATGGCTAAATTAAAAGATGGATCGGTTGCTTTATTTGGTGACGATCTCTCTAAAGGTTTTGAAAATATGACGCAAGATGATCTTGCGTTACCATTTGTCAGAATCTTAGGACAACTATCACCTCAGGTAACTCAAGGTGATTCAAAGTTTATAGAGAATGCCAAACCCGGCATGATTTATAATACTGTTACCAACGATTTATTCGATGGTAAAAAAGGTATCAAGGTTATTCCTTGCTACTACAAAAAAGATTATCCGGAATGGAATGATAGAGGGGAAGGTCCAGGTGCGCCTGCGGCAGTTCATCTACCAAACAGTCCGGTAATCAAGACAGGTAAGAGGGAAGGTTCTAAAATTAGATTACCTAACGGTAACTACTTGGAAGAAACTGCTTCTTATTATGTTTTAGTTGAAACAAAAACAGGAGCCTACACTCCTGCGTTGATTACAATGAAATCAACTCAACTAAATGTCAGTAAAAAATGGAATTCAATGATGAAAACCATACAAATACCTGACGGAAAAGGTGGATTTGCGATTCCACCTATGCATGGGGTTGTTTACAACCTAACATCTACACTACAAAAGAACGATAAAGGTTCTTGGTTTGGATGGGTTGTAACACAAGACAGAATCCTGGAACAAAAAGATAAATCTTTGTACTTAAGTGCAAAAGATTTTAAGGGAAATGTTTCCAAGGGCAACGTGCAAACAAAAGCAGATGTGGAAGAAAAATCTAGTACGGCAACACCGTATTAAATTTGCGAAGGGCCCGAAAGGGCCCTTTACATAGAAGGAAGAAAGGCGTATATGGAGACATTCAAAAAAATATTCAGTGGATTAACAATAGCATATGGACAATATCAAAAGGGTGACCGTAGTGCTAACGGAAAGCTTAAAGGAAAGGCTTTTATCGTTAGGAAAAACGTTACAGATGAATTATGGAAAAATCACCTTGCAGGTATCGCTCCTGCTTTGGGGATTATCCCTATTACAAAAGATAACAATTGTAAGTGGGGTTGCATTGACATCGACGTTTATAATCTTAAACATAGCGATCTTATTCAAACTATTAGGAAATTAAAACTTCCTCTCATCGTGTGCCGATCTAAATCCGGCGGTGCTCACATCTTTTTATTTACCACAGAATTTATCCCTGCATTATTAATGCAGAACACTTTAAAAAAAATATCAAAAACTTTAGGTTATGAAGGTTGTGAAATCTTTCCCAAACAAACAGAAATACTTGTGGAACGTGGGGACACAGGTAATTTTTTAAACTTACCCTACTTTAATGGAACCAAAGGACTGCGCTATGCTATCAACGATAATGGCTCCGCTGCTACACTTGAGGAATTTTATAAGCTCTATGATCTTTATGCTCTTCGAATGGAACAGGTGGAGAAAATTAAAATCGAAGAGAAAAAAATAGATGAAGCTTTTCCTCAGGGACCTCCTTGTCTCAATCAATTAGCCAAGGAGGGTTTTGGGGAAGGTGCTAGAAATAATGCATTATTTAATATTGCCGTTTATTATAAACAAGCCCACCCTGATTCCTGGGAAGATGAATTAGTAAAAGCAAATCAAACTCATATGAATCCTCCACTTAGTAATAGTGAGGTTCAACAATTAATTAAATCCGTAAGCAGAAAAGGTTATGACAAATACCGATGTAAAGATGCACCTATCAATGCTGTGTGTCAATCAAGATTATGTCGTACAAAAAAATTCGGTGTAGGTTATGGTGAAGAACAAATGCCGATGCTGGGTAACTTAACGAAGTACACGTCTAGTCCACCTCAATGGTTTTTAGATGTAGGTGAAGCGCGGATCGAATTAAAAACAGAACAACTTTATAGTTCACCTTTATTTGCATTGGCATGTTTAGATCAAGCTAATTTAGTAATACCTGTACCTAAACCTAAAGACTGGAAAGAATTATTTTTAAAGCCTTTAATGAATAACTTACAAGAAATTGAACCCTTAGAATCTTTAGATCCAATAAATGAATTAACTTCTTTACTACAAGACTGGACTACCAATCGACAAAATGCACGAACAATGGATGATATCTTTAATAAACTTCCATACACAGATGATAAAAGAGAATTTACTTATTTTAGAATGGAAGATTTTTATAATTTCTGTAAACGAAATCATTGGGAAATAGATAAAGTTAAAACAGGAAACTTATTAAAAAGACTAGAAGATATTTTTGTAGAAGAAGAAAGAATCAGAGTAAAAAATCAACAACCAAGATTGATTAAAATTAAAGCAATGAAAAAAATAGAAGTAAGTATTTCTAAAACTAAATATCAAGAAGAAGATTTTTAATGAAAACAATAATATTAGGACCCCCCGGCACCGGGAAAACTACTACTTTATTAAATTTAGTTGATGAATTTATTAAACAGGGAATAAGACCCAAACAAATTGGATATTTTTCTTTTACAAAAAAAGCAGCTAATGAAGCTGCAACCAGAGCTTCTGAAAAATTTGGATTGGATATAGAAAATGATTTAGAAAATTTTAGAACTCTTCACTCTTTTGCATTTAGAAAATTAGGAATCACTAAAGAAAAAATGATGGGACCTGATGATTATAGAGAGTTCGGACTAAAATGTGGTATTCCTATTAAGACAGCTTCCTTTTCTAATGATGATGGAACTTTTAATTGTGATAATGAATATTTAACCATTATAAATACAGCACGTGTCAAACGTATGGACCTATTAGAATATTATGATTCCCGACAAAACATATTAGATATAGAAAGAAATACTTTATATCTACTCTCCGAAGAATTAAAAAAATTTAAAAAAGAAAAAGGATTAAAAGATTTTACAGATCTTTTAGAAGATTTTATTCTCACAGAAATTCATCCAAGTTTTGAAGTTTTATTTATAGATGAGGCACAAGACTTATCTCTTCTTCAATGGGATATGGTGCGTTGTATTTGGGCTAATGCAAAAAAAACTTACATTGCAGGCGATGATGACCAAGCTATTTTTAAATGGGCTGGCGCGGATGTAGATCATTTTATAGCTTTAAAAGAAGAAGTAGATGATATTAAAACTTTAGATCAATCATATAGAATACCTGGAGGACCTATCCATGAACTATCACAAAAAATAATAAATAAAGTAGAAAAAAGATTTAGTAAAATTTATAAACCCAGACCCGAAGAAGGAATTTTAAAAAGATATTCAGACATAACTCAGGTAGATATGTCAGAAGGTAATTGGTTAATCTTATCTTCAGCAAATCATTTTTTAGAAGATGCTAAAGATTTATGTGAAATTCAAGGATGGTATTATCAATATCGAGGCGCTAATTCAGTATCTTTAAGACTCTTACTGGCTTTAAATAATTGGGAAGCATGGCGAAAAGAAGCTTATTTAAATCATTTGGAAATCAGAAATATTTATGAATATCTTGGATCGAATGTATTACCTGGATTTAAAAAAGGTAAAACATTACATTCGGATGATAAATACACATTAAAACAATGCGAAGAAAAACACGGATTAATTACCAATGAGGTCTGGTTTAAAGCTTTTGAAGGACTAGATCCTATTACTGAAACCTATATAAGAAACATGAGAGCGAATGGAGAAAAAATAAATAAAAATCCAAGAATAATAATGTCAACTATTCATGGTGCGAAAGGAGGTGAAGCGGATAAAGTTTTATTAATGCAGGATTTAACTAATGCAGCTTTAGAAACTTTTAGTCATGATCCCGATGAATTACACAGACTATTTTACACTGGAGCAACAAGAGCAAAAAAAGAATTACATGTATTAGATCCTAAAAATTTTGATAGAGCTTATATATTATGAAAAAATTATACCAAAAATTAAAAAAGAAAGGGGTCATAAATAATAAAATAACTCTAGGAGAATTACATGTTTATGCAAAACAAATTGGAGGATCTCATTATCAGAAATTTAAAATTCAGCCAAGTAAATTTGTAGTCGAGAATAAATTGCTTTTTCCGGAAGGGTCCGCTATAAAATATATATGCCGTCATCCACATAAAGGAAAGAAGCAAGATTTATTAAAAGCTATTCATTTTATTGAGATGATAATTGAAAGGGATTATAAGTGAGAACGATTCAACAACCTTTATTCACTCCCGAAACTGAGTGGGTAATACCAGAAGAATTAAAAAATTTAAAAGGTGCCAAAGAAATTGCAATTGATTTGGAAACGAATGATCCACATCTAATTGAGTTGGGTTCAGGAAATGTAACAGGAAAAGGGCATATTGCGGGCATTGCGGTGGCCGTAGAAGGGTGGTCAGGCTATTTTCCGATACATCATGAGCAGGGTGGTAATATGGATAAAAAATTAGTTTTAGAGTGGCTCCAGGAAATTTGTAATCAAGAATACACAACATTTATTTTTCACAATGCTATGTATGATGTCTGTTGGTTAAGAAATGCAGGTATAAATATTAAAGGTAAAATTGTAGACACCATGATTGCTGCAAGTTTAATTGATGAAAATAGATTGTCTTATCAATTAAATGTTTTAGCAAAACATTATGTAGGATTGGGTAAAGATGAAAAAGTTCTTTACAATGCTGCAAAAGAATATGGAGTAGATCCTAAAAAAGATTTATGGAGATTACCCCCGATGTTTGTAGGTCAATATGCAGAAAGAGATGCTGAGGTAACTTTAAAACTTTGGCAAAGACTTCATAGAGAATTACACGATCAAGAATTAATAGATATTTTTAGATTAGAAACACAATTATTTCCTTGTCTGATTGAAATGAGATTTAAAGGTGTAAGAGTTGATTTGGAAAAAGCTCACAAAATTAAAAAAAATCTAATGGAGCGAGAACAAAAAATACTCAATAAAATCAAGGAGTTAACAGGTCTTGAGGTAGAAATTATGGCGGCGCGCTCTATCGCAAAAGCGTTTGACAAATTAAAATTACCTTATGACCGAACTGCAAAATCAAATGAACCAAGTTTTACAAAAAACTTTTTACAAAATCATCCTCATGAACTCGCTCAATCAATTGCAGATGCAAGAGAAATAAATAAAGCCCATACAACTTTTATAGATTCAATAACTAAACATGCACACAACGGAAGAATACACGCCGACATAAATCAAATTAGATCAGATCAAGGAGGAACAGTAACAGGAAGATTCTCAATGAGTAATCCAAACTTACAACAAATTCCTGCAAGACATCCAGAATTAGGTCCACTGATTCGATCTATATTTATTCCTGAAAAAAATTGTAAATGGGGATCATTTGACTACTCACAACAAGAACCGAGAATTTTAGTACATTATGCAAAACTGCAAAATTTACCTGGAGTTCATGAAATTGCAGACGCATACAAAGCCGGAGACGCCGATTTCCATAAGGTCGTGGCTGATATGGCAGGCATAAAACGAAAGCAAGCCAAGACGATTAATTTAGGGCTAATGTATGGAATGGGTAAAAATAAATTAATGGCTGAACTAGGATTAATGAAAGAGTCAGCAGAAAAATTAATCAGACAATATCATTCCCGAGCACCATTTGTAAAACAATTGATGGATAATGTTTCTCGTAAAGCAAATGATCGAGGAAAAATTAGAACTTTATTAGGAAGAGCATGTCATTTTGATTTATGGCAACCCGTTCAATTTGGAGTCTTTAAACCATTACCTCTTGAAGAAGCAAGAAAAAATTATGATGAACCTTTAAAACGTGCATTTACATACAAAGCTTTAAATAAATTAATTCAAGGATCTGCTGCAGATATGACTAAAAAAAGTATGGTAGCTCTCTATAAAAAGGGTATAATACCTCACATTCAGATTCATGATGAAGTAGATATTTCTGTAGAATCTGATAAGAAGGCGGAACAAATAGTACAAATTATGGAAGAAGCTGTTGTACTACAGATTCCAAATAAGGTAGACTATGAATCAGGTGCTAATTGGGGAGATATTAAATAGGAGGAAACTACTATGGAAAATATTATAAATCAGGCTAAACATCTCTGGACTGACCATAAAAAACTGGTTATCGGAGTAGCAATTATTATTGTAATTGCAGTCATAGCAATATAATCTAAAAAAAAATAAAATGAGTAAAAGGTGACACCATAGGTGTCACTATATAATTAATGAGTAAATGTAAAAATTGTTTTTGTGATTGTCATTGTAATGTAAAAGAACATTCCGATGATAATGGAGTATGTGCCTGTACGCAATGTGCATGTATATCTACAGCCCTTAATAACGATGAATGTGAATCATGCCAATAATGGATAAAATAAATGGACTACAAAACATTAAAACTTCGAAGATTACGTCGCCGAAGATTGGCAATATATCAAAGAAGACACAGATATTTTACAATAGGATTATTCATAGTTATGTTTTTATTATTGATATTATTAGCGGGGCCTAAGTAATGAGTATGAATTATGTCAATAGATAAAACAAAATGTTGTAAGATACATACTGAAGAAAAAGAAAAATCTGGAGAATGCTGTCAGTTAGAACAACAAGAAGATGCATTCACATTAACTTTTGAAAATGAAATAAATGCTTCTAAAGAAAAGGATAAACATGAATAAACTATTTCTAGTGCTTGCACTGTTATTTGCCCTGAGCGCCTGCTCGGTAGGCAAAAAATGTACCTATACACAAGAAGGAACTAAAATATCTTCTTGGATTTGGTTTACAAAAGATATGCCAGCGGACTTAGACAAAAACAATTGTAATTAGGAGATTAAATGAGGTCTCAAGATGAGATTGTCGAAGATATCAAATACGTACTGGAGGAAAAGGTTGCTCCTTCTGTTGCGCAGCATAATGGTGCTATTAATTTTATCAGTTTTAATGATGGTGTTGCTAAGTTAAAACTATCAGGTAGCTGTAGCGGATGTGCAATGTCTAAGATTACCTTACACAGAGGTGTTGAAGACATGTTAAAACATTATGTTCCTGAAGTTCAAGCAATTGTTGGAAAAGATGATGAAGAAGCAAAAGAACAGGGCTATGAACCTTATATACCTAGAGATCAGGAACCTGATTGGAAAAAATTAGTAAGAGAATAATATGCTTGATAAAATTATGACATTACTGGTTGGACTACTCATCGCTTTAGGTGGATGGAGTCTTTCAAGAACTTTTGAACTTTCTACTGTGCAAGCAGTGCAGGAAGATAAAGTAAATAGATTAGAAAGACATGTTGATAAATTACAAAATCATATTGAAAACATGATGAAGAGTGATGAAGAAATCATGGACCAACATAAAAAATTATTTGAAGCTTTAGCAGAAGGTGGCTCTACACCCTCAACAGGATATAATTATTAATGAAACTCGGTCCAGAGCAAAACGTTCAGATGCCGATTATGAGCCCGCCTATAAAAAGAAAAAAAGTTACGAATAAGGAAAGAAAATAACATGACTATAAACGGAAAAGTCAAATGGTTTAATCCAACCAAAGGATATGGTTTTATTTCACCAAATGATAGTACGAAAGATGTCTTTGTTCATTCTTCAGCAGTAAAAGACGCTGGTTTAAGCGGCTTAACTGAAGGGGATGCAATAACATTTGAAGTTGAAGAGGGTCAAAAAGGCCCATCCGCAGTTAATCTACAAAAAGATTAAACGGCGAAATGAATAAAAAGCACTATGCTTTTTTTCTAAAAAAAAATAGAAAAAAACTTAAGCGCTCTAATCCCATTGCTCAAGTATTAAAATTCTTTACTCCTAAGGTAATAAGGAATAAAAAGAGATATGACCGCAAGAAATCATCTATTTATGACCGAAGTAGTGACTGGGATATGCCCTAGTTGTAGCTTCCCGGCAACATTAATAGGATTGGATGCAACTCTTTATCGCTGTACTAGGTGCGGTGACGAACTAGAACAGAAAAGAAATGGTGTGATTAAATATATTGTAGCCGATAAAAATACTCGACTAAAAGTATCAGAGCACTTTAACGGTCATGACAAAAAAGGCTAAGTTCGGTGTTAATACATTCATTAAAAAAACACGGCCTTCAATTGGACGTCACAAAAAAAATATGTCAAAATCGGAGCGGCGATCGTGGAAACCGTACCGGGGACAGGGGAGAGTATGACAAAATTTACTTTAATAATCTGGGTGTGTTCATTTTTAGCACCGGATCTATGTATGAAGCCTATTGTATATCCTACTATGTACAATAGCTGGTATGAATGCTCTCGAGCTGCTCATAGAGAATCTACACGAATACTATCAAAGCTAGGGTATAAATACGTTAATAAAAATAAGATTGGAACTCGTTATAATTGTAAGCCTGATAAGACTATTTAATTATCTAATTCCTCCATTATCTGTTTAATAAGTTTATTAACTTCTTGATACTGTCGTTGCTCTAAAGCTTTAATTACTCTTCTCATTAAAAATTTTACATAAAGACTATTACTCATAGCCTATATATGGGTATTACAACTCTAAGATGTGTGACATTTATGCAACACTTAATGTTGCCGTTGAGTATGAAACTCAACGGCAAACAAAAGGTGTGAGAAGAGCCATAATAATAAAGCAAAAAGATTTATGTTGCAAGCCTTGTTTTGTTGTTATATATTCCCATATTCATGCATATAAATAATCAAAGAAAGGAAAAAACATGGCAGATCCTAATAAATATAAATCCTTGTCAGTAAATATAACTGACTGGCAGGAACTAGGAGTTATTTCTTCTAGAACTAATCGTACTCGATCTAAAATGATCGCTCGATTAATTAGATTTTATAAAGAAAATAAAGGAAATAGAAAACATGCAAAAACAAACAACAAAGCTGGATAGAATAATCTGTCCTAAATGTAAAGGGAACGGTTTTACAAGCGTTCCTTACCATCTAGCAAAAGAAGAAGTCTGGGTTGATTGTGGAGAGTGTAATTCACAAGGCTATATCCCCGGCGAGAAATGGGATACACATGGTCGATACAATGTTCGATAAAGAAAAAGCTGAATCTGCTAGTTATGAAAATGAAGTCGCAACTAGCAGAGATGATCGTGGAAAATTAGATTTAACACGACAAATAGGTGAGCTTCAGTGTGAAAATGCTGGTCTGGTAAATAAATACAATAAAGAACATAAACTTCGTCAAGAAGCCGAAGGAGAAATGACTATTCTTAAAACTATTTCAGTTCACTCATCGCCTGAAATGAAAGCAGCCAAAGAAAAAATTCAAGAATTAAAAAAAGAAGTTGAAGAATTAAAACATGACAACCAACACTTATCTAAACAAATAGAAGATCAAGTTGATCGTGCAAGAAAGGCCGGACTATGACCGAAATGGAAACGTCTACCTTGGCTTATATCGCGGGACTCTTTGATGGGGAAGGTTGTGTTACCTGTAAAAAAAAACCTACTAAACGAAAAGATCGTGGAGGAAAAATTTATAATCAATGGTACATACGCTGTGAGATAGCTATGACGGATAAATTCGTTGTAAAATGGATTCATGAAACGTTAGGTTTTGGTTGGTGCGCAGAAAAAAAATATAATAATAAACCCAAATATAAAAAACAGTGGCGCTGGTGCTGTGGATATCAGGATGCTTTAATTTTTGCCAAATTAGTTTGGCCTTATATTCAAGTTAAAGTTCATGGGATTGAAAAAATTATAGATCATTATGATGCTGCTAAACCGGATCGAAAAAATGTAATTGATTTAGAAAATTATAGGATAGAACATGGGCGGTAAATCTTTAGGATATAAAATTAAATATTTAGATCCTTTACCTGGTAGTAAATATAAAAGAGCCATGTATGAAATTGAACCTGGAATATGGCTTCCCCGAGGACAAGTCCCTGAAATTCAATTACAAAAAAAAATAACAAGAAGACAACCTGAAGTTCAATTACAAACTAAAAAACAGTGGAATAATTATTATACTAAACATAAAGAAACGATTCTAAAGAAAAGTCGAACACGAAAAAACAATAATAAAGATAAATATTGGATAATGAATAATCGCTGGAATAATAGTGAAAGAGGATTTATTATGAATCTTTACTCCGGTGCTAAGAAAGAAGCTAGCACTGGTCGTCATGGCAACGGAGAATCTTTTCTTTTTAATTTTACGAAAAAATCGTGGTGGGAACACTGGGAAAAACAGAAAAAGAAATATGGAATGCAATGTCCTTATAGTAAAGTTCTTATGACAACGATACGAGGTTTATCAAAAGGGAAGCGCGGAGCGAAAAGAGTTCCCACTAATGTTTCTAGGGATCAAATCTGGCCGGGACGTGGATATACTCCTATCAATCTTATCTTCTGTACCGTTAAATTTAATAATAACAAAAGATCAATTACTCCTGATGGATGTGAAGCCGTCACGGATATTTATAATGAGCGTATGAATGAATGGGCTGCTAACTTGCCTATTAGTAGAGAAAGAGAAAGAAGTGAAGAATTACATGAATAAAATTTTTATCTTAATTTTTAGTTTTTTAGCATTGGTGACTTTACTTTCAATTTATATGGTAATGACAGTATGAAAAATAAAGAAGAATTAAAAGTCTATCACAGGGCCCATTACTATAAGAATCCGGAACGCTGGAGAGAATACGCCAGGAACTATTATCATCAGCACAAGGAGCAAAGGAAAGAATACACGTTGAAGAATAAGGAAAAGATTGCAGAGTACAATCATGCGTTTACCCAGAAACATAAGGAACGGAAGAGGCAATACCGGTTAAAGAATCGCGAGCACTTTCTTAAATGGGGAAGAGAATATTATCACAAGAATAAGTATGCGATAAAAGTAAGACGTTATTATAAAGAGGAATCAAGAGCATGACAATGTATAAACCTCTCCCTAAAGAACTTAGACTCGGCTTTTCCAACATTCACGACATTGGACTCTTCGCCAAAGAAAAAATTAAAATGGGTCATGACTTTGGAGTCTGTCATTTAAAAATTGGAAAAGAATTATTCAGAACACCACTTGGAGGATTTGTTAATCATTCAAATACTCCTAACTGTACTAAAAGTATGTTTCGTATTACAAACTCCGAGGATGTTGAGTTAAAAAGGAATTACAAAATATGGAGACTAATCACCTTGGAAGACATTAAGGAAGGAGAAGAACTCACCTTAGAGTATACCTTTTATAAAATTTATGAGGAGAAAAATGAAAAATCTAGATGAAATTAATAAATTAATAAATAAAAAGATACAAGAAGCAGCCACTTATAATGGCAAGCGATGGAAGAGAGGATATTGGAATCAAGTTGGGGTTTATGATGTAAAACTCAATATTTCTCAAATCCACATAATACATGAAGCTTTAAAAAAAGTTAAATATCAAAAACATTTAAAAAAACATTGGGATCATCTGTTTTTACAAGTAGTAGAAGATTATAGGAAAAGGACAAAAAAATACGATGCTGAAGAAGATATAAATAAAATTTATGAAGAACGGAAAAATAATGAAAATAAATTTATTTAATTATACAATTTCTATTTTTAAAAAGAAGAAGAAAAGAAAATCTTTAAATGCACCGACTGCGCCAAGTGGATATATTCATAGATGGATAAGAGCTGAATCAATTTCTATAGATGACACAAGATCAAAATTAAGATCTGGCTATGAGTTAGTAAAAGCTAACAAACACAGAAATAGGTTTCCTGTAATAGACAAAGGAAGGTTTAAAGGTTTTATTGGAGTTGGTGGTTTAGTGTTGGCAACAATACCAAAAAAAATGGTTGAAGCAAGATTAATATGATACAAACAAATGAAGAACGAAAAAGAAACTAAAACAATTAAAAAGCCAAGCCTCTATATCGCGATGCCATGTTACGACATGGTCAAGATCAATACCATGATCTCGATGGTAAAACTAGTAGCACAATTAACCACAGCAAAAATTAAAATGGAAGTCAACACGATGAAATCCCCTTACATTGCTTACGCTAGAAATATTCTCACGGCGCGTTTTATGGAAAGTAAGTACGACTATCTGTTGTTCATTGATTCCGATGTGGAGTTTGAACCGGAATGTCCTTTACGGATGCTGGTTGCACAGAAAGATATTGTCTGTACCCCTTACCGGATTAAAACGAACGACCCTTCAATTACAAAATATACTACAACGGTAGCTGATACCCAAAACGTCACCATTCTGCCTGGAGGACTCATTGAAATTCTACAAGGCCCTGCCGGTATGATGATAATTCACCGACGCGTCTTTGAAAAACTGATGAAAGAAAGACCGGACTTGGAAATTCTGACGCATCAGCATAAGGATCTTTTCCCTAAAGACTTAAAGATCTATAGCTTTTGGGACTGTACCTTCAAGGACGGAATGTGGACCGGGGATGACATAGCCTTCTGCAACTTAGCGCGGAGCGTGGACTTTAAACTTTATGGTAATATTG
>Ga0208029_1000324_pt1 | contig 32268 bp, 25 predicted proteins | sample MalvireepMed_s12_FD_184242 | JGI IMG/M metagenome (GOLD analysis project Ga0208029, IMG submission 184242) | Marine viral communities from the Global Malaspina Expedition - Malaspina viral metaG DeepMed_s12 (SPAdes) (version 2) | ecosystem: Environmental > Aquatic > Marine > Oceanic | place... | reverse complement strand
GTACGATATGTTCTTACTCGAATTATAGACCATATAGGTATAATCAATATCTAGGGGATTGATATAGCTTTCAGGGATCATCTCTTGCGCTCTGCTCAACGAATTTAGGAGCAAGAAAATGAATACTGGAAGTAACTGTAGTTTTTTCATAGGAGTTATTTTTTCAATAGGAGGCTTACTTTCCAATACAATAGTTTCGGGTTCTTTATATATAGTACTTCCCGAAGATTGAGGTGTAAAATAGGTGTACAACCTGATCTGTTTTCACATGTTAGAAATGAAAAGTATTTCCCAGAAATTCGTAAAGCTAACACTTATTTTTTATTAAGAGAATGCAAGATTTTCAAGGGCAAAATTGATTCAAGATAAATACTAGTTTTAGACTCAAGGTTTAATTAACTTTAAGAATGGATAATTTGTCAAAATATGAAGTATGCCTCATCAGTGCGTTGGCGCACGGAGCTACTATCATCCAAACGCGAAAAGTATTACGGTATTACAAGTTACGCCCTTATTCGTTGAGTAGCATTGATAAAAAGCTCTTCGAACTACGTAAACGATACCACTGCAAAACCACTTTTCAGTTGATTTACAAATTGAGCGATAGGGTAGAGGATATGGATCTTCATGACAAACTAAAGTAGTTTGAATGTCCAGTTTTTTATATAAAAAACTGGACATTCATTACTAGAAATTTTACGAATTTTCAAGTGTTGATAGTAGTTTACAGCCAAATGTAACTCATTCACCGCTACTGTTTTGATAGGTAGCTAAGGCTATGTTTGAATAATACTATCATTCAACTACCATAAATTTTTAACCTCTATTCTTTTTGTAATTTTCAGCTTGCTCGAATATTTCAGAGTATACTTCATCGCGTTCAACTGGAGGATAACCAAATTCATCTAATAAAAGTATAAGACCTACCTTTAGAGCCGACTTGATATCCTCTCGTTTGTTCCAATCAGGAAATTTAGCTTGACTATCTACAAGTTCTTTTACCTTTTTGGCCAAATCGATCATTTTTTCTTTGGGATAGGAAAAGTCGTATTTGGCACATAAATCATTAAGGATATCATAGAATGCTTTTACCTCAAAATCAATTCCTAAATCGTCCCCTGCTTTAAACTCCTTATAAACGTCCCAGATTAAATCAGTTAGTTGGTCGGCCATTTCTTCGTAAACTTCGCTGCGAAGTACATCATTTTCATCCCTTTGATTGTATCGATGAACCAGAGCTTCCATCTTTTTTGAAAAATCAACCCCTTTTACTTTATTGACTTTTTTCATCTCCCCAATAGCACGGGCTAAAAGTTGTTGAAGAAGCTTTATTTTGGTGTTGGGGAGTTTAATTTTATCAATCTTAGCGAGATAATCTTCATCAAATAAGTCCTGCTCTTTTTCAGTTTCCTCGCCAAGCTTAAAGATTTCATCAACGCCATCACTTTGTAACGCATTTTTGATCATGTCTCGCACTTTGGCATTCATTTGAGCAGTATCAGGTGCATCACCCTTAGTTAATTTAAAGACTATTGATCTAACGGCTAAGTAGAAGTGAGTATAGTCCCGTTCTATTTGTGTGAGTTGTTCACTACCGGCACAAATATCATAGGCTGCCTTGAGCCTTTTAACCAAGCCCATAAAACGAGTTTCTAGTTCTTTGGTCCTCTGAACAAATTCTACAGCGCTATTGAGCGTGTTCAATTGTTCGAGAGGGGTGCCGTCAAAATAAGAGGAGCTCTCAAATTTATGAAAGATCTTAGCAAGTAAATCTAAATGATTTCTTACAACAATCAAGGACTGCTTGATATCCTCAAAATTATCTTTATCACCCTCAGAATACTTTTTCAGAGCGAGATTCATCTGCTTTTTAATACCTATATAATCTACTACAAGCCCTTTGTTTTTTCCGCTGAATTTTCGATTAACCCTTGATATGGTTTGAATGAGGTTATGTTGTTGTATGGGTTTGTCAATATAAATGCTGTCTAAGAAAGGAACATCAAAACCGGTTAACCACATATCTACAACAATGGCAATTTTAAAATTTGATTTTTCATTTTTAAACTGACGGTCTAATTCTTTGCGATAATCCTTCGTACCCAATAAATCGTAGAGCTCTTTAGGATCGTCTTTGCCCCGGGTCATAATCATCTTAATACGCTCCATAGGTTTGATCTCCCGTTTTTCTTTGTCGCTTAATACAGCTCCTGCTTCCGAAACCCGCTTTTCATTCCACTCGGGTCGTAGGTCAATAACGTTCTTATAAAATTCATAGGCGATCTCTCGAGTGCTGCAAACAAACATTGCTTTACCCTTTACCGTAGCACCTTCTTCTAGTCGCTTTTCATAATGTTTGACAAAATCGGCAGCGAGTTCCTTGAGCCGGTCAGGATCACCAAGAATGGCGTTCATATTAGCAGACTCTTTCTTGCTTTGTTCGATCTGATATTCATTAGCTCCTTCCTCTTCTGCAACTTGATAATATTCCTCGATCTTTTGTAGTTCACTGTTATGAAGCGCAATTTTTGCAGCTCTTCCTTCATATACAATCCTTACGGTTATTTCATCTTTAACCGATTCTGTCATCGTATAGGCATCTACGACTTTTCCAAAAACATCAAGAGTGGCATCAATGGGAGTTCCTGTAAATCCTACATAAGTAGCATTCGGAAGCGAGTCGTGTAGGTATTTTGCAAACCCATAGGTTTTCTTAACACCTTCATCTGTTACCCGTACTTTTTGATCCAGGTTGGTCTGACTGCGGTGCGCTTCATCAGAAATACAGATAACGTTAGTACGATCAGTTAATAATTCGATGTCCTCTGTAAATTTATGAATGGTGGTTAAGAATACTCCTCCGCTGGCACGACCCTGCAATAATGTTCTTAAATCTGCTCTGCTTTCTACACTTGTTATAGTATGATCACCAATAAAATCTTTGGCATTGGTAAATTGCCCCGATAACTGGTCGTCTAAGTCGGTGCGATCGGTTATAAGGACTATGGTGGGATTCTCAAAATAGGTACTCTTCATTAAAAGTCTGGTGAGGTAAAGCATGGTATAACTCTTACCACTACCGGTAGCTCCAAAATACGTACCTCCTTTTCCATCCCCGTCAGGCTTTTGGGCTACTTTAATATGATCGTATAAGGCTCGTGCAGCATAATATTGTGGATAGCGACAAACGATTTTTTCATCCTTTTTTGAGGTATCGGGTATATATATAAAGTTTTGAATGATATCTCTCAGTCGATTTTGGTGTAGCATACCTTGAATTAAAGTAAACATACTGTCAATGCCGTCTACATCTTTGGCCAATCCGGAAACACGTCTCCATGCGTAGAAGAATTCATAGGGAGCAAAGAAGGATCCGGCTTTATTATTGACGCCGTCACTAATGACACAAAAGGCATTGAATTTAAAGAGCTCTGGGATATCTCGTTTATATCGGGTAGTTAATTGTACATACGCATTATGAATGGTACAATTTTCCTGAATCGCGGTTTTAAATTCAAAAACAACTACGGGTAGGCCATTAATGTATAGTGTGCCATCTGGTATTCTTTTTTGAGTCCCAACAATTTCTAATTGGGTTACAAAACGGTAGGTGTTATTATTCGCTATAGAATAATCAATAAGATGAATCCATATATCTTTTTGATCGCGATCCTCACGCTTAAAACTAAAGCCGTCAGACAACCACCGCATAGCGGTTTTATTACTTTCATATAAATCAGAAGCTGGTAGGGTTTTAAGTTGCAAGAGGATGGATTGCGCTTCTGTAGGAGTTAAGCCTTCTTTTTGATAACGAGATAGCAAAAATTGAAGAAGATCATCTTCTATCAACACTTCTTCAGGCTTACGCTGAAGCACATTGCCCAAATAATGAGGATATTCCTCGTTACCCAATAATTCTATAAATGCTTCTTCTAATTTTGCTTCTGTAAATTTCATGAGCTTATAAACGTTCTTCCATGTGCAGTAAGTCTGTATTTTTGGTTGCTACTCTTGGGTTTATCGGGGATTGTGAGTTCAATTAAATTTAAGTCTAGAGCCGGTTGAATATACACTTTACGAAAATGTTCTCGATCTGAAAGTCCTAGTTTATCCTGTAAATCCTGTCTTTTATGTTCACCGTCAAAAAGGTTTAGTAGCTCTTGAACTTGCGGGGTGACTTGCGGCGTAACTTGCGGGGTGACTTGTTCTGCAGCAGGAAATATCATGCGTAGAAAATTATCAGAAAAGTGAAAACAGTCTTTGCTATAGGTCGAAAGTATTCTTGGAATCCCGGAACCTAATTGTTCTACCAGATCAAGATCTTTAAACACACGCATCAATTCTTTATTACGCGGGACTGAAAAACCTTCAAAAAATTCACGTTCACTTAAGCCCTCTGGTAAAGAGCCAACCGAAGTGATTTTTATGAAGCTGGTTTCTGGCATTGTTTTATTTTTTTCTTTTTTTTAGTCCTTTTACCATCTTATCAAAGTCAGATTCTATGTTTTGGGTTTTGTTGAACTTATCATATTCCGAAAAGGCTTTGTTTTCGGCTTGTTTCTTTGACTTTTTGCCTAAACCATCCAAAACTTTGTATTCGTTAAACGCTAAAAATTTATTTACGCTCAATGCCAAACTTTCCATTGTAAAGGTGTTTTCTCGTTCTATAAGTCCTTCGATGTAATCAAAATACCCTGTTACGGTACGCTCCAATTGTTTGATTTCTTTTTCCTCTAAATAATTTTTAGCGATAGTGGTATCCGATTTTAAAACTCTGCCATCGGGTGCATTTTTAAAAGTGGTTAAGCCCATTTTAGGCTTCGAGCTATCGGCCTTTAAGTAAATGATTTCAGCTGCTGTTTTACCTGTAATGGCAAAGTGGAATTTGTTTTGAATCGTGGCATAGAACTTTTTGGTGATGGGCGACTGTGGGTCGTAATCGATACTACATTCGGCAAAAATATCGGTGACTTGTTGATAAATTCTACGTTCGCTGGCACGAATGGAACGCACGCGTTCCAATAACTCCCTAAAATAATCTTTACCAAAGCTGGTTTTACCTTGTTTTAAGCGTTCGTCATCTAGCACAAAGCCTTTAATGATGTATTCTTTTAAGGTTTTGGTTGCCCAAATACGGAATTGTGTAGCTTTTGTAGAATTAACCCGATAGCCAACAGAGATGATCGCATCAAGGTTGTAATAATCTACCTTGTTGGTTTGCGTTTTACCCGCTATAGCACCGTGGCGCGTGGTTATTTCCAATTTGGAAACAACCAGTTCCTTTTGCAACTCACCGCTTTCAAAAATATTGCTTAAATGCTTACTGATAGCGGGTACCCCAACCGAAAACAACTCAGCCATTGCCTTTTGGGTTAACCATATGGTTTCGTTCATTAACACCACATCTAAACGCACGTCGCCAGCAGGGGTGGTGTACAGCAAAAAATTTGTTTCATCCATGACTTAAAGCTTTAAATTCTATGCTATTGATTTCGTGCATAATTTTAAGTGTTTAAAAAGGTAAATCATCTACATCTTCAAATAATTTCTCATCAGTAGATTCTTTCAAGCCTAAAAACACATCAAGTTTTTCAGGGAATAATGATTCATTAAATGAAAATTCATCAGAATTTAATAATTCCCAAATAGCTAAACTACTTTTATCATCGGAATCATAACCAATAACTTCTTCGAGTTTTTTGACATTAAAATGAATCTTATCTAGACCTGCATCTTCTATTAAATTATAGTTAGTAGTAATCATTGCCTTTTTATCACTCTCTGTGTAGATTGAATTTTCTTTTAATAAGTCCAGTGTCAAAAATTTTGAAATGGCATCAAGAGATAGTTCGTCTGCTTCAAAATCCCAGTCATTAATAACGAAATAATCCACTTTAAAATGCTTACATAATTCTATCAAATAATTAGCTGTTGCTTTTCCGTGATGGCATACAATTGCAATATTTTCAAAATTCATAAAAGTATCAGCATACTTTTCTTTATTTACTATTGTATCATCATCGGCAATGAACTCTAATACCTTTTGTCTGATAGCATATTTGTAAACCAAAACATCATTTGGTCCTTCAACCAATATGACTTTTTTACTAAATAAAATCTTACTTAAATTAGGCTCAATTGTTTTAATGAACTCATTGTACCTTGAGTAATTAATTAGTTCACCTGTATCTTCGTCCGCAATACTCACGTCAAAGTCGTCCAGATTATTATATTTTTTAACCGTTTGATTTTCATCGTTAATCTCCAGCCTAATTAATCCCTTAGTGTCAAAAGGGTCAATCATTTTATCGGAATGTGTTGTGTAGATTACTTGATGGTCATTTTCTGCTAAACCGCATAACACCGTTTTATAAAAATATTCCTGATGATTTTCGTGCAAGAAACTTTCAGGTTCTTCAAATAAAAACAAACACTTATCATCGTCATTAAATTCAGAAATGGACTGAACCACAGCCATTACGAACATTGAGATATAACCATCTCCAAAATGACTAATAGGCACTTGATTTTCTACATCGCCATTTAAGCCAACTTTAAACAACATTTTTAGGAAAATATCGTGATAATTGGGTAGACCAAAACTTACAGAACAATCATCGTTACGAAGATTAGTTGAATAATTTTTTTTGATTAGACTTATAAATCTATTCAATTCAGAATCTTCTAAGACTTTATTAGTACTTGCTTGTACTTCTTCCTCAAATACAGCTTTTTTGTCATTCATTGGGACATCAGAATCAACAATCTTTTTAATGTGTTTTGCTAAGAAAGACCTGAGGTTTCCCCAACTTGTTTTATTGGTGTTTATTTCCTCTTTAATTTTATGAAAATTGATATAGAATATGTTGAAGTACCTAGTTGCTCCAAATGCCTGGTAATTTATATTTGGCTCTCCATCAGCATTTGTATGTTCGAGCTTTCGTGATTCAATACTACTCCCTTCAATGGCATCTCCATCGGTTTGGATTCTTAAAATATGATAACCTGATAAATTAGCTTGTTTAACACCATCAAATTTAGTTTCTATTGAACTTTCAACTCTTAAAGTTATTCGAGGAACATTATCCATATTTCTATTATGGAAATCGTCTTGTGAAAAGGTATCTTTAGAAACAAAATTAACTTGTAATCCGTATAAAATAGCATTCAACAAATTGGTCTTGCCACAATTATTATAACCAACAATAGCTACTGGTTTTTTATAACTAGCATCAGGAAATACAAATTTTTGTCTAGCTTTAAATGAACGGTAATTTTCTACTGATATGGCATTAATTCTGATTTCTGACATTTATACAAATGTTTTATACTGATGCTGTTTTTGGTTCAACTTGAGTCATTTTGGCTAATAACAGACTTTGTAGTTCTTCAAATATTGAAAATTCTTGAGATTTTCTGTTCTCAAATAGTTTCTGACAATAACTTTCAAATAGTTCTAAAACCTCTGATGAAGGTAGAATTACGCTATGATTTTGTAAATCACTTTTTGTAATGGCTTGTCTAGTTGAACCGGATTCGCTTACGCCAACTAAATGTGTTTTAGACTCATCTGAACACAAATTGCATAATAAATAATATGTAATATTTAGGCTTAAATCTGGTCTAATCATCATAATATGCTGATTGATTCTCGCTGGCAATATTTCATTTGGCACAAGACAGCATCGCGCAACAGATGCCCCAGTAATATTGAACAAAATATCATTTGGTTCAATAGTTACATTTTTTAGTTTGTCGGCTTGCGAATCATCAATAAACGCTAAATCATCATATTTGAAATTGAAGTCATAAACATTCATACTTCTTATAAGGGAAATACCAGATTCTTTATATTCATCTTTACCTCCTTGAGGTGTAGAACCACTTGAAATTTTTGAACATAAATTATTTAACCTCCCAACTCGCCACCCAGCGGGAATCTCCTTATCCAACTCATCATTAAAAACCATTTCACCACCAGAGGATTTGTATGGTTTACCTTCCTTATTAGGGAATTCAAAATCCACAAACCAATGTTTATATAAGGCTTGAGCGGTTTCTTCCAGTTTTTGGTTGAGTTGTTCGTTGAGTTTGATGCGGTTGGTAACGGTATTGTACTCCTTAACAATTTCAAGTTGTTTTTCAATGGAGGGGATGGGGAGTTCTACTTCGCAGAGTTCGTCCCATTTAAAACCACCCCTGATAGCACTATCACATTTGAAATCAGCATAGCGATCAAATTCAGGCCTTCGAAACCACATCATCAGATATTCAGGAAGTAATCTCTTTTCATTAATAACTTCGAATACCGTATATGCACCTGAAACAATTACAGGCTTATCTTCTATATGTAATACAACTGGTAATTTGTGTACACGAATAACAGACATAAAGTCACAAGCAAATTGATTTTTAGCAACAAGTTTGTATTTGGACAAATCTGTACCAACAATGTTGGATGTAGATTTGCGAAATTCTTTAGACATACTTAAGCCTCTCAAATCAAGAGTAACTAAGTCTTTATTTCTGTTATTAACTTGACTAATGTAATCGCCAAGTCTTTTATAATTTGAGTGCATAACCTAATTTTTTAAATACGTTTAATAATTCGGTTTTGCTCTCGGCTTCTTGTTGCAATAAGTCGCTTAACTCGGTTTGTAAAGCTGTCATTTTCTTATCAAAATTGATGTTCTCGTCTCGGTTTACAAACTCAATGTATTTACTAGGTACTAGAGAAAAATCTTTTTTTGTTACCTCTGCTATATTAGCACTGTAACAATATTCGGGCACATCTTTATAATCTGAATATTTCTGTTGCCAACTGTGATATGTTGATGCTATCTCTTGTATATGTTGCTCCGAAAATTGGGTGTATTTTTTCTCAAACGGTTCACCTATTTGGCGCAAGTCCATAAATAAAATTTCATTTTCACGATTTCGGTAATTTCGTGTAGCATCCGGCAATTCAACAGTGTTTTCGGTTTTGTTTTTGTTTAAAATCCAAAGCGTTACACTAATGTCTGTGGTGTAAAACATACTTCTCGGTAAAATCACAATGGCCTCCACCAAATTATTCTCAATTAGCTTTCTTCGTATTTTATATTCTTCACCACCACCCGATAATGCTCCATTTGCTAGGATAAATCCTGCTACACCATTTTCAGACAGCTTGCTTACCATATTTAAAATCCACCCGTAGTTGGCATTGCTTTTTGGCGGTACTTCATAACCTTTCCAGCGTGGGTCATCAATCAATTCATCTGTCCCGCGCCAGTCCTTTTGATTAAAAGGAGGATTAGCCATAATATAATCGGCTTTTAAATCTTTATGTTGGTCTTGTGCAAACGTATCAGCTGCTTTATCTCCTAAATTCGCAGCGATACCACGAATGGCTAAATTCATCTTAGCCAGTTTATAGGTAGTATTGGTATATTCCTGACCGTAAATGGAAACCTCTTTTTTGTTACCGTGATGATTTTCAATAAACTTAATAGATTGTACAAACATACCCCCGGAGCCACAGGCAGGGTCGTAAATAATCCCTTTGTAAGGTTCAATCAGTTCTGCAATGAGGTTGACAATACTTTTAGGTGTATAAAATTCTCCTTTTCCTTTCCCTTCTTTAAGTGCGAATTTGGAAAGAAAATATTCGTAAACCCTGCCTACAATATCCTGATCAGCATTTTTAAGGGTGTCAATTTCATTAATCTTATCTAGCAAGGAAGCCAGTTTAGCTTTGTCTAAGCCCAGGCGTGAAAAGTAATTGTCTGGTAGTGCACCTTGAAGCGAAGGATTGTTTTTTTCAATCGTATGCAGCGCGGTATCAATTTTTATAGCAATATCGTCTTGCTTCGCATTTTTACTGATGTAAGACCATCGCGATATAGGTTCTAAGAAAAACACATTTTTCATCGTGTAGAAATCTTTCATTTCTACATACTTTTCTTTTCCTTCTGCTATAAGCTCTTGTTTACGTTGTTCAAACTTATCGCTGGTGAACTTTAAAAAAATAAGTCCTAAGACTACGTGTTTATATTCCGAAGGCTCAACAGAGCCTCTTAATTTATCACACGCCTGCCAGAGGCTTTCTTCAATAGATTTAGTTTTTACTTTTGCCTTTTTTGCCATTTGCTAGGGTTAGTATGCGTTGAATAACAATTAAAATAAAATAGGGGGAGTGTGCTAATCAGTAGGGGCATTAGCTTTAGACTCTAAAAATACATTTTTAAGTTTAAATGTAATACTTAGAGGTATTCCCTTTATACGAGAGCTAACCAATAAATGGTTGATGCCCATAGGGAATTGCAGCATCAACCTAAAACAGTTCTTAATGTTCTATGAAAAAATGGACAGACTTTAAAAACGTTAAACCCCTGTTATTTTTAAATTACACAGTTAATAGGATAGTCTCACCAATTTTTCCCATAATTTGTTATTCATTTTTCATTATTTCTAATCGAGTTCGTGCATGTTCTAATATTTCAGAATAGTTTAGAACTTTAATATGCCGATACGAATTTTTAATTTCTCGATATGCTCTAAGTCCATTTTCATTATAATTTTTTTCTGAAACTTTTTTTCTAGTTTCAGCTGTAAGTTTTCCATAATCTTTGGTCAAGGTTTCCCACGAACCAATGAGAATTAATGCAGTAGGTCTTATCGTTTCTATGACAGTTGTTCCGCCAACTTGTTCGTTTATATATTCTCTAATTTTTTTACCATCAATTTTATATTCTTCATCATTGTCTTTAGTTACCGCAGAAATATATCTTTCTGCTTGTGCAACCGCAATTGATAAACTTTTAGACGGATAAAATTTTCCTCGACTATTATCATAATCTAAAATTGTTTCATCTGTTCTTTTAAGTTCCACAACTTCAATATCTCCCAAGTGAGTTATTAAAATCAAATCAAACTGAGACCTTGTTTGAGAGCCGGAGGTAAGTACATATTTATCTGTATTTAGCAATGCAGGCACTCCAAACAAAGTAAATTGACCGTAATCGCTTAATATTTTTTCAATTAAATGTTCAGGCCCAGTAATACTTGCTTTACTATAGCCAAACTTTAAATTTCCAAAATCTTTTGCTTTAGTAGCATTTAAATTTGTGTCCTCAAGTAACTCTTCAATTGTTTCTATCAACCACTTAACCTGTTTTTTAACTTGCTTTTCAATGATTACTTGATTGGTTTCTCCAGAATGAAGTTTATCTGAAAGAGCTATAAGGTCAGTTTTTGTTAACTCGCCACTAGCAATCAATTCTTGAAGTAGTAATGAATAATTCCTGCCAACCATTGTGCTTTGCACAGTTAAGTTATAGTCCGATTTTAAGAAAGGTGCAATTCTACTTGTGAAACGAGCTTTCTTATCCTTCCCTTCTTCTTTGTCAATTTTTAGAATAGTGTCATATAACTCTTTAGTTATTAAGATTGAGTTTCCCGATATTTTATTTTGAGAGGCTCCAATGGTTATTGAATCAAAAGGTGTCGCACTAACATTTCTGAATAAATCAATAATTTTACGTGCTCCAAAAGGTGGATTTATTGGGTTTGAACCTAGTATATTTAAGTTTTTGTGGTTCAGAGGGATTTTTACTGTAAAATACTCTTCTATTAAGTCATCTATTTTACTTGGGTAATATCTACGCTTAGAATATTTTATTAAGCGAGAAGAATATTCTAAAAGAATTTTATTCCTAACCTTTATTTTTTTGCTCTGCTCTTTAATTTCTGGCTCAGAAGTCAATCTATTCAGCTTGGTCTTTAGTTTTTCTAATGGTGACTTTTTATATGATGCCATAAATTTGCTTTTTGTTAATCCGTATTGAGTACAATTTGTTTTATAGAGATCGTAGAATTTTCAGAATATAAAGACTTTACAGTAAGGTCTTTAAAAATAGAAATTTGTTCTAAAAGTATTTTACAGAATCCTGTAATCTTTTTATAACCATTTCAGGATTTAGAATTCAAAAGGTATAGCTATAACAGGATTTATTTTTTTATCTGTATAGCTAATTCAGGACTAACGACTACAGCAGTATAGCCCCATCAGGACTAAACGACGCTCAGATAGAGATATCCTGCAACTCCTAGGTTCACCCGTGGATAAGCCCTAGATAAAGCATAGATAGAGTATGGATACAGTATGAGGAGGTTATGAAAGTACTATAAGATTAATTACCTGTTTCCTCCAGTGGGAAATCAAAATCAAACAAATCTCTAGGATGAATCTCTAAGCCTTTGGCAAGTTCAAAAACAGTTGGTAATTGAATTTTTATTTCACCTTTTTCAATTTTACCAATTGCGCTATGTTCTACATCACATTTCTTAGCAAGGTCTCTTAAACTGATTTTTAACTTTTCGGTTCGGTGAAATTTGACAATTTTTCCAAACTCTATGAGAAGGCGTCTTTTTTGATCTTCATTCATATCAAACTGGTAATTAGCTATGAAAGTGAAGAATCTTAATATAAAAACTGTAGTCTTATGAGACTACATTCAAATATTTGTTTATATTTACCTCATAGTTATATATTTGCGAAACTTCTTTAAGTAATATATTAGAAGCATTCGCTTTGAATCTCGAATCGAAAACTGGTAATTTTTAGTACACGAGAGGATAAGCAGGGATGCTCACGACCCGGGCGTGGGCTCTCACTTATTGTGTACAGGTATACCAGTGCCACGATTCGATAAGTTGAGACCTGCGCCTTTTCTTTATTCTCAGAACATCTCAACATTCAAGCCGTGTTTCTTCCTTAATGAAGGCGAGCAGCCACACCCCAATTTCGAAATTGGCAACTTGCCGGGTACCCCTATGCCTACAAGCAAGCCAAAAAACCCCTTAACTAAATGCTTATGTAAGAATTAAAACGGGTTAAGAATGAAACGAACTGCAGCAGACAAACACTACACAGGGTTCAAACACGGCTGCCCTGTGGCCTTTAAGGCCATTTATACCCAATACCACCGGCAGATCTATTGGATGGGACGGAGTTTGATCAAAGATGTATTTGTGGTAGAAACCTTGGTACAAGACACTTTTCTCACCCTATGGGAAAAACGCGAAAGCATCGAGTCTTCACAACATCTGATCAATTTTCTATATACCGTCATTTCCAATGAATGCAAATGGTATTATGCGCGGCCTAGAAATCAGTTTAATCGGGAGTGTTATGCTTTAGAAATGATAGACAACTACCAAACCTTTATGCTAGGCTATGACCCCACAGCGGTAGACATATATTTAGAAGACCAGCAACAAAAGCAAAAGGAGTATGAGCAGGTGGTGAAGGTATTACCTCTCTTGGGTGGCCAACGCCAACGCCTTATAGAGCTTTGTTTACAACACGGTTTCAAGTACAAAACCATCTCCGAGCAGCTGGGTATCAGTATTAAAGAAACAAGTAATACACTCCAGCATACCATTGAAGAGATTAAAAACATTTTGCATCAAGGCTATGTACTCCAACCTCAGGAAACTGAGCCAATGCAAAACGGAGAAGGGCAGATGACTGAGCAGGAAGCTCGTGTACTCGCACTTCGTTGTGAGCAGCAATACTCGTTTGCCCAGATCGCTAACGAACTCCAACTTTCTCAAAAGGAAGTACACCGCGCCTTTACCACAGCTTACAAGCTGTTACAGCAGCACGAACACTTACAATCCGCTTGATGATGAACAACGAGACCTTAAGCCTTACCCGCAAGATCCAACTCAAGGTAGATCTGCCTACCTACGAAGAGCGTAAAGAAGCGATTGGTAAACTCTACCAATGGCAAAACCGTTGCTTTAAAGCAGCAAACATCATCGTGACCCATCTATACTGCCAGGAAATGATCAAGGAGTTCTTTTACTTGACCGAGGACATACAATACAAACTGGCCGATCAAAAGAAAGACGAAAACGGCATCTTAAACCGTTCGCGTATCAATACGACCTATCGGGTGATTGCAGACCGCTTTAAAGGAGAGATCCCGATGGAGATTTTATCCAACCTCAATCGGAACCTCGAAAGTAGCTTCAATAAAAACAAACCCAAATATTGGAAGGGGGAACGCTCGCTTAAAAACTTCCGAAGGGACATTGGTTTTCCGTTTCCTGCGCGCTGTATGTGGGGCTTGAAGCACGACCTCGAGCGCAATGCCTTCTGTTTTCGCTTATTTCAAATTCCCTTTTGCACCTATCTGGGCAGGGACTTTTCCGATAAGCGGGACCTTCTGCATCGGGCGGTAAAGGGGGAGGTGCGCTTACGCACCTCAGAGATTAAATTGACCGATACTAAGATCTTTTGGTTGGCGGTATTTGATATCGAACAAGAACAGCACGTGTTAAAACCGGAGGTCATTGCTGAAGCTTCCTTGTCGCTGGAGCATCCCATCAGCGTCAAGGTAGGCAGCAACCGGTTAAACATCGGGACCAAAGAAGAATTCCTCTACCGTCGCTTGGCCATCCAAGCCGCGCGTAAACGTGCCTTGGCCGGAACCGTCAATTCTCGCGGCGGTCACGGCCGCACCCGCAAGCTTAAAGCGGTGGAAAAATATAAGGACAAAGAAACCAAGTATGTCAATCAGCGCTTACACGTTTACAGCAGAAGACTCATAGACTTTTGTGTCAAACACCAAGCCGGCACCTTGATCTTGCTTAATCAAGAAGCCAAGATCGAAGCCGCCAAAGAAAACCAATTCGTCCTCAGAAACTGGAACTATTACGAACTCATTAAAAAAATAGAATACAAAGCCAAAAAAGCCGGAATTGAATTGGTCATAGATTAAAATGGATGTTCATTTTCTTTGCTTGTCCAAAGAAAACGAACCAAAAGAAAAGACCCTTTTTCTTAGGTATTTTTCGCCTTAGGGCGAAAACCGCAAGAAGTCCCCTAAATTTTCTCCAAGGCTTCGAAAATTCTTAACGGGGCCTTTTTGCTATACTTAAGAAAAAGAAGGCTAAAGAATTGTGAATCTTAGTTCATAATAAAAATAAGCCTTGTCCCGAAGCTTCGGGATTGTTTCTTTTGCATCAAGGCAAAAGAAAAGGAACATGAATGTAACCTATAAAGTTTATCGTGCGTTCTAAATTTTATTATGTCTTGATAAGACACTAAAAATTGACATTAAGATCAGCGGGTACTTGTATACCCATAACGTGAGGTTGAATGACACTCACGAAATGCCGCGGGGGCATATACAACGCGTGGGCTTACTTATCAATCAGCTCTAATAAAGAACGAAGCCAATGAAAGGATCATAAAAGAGAACCTGAATGAATTATAAAGAGACCCTTTAGGGTCGAGGGTGCTTGTACACCCGTAAGGTGAGGTCACCGGCACTCACCAAATGCAGGAAGCATATACAACGGCGTGTTCATCTACACTAAATGAAAAGAGCGTTTGAGCGAAGTACTTAAAAGAAACAATATTGAATCTTCAATCTTGAATTTTAAATATAAAGGAGGGTACTTGTATACCCATAGGGTGAGGCCTAGGCACTCACTAAATAGCTTTAAGCTTTATACAATGGCGTGAGTGAGCTTATGTTTTCTTGGATCAAAATTCAAGAAATGCAGTAAGTAAAATAGTAGAATAAAGAAGGGAAGAGTTCTGGTTTCTTTGAAATTTAAATCTGTACGCGATACAGATCATACACGAACTAGTTTCTTAAGAGAGATGTAGTAAAGAAGAAATAGTGTTATACCACTAGCAATGCTTTCTTATCAGCAAGCCCAACTGTTACAGTACTGCCAGAGTTGAATGCCAGAAAATCAGATTCTATACCATCGCTAAAGATTACACCATTTGTTGGCATATGTGAGGTAATCTTCAATTCACGAGAAGTGGTGATATGACCATACCCGATAGAAACCTGACTCATTTTGCTTAGGAAGGGTTCTCGAACTACAAATACCAATTGGTTATCCTGCCGATTTAAAATAGGTTGTTTTACTATTTTTCCAGAAATCGCAGTGGTCATATTAAAAACCGAACTTAACCAACCTGTACTGCCGGCACCTGTTGATATCAAAACACCACTTGAAGATTGGTTCTCTTGCTTTCCTTCAAAACTAATCTGATAGCGCGAAGATACGTGCGTTGCTGCGCCAATATAGAAGTCGTTAAAGGCAAGCAGTGTTTGACCGTCACCGAGAGTTGCCTGAGCCATGGTCACTTCTTCTACATTTATTTTACCTTCAAGCCAACTCTTTAAATTAGTTTCCAGAGTATCTAATTGATGTTTTACCAAAACGCCATCATAGCGGTCAAAATCTGGATTGATACCAATGATAGGTTGCCCGTCAACATATTTTGCGGTGTTTGCCAAAAGCCCATCCTGCCCAATAACCAATATTAAATCAGTTTCTGTAAATATAAAGGAAGACAAAAAGGAACGGTATAGAATTTTATACTTACAACAAGTCTTCAACTGACTTTCAAGCCGGCTTAAAGCTTGAATGAATACCTCGTGTTCAACCAAATAGTGTTGAAAGTCACCTCCTGAACGATTGATATAAAATTCTGCCTGTGCTTTAGAATTAAATCTTTCTATAAGTTGTTCAAGACGCGTTTTATCTCGTACTACCAAAATGCGCTCGTAAATCATGCTTTAGGGTCAAGAGTTAGACGTTCCAGTAGATCTGGACTGATGTTTAAATTTCCAATTTTACCTGCATTCTCAGCAAGCTCACGAAATGCAAGAGCAATATTATTACCAGGATTGTTTGCACTGCTGCCAATTGCCATCAGGGTTTTCCAATCCATTTCTTTATATGGGGCAAGATTTGCACGAAGAGCATATTCCTTAACATCTGCTTCTTTCATTTGGTTGGCTACCTGTAAATCAACCAGTGCCTTTTTCTGTTCTTCATAATCAATTACAGCTGCCATTTCCATAAGCTTCAATTTGCGGTCATTATCTTGTTTAACAACTTCTGTCTGCATTTTTTTCTCAACGATCTGTCTTTGTTTTTCCTCAACTGCTATTTCTGTATTGAGTTCACTCTCTTGTATGATGCGTTCCTGTTCTACAGCAAAATTGCGTCTTTCATAAATTGCTTCATCTGCTTCCTTTTGTAGGGATTCACGGGTGTGTGTTTCCAAAGCACGAGCCATTTCAGGAGTTGGTTTTACACCAAGCACATTTACGCTCAATACTTCAAGACCAAGCATAGATACAGTTTTTGAATTTTGAACACCGGTAAATATTTCGTGCTCGATGGTGCCAAGTTCACGCAGGGCATCTTTCAAGTTTAACTTTTGAATGATGGAAGCACTTGCGGTTTGAGCTTCATTAATTATACGTTGTTGAATCTTTTCATAATCCTTTTTAAAATAATTACCGTTGCGGTCTACCGTAAAATCGAGTATTTCAGCAATTTGTTTGGGATTTAGAATTTTGTAGGTAATCTGTCCCTGTATGCTTACTTGTTGATAGTCCCTGGTTGTTTCGTGGAAAATAAATTGAAAATCACTACTCTCCAGTGGTACGGCCACAATAGATGTATGCGGTGCAAAGTAAAAAAAGGAAAGACCTCTGCCTTCCTGAACAATGGCTCCTTGCTGATATCTGATCACATGGGTCATCGTGTCAAACTTGATGTAATTTAATCCAAACATAATGAAAGTATTTAGTGGTTTGTGTAATTATTACGCAAATATAAATACAAACAGAATGCACTTGTGAATTTATTTGCGTTTATTTTACGCAAATTAAAAATGATGTACTGGGTTAAATCTAAATTTCGAATACGATGCCCTTGTTTTTTAGGTCTTTATAGCGTTTTTCATTAAATTGAAATAAGCTTGCAGGACGCCCTGATCCTTTTGATGTTTTTTCATCAAGTTCATCAAGAACATTCAGCGCTAAAAATTTTTTACGAAAGTTTCTGCGGTCGATTGCACGACCTAGAATCGTAGTATAAAGTTGCTCCAGGTCAGAAAAAGCAAACTTAGTATCAAGTAATTCAAACCCCAGCGGTTCATAGGTTATTTTACCTTGTAATCTAAGAAAAGCTTGTTCAATTATGATTTTGTGATCAAATGCAAGATCAGGTAAAGCCTCCATTTCAAACCATTGTGCATTACTGGCATCTGAAGAGGCCAAAAGTGAAAATGCATCAGGACGAATCAAACCGAAATAGGCAACTGATAACACATGTCCCCGCGGATCTCTTCCCGGATTACCAAAAGTGTAAAGCTGTTCCAAATAATTGATAGATACGCCGGTTTCTTCTGCCAGTTCACGGGAAACAGCATTTTCTAATGACTCATTTTCTAAAACAAAGCCTCCCGGTAATGCCCATTGATCTTTAAAGGGATCGTACTTCCGTTGTATTAAAAGTATCGAAAGTTTACCGGCTTCATACCCAAAAACAACAGCATCAACGCTAACTCTTATAGGAGTATTCATATATATGTGTATTTATAACGCAAATATAGTTTTAATTAATTTGGTGTTTTTTTCTTAGAAAACGGGAGTTTATTTTAAAATGCACAATACAAATCGCACACGATCTGGTTGAATTGAATTAATTATTGATTAAAATGGGTGTTCATGTTCTTTAGCTCGCTATCGCTTATTGATTTTGGAGCTCGTGAATCACCTATTGTTGATTTATTGGTCCAAAGAAAACAAATGAGAGATATTCTAAGGTTAATTTAAGACGGCCTACAAGAAGATATCGTAAAATTTGAAGTGAGCGCAGCGTCGCAGGCGGTTCTGTTTGAGGCCGCGATAGCGGACGAGTTAAGCGCATGCAGCGTAGCGAACGATAAATTTAGATATCGTCTTGTGAGCCTAGCGTTTTTTGTTTCTTTTTTGGGCGATGCAAAAAAGAAAAGAACATATTTTAAACTATAAATATCTTTTTGAAAGTAGAACTTCAAAGTACGCGATACAATCGCGCACAAACTCTAGAAATGGAATTTAAGTCTTACTTACCGATACAAAAATTAGCAAAGATATTCCCTAGCAATTCATCATTGGTGACCTGCCCGGTAATCTCTCCAAAATAGTAAAGCGCTTCGCGAATGTCTATCGCGAGTAAATCACCACTCAGGCCGGCGTCAATACCCATTTGTACTTTCTCGATCTCTTCTAAAGCTTTGAGTAGGGCGTCGTAATGACGGGAGTTGGTGACCAAGGTTTCGTTATTGCGCAATGCACCGGTATTTACAAATTGAAGCAATTGTTCCTTAAGCGCTTCAACACCGGTTCCTGTTTTTGCAGAAATAAGCAACACGGCCGATTTATTGCCTTCGGAAAGAAGTGTGGCAAGTTGCTTATTGATTGATTCCTGTTCAGTTTCCGAAAGGTGATCGATCTTGTTGGCCACCAGCACCAAAGGCTTATCAGGGAAGCGATTGCGTATCTTTTGGATTTCCACCGTGAATAATTCGGCTTGATCTTTAAACTTCTCCGAATTGATGAGGTAAAGCACCACCTGTGCCTGTGCGATCTTTTCAAAAGTTTTTTTGATACCAAGCCCTTCAATTACATCTACGGTCTCTCTGATTCCCGCGGTATCTATAAACCGAAAACCAATACCACCTATCGAGATCTCGTCTTCGATAGTGTCGCGTGTCGTACCGGCAATGTCGCTTACGATCGCCCGCTCTTCATTGAGCAAAGCATTCAGCAAAGTAGATTTTCCTACATTGGGTTCGCCCACGATGGCCACCGGAATTCCGTTTTTGATCACATTTCCGGTAGCAAAAGAATCGATAAGCCGTTTGAGAACGCGAGTGATCTTAGTGATCAAGTTTTGAAATTCTTCCCGATTGGCAAACTCCACATCTTCTTCGGCAAAGTCGAGTTCGAGCTCAATAAGTGAAGCAAAATTGAGCAATTCCTGACGCAGCTGGGCGATCTCATTAGAAAAGCCGCCACGCATTTGCTGCATTGCTATTTGATGTGCGCCAGCGTTATCACTGGCGATGAGGTCTGCTACAGCTTCCGCCTGACTCAAATCCATTTTCCCATTGATAAAGGCGCGCAAAGTAAATTCACCAGCTTTAGCGGCGCGACATCCATTTCTGAATAAAAGCTGAAGGATTTCCTGCTGGATATACGAACTTCCATGACACGAAATTTCAACCGTAGGTTCGCCGGTATACGAGCGCTTTCCCTTAAAAATGGAAACCAATGCCTCATCAATGATCCGGGAACCGTCCACAATGTTTCCTAAATGAAGCGTGTGTGAGTCTTGGTCGATAAGCTTTTTTCCGCTTTTAGCCTTAAAAAGATCAGAAACGATAGCTAATGCTTCGGCTCCCGAAACTCTAATTACAGCAATAGCACCTGCTCCCGGAGCAGTGGCCAATGCAGCGATGGTGTCTTGAATTTGCATGCTGCAAAACTACAAAATAAGCCGCTGGCAACCGACCATAAAAAATCCCCGATAAAACGAATTTATCGAGGATTTTCAACTAACTAACCAACCAAAAAAATCAAACTATGTCCCACAGCTGTGGGGTTTATTGTTACGACCTGCGGCTACGGTCTCCATAAACCGTAATGCGGTGCTTGTCTTTTGTAGTATTTCCTTTATAAATACTTCCGGTCTGTTTATAGATGCGACCGCTTCTATCGTAGTGCATTTTTAAGTTTCCGATCTTATCTAAACGCCCTTTTTTATAGGTGATCGCTACGTCGCCGATGCGATCTACACGACCGTTGCGATGATAATCAATAACCAGTCGACCTATTTGTGCAACCTGACCGTTACGATGGTATTGCACATAGCCTCTGCGGTAATTGCTACCAGAGTCATAAACTGAATTGGGGTTGTAATACACCTGATTTACACGTCTACCATTAAGCCTGACCGATGAAGGTGGGAGGTTGTAATCTAAAGTCCCGTCAGGGTAAATCAAAAACTCAACACCTTGTGTTATAAAAACGACGGGTTGCAAATAGAAAGCAGGGGTTTCAGTCTTTGTTTGTAAACCAATGCTGTTTACTTCTGATGCCTGGGCAGTAGCAGTGATCACAAAGCTTGCTGCTAAAAAGAATAACGTGCGTTTCATAACATCCATTTTTATAGACCGAACTTAAAGTTCTAATCTGTGTTCGTTAGGTATAATCCAAACTGCGTGCCAAAATCAAAATAGAATGTGTTGATAATATCTGAATAGTATTGAGTTTTGATTTTAAAGATCTGGTTATTAGTAGTTTTTAGTGCGTTTGTTTTTTATAAAAAAAGCGCGAAGATATTCTTCGCGCTTTAATTTTTTTATAAGTTTAATCAACTTTAGAGCTTGTCTTTAAGGTATTGTGCAGTATACGATTGTTCGTTTTTTACTATTTCTTCAGGAGTTCCGGCGGCGATAAGATGTCCTCCGTTTTCTCCACCTTCTAGACCAAGATCGATCACGTGATCTGCGCATTTGATCAGATCGAGATTATGCTCAACCACCAAAATGGAATGCCCCTTCTTGATCAATGCCTGAAAAGACGCCAATAACTTTTGAATATCGTGAAAGTGCAAGCCTGTGGTAGGTTCGTCAAAGATGAATAGGTTTTTCTCTTTGGTGCTTCCTTTTACCAGGAAGGAAGCGAGTTTAATACGCTGTGCCTCACCGCCGGAAAGCGTAGACGAACTCTGCCCAAGTGTGACATAGCCTAATCCTACGTCTTGTAAAGGTTTAAGCTTGCGGGTGATTTTATCCTGCTTGTGTTCTTTAAAAAAGGCGATGGCATCATCGATGGTCATATTAAGAATGTCATCGATATTTTTGTCTTCAAAAGTAACCTCAAGGACTTCTTTCTTGAAACGTTTGCCCTTGCACACCTCGCATTCCAGATGTACATCGGCCATAAATTGCATTTCAATAGTGACTTCACCTTCACCTTTACAATGTTCACAACGACCACCATCTACATTAAACGAAAAATGCTTTGTTTGGAAGTTTCTGATCTTGCTTAATTTTTGGCTCGCATAGAGCGACCGGATGTCGTCATAGGCTTTGATATAGGTCACCGGGTTAGAACGTGAGGAACGACCAATAGGATTTTGATCAACAAACTCGATATGATTGATGTTGTCAAACTTTCCTTCGATCCCAGTCATTTGTCCTACTTTCTCTCCATAGCCACCGGTTTCTTTCAGTAGGGCAGGATACAGGAGCTTTTTCACTAAAGTGCTTTTCCCACTTCCGGAAACACCGGTTACTGCGACAAAAACGCCTAGCGGAAAACGTACGTCTATATTTTTTAAGTTATTTTCCCGGGCGCCTTTTACGTCAATATAATACTTAGAGGTACGCCGCTTTTCAGGGACTTTGATTTCTAATTCCCCGTTGAGGTATTTTGCCGTGAGCGAATCACTTTTAAGAATTTCATCGTAGGTTCCCACAGCGACTACATCACCGCCAAAGGTTCCGGCTTCCGGACCAATATCGATGATCTCATCAGCGGCTTTCATGATGTCTTCGTCATGCTCCACGACAATCACCGTATTGCCTAAATCCCGAAGATTTTGCAGTACTTCTATCAGTCGCTCGGTATCTTTGGGATGTAAGCCGATACTGGGTTCGTCTAAAATATACATCGAACCTACCAGGCTGCTTCCTAATGAGGTGGCGAGGTTGATGCGTTGCGATTCTCCACCGGAAAGTGTATTGGACTTTCGGTTTAAGGTGAGGTAATTCAAACCAACCTTAGCGAGGAATTCCAACCGACTTTCGATCTCAGTAAGTAAACGCTTCGCGATTTTGGTATCGTGTTCGTTCAGTTCTAGACCTTTAAAGAAGTCCGCAACTTTGTTGAGTGGAAGTTCTACAAGGTCGGTTAGCGTAGTGCCGCCGATCTTGACATAATTCGCTTCTTTACGCAGACGCTTGCCGCCACAGGTTTTACAACGCGTTTTTCCGCGGTAGCGTGAAAGCATTACTCGATTTTGGATTTTATAGGCCTTAGATTCTAAAAATTCAAAGAATTGATTAATGCCTTCAAAATATTGATTTCCATTCCAAAGCAAATCCTTTTGCGCAGCACTTAATTCGAAATAAGGTTTGTGTATTGGGAAATCGAATTTATAGGCGTTGTTGACCAGTTGATCCCGATAGTAGCTCATACTTTCCCCGCGCCAAGGAAATACAGCATTCTCATAAACGGAAAGCGCTGTGTTTGGAATAACCAGATCTTCGTCAATACCAATAACATCTCCATAACCTTCACACGTAGGACACGCCCCATACGGATTATTAAAACTGAACAAATGCACGTTGGGTTCTAGAAAGCTCATCCCGTCTAATTCAAAACTGTTGCTGAAATGACGTTGCTTACCATTGGATAAATCTTCAATAAAAGCTTCACCTTTGCCTTCAAAAAAGGCGGTTTGCACAGCATCGGCAAGACGGTTGTAAAAGTCCTCGTCGTCTTTTTTAATGATGCGATCTACAACCAAAAAGAGCTTGTCTGTCTTTTTGATCGTATCAGCTTCATCAATACGTACCACCGTATCGTTTACCTTAATACGTGCATAACCTTGTTGCTGAAGAATATTGAGTTTTTCTTCGATCTTTCTTCCTTCTTCAACCAGAAAAGGCGCTAGCAATAGGAGTTTGCTGCGTTCTTCAAACGCCTTGATATAATTTACCACGTCGGTAACCGTATCCTTTTTTACTTCGTCTCCAGAAATAGGCGAGTAGGTCTTACCAATACGGGCATAAAGCAATTTGAGATAGTCATAGATTTCGGTTGAGGTTCCTACCGTAGAACGCGGATTGGTACTGTTTACCTTTTGCTCGATCGCTATTGCAGGAGCAATACCTTTTATATAATCTACTTTGGGTTTGTTGAGCCTCCCCAGAAACTGCCGTGCATACGACGATAAGCTTTCTACATAACGGCGTTGTCCTTCGGCATAAAGGGTGTCAAAAGCCAGGCTTGATTTTCCCGAACCCGATAAACCGGTAATGACTACCAGTTTATTGCGCGGAATGATGGTATTAATATTCTTTAGATTGTGCAGACTGGCCCCTTTGATGATAATATTTTCCTTAGGGTCTGCTTTAGCAACGTCGATGATCATAGCAATAAGTATAGGTGTGCAAAGATAATTTATAGGATTGATACGCGCTCAAAGATTTGCCCAACGTCCTGTTAATGTTAAAATTGTACAGGGGTATTTGTTTATTTGGAATGAAAGTTGTTATATTTGATTTGTATTAACATTAACATAACGCCTATATCCTAAAATTACTTTTTTAAAATTTCGACCGGTCCCCGGGGATCAACTTTAACCTACAAAAGTAATTTTATGGATGAAATCTTAACAACTGACGCTACTCTGGTAAGCAGCTACATTAAAGGCGACGAGGCTGCTCTTTCTATACTCATCTCGAGACATCAACAACGCATTTATAGCTTTATTTATTCTAAAGTCTATGACCGCGATGTAACCGAAGATATTTTTCAGGATACCTTTATTAAAGTAATTCGCACCTTAAAGCGTGGTGGCTACAACGAAGAAGGTAAATTTTTACCCTGGGTGATGCGGATTTCGCACAACTTGGTAATTGATCATTTTAGAAAAAATAAACGGATGCCCAAATTTGACAATACAGGGGACTTCAATATTTTTTCGGTATTAGGCGACCCTGATTTGAATGCAGAAAAGCGCATCATCAAAGATCAGGTAGAGGAGGATGTGCGTAAACTTATTGAAGAATTACCCGAAGATCAGCGCGACGTATTGGTGATGCGGGTGTATAAGGATATGAGTTTTAAAGAAATAGCAGAGCGTACCGATGTAAGCATCAATACCGCTTTAGGCCGTATGCGCTATGCATTGATCAACCTGCGTAAGGTGATCGAAAAAAACAATATAGTTTTAACAAATTGAGATAGACTAAATCCAAAAAGTGTACGTTATAAAGGGACTATTAACCAAACGACATTTAATGGAAAACATTTACTCAAAAAAAGCGAATACGCTTGACAACGATCTAAAACCATCTAAAGAGACGGTAGACCGTATCTTAAATTATTCTAAGGCTTTAAGTGTTATGAATACTAAATCGGGGAAGTTTGATAACATCCTCAATTAAATGGAAAAGACCCGCTCAACAGCGGGTCTTTTTATGGGTGCCTCCAATATCAAAAGAATTTTCTAAAGATAATTTAGGTTTAGTATTCGGTAAGCACTTCGCGTGCTTCAGGGATGGTAGCTCTTAGTTCAAACTGCGTCAATAAGTTTTTCTCCAATTGCGCAAATCGTTCGGTTTTATTGGCCAATTGTATTTGGGCAAAACTGTCTGTAAATGCTTGCATACTCAGTTTACCAACTTTCAGATTCTGAAAAATATTGGAAATGAAGGTGTTCATTTCGGCCTCGCCAATTTCGTTTTCCAAAATTTTAAATTGTTCAGGAGAGATCAATAATGCATTGAGCTCATTTTGATTGCTGGCAAGCCTGTTTTCGGTATTGGCGGTTTTACTTTCTATAAACGAATTGAGCGTATTGTATTGATTGGTACTGTACTTTTTGAGATAGCGCAATTTTACATATTTGGCTAGCGATTGCAGCAACATACGATCAAGCTGGGTTTCTGGTTTAAAAGCATCAGAAAGATAGTAATAGGCTTCACCCTCACCAATCGCATCATCGATTTTTGCTACATCTACCTGTTGAGAGGTGTTGATGATGGTATTGTAAGAAGCTTCATTGCCATAAACCGGCGAACTTACTTGCGCATATACTACTTTGCTGTCAGAGGTTACCTGAGTGATGTCTTGAAGAAAACCTCTTGTTTTTTCAAAAGTAGCTTCAAGCGCCGGGATTTTATCTTGCGGTACATTGATATAATTGGCATATTTTCCTGAAGTATACTTAAGATTACCTGCCAGCAAAATCAAGTCTCCTTCAACCTGATCATTGGTAAACGTCGTTCCACTGGGTTGAGGTTTTCCCTTACCTAGGTAAATGCTTTCACAATCGGTGCAATTTGCAGTGATAGCGTAGGTATAGTTAAACGGATTCATATAATCTGAAACATTACTCGACTTGTTAACGATTTCAGGGTACCATTTGTCTGCGTTTGTGGCGCGTAAGACTCCGTTGGAATAAACCAGTTCTCCTTTATAACGTTTGGCACTTTTAGGCTTGTCAAAGTTTTTAAACTTGCCTTCGGTTTCTATGGTAAGTGTAGACTCAGGCGTAATAACCACCTCGCATCCTACAAGTACCGTATAGATCAAACAGTCGTTGCAGTTTTGTGGTACTTTACTTGATGCGATGCGATCCCCATTAAGTTCAATAGATTTTACCTTGATATATTCGTTCAATCGAAACGATAAAGTCTGCGTATCTACGGGCAAGTTGCTCAGTGTATACGTGGCATCTATAGTTTCATCTTCGAGTGAGATATTCACCGTTCCATCGAGGTGACTCAGCTTTTGGGCAAAGCTCATATTCACAAGTAAAAGACAAAATAAAAGGGCTTTGATATTCATAGCTTTTAGATTCTTTATAATCAAAAATAATAAGCTTGAATTAATCCATTGAGAAATAACCGATTCTGTGTTTTTAAACGAGCTGAACGGCCGTTGGTCTAAATTGTAGGAGTAGGCTTAGTTTTGAGGAGGCTTTTTAAAGATAAACGAAACAGAAGTACAGGAAATTTAGAGCTTAGTACAAGGACATTGTAGGAAGAAAATAAAGGAAATGAATCTTTTAAGCAGCATCACAGATAAAGCTTGGTTAATTTTAATAAAACTTTAACAGATCTAAAAATTAAGCCTTGGTGTAAACTAGACACGGTCTTCCTGAGTTTAAATGAACGCTTTTACGCGTGTAGGCTTCACCTTCATAAGCATCGGTGATCAAAAGTTCTGCTGATGTTATCTCGTAGCAAAAACCAGTAATGCGATCGTTTGGATTCCCCGTATATTCGGCAATAAAATAGGTGTTTTGTTCCAGGCTGTTTTCAGGCAGGTTGATAGTACTCAAAATATAACCGCTCAAACTATCTTGATGTCCGCTTAAGGTTCTGCCATACAATTCCTCCTGGATCTTTTGGTCTTGCAGCGTTCCATAGGAAAAAATAAATACTGAAGTTTCTGCTGAAGAACTCATAAGCTTTAGCGTTTCAGTGTAAAATGTCCGGAATGTGTTGAAATACTGCCGTCATTGCGTGTCAGTTTTACCTTGTACCAGTATTCATCTGATGGCAATGGTTGATCTCGTGTACTTCCATCCCAGCTTGCATCAAACGTATATAGTGTTTTTAACAATTTACCAAATCGGTTAAAAATCTCAATGCGCACCTGTGTATACAGCGAAGCATCCAATCCTAGACTTCCCCAGCGATCGTGATATCCGTCATTATTAGGGGTGAAGTATTCAGGGAATCCTAGCACCGCAACTTCTATACTGCTTATACCACAACCGTTTTTATCTCTTATATATAGCGTGTGAAAACCGGGGCGCACGTCATCAAAAACCGGAGCATCCTGATAAAAGCCTATCGCATCGCCCAAAGCATATTCATAAGCGCCTACACCTAATAAAGAAGGGTCGATAACCCGAATTTGGTTTCTTCCATTCTCTTGTATAACTTCAATATTGTCACCGGTGATGGTTGCAGCTTCTGAAGCGATAACTTCAATAGTTTTTACTGCAGATTCACAACCATACGAAGTAAACGCCTGTACACTATACACCCCGGGTTGATTGACGGTAATTTGAGGTGTGGTACCAACAACAGTGCCTGCCGCATCCTGCCACACATAATCATAAACATCTTGAGCGTTGCTGGTTTCTAAGGTAAACGATGATGCATTACTGCAAAACTTTCCTTCATTTAATACGTCAAATTGAGGAAGGGGCTCAACCACAAGGCGTAAATGCGGACCAACACCAAAACAAGACCCGGAATCGGCATCATCTACACGAACAAACAGGATTTGCTCATCAACAATTTCGTTACGGTAACTGTCTTGTGGAAGAATTTCATTTTGTTCTAAAAGTGCATCAGTCTCATTACGAAAATAAGACACTGATAAATTCTGTCCTGCCGGAAATTGATTCAGCATAGCAGAAGATGCCTGTGTGAGATCAAAAGTGGCCATTCCATCCGCTACTTCGTCTGCATCACACGTAGTAAGTGTATAACTGAAGCTGTCTGGGAACGAGGTTGTAGACACTTGCAGATTCACTTCGGTTACCTGAAAACAGCCGGAAGCATTGGAAGCGTAGGCATAAATTGTACTTCCGGAGGCATTGTTATAAACATCTTCTAAAACATTGGTTCCAGAATTGGTGTCGGCATCAAAACGGGTACTGTAAAACACAACATCTACGGCGGTATCGGTTGTGAGTTGTGGCATGATGCTATTCAAATTAAAATCGGTGAAGCCGTCTGGAGTTCCGTCTTCATCACAGTTTGAAAAAGTGATCTGAGTCGGCGTATTCACTTCAGGAAGTACTTCAGCAACTACAGTTCTGCGTATTCCCGTAGTACACCCGGGAGCTTCTCCTGCCAGATAGAAATTAGTTGTGGCGCTAACCGAAGGATTGAAATTGGCTCCGGTATGCACAAGATTTCCGCCGGTAGGCGCATCATACCAATTTAAGATTCCGGTAGTTGTAGTGGCAGTTAGGTTTACCGTACCAGCCCCACATCGGGAATCCCCGGTGGCAGTCGTCACCGGAATACGAACAGTTGTTGAGGCTGCAATTTGTAATTCGGGATCGTCCGGCATACCTCCATATTCAACAATATAGCCTTTCGCTTGAAAATCTGGACTTGTTTCTCCGGTGGTTCGTAAATCATTCCAGGAGCCTTCAATCCCTATTCCCGGAGCGGTGATATGCGCATAGTCTTCCCCGCCATTTGTATTATTCGGTTCGCCGGAATTCCAATAGGCAAAAGTAGTAGTGCTGCCACCCGGTCCGCCACGCCAGAATTCAACACCGCCAGCCAATCCTTCGGGACCGGTGACCCATTTCCAGACGCCCTCTTCGGCTTCATCGGTACCGCCTATCCAACCCGCACCCTGCGTTTGTTCTCCACAAAGTACAGCTTCGTCCAGAGAAGTGATTGTCGCCAAATACCCTTGCAGACCATAATAGGTACGTGCCTGAGCATCGGCACGCGCATCCTGCCAGGTGATTAGATTATCGGCGACATATTCATAATAATGACCAGAAGAAGGGAGGTAGTTGGCCTCGCCAATCGTTATAGAAAATTCTCGGGCGCCGCTTACATTTGCTTGGCTGTTGCTATAGGTGACCGCTTTTACGGCATTGATAATTTCGCTGGTAGTAATTCCTGAAGAAAAGCTCAAAGTGAGTTTTCCTGCAGAAGCATCAAATGCTGAAGTGATATTGGGAAAGCTGGCGTTGAGCTCAAGAAGATCGGTCCCTTGCTCGTAGCCTGAGGAAATCTGAACGTATAGTGCATTAATTTCGGTGCCGCCGTTATTCACCAAATCAAAATCGGTAACAATAGGAATACGGGATTGCGGACAATAAATTTGATCACCCGTGGCGGTTAATTCTGGATTTTGGGCGACAAGCGTCCATGTAAAAAATGCAAAGCAGCATAAAATTTTCAAAGGCTTAGGGAGCTGGATCATAGTTTAATTCTCAAATTGTATTGCTTGGTAGGCTCCGGCATCACTGCCCTCTGGGCGTGCTACACCTAAAAGGTCAAAAGGAACCTGAGTGCTTCCGGTGGTATTACCTAAAGTTTGTGCGGCAGAACCTTCACCGATTCGGTAGTCGTTGCGCGCGGTGTTTCTGAAATCAGGGGTTGCATTCAACAGAATATTCTGATAAAAGGTTTCATTATCAAAGGCATAGTTAGGCCTTCCTTCAAAATCCCCAAAAGTATCTTCAAAACGGATCAACGTATTCTGAAATTGAAAATCGAAGGCGGCCGAAGCTATCGAAGTAAGCCCGAGTTCTCTGGAGGCGCTTCCATAGATGATGCAATTGATAAACGTGGCGGACTCAAGGTCTGCGACAAAAAGTTCGTCTTCGGTCTCTAAAAAGTTATCGATCTGAACTGCTGGCGTATTGCGAAAACTTTGATCCCAATAATTGGCAAAGGTGCTATGCGTAAAGGAATAATTTCCACCTTGCCGAAGCCATAGATTTGAAATACCCGAATTACCAACGACAAGATTCTCACCCGCGACTGCAGCATTTACAGCGTACAAACCCACAGCCGAGCTGTTGTAGATTTGAACATTTTTAAGCTCCAGATCGTGATTAGTATTTCCAGAATTACCATCGGCCAAAATACCGATTTGACTGTTCTTTATTGTGGTATGTTGTAGCGATCCTGTACTGCCCGGCGTAAACCAAATCGTATTCCATTGCCCGGGAACGTTGCCGTATTCCGGCTCTAGGCGGTCGCCTTCAAAGATAATTTCACGTTCAAGTACTTGCTGATCTTCACTTAAAAGGCCGTGGGCTTGCAGATGGGCTTCATTGGCAACAATGATTCCGCTGTTTTCATGAAAATGTAAGCGGGCTCCGGCTTCAATTTGCATGGTTTTTCCTGAAGGCACACCGGCATAACCGTAGATCACATAAGGTTTTTCATTAGTAAATCGCAGTTGCTCCTCTTCAAGTAAAAAACCTTCCACGCTGATGGGGTTGCCGGAAGCATCTGTACCGATTTCTAGTGTTTCTTTTATACCTGAAGCATTCTTTGAAGGAAATAGAAAAATAGCATCTTGAACCAAGGTCACCAGAGCTACTTCCTGAGTATTTCCGGGAGATTCAAACTGCAATTGATCGGTGTAGAGTAGTGCATTTTGATCTTGGTCGAGGTCTATTGTGGCTTCAATAAAAATAAAAATGCTATCCTTTGCGCGAATTTCAACGTTTTCAAAGGTTTTTCCGGCGAGACCGTCAACATTCAGCCGATACTTGGAGTTTTCGCCTTGCGCAAGTCCTACACGCGGAATAGCGATCAAATCATTAGACTTATTGAACACTTTAAGACTATAGGTGCTGCTGCCAATAGTAGAAAAAACAGTGTCTAAATAAACGGTGTCCCGAGAAAATTCAAGGTTTCCGGAGCTTAGTCGCGGCTCAAAATCTTCTCTGCACGAACTCAGCAAAACGATGCTGAGAAGAGCAGGAATCAGGCGCAGACTAAGTAGGAACGTGTTTTTCAAGGATTATTTCTTAACGAGTTGAATTTCAAAAAGCTTATCCCAATGCTTGCCGGTAACATAGAGTTTGTTGGTTTCCGGATTGAAAGCAATACCGTTAAGCACTTCATTATCTTTATCTTGAATCGAGTTGATCTCTTTTTTAAGTGGTCTTAGATCTACAACGCCCTCGATCGCACCGGTTTCAGGATTGATGATAGAAATGCTGTCAAACTGATAACTGTTGGCATAGATCTTTCCGTTAACCCATTCAAGTTCGTTATATTTTGAACGTAATTTTTTAGAATCCACTACTTGAATGTAGTCTTGTTCTGCAAGCGTTTCCGGGTCGAGTAGCCAAATTTTTTCAGTACCGTCAGACTTATAGACCACGCTGCCATTGTTACACAAACCCCAACCTTCTTTGCTTCTTCCGTAATTGAAGGTTTCGGTTTTTTCTAAGCTGTTTACATCATAAATAAAGCCCACATTTTCACGCCAAGTCAATTGAATGATTTTATCATTAACGACGGTAAGTCCTTCTGCAAAGTATTTTTTATCAAGATCGACACGTTCTAGGATCTTTCCGGTTTCTAAGTCGGTTTTAAGTAAGCCAGATTCGCCATACTCGCCAACACTTTCATATAAAATGCCATCGTGAAATTCTAATCCCTGCGTGTAGGAAGATGTATTGTGCGGGTACGTGTTGATGATCTCATAGGAGTAAAGCGTGGGTGTGTTGGCCGCAACAAAAAGGAGTTGGGTGTCAATAATAGCCTGTTTTCCTTCAGCAAAAATAGCGGCGCTGAGTTTCTTTTCTCCAAGTTTCTCGACTTTAAAATCGGTGGTTAAAGCCGTAAGATCTGTTTTAGAACCTAAAATCTTTCCGTCCAGTTTATAAATGACCGAATCGATAGTAACATCGCCTTTAGGTTGAAGGGTGACGGTAACTGTTTCACCGTTTTTCAGGCTCTTTTCAGGTTTGTCAAGGGTTAATTTGAAGCTTTTGCTTAAATCTTTTCCGTTGCCGCAAGACAGGACAGTAAGACTTAAAATTAAGACTACGAGAAGGTTATAGCTGCGCATGAAGTTTTAAATTTTGAGGTCAAGTTAAATCAATAAATTCAGTTAAAAAAACGTTTGGTTTAGTGTTCTATTGCTGTAT
>Ga0208029_1000317_pt1 | contig 32575 bp, 32 predicted proteins | sample MalvireepMed_s12_FD_184242 | JGI IMG/M metagenome (GOLD analysis project Ga0208029, IMG submission 184242) | Marine viral communities from the Global Malaspina Expedition - Malaspina viral metaG DeepMed_s12 (SPAdes) (version 2) | ecosystem: Environmental > Aquatic > Marine > Oceanic | place... | reverse complement strand
TATCTTCACCATAGTTATCCACTACAGATCGAATAACATCAGGAGTTATTTTCTGACCAACTTCACTTAGTGAATTGATATGATTTTTTATATCATGAAATGATTTAGATTCAATACTTAATGCCATAATAATTCCCTAAATATATATTAGTATACTCTCGTATTTAATGCGTCTATAGCTGTTTGACTTAAAGGAGCAGCACCTGTCTTTTCTCCATCTCCTTTACCTCCTTTATTTCCTTTGTTTAGATCAGCTTGTCGTTGTCTCTTTAGTTCTGCAGCTACCAATCTTTGTACTTCCCGTTCTACTTCTAAGATAGTTTGCTCTGGAGTTACAATCGGTTCAGCATCAGGTCTAGAATATTTATTTATTATATTTTGTTTAGCTTGCTGTACCATAGCATATATTGCTACTTTATCCATAGACTTTATAATATCTCCATACATACCTGATTCTATATCAGCTACTAAAGAACTTGTATCACCTAATTCTATATTACCAAGACCATATGATAGTTTAAGCTGATGTTCATATTTTTCCATTTCTAAATGTATTGCTGCTGCTTCTTTATCTAAGGCAGCAAGTTTTAGTTTATCAGTTGTCTTAGCTCGGTTTAGATCTATACGTTTTAATCTATTTTCCCAAATCATATCATCAACTAACTTCTCTTCACCTCGTTGAGCTAATCGTCTATCTCGTGCAGCTTCAGTACTTAAATCTTCAGCAGCATATTTATCTGCTTGAGCTTGTTCAATACGTGGGAGTGTTGACTCTTTTGCTGAAATTGCTTGTTCTCCCCATGTTTTTCCGGGTTCTAGAAAATGGGGAGCAGCTGACCAAGCAGCCATTCCCATACTCTGCCCATATCGTTCTCCTATTTTCTTTTTGTTTTCTTCAGCTAACCGTTGTTCTTCTAAATAGAAATCTCTTATTTCTTTTTGTTCAGCTGCTTTTGTTTTTTCTGGACTGTCCTTTAATAATTTATTAATTAAGTTTTCAGTTTCAGTTACATCTGCTTGTAATAAAGTTTTCTCTCCTCTTAGTCTGTTTAGTAATTCCACTTGTGCTGCCATAAGCTCTTCATATGAAGTAAGAGGAGGATCGTCCTTAGGAACTTCAGGAATTACTACAGGTTCTGCTTCTGAAGAATCCTTAGATGCATATTCTTCCATAAACTCAGGACTAAATAGCTCAGTTGTTTTATATCGTGGATCTAATCTTTCACTTAATGATACTGGACCTTGTTTTGCTCTCTTAATAACTGATAACAATCCACCATCACTCTTAGTCTTGATATAATTTCCTAGATTAATATTAGCAAAAGGCTGTCTAATTTGTTGTGCTGCTTGATTAACAGCCCTGCTCCAGTTTCCACTTGAATCAATTGTTAATCCAAATTTGTCTTTTAATTGTTTAGCAATCTCTGGGTTCATCATCAATAATTTTAGATATCTATTATTACCACCAGCTTTACCACCACCACCACTACCAGCTTTACTACCACTAGTTACTCCTTCTTGTGGTTGTACTGTACCACCTTCAGCTAGTCCTACGAGACCACCAGCAGCACTAGCAGCAGGAGGAGGAGTAGGATTAAATCCTCCAAACATACCATACATACCAGCAGCTCCTAATCCAGCTGCTGTTAGCTGTGAAGCAAAAGAGGGAGGTCGTTCTCTAGTAGTTGTAACTTGCTGTTGGTTAGGAGCAAGAGGAAATCCTCTAATAAGAGAGGCATACCGTTGTAAAGCAGTTTGAGGAAAAGCCTTTTCTTGTTCAAATTCTCTACGTGCAATATCTAATGCTTGCTGCTGACGTTGCTGCTGAACTTCACCTATACCTGATAAACCTGCCAGATCAGATCGTGCTCGTGTTCCTGTTATATCTCCCAATGCTGCAAACTGCCTACCACCTGTCATCTCTCTGGCTCGTTGTTGTTCAGCTGCTCGTTGTGCATTCTGAAATGCCGTGGATAATCCTCGTGCCTGAATATCACCAAGTCTTTCTGCAAGATTTCTTTCTCCTTCAGCCTCTAATATAGCTTGTCTGGAACCACCAAATGATCCAGCTCCTACTGCTTGTGCTGCACGTTGCTGCCTAGCTAACTCTTCATCTCTTCCTGCTTCTCTCTTGGCTACATCTACCACATTCTGTATGAATGGGTCCATTCTACGTGCTATATCTCCTGTACCTATCTCAGATGTACCAAGTCCAGTAGCAGCTAATGCTGGTGTATAATATGTGCTTGCTTGACCAAGAGGTGTTCCAGCTAATCCTGTAAACTGTTGTCTACCTAAACCAAAAACAGCTAGTTGTTCAGGTGTAAATCCAGCAAGTTGAGAACCGGGAAATCTTAGATATCCTTCTTCTTTTTCCCTACCAAATTCACCCTTACCTTCTTTTAAAATATCTGTAATAAATGGTTTTATTTCTGTAGGAAATTCTGAAGTCTGTGATACTGTCTGACTAGAGGCTGGCGGCGGAGGAGGAGAACCACCACCACCTTTATACTCTCGTAAACCCGTTACTTCATTAATAGTACCAGATCCACCAAAAGATTTCAGAAGACTAACTTCAAATGTATTTACATGAGCAAGTTCTGTATCTCCTTCTATGCCATATCCTGAAAGTTCACTGTATAATTCCTTAAACAATGTAACTTTCTCTGGCATTCCCAAAGTTGATATAAGTTTTTGTGTATCAGTCATCTTTTATTTCCTTCACTAGAACAGTATAATACTTTTCGTATCCTTTTTTCTTTAATAATCTTGTCCATCCATCTCGACCAGCTGTTTCTAAATAACGTATTTCATTTTCTTTACAGAATTTTTCCATCGGTTCTATCCATTCATTAATCCAACTATCAATTGTATGCTTTTTTGATCCTGCCATGTGTATACGTAAATGTGATTGCTTTGGATATACATATATTTGAGTTGTTATTGCTAAAATAATTTCTTGTTCCTGCTCATCTACACCTAACCAAAGCTGTTGTTGGTTTGCTTTTAGCCAGTTTTTAATATCTTCTAATGTAATTTCATCTAACGTACGTTCCATTGGTTTCTTCAATAGAGGTTCTACATAAGGCCAAAGAACATCTATATACTGAGGTTCTATTTTTAATACAATCATTTTATGTTAGTCTGGATAGCTCCTTTCCTGCATTAATTTGAGTTTGTTGTTTGTTTGTTCCATGAGCTTTTTGTCTCATAGTCTGATTAAAATGATCTAATATTTTAGATCCTGCTGTACTACTACCATTTCCTAACATGGAAACAACATCAGCAGGTACAACATATTCATCGGTACTTAGTAAAGCTACATCAGGAGTATTCGGTATATCAGCTGGAGTCTGAGGTACTACATTAAAAGCTATCTGATCTGACATACCATCTCCCTGTCCTTGCACTCGTCCTTCAAATTCTCCACCTGTAGCTAATTGAATAGATCCACCATCAGCTGAAGTTTGTATTACAGGTTGTTCTTGAGATAAAGTAGAATATCTCTTCAATAACTCTGCTAATGCACCATTATCTGGAGATTCAGAAATTTGTGGTGTTTCTATAGCTCTATTTATTAAACTATCTAATTGATTCGTAATTCCTACTGGAATATTTAACGGTACTTTAGGTACATCTAAAATACTTACAGGATTAGATGTTCCACCTATCTTAGATAATATATCATCTACATTAAATGAAGACAATCTAGTTTGAAATGGTGCAGCAGATTCTGCTATTAGTTCAGGAGGTATAGGAGTAGATGGTCTATCTGGTTTTCTTGGAATACTTTGTTGTTGTCGTGATATTGCAGCTGGATGTCCTCCTGCTTTTGGACCACTCTGACCACCAGCTTGTAATGCTACAATACCACCATTAGAAGCTGTTTGACTAAAAAATCCATAGTCTCCACCTTCACTAGCTAAAAGATCTGCTTCTTCATCTGTTAGATCTTCTCGTACTATTCTAGGATCTTTCTTTATAAACTCTGCCTCACCTGCATCTTTTCCAAATGTAGATTCAGGTACTTCATAGCCTTCGTATTCTTCACCTGAAGGTAATAGAGAAGCTAGAGTTAATGCAGTAGCTCCTGTTCGATAAGGATGTTCAGTTACTTCTGACATTAATGTATCATAAAGTCCTCCTGTTTCTTTTTTTGATGCATCTTTTTCAGGAGAACTAAATAACTTTTCAAACCAATTAAGTTTTTGTTCTGGAGCTGCTTTAGGAATAGAACCTGCTATTTGTTGCTGTAATCCTTGAGTAACAGAACCCGTTGGGATCTTATTAGCTCCAAATAGTACGGGAGTAGAAGATGGTTGAGAAGCAGCAACCATATTTTGAGGACTAAGGCCAAATTGTCCAAAGCCTTGAGAACCTGCTACATTTTGAATGGCAGCTTGTTGCAGAGGAACATTGGCTCCACTTAATATACCTGCTTGTGTAGCATGAGGAATAAGACTACCACCAATTCCAGCAGTTCCATAAGCTGTTGGTATTAAAGTTGGATTAGCTAATTGTGCAGCTAAAGCTCCTTGTGTTAAGGTTGTCCCTCCGGTTCCAGCAAGACCAGCAACATTAGCAGCTGTTGTAGCTGCTCCTCCTGCTCCTGCTGCTGCTGGAGTCCCTATTAATCCTAATCCTGCTGGACCTATAGCTGCTCCACCCATTAATCCGATACCAGCACCACCAAGAATATTTTGTATCCAACTACCACTACCACCCGTTGCTTTACGAGCAGCACCTATACCTGCCCCTACAATAGCAGCTTTAGCAAGGAATGGGAGTGCAGCCCAGAATGCTTCAGGTAATCCTGTTTCTGGATTTATTGTTAAACCACCTGCTACAGAAGCTATACCTTGAACTTCTTCTGGATTTACATGCATTAGCATAGTATCTCCGAATCTACCTTTAGATGCAAGTGCTTGAGCTGTACCCGAATGTTGAGGTTGACCGCCTCCTTCTAACATAGATAACAATCCACCGGAATTTGCAGGAAAACTCATTCGCCTCATAGCTTGATATCTATCCATAGCATCAGGCATAACAGGTTGACTACCTATTTGATTTTGTAAATTTATTAATTGTTCTACATTGTATGCCATTATGCCATTCTCCGTGTATTCATATAATTTGATTGTGCCAATGTATTATCAGCTACTAATGTATTTTGGTTTGCATAAGCAGGATTATTCAAATCTACACTTGGTTGTAATAATTTTTGTATAGTTGTTCCTTCAAGATAAGAAGGCACTCCTAATCCTTGATTTAAATTTTGAACTAAAGTACTATCTAAAATATCTTTACTAATCATAGGAGATGTTTGTGATTCAGTACTTAAAGCCATACTAAGCAAGCCTCCCTCAGCCTTTTTTACTGGTGGTTTATACGATTTCTTTCTGGAGGCCAGTTCCTCTGTAGCTACTTTATTCAACTCTGTTACGTATGCAGCTAGTTCCCGTTCATATGGAGTAAGGTCACCTAGTTCTCCCGTCATCACTCCAGTAGCAGTTCTTGCATAGTCAACATTTTTTTCTTCAGAAGACCTGTCCGATTTACCTACTGGACCTTCACCCGAAAATATACCCTCTGATTTCCAAGGAGGAGATACTTTTCCTCCCCTCGTTCCATATCCAATTGCATCCAGTATCTGCAATATATCTTCTTCATAGAAACGGTTAGATCCTTCCGGTAGTTTTTTAGCCTCCCTAAGAAGTTGTATTCCAGCATGACCCAGTTCATGGGACATAACTATGTCTCCTCCTGTCTGATGCTGAAGTTCTGCATGTTCAGGACCAAACAGATCCACCAAATCTGTAACGTTTGCACGAACTATACCTGTTGATGGGTCATGAATACCTCTAGTCCGTGTGCCATAGATAGGATCTTCTGGATCATCACCCATAATATAGTCTTTCTCAGGGTTACCCATTACATTTTTAATGTATTGAGAAACATCTCCTCCTGACTTTTCTCTTATATCCCAGTATGCCAGTTGGCCCAGAGGAGTGGGTGCAAGTTCTGGGTCCAATTCCACTCTGTAGTCCAGATCACCAAGTCTGTGCTGATCGTCAGTCGTGACTGTTGGAGCTCGGTTCCTATCAGCTACAATTTTTTTCAAAAACTGCTCAATTATATTACTAGTTTTATTTTGTTGAGATCTGTCAGTCATTAGTTTAAATCCTGCCATGCTTGAGTTCCTGCCGTACTAACGTATCCTTTAAACTTACCTGCACTAACTGAGTAAGCTATATCACCTTTATCTGGCCTCTCAATACTACCTACCGTTACTACTGCATAAATATTAGTAGATGGTGTAGCATCCTGTATTTGATCTCGTGTATCCAATTCATTAACAAGTGCAGCACCCCATTGCTGAAACCTACTATAAATATAAGATACTCCTCTTTTAACATCATCAGGAAAAATTACTGGAAACTCTGGATACCTAGCCATTATCTCATCCCATCAGGTTGCATTGACATACGAATGGAACCCCATTGCCATTTCGTACCTCCAGATTCACAGGATACTCTTACTCTCCCCTGCCTTCCTCGTGCTCTTAAATCCACTTTACTTGTATTCTTTGCTATGGAGAATGGCCCTTTCTCCACCAGATCTGAATCAGGTTGATCTGGAAAATTCTTTGTCTTAATGGAAAATTTAATTGTTCCATCATTCATAGTTAAATCAGGTATAATACGATCAATGAACATTAACTCATTACCTTCATCTATATCAAAATCTGCTGACTCCAAGAATGAAGTAGCTGCTTCACCATTTACTGTAAAGATATCTTCAGGTTCATTATTATATAAATTATTACCTGCTACACTTACACCTGTTGTAATTGTATTATCAAAAGTTCCCTTATCTACAAAAGTAGTAAAAATACCACTTCCATATGTCCAGTAGTTTTCATCAGGTGACCATATAACATAAGAGTCACATTCATTGGAATCTGTAGATGGATATAACCATACTATTTCTTTAAACTCTGAATTAATTCCTACAAATATTTTATCTTTCTGGCTCTCATTTAATCTATCAAATATATATTTTCGTACTGTACAATCAAGAGTTCGTACCTGCCCATCAAAGACATAGAAATTATCAAAGCCCATCCATGCAGTACGACCATCATAATCAACGGCTGCATGTGGTGCTATTAGTCCACAGTTGGAACCCATTTGTGTAAACTTAAATGTAAAGGGAGGACCAACAAATGTCTGTAACCATAGAGCATTATCCGTCCATATATTTACAGCATTTCTGGATCGTACTCCACCTACTATTTTATTACCATCTGTAATCTGTACTTCACCCGATGTGGAACTAACAGAAGGAACCCAATTAGTCTGATCTTCCTGATTAGCCCACCGTACTGTCATGGGATCATATGTACCTGATGGTGATGCTGTAGTTCCAAATTGATTAACTCCTAAAGCTATTACATGCCTATCATTAGGAGATACAAGCATAGAAGAAATTGTTGTGGGTGTAGAATTGGTAGTTCCAGATACCTTTGCTGCTCGTAAAGGAGTTGTTGATGCATCTGTATCAAACAGATATAAAGTTCCCTTTCTACGATTACATAGTATATCTTCACCCCAGTTATCCAGACTCCATTGTGTAATCTGACTTGAGAAACCTGTAGCTCCTACAGATGTAGGTTCATTATAAGCTCTCCCTGTTGTACTCTGAGGAAAGATACGAGCAGTCATATTCAAATTAGATGTTGCATTTTCTGTTGCACTGGCATTAGTATCGACTGTAATAATAATTTGTGTACTAGCTACCGATGTAACAGTAAATAGAGGACCACCAACACTTACTGTAGTTCCACTGCCATTTGTAACAAATGGTTTAGATAGTACTAAATTACCACCAACTGTAACAGGTGATGCATTAATACTCGTTGGCTTAAAGAATACAAAATCATTGGCAGCAGCATTATGAGCAGCATCACATGATACAGTAACTAATGCACTACTGCCAGTTGTTGAAATCTTACTTATACCAACTGAAGTAGGTTCAGTAGCAGTATATTTAGCTGCACCAAATCCTAAACCCGGAGCAGCATTAGACACCCCTGTAAATATAAGGTAATGTGCTGTTGCCTGACTTGCCTGAGATTGAGCAGCACTGGCTGTAGTTGCTACATCTATGGCAAATGAATTAGCTCCTATAACACTAACCTGAAAAACACTTGTACCTAATATTATATTACCACCTATAGTTACACCACCACTTGGTCCTGAAACACTGGTAAAGAATACATAATCTCCAGTAGCTCGTCCATGACCAGCAGCCGTAACAGTTACTGTAGTGGCTGATAGAGCTACGGTGAATGCACTTGTAATAGTTACAGATGTAGAGACAGGAGTTATATCTACAATTCTATCCTGATCATGTTCATATAACTTCTGAGGTGTACCAAAGATTGCTCTCTTCTGCTGATCATAATCAGTATAGGTAAGAAGATCACGAGCAGCACCATCAAACGTAGCAGATACTTTTGTCTCATACCCACGTAGATTCTCTGGTCTACCAGCTCTAAACCTTACCCTATCGGCATCATACCAAGAACCTTCCTCTGCATACTGAGTAGATTCCCGTCTAATGCCGGGAGCAAAATTCATCTTTCCAAGTTTAGCATTTGAAGAAGACATATTTACCTATCAAAGTTCTTGAGTAGTACTGCATCAATTGTTGCACTACTTCGTGCATTATATACAAGCATATCTACATCAGCAGCACCTGTACTTAAACTAGGTACAGAAGCTGATACAAATTGCCAAGCTGTATTATAACTTAAAGTTCGATCACCTGTGCCATCCTGTATAAAATATATATTTCCACCTTGTCCTACTGTACAATTGGCAGGTTTCTTTAAAGTTCTATTTCCTCCCACGGTAACTAAGAAGTTATTTCCCAGAGCCATATTAATACTAATACAAGCAGCATCTGTAATTGTTACTATTGGATTATATGCTCTTGCATTTGTACCTATAACAAAATTACCGGGAGTAGTTACCGAAGCACCTACGATAAATTTACTTCCTATTAAAGAAACATTGGAGGAAGTAGATACTCTTAGATATCGTATATCAGCAAGAGAAGTATCAGGTACATTAGTTGCACATACTCCGATATCTGCACTGGCTGCTGTACCTAAACTAAATCCTTTTGCATTAGTTGGTAGAACGGATGTACCATCACATACAACTAATCCAACAGAACCAAGTGGAATATCATAACCATCACCACCAGCAGTCTTCATCTTAACAATGTCTGATGCTGTAGTATTAGCTGATACTGCATTATTAACTACATATTGTTTAGATTTAGCAGGTATAATTAATGATATAGTATTATGAGAACCTCCTACTGATCCTTTAAAATGTAGTATGGCAGAACGAGATTGATCTTCTGAACCTTCATTTTCTGTCAAAGTAACTGTAGCTGCTGACCCGATTGATACTGTTGTATAAGAAGCAATAGCATCGTCTACCAGATCAATGACTTGGTTATTAAGAACAGTACCCCACGTATTGGGATTGTCACCATCTCCTTGTTTTGTTAGCCGTATTCGACTAGTATAACTTGATGCCATTATTCAACTCCTACTTAAAGTATGGATTCTTATCATAGGGAACACTCATTTCTCCTCCAATAAGTCCACATGTTACATTATCTGTATTTGATATTATCAAAGACCATCTTCCTGTATTTAAATTTACAAATAATTCGGCAAGATCATTATTACTTGTTAATCCCCACCAAACTTTCTTTTGCTGAAATCTATCTTCTAAATCCTTATGTACAAAATTACTTTCAGAACATATCATCTTCTTTTGAAATGTTCGTGGAAAAATATTTTCTGGTTTACTATCATTATCCTGACTACTTGATTTAGATGTAAATATAAATATTAAACCTAAACTTATAATTAGAAAAATAGTAATTAACAATGTTCTCATCGTTGATATTTCCTCACCTTATTTTTTATATTGCTAGAGTGGGTGCTACTCCACTTCCACCAAAAGGATGCTTGGCAAAAGCTGCAAATATAAAAATACCATCATTTTTATTTATTCGATCATCTGTTCCTCGTGGTTTAAAACCATTGGAAAGAAAGTCTATTACAATAGTACTATCAGTTGCTTCTGCTGCTGAATCATTTGGATATATATACTTTGTTGCTGGATTATATGTATCTCTTGCTCTATCAAAAATAACCCAATCTTCACCATCACCATCAAATTTCATCATAACCATCTCAGGAGAAAAGCCACAGAATGCATATGGGCCATCTGTTTCTCCTTCTCCTGTATAAGTTCCAAACTTGGAAAATCCTACTACTTCTACAAATGCATAAGCTGCATAAGTTCTACTTGATCCATTTACATTAACATCTGTTCCCAATGTAAAGGTTGTTGAAGATGCTCCTGTGACGTGACCAGAAGAACTTTCTGCTCCATCAGTATCTTGAAGTTTCCACTTTTCACTATAGACAGAAATCCCTGTTTCCCAATTTGATGCAAGATGATTAGTTCCATTACTACGAGGAAATATCCACACAGTAGTTGGAGTAACTCCTAAACCATGTCCAACAGTTGCTGCACTTCCTGTTCCAGTATATGTACCAATACTAATTCCAGCCGTTGTGTCTACATATGTTGTCGTTGTATTTATAGTACCATCTGTATTGGATGCTCCTGTATTACCAGCAGCCCAGTTCCATGCCACATACGTTCTACTACTTGTATTAATTGTTCCTGCTGACAATTCACTACCATCTCCAAGTGCAAAACCATCTGTATCAAAAGATGTTACAGCATCCGTTACAGCATCTTCTGTATCTGTATTATTCCAGAAGAGAGCCTTTCCAACTCCTCTAGCTGCATCTTGAAAAACATGATCATCAGCATTACTTCTACTCTTTGCCCATACTAAATCTGGTTGCATATTAGAATTACCACCAAAAGTAATAGATTGTGTACTTCCATTACCTGTATAAGTAGCTACTTGAAAATTAGTAGATGGATCTGTTACTACGGGTGCATCTAAATTAGTTGTATTCAATGCTAGGAAACCAGTGGGAGCATCATAATTCCACTCTGCTTCAGCAAAGTATGCATCGAATATTACCGATGATTCATTACAAACTGCTGGACCCCATCCTCCTCCATTAACTAATGTAGAACTTATTGTATATGCTGCCCCTGTTCCACTTGATCCAGATGTAGGATCTCCTGAGTTCTGCCATGTATTATTCTTTCCAAAATATATAAAACCATTAGTAGCATCTAAAGCTACACTTATAATATCTCCTATATCCCATGTATCTCCAAAGTCAGCAAGTGTATTATTTCTATATGTTTTTCCATCAAATGATCTATAGCCAAGACTATCACCTGTACCATGCTTAGAAGTACTACCTAGTTCGTGATTTGACTGTACATCACATTGACTTATTCCTACTAGCCCACCAGCAGTAGATGATGTAGCTGTCCATTTAACTTCCCAATACCATTTACCAGTAGTGGGAAAAAATGTTCCTTTAGCTGAATCTTGTGCTCCACCACTATTTACAAATCGTTTATTACCTTGTGATAATGTAGTAGTATCTTCTAAGTTATCAGTTGCATTCCATGTACAATGATTCTTAGTAGGTGTATCTGATGATTGATCGTTAGAATCTATATTACTTAAACTAAAATCATTATTATTACCACTAACATCATTACCTAAATCTCCACTGGATTCAAAATCTAATAAGAATCCATTAGTACCATAACTTCCACTATATTCTTTTGGAATCCAAATACCTTTAGTATTTGTTTCTCCAAAGTCTGCTGCTTCTTTTTGTGTACCATCTATTAAATAAAATTCAGCTATGTACCCATCCATATAATTGGCACCTTCTCTTCCAATTTGATGTGCTTCAGTATTATTTACATCAAATGCAAAATCCTCATCTGGAGCTGTATCAGTTGCCAATGATGCTATTTCACCATTTACATATAATTTTAATCTATTACCTGCTGTTCCACTTGTTGTATCAGCAGCTATAACTATATGGTTCCAAGCTGTAAAATCTCTAAAAACTCCATTGGTAGTTTTAAATATAGTGCCATCACTTACATAGAATTTATCATCAGTATCTGATATTTTAATTTCAGTAGTACCTGCTTTAAATAAGACTATTCCTCCAGAAGTATCATTTGCTCTTGTACATAATTTAAACCAGAAGCTGATAGTCCATGTTGTTCTATTACTAGAAGAACTGGGAGTCCGTGTCATATATGAATTGGAAGCAAAATCAAAAATACAAGAATTATCAATAGTATATGTAGTAGCTGCTCCAGCTCTTACTGCTGCTACCATCATATGATTAGTAAAAATACTCATTTTATTTTTCTAACTCAGGCCAATCATATAGAATACCTGTTACATTACCTTCACTATCTGTTACTAAAAACAAGGCTTCTATTGCTTCTGTATCTACTGCATTATTAATAGCATTCTCCATCTCTGTAGCTTTAGTACGAATGGCATCTCTCCAAGTTTGAATATTACTTGGAATAGCAGTTCCATTATCAGCTTTACGAATAATAGCCCAATCAGTTTGAGATAAAAGATTACCTTGCTGATCCTTTACTCGTTCAATTAAAACAGATTTAACTCCACGAGTAATCCTCTGATTTCCTTTATCATCCTTTACTAGATTACCATTTTCATCTGTAGTATTTTCATCATCTAACTTCTTAGCTATCTTTGTTACCTTACCAGCCTCGTCTTGTGTAAATGACCATGTAATATTATTGGGAATAGGATCAGGAGTTAGCTCTTCCAGACCAGCAGCTTTCTTCTCATCTTCACTCCAGATGTGCCAGTTCCTTGGATGTCGTATATTATTGACATCTTTCCATGAAGAACCTTCTCTTATAATATTTCCTGTTTCGATTTCTCTCCACATAATTTACTCCTATTAAATAGTATATGTTCGTTCTTGGTTTTCAGACCAAGCACCGACATCTGTTTGCGTATCCAGTGTATCAAACTCAGAATTGTCATTTGATGCTTGCAAAGTCCATGATTTTGGCCCATTACCTTCTTTACCGTCTTCACCTGCCTTTATCTTATACGAAGTAATGGCGATCTCGTTTCCACTGCCCAAATCCACCTGCACCCATTGCGGGAACTCTTCCTCAAACTGCGATGACCATTCTGTACCACCAGAGTTAAAAGCTTGGTATGCATAAGCTGGAGCGCTGTCTTGAGAAGATGCAGACGCTACCAATGGCGAGGGAGAGGTGTTGTCAGTCATGTTGGACGTAGGATATTGTGTAGTGTCAACGAAAAGTTTTACCTGACCTACAGCAACTTCATTGGGTGGATCTGTGCCGTGGGTTGCGTAACTATCCGTAACATTGAATCTCCAATATCTATAAGATGTACTGGTAGAGCCACTACCAAACATCTGTGTTCCAAATACTGGCATTAGCTAAATGCTTTCTGTACTGCACCAAGTTGAATACTTCCTGATGCTTTAACAAAGTATGGTATAACATCTACAGCATTACCAGCAGTACTGAGAGTTATACCTGCACCACCAGCAGTCTCATAGTCAGTTCCTAAACTCAAGGTTCTTGAACCTGTTCCATCCTGAATACAAACTATAATTCCAGATTGTCCTACCTGCTCTGTAGTTGGATTGGTAAGAACAACATTACCTGTAAACGTAAGGACAAAATTCTGATTTGTGCTGTAGTCTAGTCGTACATCACCAGAATTAGTTGTGTCCGTATCTGTAGTAGCAAGTAAAGTTCCAGTTATAGTAGCTCCATTTGCTGTTGTCGTAAGTCTTGCACTTGCATTATGATAAAGCTCTACTGCCCCACCCTGATCTCCGAATAAAAACCTATCACCGTCAGCATCCTGTAAATAAAGATCAGTTGCTTTGATAATTAAAGAACCAGTATCGACATCAGAGATATAAGAATGTGAACCATCATGATAAATCTGAAGATCATCATGTGTACCTAAAAGAATTTTATCATCGTCTTGCATATCTAAATTATTATTAAGAGTCATGACTCCATTAACAGATACAGTACTTTGAAGATGAGTAGCACCTGCTACTGTAACAGTAGAGGCAAAGTTAGCAGCACCACCTACACTTAAAGCTCCTGATATACTAACAGCACCACCTATAGTTGTTGTACCACCTACAGTTAGATTACCAACAAGTATTGTGTTACCTGAGACACAGACTGCATCATCAAATTCTGCTTTACCTGCTACAGTTAATGTACTTAGAAGATTGGTAGCTCCACCTACACTCAAAGCTCCTGCTATACTAGTAGCACCTCCTATAGTAGTAGTACCTCCTACGGTTAAGTTACCTACTAAAATAGAGTTACCTGATACACAAACATCGTCATCAAACTCTGCTTTACCTACTATGGTAGCTGTACCACCTACTCCTAAATTACCAGTTAGAGTTGTATTACCTGCTATGGTAACTGTGGATGCAAAAGTAGCAGCACCTCCTACACCTAATGTACCTGTTAGAGTTGTATTACCTGCTATGGTAACTGTTGATGCAAAGTGAGCAGCACCTCCTACACTGAGAGCACCTGCTATGCTAACTGCTCCACCTATGGTAGTTGTACCACCTACAGTTAGATTACCTACTAGTATTGAATTACCACTTACACATACATCATCATCAAACTCTACCTTAGATGCAAAGGTAGCAATACCTCCTACACCTAATGTACCTGTAAGTGTAGTGTTACCAGCTATGGTCACAGTGGAGGCAAAGTGAGCAGCCCCTCCAACACTTAATGTACTTGCAAGACTAACAGCACCAGCAATTGTTGTTGTACCTCCAACTGCCAGATTACCTACGAGAACTGTATTACCTGACACACATACGTCATCGTCAAACTCTGCCTTACCTACGGCTGTAAGTGTACCACCTACTCCAAGATTGGCAGTCAGAGTTGTATTACCAACTATAGTTGCCGTACCACCTACATATAAGTTTCCACCTATAGTAGCATTATTAACTGATATATTACCTGTAATAGCAGCAGGAACATTTGAAAGATTAGATCCATCACCATAAAAAGCAGAAGCACAAACCTTTGCATTTGCAGCCTGTACATTTGTACCTGCTATGGTTACAGTAGATGCAAAATTAGCTGCCCCTCCTACACTTAATGTACTGGCAAGACTAACTGCACCTGTTATAGTTGTAGTACCACCTACTGCTAAGTTACCTACTAGAACTGTATTACCTGACACACATACATCATCATCAAACTCTGCCTTGGCAGCAAAGGTAGCTATACCTGTTTGTGCCAGTGTACCACCAAGAGATGTATTACCTGCTACATCAAGAGTACTTGCTAATGATGTTGCTCCTGATACACGTACTGTATTTAGGAAACCAGTGGCTCCAGATACAGTAGCTGTACTTAGGAAATTAACAGCACCTGCTACACTAACATTTCCACCAATCGTAACATTACCTGTTACACGTAAAGCTGAAACAGAAACATTACCGGAAGCTGGAACATTTGTTAAATTAGATCCATCACCGTAGAAAGCAGAAGCACATACCTTTGCATTGGCTGCTTGTATACCTGTACCTGCTATCGTTACAGTACCTGCTATATTTAGATTACCACCCATAGATACATTTCCAACTACGGATAAAGCTCCACCAACACCAAGTGAATCTGCCATTGTTACGGCACCACCTATGGTAGCTGTACCATCTACAGTTAAGTTACCTACAACTCTTGAATTTCCTGATACACATACATCTCCATCAAAGTCTGTTTTACCAGTAATATGTGCTGTCCCAGCTATTCTAGCATTACCTGCGATAGTTACGGTACTCGCAAAACGAGCAGCACCACCTACACTAAGAGCACCAGCTATACTAACTGCTCCTCCTAAAGTAGTAGTTCCACCTACGGCCAAGTTACCTACAAGTACAGTGTTACCACTTACACATACATCGTCATCAAACTCAGCCTTACCTACTGCTGTAAGTGTACTGAGTAAGTTCGTAGCTCCTCCTACACTCAAGGCTCCTGCTATACTAGCTGCACCACCAATGGTGGTAGTTCCACCTACGGTCAAGTTACCTACGAGTACAGTATTACCACTTACACATACATCGTCATCAAATTCTACCTTACTTACAAATTGGGATGTACCACTTACATATGCATTACCTACTACGGATATATTTCCTACACAGACATTCCCACCTACACTGGAATTAACACCTGTAATATTGGACCCATCACCGTAAAAGGCAGAGGCACACACTTTTGCATTAGGTGCTGCAACATTGGCACCATCAATAGATACTGTACCACCTATTTGTATGTTACCAGATACAGAAGCATTACCGTCTACTCCAAATGTACCTGTTGCCTTTGCTGCTCCAGTTGCTAACTGGAAAGCTATATTTGTACCATCACCTGTTTGTATCTGTGTAAGATCAGCAGAGACACCAGCATTGGCACTTACAGCCAGTTTAATTAGCTGCTTATATGTATCTGATATTTGTCTTCCTGTTAATGTGCTCATATTGTTTGCCACCATCTATCTTCTGAATCCCAATTACTGGTGCAGTTTTGCCAATCTATAAATCTGCCACCATCATCAGGACGAGGGTTACGTATTGCCGGGTTGTCTCTAACATCAGGTACTTTATTCTGAGGATGATTCTTCAAGTCATACTGACCTTCATAATCTTGTGGGCATACCAGCATCCCATAACTATTCATTTTCATAACTCTATGTGCATACACAAATCCACATGTATCACACATTGCTAGAGCATTCTTATTACTAGCCATATTACACCGTATTTAAATGAGGTACAATATACATACTAGCTCGTTGTCGATCTTCTTCCAATGCTCTCATAAGTAATTCTTCATAATTTCCTTTTAACATTGCTATTCTATCAGGAGGAGTACCAGCAGTCTTCATGGAAAGATAGTAGGAAAGTCCACATGTAAGGGGTGGAAGGAACCTCTTGGGAAGATCTGCATTCTGAGCAGCAGACTTATCAACATCTTCCAGTTCCCGTACTCCTTCTATATTTAAAATATCTGTACTATTCTCAGGTATGGGCCATACTAGAACAGTTGGATTATCTCTATTTCTTTTTACCGTAAACTGACTTGGCCTACCTGTCTGAGTTTTATTGGGAATAATCTGATATTCCTCAAAACTAATTCTTTCTAGTTGTATATCTGTATTGTCTCTACGTAATACTACTTCCAATGCATCCAAGGTATCATTTGCCAAGGCATACGAAGTAGTACTGGTAGCAACAGTTACCAATGTAGTATAGGTAGTCCAGAGAAGAATACCTCTATTCTGCCAATCCTTTAACATCAGATTAATAGATCTACGGGCAGAAGCAGGAGTATGACCAAGGGTTTGTTCACCCCCAATCATCTCCGTAGCTTCTTGGATCACCTCATCTATATCTAAGTTAAAGTTAAATGTTTCTGACGTAGCCATTATTTACTCCTGCTAAATACAGAGGTATCTTTTGTTGTTTATCATTTACTTTTTTTTACCATGAGTAGGATTCGTTTCACTCATAAAGAAACCTACTACACCTGATACTCCACATGCAAGCATAACTATATTCTGCCATAGTTCCACTGGTACGGAAATACCGACCATAGCAAGAACACCTGCCAATGCAGCATAAGATGATGGTTCTTTAAATCTATTTATAATACGGTTCATTTTGTTCTCCTTTTTCCTTTTAATATCGGTTTACTACCTGTTCTCTTTTGTACAGCTACACCATGCTTCTTTGTCCAATTCTTAGCTATATTGGGATGATTAGCATACATATAAGATCTTTGAGCTTTTGACTTAAAAGGCATCTGTTTTATATCCTTTACCATAACCACGTAATGCAGCACCTACACCAATCATGCCACCTTGATTACGTTTAACTACTCCACCCTTACGCCGGGAAAGTTCAGACTTTTTCATTCCTTGATATACAGATTTTCTATATATCTCAGTACGTCCGGGTAATTTAATTTTTTGTCCTGCAAATATTTTATGAATATTTTTAATCTGTGGATTAGCTTCTTTTAATTTTTTAAGAGTTGTTCCAGTTCGTTTTGCTATTTCTGAAAGAGTATCACCAGACTTTACTACATAAGTTTTTTTCTTAGGCTTTGTATCCTTCTTATCAGATGATCGTTCAGGAAGAAGAGAACCAACAGCTGTACCAGTAATTACAGCAGCAGCTGCCTTCTTTTTATTAAACCTTGACCTTCTTCTCCTAGGAACAGTAGGATCTTTTACATACGGATCTGTACCTTCTGAATATTTAGATGGCTGCTTCTTTCTTCTTCGGGCTGCTTCTCTTCGTTTTCGAGCAGCTGCCTTACGAGCTTTCTCTGCATCTCTATAACCTTTAGCTTGTAAAGGATCTTCGCCTTCACCCGATTTAGGTTTTCTACGCCCTCTCATGGGAGCATCACCCTCTCCCTTCCACTTAGATTTTCTTCTTTCCTTCGATACTGCTTTAAGAATATTAATTGCTGCTTTTAACATAATAATCTCCTCTATTTATATCGGGCCTTGCCCCATCCTCTTGGTTTTTTAATTTGTCCACCATTACTACGTCTTATACTACTACCCTTTTTAAATGTATTGACCATAGGATCTCCAGTACGTTGATCCTGCCAATCAGGAAATTGTTTTTTAATCTTCTTCTTTAGGGCTTCTCTTTTCTTTTTCCATTTCTTATAATCTGCTGTCTTAGCTAAAGTTTCTGGAGTTTCCCATGTTTCATTTAATTTTCTGGTAAACTCATTTCCTTTAGCTCGTATAGCTATAATCTCTCTTTCCATCTTATCCATTGTTCTTTGCTGTGTCAACTGTTTTTTAGTTAACCTTGGCATAGAAGGTTGAGAATATCCAAGAGTTTCTACTTCTCCTTGTGCTCTTCGTATCCGTGGAGCATCTATAAATTGATCTACTCCTTCACTATAAGGACTTGCTGTGCCTTCTACTTGCCTTGTTCCTCTAACACCTGCTGGAACATTAGTAGGAGTAAAAGGTCTTGTTGGAGGAAAGGTAGGAGTAGTTTCTCGTCTAGCTGCTTTAGCTGCCATTCTAGCAGTTTCTCCTGCTGCTACATCTTCTCCAGCCATTTGCTGTCTGGCAGCTACACGTTTTAAAATAATATTTTCTACAATGGTTTCTGGATCTGGTCCTGTAGCTCGTCTTGGTAGAGTAGGATAAGGAGATTCGGTAGCATATTTCTGAGCACGAGGAGATATCATCTTTGGTGCTGCTCCGATATTTTCTGCATCTATTAGATTTTCTAATTCCATAGCTCTATCTTTAGGAATAATATATCCTGCTTCCTGACTTACTTGAGAAGCAGGAGGAACTAAAGTTTCTCTTCTTTCTCTAAGTCCTTTAGGTAATCTACCAGACATTCCTAATGTTGGAGCATCTGTAACCCATTGATTAGTAGCTTCATCAAATCTTGGTGGTAATTGACCAGCCGTTTCAACTGGAGTTCTTCTTTCATAAGCTGGTGGTTGTGTTCCGTATATATTTCTATTCTGTGTTACAGGATTCGTAAAACCTTCGGGAAGTTTAGCTCTACCTGTATTAATCATACTTACAGTAATATCCTCTTTCTCAGATGGTGTTAACTTAGGATATGTATCATCTAAATATTTATTAAATTGTTTTGCTTGTGTAGGAGTAAAATCCATTTGAGTTTTTGGTCTAAGTACTCCAAACTGAGGATCACGAGATGCCATTATATTTCTTGAAAGTGGCTTATCTCCCCGAATCATAGTCTCACTATAGTATCCTCCTTGTGCTGGTCTACGTCCCGGCCCCATTATATCTAAAGAAGGTAATCGTGTTTCGCCATGATGTAAAATTTGTTTACCAATAGGAGCACCCATTCGTTCATCCATTACGGCATGAATGTTTGGTTCTATATTATGTCTTGTTATAGGTGAGGCAACCATATGATCACCACGATGGTATTGACCACCTATACGATATGGATCTTCAACTGTTTCATCAAGAGATTTAATATGACCTCGTATACCACCAGCAGGTACTTCTCCACTCATTCTTAAATTTCTTTGGCTAGGTGTCTCTTCCAGTAAACGACCAATCTGACTAACTCGTTTAAGTCTATCTTCTGGAGATTCTCCTTTAAGTTTAGGAGCTGAAAATTTACGTTGTTCTGTTACCTTTTTAAAGTATGGTGATCCTGTACGTAAACCTAATCGTCTTCCTATTTCTTCTCGTGCAGCTTCTTCTGCTTGCTTTCTCTGTTTAAGAGTTAATGCTGTTAGTTGTTCTTGTGCCTTATCAGGTATTTTTTCTGGTTTCTTAACTTTATATCTTTCATATAAACTTTCTAGCTCGTCATCTAATCCTTTAAATCTAGATTTTTTAAAAGCCGTTGGAGAACTAAAATTGAGATTCTTCCATATGTTTCTGTATAATTCAGGAGTTTCCTTCTCAAGAATCTTTGCTTGAGCATTACGTGATTTTAATTTGGAGGCTTCTTTAACTGTACTTTTATATTGTGATCTTGTTGCTTTATCTGCTGCTTTTGTTTTTCTTCTTTTAGCAGAAGCAGGACTTACTTCTCTGCTTTTAAGTGTACCAGCTGCTTTATCTTCGAAATACTTTCCTGTAGATTTATAACCAGCCCGTCTAGCTTCATTATGTTCTTGAGTTGTATACTTCCTTGGTCTACCTTGTTTTTGTTTTGCAGGTGGAGTAGTTTTTTTAGATTTAGTCTTTGTTTTAGGTACAACAGGTTTTTTAGATCTAGTCTTTAAACTAGTATCATCTATTATTTCTTGTAGTTCTTTGATACCTTTAACTACACCTTTTACTATATTTCTTGCGGCCATAGTAATACTACTTAATATGAATATTCTTTACACTATTATTATCAAGGGTAAAAGTTTCACCCTTTTCATACTTAGAATCTACAACTACTTCATGTGTAGTACCCACAACATCTGGGCCTTTACGAGCAGCTCCGTATCCCTGTCCTGTAGGCTTTCCACAGATCTTTTCAAGATCCGGTGGATTTTTTAATATTGTATGTGGTCCCATTGTATTCTCCTAATCATATAGTTTGGCAACATACTTACTACCATGATGCCCACCGTAAGTTTTCTTAGTCTGTCTCTTTTTATTTGTAGCTTTCTTCTTTTTAGGTGATCCACCATACTTTTTCTTTACGGTCCCACCTTTTGACTTGGAAACTTTACCACCTGCTTTAGCTGCAAAATTAGGATCATTCATACCCCCTATATTTTCTTTTTTAATACGTTCATATAGGTCTTTTTCGTATTCCTGATCAGTTACTCCTTGCATCTTCAATTTTTTTTCTAGTGCTTGTTTTTTTCTAAGAGCTTTCATTGCTTCTGTCTCAGGAAGATCTTCAATAGTAACAGGAATAGGATCTTGTGCTGGTTTATGTCCAGAATAAACTTTTTCCCTAGCTCTATCTCCTCTAGCTTTCCTAGCTCTCTGTGTATTAAAAACTTTGTTAGCAGCATCTTCTCCTATAGCTCTACTACTATCAGCTTCTACATTAGAATCGACTACTTTCTTTGTCGTCTTCTTCTTCTTCCTCCATTTAGGAGGATTATAGGGACTTGTTCCAGTACCGGGAACCATCTCCCAATCACCACGTTCCCTATTAATCTTCTCTAATGAAGTTCCCTTACCAGTTTTCTTTCTTCCAACTCCACCAGTTTGTCTACGAATTGTTTTTGAAGTATTAGTTCGACTAACCATTATTGTGCTCCTTGTATTACAGGATTTGGACCCCCCACAGGATTCCGTGGACTTTCCATATCATCTTGTCTCATACGTCTAGCTTGATTTCTTAACCCATCAATTGAATATTTATAACTACTTTCCCATACTTCTATTACATCCCAACTTTTTGTAAATTTACATGACTCTACCATACATGCATTAAATAAAGCATTATATGTAAACTCACTAAAGTAGTTGGATGTTGTTGCACTTGTACCTGTTGCAGAAGATAAAGGGATAGGTCTACGAGTATACTGTATTTCTCCTGATACGGCTGAAGCAGGAGTTGGTACTATATAAATGGATGTATTATTCTTACGTGAGTAGTAACGTGGAGTACCTACAGATGCACTGGCATAAGGCCAGTAATCTATAGCATACTCATAAGGTCTTTGTAGTAGTGTGGTAATGTTAGAAGAAGCACTTGTTTTAAAATTTACATTCCTTACAACAAGTGTATCGGCAGGTAAACTTACCGTTGGATTACTGGCAGTAAAAGAGAACGAGGCAAAGTTATCCAGACCGGGATCATCCAGTTCTTTCACCAGACGGTCTTCAGCCTTTTCAACAAACTTGGAGATTTGCTCTTCAAATTCTGTTGAATCATTCTCTGCCGTATTTATAAGATCCGTTTTTAGGAATGAATAATTAGGCATAGGCTTATCCTAATATAGCAGTTACAGGTCCAGCATCAGGTGCAGATACCGTTACCTTACCGTATACGGCCACACCATTTTCTCCTAAATATGTATCAATTACTCCATTTGCCTGAATAGCTAATCGGATAGCTGTTCCCTGTGCAGTCTTATTTGTAATCTGCTGCTCACCTATTATCTCAATTATTCCTGATACAGTAGCCGTGGCATGTATAGCCACAATACGAGTAGTCGTACCATCAGCACCTACCGTTGCTCCTGTATCCACCCTTTTTAAAGGTCCACTTCCAACTGTTGCCATTGCAACTGTAAGATTTGTAGCCATGTTATTCTCCTTTATTAAACTTTACCACCAGCTTTATAGCCTTGCATTATTTTACCACCAGTATTATACGTCTTCTTTTTGTTCTTTTTCTTTTTCTTCTTTTTTATTACAGGTTTCCCACCTGTATAATATGCTGGTTTAGAATCCATTAATTCTGTTAGAAGTGTAACGGGAAGAATACCTTTCATTGCATATTTTCCAAATGTTTTTAATTTGTTTCCAGTTGTTTTCAAAAGTTTATTTCTTTTTAGATATGCCTTTTCTTCCTTTAATCTTTTTACCATCATCTCTTCAGGTGTAATACCTGCTCTAGCTGCTGATTTTATAATATCAGTAGGTATCTTTATCCCTCTTTGATAACTAGATTTCTTTTCAGCCATGCTTATTTCCTTAATAGTAAGGGGGATGGCTAACGCATCACCCCCCTCACATTAGTTGCCTTTAGCTTCCAGCGTTACCACGCCAGCCTCTCCAATCGGAAACACCGAAGCTATACCGCTCCCGTGCCTTAAATCGAAGATTGCCAGTGTCGAAATCTGGCTCCATCTTTGTCTGAAGTGGAGTACGTGCAAACATCTTTGTACCATTAGGAACATCGGTCTTTACAAACCAATCATCAGTTCCAGTGAACCGTCTATTGACATAGAATCCGTTAGGAACCATGCCCATGTGACGGGTGGCATTGATATCGTTATTAGCACCACCGGGTTTGCCGGGAGTGTTCAAAACGGTATCAGCAATATTCCATGAATCAACAGGAATATGCAAAGATACAGCACTTGCACCTATGAGGATACCACGATCATCCTTTGTCTTTTGGACATTGGTGATAGCAGTCTCAAGAGAAGCAATAGCCAATGCACCAGCAGATTCCAGATTACTCTGGTTACCGTCAGAAATGGTAGGATGGGTAGAAGCAAAGAATGCAACTCCATCACCAATCGTATCGGTAAATCCGTTAGTAAACAGATTGGCAGCTTTGACTTCCTTGGTATTTGCCATTGCACGGGCCAAACCTCTGGCACGTAACTTAGCAAACGTATCATACAAGTTGTCTTCCATTGCTTCTTCTGTAATTGCAAAAGCTAGAGCTACAGTCTCTGCCGTGTAACGGGCAGTGTAACTCTCTTGTGCATCATCATAGGATACAGCAGCTCCTTCAGACTTAACTGGAGCAGTGCCGAAACCTGTAAATAGAACTTCTTCTTCAAAGGCTCGATCAGAGTTTTCGGTGTCATAAAGTGATTTATGCTCATCGTCAACCTGACCATATTCCAACCCGAAGACGGCATTTAAACCGGGGAGAAGTTCTTTAGCAATACTAGCTCTGTTAATAGCCATTGTTTATCTCCTTCCTAGTTATGCCGTTGAAACTGTAGTAGTCGCAAACCGATCCCTGTGTGTGGGTAACCAAACTTCAAGCATTGGGAATTGGTCAAGACCATCGGCTCCTTCACCGGGATCTTTAGCATATCCAACAACTCGTACATTACCTACAATGGTTTCCAAGCCAGCAGCCGATGTCTCTACAAAAAATGCAGATTGACCTGTCTTGGTACTACCAGCAGAAGCTGTCGAAACAGTTGCTACATAGTTAAGTACTTTACAAATCTCACCGTGACTACAGGTTGCATTACCTTGAATGTAATACGTCTGATCAGGATCAGTTATGACATGGAACTCAATACTAGTTGCAGCAGTGATAGCTTCTCCCGGCCAATACCGTGAGAACTTTTGACTACCATCAGAGTCCACATAGTTACAACCCATGAATACACCCGAAGGCTTCAAGGTTGCACCAATAGATTCTGAAATAGTACCACTAGCTTCAATACATATCAAGTCACCAGTATACAGTTTCTTGGGAGCACGAGTTATAGTAGTAGGGGAAATCAAAGTACTTGTTCCACCCGTATTATAATTCTGTCCCTTTTTTCGAGCAGGAAGGAAGCCACGTAGTGCTCTTGTACTAGACATAGTATTCTCCTTCCAATGTTTAAGAACTACTCCTGAAACGTAGGAGTTCGTCCTTTAAATGTTCTCGATTTGCTATTATTGGAAATAGGCATCTGTGAACTGGAATGTCTCATCAACTGTGAATTAACAGCTTCCAGCATCTCATTAGCCTTATTCCTATAATGCTTTCTTTTGGCCTCTAGCTTTACCGTGGGTATCTTACCCAAGGCTATGTCTCCACGACAGACAACTCCAGCATATCGACCTTCTTCTCTCACGGTAGAAGTGGCTCCCATCTCAGGAACTTCTTCAGGAGAAACAAACTCCCATCCTTGACCTTGTTTCTTACCAACTTCTTGGTAATCATCCTGACCATTAAGAAGGATACGTAGCCAACCAAGAGACATATCTTGCTGACGATATCTTTCCTCAACTTCACGAGGTATATAAGTTGCGTTTGGTTCTTCAAAGACGTACTCTGTTTCTTCTCTGGTTTCATTTTCCCTTGTTTGAGAATTACGTGATTCAATACGTGTCATAATTTCTCCTCCACGTTACAGTTTAATTGCTGTGTATTCGCCATCGGCATCCTGTACCTTTAGCTTTTCAGCAGCATATTGTTCAAGTGGTATACCCCAATTTTGTGCAAGCCTCACATCTTCTTTCGTCAGCTTTACTTTATTTGGGGCTGGAGTGGAACGTGACGCTCCAGCTACTACTTGAGCAGGTTTTGACGGTTGTTCCTGCACCGAACTTTGAGTGACATCAGAGTTAAACTTAGTTGGAAATGCTTCCTTAATTCTGTTGTCAACTTCGTTATAAAATTCTGGATCATTTGGATCATACCCCTGTTCTTTTAATTCTGCATCTAAAGCCAGAGCAGCAGCGGTCATAATCCTATCCTGTCCAAACCATTCATTTCGTTGTGTCCATTCAACAGCTTTAGGATCTGGCCTATTCGTCTGTTGTACAGGCTGTACCTGTTGCTGAACTTGTTCAGGCTCTTGTTCAAAATGAGTTTTTGTTACAGTTAATGTTTTAAGATCATTCTGTGCATCATTTAAAAACTCTTGTGCTTGTAATATTTTACCTGTGTCTCCCTCATCATGTGCTGATTTGTAGGCAGCTCTGGCAAGTTCTAATTTATCTGTTAACTGCTTTTCACTTGCATCTAAGTTAAGTTTATTAATATTAGTAAATTCTTTTTCTCTACTGGTAATTCTACTAGAGAGTTGCTCATTCTGTTGTATAAGCTGCGAGATCTGATCATCACGATCCTTACGTTGTTTAACCAGTTGACGTATACGTTTCTGAGCACCTTTAGTTTCTATACCCTCTAATTCTTTTGATTCTTCTTTTGTTTCGGTATCTGAAGGAGCTTCTGGTTTAGCTGTAACCTTTTCCTCCTCTTGTTCTACTTCAAACTCGACTTTAGTTTCCTCTTTGGACGAGGGTGCTTCTACTTCAGTCCATTCTTCTTTCTCAATCATTTCAGTTCCTTTCGTTGCTTACGAAGCATACGGATTTACGTTACTACTTTATTATACTATAAATTATATAAATGTGCAAGTACTATGATCCAGTTGTTAAATTAAATGTAGGATCTAGATCTCTTGGATGTTCTACTCTACATATTATCTGATCATCAAATAGTAGAATAAGTCTTACTGACTTATAAAATAATTTCTGACCAGCATGTTTAGCATAACATACAAAATCTCCTTCTTGGCACCATGCTCCATTTGGAAATTTTCCTTCATCGTCATATGCCAGTTCTCCTAAAGATAGGACTTTGCCTACCGTTGTGAGATATGCCATATCATCTCTGGTTGAGTCAGGTAGCATAATGCCACCCTTTGTCACACCTTTTATACTTATGGGCCTAACTAAAATATGAAAGCCCGGTAGTTCTGGTAGAGGATTGGGATCTTTGACCTCATCCTCTGTGATCCACATATCATTCTTGATAGCGTTTCCTAAATGTACCTGTTGCATTTACTCCTCATCATCATACATTCTCTTCTTGAGAATAGTTGTAAAAATTTCTCTACTCCAACGAATACCCTGCATATGTCCGACAAGTTCTCTATAGTTAGAAAAACTTTCGGCACCACCTTCAGAGACTACAGTTTGTAACTTCTGTAATTCGTTATTATATTCTTTTATTACCTCATCCCAAATTTCCATTATCTAACTGGCTTGGGATATTTCCATGCAGATGCATCTCGTTCATTCAGCACACCTTTACGTGCTCTGGCACCAACACCGCCATCTGCCTCAGACTTCTTAGTGAAATCACCATATGCACCACCGTCACCGTTGGGTACATGTTCTGGGTATCCATTAGTTACACCCTTAAAATCGTTAGGGTAGTGTACTCCTCTATACTTAGGCATCTTATTCTCCTTTCCTATTAGATTTATCTTTCATAAGATCACTTACTATATCAACAAGTTTTAACTGCTTATCTTTATCTATATCAGCTGACTTTTCTAAAGCCTTACTTCGTATTTTTTCGATATCCATATTATGTTTATTCTTACCGATAGATGCTTTAATTGCCATGTCTACCATTTTTAACTCACTATCTTGATTTAGTTTTAATTCATCTATACCAGCTTTAGTTAGTAATTCAACAGTCTTCATAGTTTCCTTACTTGCTCTATCCAGATCAGACTTCTCCTGCCTATATGCAGAATTTAAACCTGATTCCATAGCATCTTGAGCTAACTTGGCTTCTTCCAATTGTAACTTCTGTGCATCCAATGCAGCTTCCGCAGCATTCTGTGCAGCATCTAATTGTAATTTCTGCTGTTGCAGTTCTACCTTTTTCTGTTCGAGAGCAACTAGTTGTTGTTCAGGAGACTGTGCCTGACCCATAGCCTGATTAGCATTAAGTACCTGTTGAGCAGCATAAACCATAGCACCTTCCATAACTTCTGGAGATTGTTCTGGAACCTGTTGTAATGCCTGTTGAGCAACACCATTAATCTGCTCTTGATACTTATGTACCATATGTTCCTGAATATTAGCTTCCAATATAGGCTTCGTACGTTGCATAGCTGGATTCTTTCCATGAACAGGATCTTGTAAATAAGCTGTCTTAACCTGTATATGAGCATCATGATTCTGACCGGGAAAGGCACCAATAGGTATACCCTTTGTCGCAGCCATGATATCTGATACAGGATCAAGTTCTTTTGGTTTACGTTTAGGTGGAAGTATCTCTTCCATATTCGGCATGTTGGCTGCATTTAAAATTGTTCTGTTTAATGCTTCCAAGTTAAACATGCCGGGAGGTGATTGCTGTGCCATTTGCATAGCCATTTGTGCAATCATAAGGCGGTGAGCATTGGATGGAATATTGGGATCGCTGACGGGGATAACGTCCACTCTTCCATCAAAGTCGGACTTGAATATACTCCGACTTTCATACGGCACATCATAGGGATATTCACTTGGTAGATAATCATAATCTATTCTAGCCAAGATCCTAAATTCATCTCTCTGGGATTTATGCAATCGCTTATGGATTGCAGAGAAGAATTTACTGGATGCTTCCAGTAGTGCCATAGTTGTACCCACAGGTCCGTAAGAAGATGCTTCCGATACAATCTGTTCTGTACTGTCGGCAAACTTCTGACCTGCTGTTGTTACGAAACCCAACATCTGGAACAAGGTCGAGGAAGGCTCTTTGTAGGGGAGAGGAACGATAGCCTTTGCCAAGTCCATACCTGTAGATTCAACTTCTTTAAACTCACCGGGGCTGATAGGATCATTGTCACCAACCATCCTAACACCTTTTGCCTTAAAGCCTCCCGGCAGGTTCGCAAATTGACCTGCATCAATGAGACTTCTCATTGCTGCTGTAGCACTCATGGTTAGATTACCAAGGAAGTGCATGAGGCCAAAACCGTAGAAACCAAAACCCGGTACGAATCTATAATGTACAAAGTGATTCACTTTTTCTTTATTCGGATCATCAGGTTTATAGTTTCTACGAATACATAAAACTTTTCTGGATTGTTCTTCTATTGTTACAATGTAGGGAAGTGCTATTCCCTCTTCTTTATTAGGTTCATCCAATTCCAGATAACAATGCTGTTCCAGTAAAACATATTGAGGATCTGTATCCTGTGTTGGAGAGAACCCTAATATTGTATCCATCTTGGATGCAAATGCCGTGGGTTCAGGATTGGATGCTTCCGGTAATTCTGTATCGGAATATATTCCTGAACGAATATCTTTTGCCAAATCAACTGGACTACGATAAATTACATGTGTATACCTGTCAGCCTTGGAAAGATTACTGGAATAATAAGATACGTAAAACTGGTCAATAGGTACAAATTCTGACACTGGTCGTTTAAGATTTGCATCGTAATATACTTTCTTAAATGCAGAGCCTATTAATGGAAGATGGAAGAGCATCTTTTCAAATTCGTCAAAGTACTCTGGCATCTGCTCTGTAAGCTGATAGTTCATAAAGTTCTTAACACGATTAGCTTGTGTCTCACGTTGAGGAGTGGACTTGCCAAGTATCTGTGTCTTTATCGGACCTGCTGATGGAAACAATTCCTGTGATGCTTTACTCTGGAACTTCACGGCTGATTCAATTAGCAATGGATGTACAGCCGTACATGCACCTTCAAATGGTTCGGAGGATTCCTGTATCTTCAGACCAAGCAGATCGAAGCCACGTTCAAACATGGACTCCCATTCTTGTCGGGAGTTCTTATCTGCATCGTAATTATTATAAGTATCCTCTGCAATTTCTCCCAGAGTACTTTCATCTAGATCTTCTGCAAGATTTGTATACCATTCTTTTATAGGAGCTTCTGCTTCCATTTCAACAGTATTGCTAAAATCTACAGTAACTCCACCATCAGGATCTAATTCAAATGTTGCTTCTGTTTCTTCTTCCATAGGAACAGGACTCATAGGAACTACATTAGATACTTCCTGTGGTATTTGTTCAAATGGATTTCGTTCTGTTGCCATATTTATTTTCCCGTCTTTATCTATCTACTGGTATTTGAAAATCATAATCATCATCATGTGCTGTAGGTGTTGGACCCATTACATAAGCAGCAGCTCCCAGTGGAGTTCCTCTTTTAAATACTGATAGAGCTGATAGTAATTTATTTATAGATGGCTTATCAGTTTCTTTTGGACCTGTTATCTGTTTTGAACCTTTAGGCTTTGTATCTTTTTTATCAGCCAGTTGAGTTAGTAATCTTCCTAATGCATGTGTACCAACCGTTTTACCTACATCTTTTATACGTTCTTCTGGTGTATCTTTTTTTCTTTCAGTTGGAAGTTCTGCTACAATATCTTCTATTGAAAATTCATCATCTTCCGATTCTTCATCATCTTCCCACACATCAACTATCTGATCAAAATTAGTTCCTACAGGTTCTCCAGCTTCATAATCTTTTATTGCAGTATTGATAATATTTTCCATTTCTGTTTCTATTGCAGTATCTAATTCTTCACCAGAAAGTATTTCAAATTCTGGTTCTTTACCTTCCTCTCCATAATGGTATCCAATAAATTTAGAATATTTGTCCAGATTCGACATATAACCTTGATAAGTATCTCTAGCTAATCGTGTAGCTATATAGTTAGCTTTATCCTCACTAATTCCATCCTTCATTAATTCTTGTTTTAAATTGTGAAAATTATCTGATAGAGCATTCTTAAGATGTTTCCATGAATTTATTCCATGTGTTACATAGTCAGGATTCATTTCCATATCTTCTCTTTCATTACCAAGATCTAGGAACTTAGATACTAAAGATTTTAGAACTTCAGGTGAAGATCCTTTTGATTTACTAGGTACTATATCACCTAGAGTAAGATCTGCTATAGCACCGGGAAGGGAAGGCAGAACGGCTCTACCTATTGTTGCTAGACCACCACGTAAAACTTCCCTCCGATCTACTTCAGGTATTATATCAGGTAAATTTGTTTTCTTATCATTAGCCACGAGAGTTCCCCTTTAACTCCATTATACACCTAAGTTCTCCAATATGCAACCCTTTGTTGCTTTCTTGGTTCATCTTCCCATTGAGGATCTTCTGGATGTGTTACATGCCATGATTCTCTTAGGAAATGTATAGCCATTGTCAAGGCATCTACCTGATCATCATGGGCTGCATTGGGAAACTGTATCAGTTCTTCTATAAGATCAGCAGCCCACTTCTTATGTACAGGTATCCAAACCTTTCCTGCTTCCATCATGGGAGAAGCTGCATATACCCTGCTGACTTTATCCCTATCTGGAAGATATTCTCTTATAGGTAGGCCACTTCTTCTCATATCCTGTATGAGTGACTGACCACTTGCCTTCTTCTCTATAATACATACATCTGGTTTAAACTGATCGTACAACATTTGTGATATTCTACGTAGTTCTGGATATTCAAAGCGACCTTTAAGATTACCAAGAAGAATCAGATTGGATACATAAGATTCTCGTCCGTCTTCCTCCTCATCAAACATGGAGAATATACCCCATGTCTGTATTACACTAAAGTCTGCCGTAGTTCGAGTGGAAAAGGCCGTATCATATGTTTGCAGGATAAAGTCACATGTTGGTGGATCTTCGTATTCCCACTCTCGTATCCATTTCTTCTTTATCAGTCCACCTTCTTCTGGAGTTGGATCTTGCATGTACAATGCATTCCAGTATCGTGCTCCATTCGAGGCTTTAATCTCATTCTCATCAATTTGTAATACTTCTTTGGGCTTCCATTCGGGAAAATAGGAAGAACCCACTGGTAGCTCTAAAAGTTCTGCCGCTTCATCATCTAACCATGCAGGTATTCGTACAACTTCCCAAGGTAGAGTCTCATATTCACTCATTTCCTCTTGTTGTTTTAGCAACCAGCCACATAAATCATCGAAATGATACCTTGTATTAATGATGAGTATGGAACCATTGGGCATTATACGTGTACGTAGGCCAGCAGGATACCATTCTTTGACATATCTACGGCCAGCTTCGGAATATGAGTCCTCTTCGGACATCACATCGTCCAATATGGCTATATTAGCCCCTCGTCCTGCAATCTGACTACGGACCCCGGCTGCGTAATAGGTGCCATTCTGGTTTGTTTTCCACTTTCCTGCTGCTCTAACGTCCGTCCGTAACGAAACTCCTTTAAATATCTCCTGAAACTGTTCAGAGTTAACAACGTCACGAACAGAACGGCCAAAATCACTAGAAAGTTGATCACTGTGAGAAACAGTAAGAATTTCATGTTCTGGATTTCTCCCTATATACCATGCTGGAAACAATTTGGAACAGATAACAGACTTGGAACTCCGTGGTGGTAGGAATACCATCAGCCTTTTTATCTCTCCAGCCTCTAATTGTCTTAATTTATTGGAAATTACCTCTATATGCTTACCCATCTTCCAATCGGAGACAAGCATCGGGGCCATTAAACGGACAAATGACAGGAAATCATCTTTAGTTTCCTGTAGTACACTTAGATTTAATAGACCTTGAAGGTTAACATACGGAGATACAATAGAATCTTCTTGTAAATTCATTATTAGCTCTAAAAAAATAATAAAAAATAAAAAATATTCAAATAAGTTTTAATAATTTTAGTTGATCTACTTATTTTATATATAATTATACAACAAAAGTGGTGAACATCCAAATGATTTTTACTATGACCCTGTAATTTTAGGTAAATATGTGGCACCCCATTCTATATATATG
>Ga0208029_1000316_pt1 | contig 32609 bp, 30 predicted proteins | sample MalvireepMed_s12_FD_184242 | JGI IMG/M metagenome (GOLD analysis project Ga0208029, IMG submission 184242) | Marine viral communities from the Global Malaspina Expedition - Malaspina viral metaG DeepMed_s12 (SPAdes) (version 2) | ecosystem: Environmental > Aquatic > Marine > Oceanic | place... | reverse complement strand
TTCTTTTCCTTCCGTACCCCTCATTGGTACGACGTGAGGGGGTGGGTCAGGTTTTTTTCCGCCGGAAATGGATGTCTGAGCGCAGCGAGTTGCATTTCCAAGGGAAAAAACCTGACCCACCCCATCGCAGCCCCCAAAACCAGCAGGCTACGATCAAGAATATGCCCCCCAAACAGGCAGGCTACGATCAGGAAGGCAAACTCCAAACTAGAGGGTCAGAGCACCATCGCGGCGAGCCACCCGAAGGCGAGCAAAGGCAGGTTGTAGTGCAGGAACGTAGGCACCACGGTATCCCAGATGTGGTTGTGCTGGCCGTCCACATTCAGGCCGGCAGTTGGCCCGAGGGTAGAATCGGATGCAGGTGAACCCGCATCACCCAGGGCACCGGCGGTACCGACCAGGGCGACGATCGCCAGGGGGCTGAAACCCAGTTGCAAGGCCAGCGGCACGTACAGGGCGGCGATGATGGGAATGGTGGAGAACGACGAACCGATACCCATGGTAATCAGCAGGCCGACCACCAGCATCAGCAGTGCGGCCAGGGCCTTGTTCTCACCGATGGCGGCCACAGAGCCCTCTACCAGGCTCTTGATCTCACCGGTTTCCCGCATCACTTCGGCAAAGCCGTTGGCGGCGATCATGATGAAGCCGATCATCGCCAGCATCTTCATGCCCTCGGTGAACAGGTCATCCGCCTCTTTCCACTTCACCACACCGGAAATGTTGAACAACACAAAACCGGCCAGTGCGCCCAGGATCATCGAACCGAGCCAGAGCTGAACCACGAATGCCACCACAATGGCCAGTAGCGCCATGATCAGGGTTTTCGGGCTGTATTTCACATCCACCCGCTCGGTGCGTTCGATGAGCTTCATGTCATAGCCACGGCCACCCCGGTAGCTGAAGAACACCGCGATCAGCAGGCCGATGAACATACCCAGGGCCGGCAGGGCCATGGCGGACATGACGTTCAGTTCGCTGGCGTCTACGCCGTTGTCGGCCACGTTGGCCAGCAGGATTTCATTCAGGTAGATACCGCCGAAGCCCACCGGCAGGAACATGTACGGGGTAATCAGGCCGAAGGTGAGTACACAGGCTACCAGCCGGCGGTCCATGTGCAGCTTGGCCATGACAAACAGCAACGGTGGCACCACCAGGGGAATAAAGGCGATGTGGATGGGCAGGATGTTCTGGGACGAAATGGCGACGGCCAGCAACAGGCCGATGATCATGAAGCGGATGCCGGTGGCCGCGCCGCCTTCATCCTGTCGGCCTACCATGGCCAGGGCTTTGTCGGCCAGGGCGTGGGCCAGGCCGGATTTGCCGATGGCGACCGCGAAGGCGCCCAGGGTGGCGTAGGACAACGCCACGGTTGCACCGCCACCGAGGCCGGAGTTGAAGGCATTGATGGTGTCTTCAAGGGACATTCCGGCCACCAGGCCACCGGAAATGGCACCGATGATCAGGGCAACGACAACGTGGATGCGGCACAGGCTCAGTACGAGCATGATCAGTACCGCGGCAACAACGGCATTCATGGCAGACTCCGGGTAGGAATATTGGGTTTACCGGCACCTTTTGGGCACCGGCGGCACGAAAAGTGCGCTAATGTGCAGGAAATGACCGCATCAGTCAAAGTGGTTGTGTAACGGTCAGTCAGCATCCACCCGGGCAAAGCGCGGTACCTGTTCGCCGGCCACTTCCACGGTTTCCCGGAACATGGCCAGGGGCCTTACCCACAGGCTGTAGTCGCCGTACAGGCAGCGGTACACCACCAGCGGCTCTTCGGTTTCGCTGTGGCGGGCCACGCCGATCACTTCGTAATCCTGGCCTTTGTAATGCCGGTAGCGGCCCGGTTCTATCGGGTGTTTTCGTTCTGACATGCTGTCCTCGCGGGTGGTGGTGCAGGTTTATCCCCTAATGATAAGGGATCCAGTGCCGGTTTCGAGCTAAACTGAAGAGTATACCTGACCGTACCAACCGGGACTCCGAACCTGAATGAAAGGCTTTTCCGCTGCTGTTCTGCAAATCATTTTGTGCCTTTTCCTGGCACTGGGTGCTGGTGGAGCGCAGGCAGATCCAGTGGGATTCCAATGGCTGGAGGTGCCGGATGGTTCACTGGGTATCGACGGAGTGCGCAGCCTGCCAAAGGAGCGCTGGCAGGCCCACGAGGCCGATACGGTACTGAACCTCGGGTTCAGTGACGGTACCTTCTGGTTGCGTGTCGAGGTTCCGCCCGAGCCCCGTAACCGGCTGCTGCAGGTAGGCTATCCCCTGCTTGATGAAGTATCTGTTTATTGGGAGCAGGCCGGGAATATCGTTGAAACCTGGCATACCGGCGATACCCTGCCGTTCCGTTCCCGCCCGATAGAGCATCGTACCTTCGTGTTCCTGGTGCCTTCCAATACCGAACCGGTGACCGCCTGGGTGCGGGTGAAAACCCAGGGTTCCATCCAGATACCGGTGAAAGTCACACCGTCGGCCGAATTCCTCGCCTACGAGCAGATTGCCTATGGCTGGCAAGCCATGTTCGTTGGTGTTGTGGTGGCGCTGGCCCTGTACAACCTGTTTCTGTTCGCCATTGTTCGCTACCCGACTTATCTGTGGTACGTCCTCACGGTGCTGAGTGCCGGCCTGGTTCAGCTGAATTTCAACGGCTTGCTGTTCCAGTGGTTCTGGCCGGACCTGCCGGTGGTCAACCAGTATCTGACCGCTGTTATGGTTCCCCTGGGGCTGTCGCTGGCCCTGGTGTTCACCATGAAATTCCTGTCGGTGCGGCAATACAGCCGGGGCGCTTACCGGTTACTCCAGGTATTGCTGATGGCCTGCCTGTTCGCCATCGGTTACGGATTGCTGGGTTCCTATCAGTATGCCATTGCCCTGGTCAGTACCCTGGCGGCCTTCGTGACGGCAGCGGCGTGGGCGGTGGGTGTGCTGGTGTGGCGGCGCGGGCAGGTATTGGCCGGTTTCTATGTGGTGGCCTGGACACCGCTGCTGATTGCCCACCTGTTACTGGCCCTGGCCAAGCTTGGGTTGATTCCCAGCAACCGGGCCATCGAGGTAGCACCCCAGGTGGGTGTGGCTATCGAGGTGGTGGTGTTGTCACTGGCGCTGGCCTATCGCATCAACCTGGAGCGCCGGCGCCGGCAGGAAGCCCAGGAGCATGCCCTGGAGATCCAGCGGGAAGCCAACCTGATGCTGGAAACCCGGGTTCGGGAGCGCACCGAGGAGCTGGAGCAGGCAAACGACCAGCTACGCTCCATGAGCCTGACCGATGGCCTGACCCGGGTCGCCAACCGGCGGCGCTTTGACGACAAGCTGGACATCGAGTGGAACCGGGCCATGCGCCACGACCAGGAGCTGAGCCTGCTGATGCTGGATATCGACCACTTCAAAAAGGTGAATGACAGCTTTGGCCACCTGGTGGGTGATGATTGCCTGGTCTCGCTGGCAGCAACCCTGCAGGGCGAGATTCTGCGCGCCAGCGACCTGGTAGCCCGCTATGGCGGGGAAGAGTTTGCGGTGTTGTTACCGGCGACAGACGGCGAAGGTGCCCGCCAGGTGGCTGAGCGCATGCGCCAGGCCGTGGCGGGCAAACCCGTCCCTTCCGGGCAGGGTGGTACACCGGTGGAGCTGACCATCAGCGTGGGTGTGGCCACCATGCGCCCGGCCATCGGCGCGGGTAGCCAGGAGCTGGTGCGCCGTGCCGACGAAGCCCTGTATGCCGCCAAGACCAACGGCCGCAACCGGGTCGAGGTGTGGCGTGATGAGGCTGTTGCCCCGGCAGACCGGGGCTGAGGCTCAGTTTTTCAGCTTGTACTTGCCCGGCCCCATAAACACCACGGCCAGCGCGGTAAACAGGAAAAATCCCTGCAGTTCCAGTGCCCAGCCGCCGTTACCGGCCAGCGACAGCAGCTGGTGGCTGTGCACCAGCACAATGGCGACCAGCATGTTGAAGACAATGATCAGTGCGCCAATACGGGTCTGATACCCCAGAATCACCATCAGTGGTGCCACCACTTCCCCGATATACACACCGTACGCCAGCACAGCCGGCAGGTTATGGCTGGCCAGCTGGGCCTCGATAAAACCGATACCGTTAAGCAGTTTGGCGATGCCGTGAAACAGCAGCAGGCCACCGAGGGTGAGCCGGACAATCAGTTTTCCAAGGTCGGTATTCTCAAGCACAGGGCAAGCCTCCGGAACAGTGAATGGATGGCCGAAGGATACAGGGTTATTGCACAGAAATTCAGTGACTTGTTGGTCAGGATGTTGTTTTACAGGGCCGGGCCCAGGGAAAACCGGATGTGGTTCCGCTCCAGCAGGTTTTCCCAGTAATTGCGCATCCAGTCCCAGGCCCGGTTGTTGAACTGCTCCACGAAGGGGTCAAGGTCCAGGTCGTAGTAATCCGGGGTGCCGGCAATCTGCAATACGGTCACGGTGATGGCATCGTCCAGCTCGTTGGCGAACGGCTCGCCGATCAGTTCGTGGGCCAGCAGGTTGGCCCGGGTGGCTTCCAGGTCTATCAGCTCGCCGGCCCGGATCGAGCGGTTGTTATCGTGCATCTCTTCCATCAGCCGGTGGCACAGGTAAGCCCGGATCAGCAGGCCGTCCAGGCCGTCGTAGCGGACCAGCAGCACCGAGGGCTGGGTGAAATAGCGGATAGCGGCATCAATAAATGGCTGGAACAGGGGCTTGGTGCCGGCGTCGATGGCGCAGGTGTCTACGCACTCGATCAGCCGTGGCGCCATTTCGATGTATTCCACGGCAAACTGGAACAGGCAGGTGGCAGGCTGGCCGTCGATTACGATCGATGACGGCAGCCTGGTCGCCTTGTCTTTCAGCTGCCGGAGAAAGCTCCCCGAGCGGGCTTCCTGGCGACGTGCCTGGTCAATAATCTCGAGGACTGCCTGTGGTGTCATGTCAGGAGATGCCGATGTAGGTACAAAATGAGGTCGCAAGGCGCCTCCCCTTCTCCAGGAGCAACCAATGGGCATTCAGCGGGGCTGGCCAGCTGAACTGCCTGCCGTTTAAAAACAGTGTAGCCAATATTTTTTATGGCGCTGCCGGCAGGCGGCAAAATTCCCTGCGGAAAACCGAAATCCCGGGTGCCTAGCGTGGCTGAAACCACACATCCTGGCGGGTGTAGCGCCAGCACAACCAACCCATACTGCCGGCACGGGCCAGCATCAGGCTGATCAGTGCCAGCCACAGGCCATGGTTGCCCCAGCCGGTCGTCAGCCACCACACCGGCAAAAACACGCCGAGCGCTGAGAACAGCATGGTGTCCTGCATTTCCCGGGTGCGGGTGGCGCCGATGAAGACGCCATCCAGCAGGTAACTCCACACTGCTGCGAACGGTAACATCCAGAGCCAGGGCAGGTATTGCCAGGCGGTGGTTTGTACGTCTTCAATGCCGGTCAACAGGCTGATCAGCCAGCGGCCCCCGAGTACAAAGCCGATGGTCAGCAGCAATGCGCCCCAGAACGACCACCGCAGGGCGCTGTTGAATACCACCCTGAACTGCCGTTTGCTGCCCTTGCCAATGGCTTCACCGATCAGTGCTTCGGCGGCGTTGGCAAAGCCGTCCAGGGCATTGGAAATCACCAGCAGGAAGGTGATCAGCACGGCATTGGCGGCCAGGATGATATCCCCTTGCCGGGCGCCCTGGGCGGTGAAGAAGGCCAGGCACAGCAGCAGGGCGATGGTACGCACCATGATGTAGCGGTTCACCTGCAGGATGCGCAGGTAATCCGACACCTTACCGAACAGCTCCCGGGTCAGCTGCTGGCCCTCCGGCATGCGTTTGAGCACGATCATTACACCGATGGCGGTGGCCCCGTATTCGGCCATTACGGTGGCCATGGCCACGCCCCGGCTGTTCCAGCCGAGAACAGTCACGAAGAACACGTCCAGCACGATGTTGATGCCGTTGGCGATGATCAGCATCACCATGGGCCCCCGGGGGAACTGGGTGCCAATCAGCCAGCCCACCAGGGTGTACTGGCACAGCACCGCCGGCGCACTCCAGATTCTGATAGCAGCGTATTCCGCAGCCAGTGCCGCAACATCCGGGCTGGGGTTCATCAACTTCAGGCCCACCGCAATCAGCGGCCGGTGAAACAGGATCAGTAACAGGCCGATGCCTACGGCCAGCAACAGCGAACGCAGCAGCAGCGCCACCTGGGCGAAGGCATCCCGCTGGCCCCAGGCCTGGGCGGCCAGGCCGGTGGTGCCCATGCGCATGAAGCCGAAGGTCCAGTACAGGATGGTGAACAGGTTGGCGCCCACCGCCACCGCGCCCAGGTATTCCGGGCTGTCCAGGTGGCCAAGCGCGGCCGTATCCACCAGCCCCAGCAGGGGCACGGTGAGGTTGGTCAGCATCAGCGGCCAGGCCAGTGTCCACAGGCGGCGATCGGTAGGGCGAAGAACGGCCTTATAAATTCTGTTTATCAAAACGGGTTACTTATCCATTTTAGGTTTAATGATTTTTTAGTCTTTTTTTGATCTGTGTCTACACTGACATTTGATGTATCCGTAAGCAGGCTTTCACTCTCGGTGGTTCCGCTGTTGCGAGCTTCGGAACAGACCGCAGAGGATGACGCAAAATCCGACAAGAATAACACTCTGTGGAGACACAGTATGCGCGTGCATGCCAAGCGGGCAGTTGCCCTAGCCGCTGGTCTGTTGTCACCGGCTGTAGTCATGGCGGACTGGACCATGAATATGGCTCCGGGGGTAACCGGTACCAGCAACCAGATTTTCAGCCTTCACATGACCATTCTCTGGATCTGCGTGGCCATCGGTGTGGTGGTGTTCGGGGTCATGTTCTGGTCGATCTTTGCCCATCGTAAATCCCAGGGTGCCAAGCCCGCCAATTTCCACGAAAACACCGTGGTGGAAATCCTCTGGACCATTATTCCCCTGGCCATCCTGGTGGCCATGGCCGTGCCTGCCACGGCAACCCTGGTGGAGATGTACGACACCAGCGAGTCCGAGGTGGACATCAAGGTTACCGGTTACCAGTGGCGCTGGCGCTATGAGTACATCAACGACGATTTCGGTTATTTCTCCAGCCTGTCCACCCCGAGGGAGCAGATCGAGAACCGCCAGGCCAAGGGTGAGAACTACCTGCTGGAAGTGGACAACCCGCTGGTGATTCCGGTGGGCAAGAAAGTGCGCTTCCTGCTGACCGCCAATGATGTGATTCACTCCTGGTGGGTGCCGGAATTCGGTGTGAAGAAAGACGCCATCCCCGGCTTTATCAACGAAACCTGGACCCGCGTGGACGAGCCGGGCATCTATCGCGGCCAGTGCACCGAGCTGTGCGGCAAGGACCACGGCTTTATGCCGGTAGTGGTGGAGGCGGTGCCGGAAGAGGAATACAACGCCTGGGTAGCCGAACAGCGGGCCGCCGCAGAAGCCGAGCGCCAGCTGACCGAGAAAGACTGGACCCTGGAAGAGCTGATGGAGCGGGGCGAGAAGGCCTACGCCAGTGCCTGTGCTTCCTGTCACCAGCCGGATGGTACTGGCATGCCGCCGGCCTTCCCGGCACTGAAGGGCAGCCAGATCGCAACAGAGGACATGGCCGCGCATATCGATATCGTCGTGAATGGTAAGTCCGGCACAGCGATGCAGGCCTTCGGTGGTCAGCTGAGTGAGGTGGACCTGGCCGCGGTGATTACCTACGAGCGCAATGCCTGGGGTAACAACACCGGCGAGATGGTCACGCCGAAAGAGATTTTTGATTACAAGAACCAAGAGTAATCGACGCCAGATAACAACAATCACCAGCCATAAAAAACGGCGGTAACGGGGGTTTTCATGAGTGCGGTTGCAGATACCCACAGCCAGGAACATCACCACGGCCCGGCCAAAGGCATCAGCCGCTGGCTGCTGACCACCAACCATAAAGACATCGGGTCTATGTACCTGATCTTCAGCTTCGCCATGTTCCTGCTGGGCGGCAGTATGGCGATGGTGATCCGGGCCGAACTGTTCCAGCCCGGCCTGCAGATTGTGCAGCCGGAGTTCTTCAACCAGATGACCACCATGCATGGCCTGATCATGGTGTTCGGGGCGGTGATGCCGGCCTTTGTGGGGCTGGCCAACTGGATGCTGCCGCTGATGATCGGCGCGCCGGATATGGCACTGCCACGGATGAATAACTGGAGTTTCTGGCTGCTGCCCTGTGCCTTCCTGATCCTGGTGTCGACCCTGTTTATGGAGGGCGGCGCGCCCAACTTTGGCTGGACCTTCTACGCTCCGCTATCCACCACTTACGGGCCCCCGAGTACCACCTTCTTCATCTTTGCCATCCACATTATGGGTGTGTCTTCCATCATGGGTGCCATCAACGTGATTGCCACTATCCTGAACATGCGGGCACCGGGCATGAAGATGATGAAAATGCCCCTGTTTGTCTGGACCTGGCTGATCACCGCCTTCCTGCTGATTGCCGTCATGCCGGTGCTGGCCGGTGCGGTCACCATGATGCTGATGGACATCAACTTCGGCACCAGTTTCTTCGATGCTTCCGGCGGTGGTGACCCGGTGCTGTTCCAGCATGTGTTCTGGTTCTTCGGGCACCCGGAGGTGTACATCATGATCCTGCCGGCGTTCGGGGCTATTTCCCATATCGTACCGGCCTTCTCCCGCAAGCCGCTGTTCGGCTATGCCTCCATGGTGTATGCCGTGGGCGCCATTGCCCTGCTCTCCTTCCTGGTATGGGCGCACCACATGTTTACCGTGGGCATCCCGCTGGCGGGGCAGCTGTTCTTTATGTATGCCACCCTGCTGATTGCCGTGCCCACCGGGGTGAAGGTGTTCAACTGGGTAACCACCATGTTCCGGGGTTCCCTGAGCTTTGAAGCACCCATGCTGTTTGCCGTGGCCTTTATCATCCTCTTTACCATCGGTGGCTTCTCCGGGCTGATGCTGGCCATTGCCCCGGCGGACTTCCAGTACCACGACACCTACTTTGTGGTGGCCCACTTCCACTATGTACTGGTACCCGGTGCCATCTTCGGTATCTTCGCCTCGGCTTACTTCTGGTTGCCCAAGTGGACTGGCCACATGTACGACGAAACCCTGGCCAAGACCCACTTCTGGCTGTCGTTTATCGGCATGAACCTGGCTTTCTTCCCTATGCACTTCCTGGGGCTGGCGGGCATGCCCCGGCGGATTCCGGACTACGCCCTGCAGTTCTCGGACTTCAACATGGTGTCCAGTATCGGGGCCTTCATGTTCGGTGTTACCCAGCTGCTGTTCCTGTTCATTGTCGTCAAGTGCGTGCGCGGTGGCGAAAAGGCCGCGGCCAAGCCGTGGGATGGAGCTGAAGGGCTGGAATGGACGGTGCCGTCGCCGGCGCCCTATCACACTTTCTCTACACCGCCGGAAGTGAAATAACCGGGAGGTCACCATGGCCGAACAGCAACCACAACAAGGCAAGCGCAGTAACAGCCGGGTGATCGCCTGGTGCATGGCCGGCGTGGTGGGCATGTTTGCCTTTGGCTTTGCCCTGGTGCCTTTGTACGACGTGTTCTGTGAAATCACCGGCATTAACGGCAAGACCGGCGGGCGCTATGAAACCGGGGTGTCGAACCAGGTGGACGAGAACCGCACGGTCACCGTGCAGTTCCTGGCCAGCAACGGCCCGGGCATGAGCTGGGAGTTCCGGCCGGTACAGCGGAGTGTGAAGGTGCACCCGGGTGAGGCGGTTACGGTGAACTTCTACGCCGCCAACCCCACCGACCATGCCATGGTGGGGCAGGCGGTACCCAGCCTGTCGCCCTCCGAAGGCACCCTGTATTTTCACAAGACCGAGTGTTTCTGCTTCAATCAGCAGCCCCTGGACGCCGGGGAAAGCGTGGAAATGCCCCTGGTGTTCATTGTCGACCCGGAGCTGCCGGAGCACATTACCAAGCTGACCCTGTCTTACACCCTCTACGACCAGGACCCACAGGCAAGGGTGTCCGGTTCGGCCAGGGCAGGCGCAACAACAACCAACAATAACGGCTAAGCCATCGGAGACAGCTATGGCGGATCACCAGACCTACTACGTTCCCGAACAGAGCAAATGGCCCATCGTTGCCACCGTGGGCCTGGGCGTAACCCTGTATGGCGCAGCGTCAATCATGGTGAATGGCAATCAGGGCGAGAGCACCGGCGGTTCCTGGTTCATGTTCTGGATTGGCGCGCTGATCATGGCCTACATGCTGTTTGGCTGGTTTGGCAGCGTGATCCGCGAAAGCCGGGCCGGCCTGTACAGCGACCAGATGGACCGCTCGTTCCGCTGGGGCATGAGCTGGTTCATTTTCTCGGAAGTCATGTTCTTTGCCGCCTTCTTCGGGGCGCTGTTCTACGTAAGGGTGTTTGTGGTGCCCTGGATTGGCGGTGAAGGCGATAAGGGCAGCACCAACATGCTCTGGGAAGGGTTTCAGGCCAGCTGGCCGCTGATCAACAACCCGGACCCCCAGGTTTATCAGGGCCCGAAAGAAGTGATCGGGCCCTGGGGCCTGCCGCTGATCAACACCATTTTGCTGGTGACCTCATCGTTCACCGTCACCATCGCCCACCACGCCCTGAAAGCCGGTAACCGGGCCAAGGTAAAGCTGTGGCTGGCCGCCACCATTGCCCTGGCGGTGGTGTTCATGTTTGTGCAGGGCTATGAATACGCCCACGCCTATGGCGACCTGGACCTGACCCTGCAATCCGGTATCTATGGCAGCACCTTCTTTATGCTCACCGGTTTCCACGGCGCCCACGTAATGCTGGGTACCCTGATGCTGTTCATCATGCTGGTGCGGATCATCAAGGGGCACTTTACGGAAGACAACCACTTCGGGTTCGAGGCGGCCGCCTGGTACTGGCACTTTGTGGATGTGGTGTGGCTGGGGCTGTTTGTCTTTGTGTATGTAATCTGACGGAGCGGTTACGGCGTGGGGTTCAGGGTCATGTTCCCGGACCAGAGAGCGACCAGGATCAGTGCCAGCAAGAGCACACTCAGGGCAACCCGGACTGCGAGGGAATTCACCACGCGCCGGGTTTTGCCGCCGTCATGGATCAGGAAAAACAGACCGCTGAACAGGCTGGCCATAACCGCAACGAGCAACATAACGATGGCAATCTTGAGCATGGGAATTCCCGTTATTTTTAGCTTTCACTCACTATAGCAGAGCATGGGTAGACCTGTTTGATGGCTCGCCACTGGCAGTTTGACTGGCGATTACTGGTGTTTTCCGGGTTGTTTCTGCCCCTGCTGATCAGTCTTGGCGTGTGGCAACTGAATCGCGCCGCGGAGAAAACCGCGCTGCTGGAAACCTGGCAGGCAGAGTCGGCCAGCCAGACCTGGGCAGAACAGTCCGCCGGTGCGCTGAAACCAGGGCAACCGGTGTCGCTCACCGGTTTTTATGGTGAACAGACCTGGCTGCTGGATAACCGTACCCGGGACGGCATGCCCGGCTACGAAGTGTTGACGCTGTTCCACCCCCTTGAAGGCCCGCCGGTGGTGGTGAACCGGGGCTGGATACAGGCGCCGCGCACGCGGGAGCAGTTACCGCTGGTAACCACGCCGGAGGATCTGTACACCCTGAATGGCCGGCTGACGGATTACCCGGAGCCACCCGTGCTGGCAGCTACGGAGCCGGAATCCGGTTCCTGGCCAAGAAGGGTTCAGGCATTGCCGGCAGAGCTGGTGGCCGGGGAGGGCGTTGATCCGGCAGCCATGATTGTTGCCCTGGCCGACAGCCAGCAACCCGGCGCCTACCGGGCCGACCGGGTGCCGGATGTGATGGGCCCGCAGACCCACTACGGATATGCGGCCCAGTGGTTTGCGCTTGCCGCAGCGCTGACTATATTGACTGTAGTAGCGAGTTATAAAGTAGCGAGTTAAAAAGTGGCGAGTTATAAAAAGAACAGCCAGACCTCGAAAGAATCGAAAGACAGGAGCCGATAATGACAACGACAACGGCTGATAACGTGACTCCCGGTGTTGAGCCCACCCCCGAACAGACCCGCCGTGGCCGGCGTACCGCACTGTTGCTGTTTGCAGTGGGCTTTGGCCCCATGGTGCTGGCCACTATCATGTTTTATACCGGCTGGCTGAACCCCGCCGGCCATTCTAATCAGGGCCAGTTGCTGCAGCCCGTGGCGCCGGTACAGGCACTGAACCTGGAAACCGGAAGTGGCGTACCCCTGGCCGACCGGTTTGGGGTAGACCAGCCGGAGGCCAAGTGGCTGATGCTGGTTACCGCCGGCAGCTGCCAGAAGGATTGCGAACAGTTACTGTACCTGGCCCGGCAGGTGAACATTGCCCTGGGCAAGAATGCCCCGAGGGTTGGCCGTGCGGCGTACCTTGCTAGCACCCCGGCCGCACTGGAAGCCCGCTGGAGCGAGGAATACAGCCTGATGGAGCGGCTTCGGGTGGCTCCCGGAGCAACACCGGCCTGGCCTGCAGGCGTGAACCCGGCCAACGAGCCCCGGATTCTGCTGGTCGATCCGTTTGGTAATGTGATGATGCATTACGGAACCGAGCACACCGGCAAACAGATGCTCAAAGACCTTAAACACCTGCTGAAGCTGTCCCAGATTGGCTGATCGGGAGGTCAGGGCCGTGAAACCGGAATTGAATCCCGAGCTGTCTTTGCCTGAGGCGAAAAAGCCATCCGTTGCCAAGCCCATGGCCCGCTGGTCCGCTTTTGCCTGCGGCCTGGCGGTGGTGGTAATCATGCTGGGCGCCTGGACCCGGCTGGTGGACGCCGGGCTTGGTTGCCCGGACTGGCCTGGCTGCTATGGCTTTCTGACCGTACCCCAGAGTGAAACCAGCATTGCCATTGCCAATGCCCGCTTCCCGGAAACTCCGGTGGATGTGTCCAAGGGCTGGCCGGAGATGATCCATCGCTATGCCGCCGGTACCCTGGGGCTGGTGGTGTTTGGGCTGGCAATTGCCGCCATCCGGCACCGGAGGGCGCAGTTGCCGTTGCGGCTGCCCCTGTTTATTGCCGGTTTTATCGTGCTGCAGGGCGCTTTTGGTATGTGGACGGTCACCCTGAAGCTCTGGCCGCAGGTGGTGGCCCTGCACCTGCTCGGAGGCTTCACGACCCTCAGCATGCTGTTGTTACTGACCCTGCGCCTGCGCAAACGGGCCCGGGGTGAGCTGCCGGCAGTTGCTACTGCTTCATTGCCCCTTGCCCGGCTTCGTCCGTGGCTCTATGGCGGCCTGCTACTGGTGGTGTTGCAGATTGCCCTGGGAGCCTGGACGGCGGCCAACTACGCCGCTGTCGCCTGCACCGACCTGCCCACCTGTCAGGGCCAGTGGTGGCCGGAAGGGATGGATTTCCGACATGGCTTCGACATTGCCCAGCATGTAGGCCCGAATTATCTGGGCGGCCAGCTGACGGCCGATGGCCGGGTGGCCATTCATGTCACTCACCGGTTAGGTGCGCTGATAGTGCTGGTGTATCTGGGTCTCCTGCTGCTCAGGCTATGGCAGCAGCGGGGTGAAAGCCGGCTGGAAAACAGCGTCTTGCTGGTGGCCGGGGCACTGGTGTTACAGATCAGCCTTGGCCTGGCCAACGTCTGGCTGCACATACCACTGGCCATTGCGGTCGCCCACAACGCCATGGGGGCGGGCCTGCTGTTGTCCGTTATCCACCTGATCTGGCGGCATCACCAGCTTCCGCAGCCGCAAACATCCAGGGCTGCGTCAACAGAATCCCACACAACAACCATAAACCGGGAGGTTACGGCATGAGCGAGCAAGCAAAGGCGCTGCCGGCCCAGCACAGTGCAAAGTCAGTATCGGGCCGGATTTCCTGGCGCGACTACCTGGAGCTGACCAAGCCCCGGGTGGTGGCCCTGATGATCCTGACCTCGGTGATCGGTATGTTGCTGGCGGCGCCGGGGGTGCCGGGCTGGGACATCTTGCTGTTCGGTAACCTGGGCATTGCCTTGCTGGCAGGGGCGGCGGCCGTGGTGAACCACGTGGTGGACCAGAAGATCGACACCGTCATGGCCCGCACCCGCAAGCGTCCTGTAGCCACCGGGCGGATAGCACCCTTCGATGCCATCCTGTTTGCGGTGATGCTGGCGGCCGCCGGCATGATTGTCTTGATCTGGCAGGTGAACGAACTGACCGCCTGGCTGACCCTGGCCTCGCTGGTGGGCTATGCCGGCGTATACACCCTGTTCCTGAAACGGGCCACGCCCCAGAACATCACCATTGGCGGCCTGGCCGGTGCCATGCCACCGCTGTTGGGCTGGACCGCGGTCACCGGGCAGGTGGAAGGCCATGCGCTGCTGCTGGTGCTGATCATCTTTGCCTGGACCCCGCCCCACTTCTGGGCCCTGGCCATCCACCGCAAGGAAGAATACGCCAAGGCCGGTATTCCCATGCTGCCGGTTACCCACGGCAACAAGTACACCGAGCTGCACATCCTGCTGTACACCCTGATGCTGCTGGCGGTGAGCCTGCTACCTTTTGTCACAGGGATGTCTGGTGGTATTTACCTGATCGGTGCCCTGGCGCTAGGCTTGAGGTTCCTGCAATATGCCATCCGCCTGCTGAAAGGGGATGATCGCCGGGTAGCCCTGAACACCTTCAAATACTCCATCACCTACCTGATGGCGCTGTTCGTGGTGTTACTGGTGGATCACTTCGCCTTTTTCTGAACAGAGGCGGTTGCACTAACCTGAGTTGGAGGCCCCATGGGGCGGTCGTTACGCATTACGCTGTTTGTACTGTTACTACTTGTTATGCTGATCTTTGGACTGACCGTCGGCCGGCAGGTGTTCCTCAGCAGCAGCGAACCCGCGCCGGCACCGGATCTGAGCCAGTACAACACCTACGTGTACGACCAGCCCCGTGAACTTGCCGAGTTCACCCTCACCAATGAGCAGGGTGAAACCGTGACCCGGGACAGCCTGAAAGGCCGCTGGACCTTTGTGTTTGTGGGCTACACCAACTGCCCGGACATCTGCCCCGCCGCCATGGCAAACCTGCGCCGAACCAACAGCCTGCTGCCGGCGGAACTGCCCCGGCCGGATTACCTGCTGGTGACGGCCGACCCGGAACACGACACCCCGGAAAAGCTCAAAGCCTATACCGGCTTCTTCGGTGAAAACTTCCATGGCCTGACCGGCGACCTGGACATCCTTCGGGAAGTGGCGAAAAGCGTCAGCGCCGTGTTTGTGCACCGGGAGGTTGATGGTCAGCTGCTGGTGGACCACAGCGGCCACTTCGCCCTGCTGAACCCGGAGGGAAAACTGCAGGCGCTGATCCAGCCTCCCCACAAGCCGGAAGAACTGGTACAGGCCTACGAGCGGATCTACCAGTGGGCGAAGGCAAACGACCCCCGGGCTTCGGGAGCCTGAGGGGCTTGGGCCAAGGTCCCACTGACAAAACCCGGCGCCTCCCTTACACTGCCCGGCTCTGATATCCAGCCACCAGAACCCGGGCCGTGCTCATGACGTCTTCTCCAACTGCCACCCCGAAACAGCTGTTCACGGTACTGCTGGCCGGCAGCCTGGTGCTGCTGGTGGTGCACACCCTTGGCCGGTTTATCTACACGCCGCTGCTGCCCTACCTGGTGGCCGACAACCAGTTCAGCGCCCCGGACGGCGCCGCGGTAGCCACCTGGAACTACCTTGGCTACCTGATGGGCGCCATGCTGGCCATCCGCTGGCATCGCATCGACCAGATTCGTTTCATGCTGCCCCTGTTCCTGGCCGTGCATGTACTCACCACCCTGATCATGACCCAGACCGACAACCTCACGGTCATCTCCACCACCCGCTGGCTCAATGGCGTGGCTAACGGCGTGGTGTTTGTACAGGCTCCGGCGCTGATCCTGGAATGGCTGGTCCTGCGCAACCGCGCCACCATGAGTGGCCTCGTGTACATTGGCGTGGGTGCCGGCCTGTTGGTATCCAGCGGCCTGGTATCCGGCACGGCGGATTTCCTCGAAGGTGCCCAGCGCTGGTGGCCGGCGGCACTGGTGTCAATCCCGCTGGCCTGGTGGGGCGTGATGCAGCTGCGCAAGCTGGATGTGCCGGTGCGGGAACACGATGATTCCGGCCAGGCCATCACCAACACCCCCCTGATCGACCGCGCCAGCATCCCGCTGTTTCTCTCATACGCCGGCGCCGGCCTGGGCTACATCCTGCCCATGACCTTCCTGCCGCTGCTGGCGAAAATCGAATTGCCGGATGGCCACTTCCTGCAGGATGGCACCTGGATGCTGGTCGCCCTGTTCACCATCCCCGCGCCCTGGCTCTGGAACAAACTCGGTGCCATCATGGGCGATCTGCGGGCGCTGCGATTGAATTTCATAATACAGTTAGCCGGTGTCCTGGCTGCCGTGCTCTGGCCCGGGGCCATCGGTTTGGTGCTGTGCGCGGTCCTGGTCGGAGGCACCTTCCTGGGCACTGTTCTCCTCACCCAACGCATCGGCCGCGCTCTCCATCCCCACCAGGGCCCGCGTTTGTCCGCAGCCATGGTGGCCCTCTACGGCTTCACCCAGATGGTGGGGCCGTGGCTCACCAAGCAGTGGCTCGACTCCGGCGGTACCCTGGTGTCTGCTTTTGGTATCGGTGTCGCGGCCCTGGTGTTTGGCCTCGTGTTCGCGTTCTTTGTGCCCCGGCCTGAGGTGTGGCATTCGCGGTCTTGATGTGGCCCCAGACTGTGGGTTGTGGGGGATTGATCGGGGTGGTGGGGTATTTTTTGCCTTGGAAATGAAACTCGCTGCGCTCAGACATTCATTTCCGGCGGAAAAAATACCCCACCACCCCGCTCTAGCTGACCACGGCGGTTCCGCTGGGTTAAACAGCTTAACCCCAGACAGACCATGGTAACCTCTTGAGATGCCCTAAAAGTTACGCAGGGTGTGGGGGGTGTTTTAATTTTTTGACCGAATAAAGGTGTCTGAGCGCAGCGAGTTCTTTTTCGGCCAAAAAATTAAAACACCCCCCGCGCCACCCCCCGAAACAACCAGGCTAAACCCAACCCAAAACATGCCCCCGATAGAACACATACTCCCAGAGCTAAAACAAACCCTGAACGAGGCCACCACAGCCCTGCTGCAGGCCCCACCGGGCGCCGGTAAAACGACGAGGGTGCCGCTGGCTTTGTTGGATGCCCCGTGGCGGGAGAACCGGAAGATCCTGATGTTGGAGCCGAGGCGGCTGGCGGCCCGGTCGGCGGCGCGCTATATGGCGAAGCAACTGGGGGAAGCTCCGGGGCAGACGGTGGGGTATCGGACCCGGCTGGATACCAAGGTATCCGGGGCCACGCAGATTGAGGTGGTTACTGAAGGTATTCTCACGCGCCTGATTCAGAGCGACCCGATGCTGGAAGACTACGCCGCGGTGTTGTTTGATGAGTTTCATGAGCGATCACTTCAGGCCGACCTGGGCCTGGCGCTAGTGCGGGAGAGCCAGCAGGCGTTGCGGGAGGATCTTCGGTTGCTGGTGATGTCGGCCACGCTGGATACCGCGCCCATTGCCCGGGTGTTGGGGGATGTGCCGGTGATTACTTCGGAGGGGCGGGCGTTTCCTGTGGAGGTGGCGTATCGGCCCTTGCCCCGCACTGGCCGGGTTGTGGACCAGGTGGTGGCGGTGGTTCAGGAGGCGCTTCGGGATCAGATCGGTTCCCTGCTGGTGTTCCTGCCCGGTGCTGGCGAGATCCGGCGGGTGGCACAGCAGCTGGCGGGGCAGTTGCCGGACCACGTGGTGCTGGCGCCGCTGTATGGCAATTTGAAATCTGAGGAACAGGATCGGGCGATTTCTCCGGCGCCAGAGGAAACCCGCAAGATTGTGCTGGCCACGGCCATTGCCGAGACCAGTCTGACCATTGAAGGCGTGCGGGTGGTAATTGATGCCGGCCAGCAGCGTCGGGCGGTGTTTGATCCGAACAGCGGGATGACGCGGCTGGTCACCGGCCGGGTGTCGAAGGCTTCTGCCGAGCAGCGTAAAGGCCGGGCCGGACGGGTTGAGCCGGGGGTATGTTACCGGTTGTGGAGTGAATCAGAGCAGTTCGGGCTGGCGGATTACACGCCGCCGGAAATCCAGCAGGCGGACCTGGCACCGCTGGTGCTGGAGCTGGCCCAGTGGGGTGCCCGGTCGCCGGAGCAGGTGGCCTGGATTGATGCGCCGCCGAACGCGCACTGGCAGCAGGCGGTGGAGTTATTGCAGTGGCTGGATTTGCTGGATGCCGAGGGTGCCATTACCGACCATGGTAAGGCCGCCCGGGAGCTGGGCCTGCATCCGCGGCTTGCCCATATGGTGATCAAGGGCCGTGCGCTGGGGCTGGAGCAGCTGGCGGCAGAGCTGGCGGCGTTGCTGGAAGAGCGGGATCTGCTGGGGCCGGGCTCGGGGGGCGACCTGCATGAACGGATTCGGGTGCTGCGGGGCGAGCGCGGTCACCGGGGGCTGGATCCGGCTCGGTTGAAAGCGGTTCAGCAGGCGGCGAAGCGGCTGTGTCGGGGCCGGTTTGTGCAGGAGCTACCGGCAGAAACTGAAGTCGGCCGGGTGCTGGCCCAGGCTTATCCGGACCGTATTGCCCGCCGCCGACCGGGCACAACACCCCGTTACCAGCTCAGCAACGGTAAGGGCGCAGTATTGCGGGATGAAGACCCGCTGGCCCGGCAGGAGTGGCTGGTGGCGGCAGACCTGGATGGCAAGGCCCGGGAAGCGACGATGTACCTGGCGGCGCCGGTAGACCTGGTGGACCTGGAGCAGGATCTGGCTGCGCACATTGAGCAACGGGAAGAAGCGCTCTGGGACGACAAACGTGGCACCGTGGTGGCCCGGAAGGTCCGCAAACTCGGTGCCCTGATCTTGGCGGAAAAGCCCCTGCAACAGGTAGCCCCGGAACTGATCCAGCAGGGTTTGCTGGATGCGGTGCGTCGCAAGGGGCTGGACAGCCTGCCCTGGAATCCGGGTGCCCGTCAGTGGGTTGCCCGGGTGCGATTGCTGGCTGCGCAGTTTCCCGGCGACTGGCCGGAGGTCAGTGATGAGGCTTTGATGGACACCCTGGAGGCCTGGTTAGCACCGTTTATGACGGGCATGAAGCGCTGGTCAGACCTGGCCAACATCAACCTGGTTCAGGCCCTGAATTCTCTGCTGGATTACCCGCAGCAACAACAACTGGATGAATTGGCCCCGAAAGCCCTGACCATTCCCACCGGCCAGAACGTGACCCTGGATTACAGCGCGGACAACGGCCCGGTGCTGGCGGCCAAGCTGCAGGCTTTGTTTGGCTGGACGGAAACCCCGAAAGTGGCCGGCGGCCGGGTGCCGGTGGTGATTCACCTGCTGTCACCGGCGCAGCGGCCGCTGGCGGTAACGGCGGACCTGGCCAGTTTCTGGCAGAACGCCTACCCGGAAGTACGCAAGGAACTGCGGGGCCGCTACCCCAAACATCCCTGGCCGGAAGACCCGCTTACCGCTCAGGCCCAGCAGGGCACGAAAAAGCGCCCGGCCAGATGAGCCTGGCCGTAACGGTTATTTCACGATGGTGCGGCTCTTTTCCAGGTACACCGCGCCTTCCTGCTTCACGGTATCCGGGTCGGCGCGCTCGGAAGCCTTGTGGACCAGTTCCAGACGCTCGGCAATGTCTTCCAGCTCGTCATCCATTTTGCCCAGGGCATTTTCCAGGGTGTAGGTGAGCTGGTGCACTTCGTTCATGGCTTCCGGGGTCAGCTCGCCGGCAAGTACTTTTTCCAGCCGGTTGTTGTACTCGGAGAGATTGGCAACCGCCTGTTCGAGGGTTTTCGAAGGTTCGCCCTTGTAATGCTCGTAGTCGTCATCGGCGAATGCGAGGGCGGCGAACAGCAGGGCCGCAGCGGCTGCGGCAATTTGCAGGGTGGTTTTCATGGAGCATCCTCTTCACTGTTAAACGTTAATGCGAATTATTACCAATAATATCTGGGCGTGCAACAGGAATTCGCGTACAAACGGAAAAATACCGCTTGCCAGTGGCCGGAAGCTGTATAAAATGCCGCCACTCTCCACCCTGTGCGGCGATAACCATGCACCTTGTATCCTTCAACGTGTTCCGTACTCTCGGCTTTCCGGACACCACGGTCCTCAAACCTGAACATTTTTTGCGCCACAAGCCTTTGCTGCAGGAAGCAGACTGGGTGGTGTTCCCCGAATACTGGCAGCTCAGTGCCCTGGTGCACGGCCTGAAATGCCTGATTTATGGGTACATATGCGCATTTGTGGTGATCAGAAAAAAGCCTGATGATCGCGACATTCACGGGTAGCACGGCGAGACTGTGCTACCCTTTTTTTATGCCCGTTTACCCTGTGGAGGGACACACCACCCATGAACCAGACCCCCAACGCCGATATCGCCGACTACTACAGCGCCGAGACGTTCAAGCGGATCAAGGACTTTGCCGATGGCAAGGAAACCCCGTTTGTGGTGATCGACACCCAGACCATCGAACGCCAGTACGATGAGCTGATCGACGGTTTCCCCTACGCAAGCGTCTACTATGCGGTGAAGGCCAACCCGGCCCCACAGATTCTGACCATGCTGCGGGACAAGGGTGCCAATTTCGATATCGCGTCGGTGTATGAGCTGGACAAGGTCATGGGGCTGGGTGTCACCGGCGATCGCATCAGCTACGGCAACACCATCAAGAAGGCGAAGGACATTCGCACCTTCTACGAGAAGGGTGTGCGTCTGTATGCCACCGACTCCGAAGCAGACCTGCGCAACATTGCCAAGGCGGCCCCGGGTTCGAAGGTGTATGTGCGTATCCTGACGGAAGGTACCCTGACCGCCGACTGGCCGTTGTCCCGCAAGTTCGGCTGCCAGACCGACATGGCCATGGATCTGCTGATCCTGGCCCGGGATCTGGGCCTGGTGCCTTACGGTGTGTCGTTCCATGTGGGTTCCCAGCAGCGGGAGATCGGCGCCTGGGATGCGGCTCTGAACAAGGTGAAGGTGATCTTCGAGCGCCTGAAGGAAGAAGACGGCATCGAGTTGAAGATGATCAACATGGGCGGCGGTTTTCCGGCCAATTACCTGACTCGCACCAACGAGTTGAGTGTGTATGCCCGGGAGATCCTGCGTTTCCTGAAAGAGGATTTTGGCGACGATCTGCCTGAGATCATTATCGAGCCGGGGCGGTCGCTGATTTCCAATGCCGGGGTGTTGGTGAGTGAGGTGGTTCTGATTTCGCGCAAGTCCCGCACGGCGTTGCACCGATGGGTGTTCACTGATGTGGGCAAGTTTTCCGGGCTGATCGAGACGCTGGATGAGTCGATCAAGTTTCCGATCTGGACCGAGAAGACCGGTGAGGGCGAGGACTGTGTGATTGCCGGGCCGACTTGTGACAGTGCCGATATCATGTATGAGCACCATAAGTATCCGTTGCCTTTGAATCTGGCGATTGGTGACCGGATGTATTGGTTGTCTACCGGGGCCTATACCACCACTTACAGTGCGGTGGAGTTTAATGGCTTTCCGCCGTTGAAGGACTACTACATCTAAGTTCCGGGTTCTAAACGCGGAGTCTGACCGCAGGGTGGGAGTTGTTTTTCTTCTGGGAAAAACAACTCGCGTTGCTCAGACATCTTTTTCCCGCCAGAAAAACAACTCCCACCCCACGGCCTGCTGGCTTTGGAGGGGGAGTCTCGTCATTATTTTAGGCTGCTTTGGCAGCTTTTTTTATTTTTTGGCCGGTGAGTTTGTGCCGGGCTTGTCTTCCTCTGGCTTTGGCTGGGCTCGGTTTTTGAGTTCTTCGGCGTTGGGGCCTTCTTCCGGTTCGGGTAACGGATCTTTGGGTGGGTAGATCAGGGCCATCGGGTTTTCGGCAATGACCTGGAACCAGGCTTTGATCAGTTTCGGAAAGCTGGATACCCGGGTGTTTCGGGCTCTGAGTGCGACGTTGAGGGCCAGGGTGAAGCTGACGAAGAGGTTCACAAGGCCGATCAGCAGGGCGAAGAGGGTGAACAGGGCGAATTCTTTGGCGCCGGGGATGAATACCGACATGGCGTAGCCGACGTCGGCCGATGAGAAGGCCACGTGGCGGATGTCGATGGGCAGGCCCAGTTGGTAGCCGATGTAGCCGGTCAGGCCCAGCATCAGGCCGAAGACGAAGTTGCTGGCCAGGGCGCCATAGTGTTCTTCTACGTAGGCGCCGAAGCGGGCGCGGGCGTTGGCGCTCAGGAATTTTCTCAGGAACGGGTGTTGTTCCAATCGGGCGGCCAGGTTGAGGTAGGCGGCGCGGTTGTCGAAGTAGCCGGCGACCAGGCCGGAGATGAACAGCCAGACGCCGGCGATGGCGGCGTACATCAGGGCCAGGCTCTGCCAGGGGTGGATGCCGGCGAGCATGTAGTCGTAGCGCTCGGTGCTGATCAGGGGCACGCCCTGTGACTGGGTATAGAACCAGCCGATGGCGAAGGCGACAGAGAGCGCCACGCCCACGTTGCCCAGGATGGCAACAAACTGGGTTCGCCCGACTCTCACCAGCAGTTCGGCCAGTTTGCGGGCGTTGGCGCGGCCCTGTTCGCCCTGCTCAACTTTTTCGGCGATGTTGGCGGCGGTCATGGCCGGCTGTTTGGTGGCTACGGTGCAGTGCAGCATGTGGATGATCATGAAGCCGATGCCGTAATTCAGGCTGACCCAGAGGGTTTCCCAGCCCCGGGTCAGGTCCAGCTGCAGGAGCTGGATCTTGATCAGTGCCATGAAGGCGATGATAAAACCACCGCCCGCCCCGGAGGCCAGCATGGACAGGTATTCCTTCCGACTGCCGGCAATATAGTGTTCGCCGTGCTCGCTGGCGTTTTCGGTCACGCTGCGGGACATCAGCCTGACGTTGGATCGCCACAGGGTGCGTATGCCGTGGCGTTCGGCACTGGCCTGGACCAGGGTTCGGAACAGTTCAACGGAGCGGCTGGTGCGCTTGTCGGCGTCGGCCGGGTCCAGCATGTCCAGCAGGTGTTCTATGCGCTCGAGGGACTGGGTCAGGCGTTCCAGCATGTGGGTCAGTGCCATGCTGGAGCCGGATGTCACTGAACGGCGTTGCAGTTTGCCAATTTCTTCGCGGCATTGCTCGAGCAGTACCCTGGCGTGGGCATCGTCCAGTTCCGGGGCGGTTTTATTCTGCATGGCGTCGCGCCAGGCGTCGGCCAGGTCACTCACTTCCCGGTGCAGGGCAACAAAGGCAGATTCCCGGTTGACGATCTTCGGGTTCAACCTGAGGATGTTTGGTTCCAGTTCCTCCGCTGCTACCCAGATGGACAGCATTTCCAGGGCATTGAGGATCTGGTTACAGATCCGGTTGCGGGCGTGGTCCAGGGATGAGGGTGAAAAGTACCATAAGGTGCCAAGCAGGCTCAGCAGGGCGCTGTCCGGAATTTTATGGATCCACTCGGCATCGTCGTTGTGGCGGAAGACCACGAACAGCACGTCTTTGACGTTATTGCGGTCTGCCGGCGCCGGGTTGATGCGTTCGTAAAGCCGGTCGCCGATTTCCTTGAGGAAGCCACGCCTGGAATACAGGCCCAGACCGGACAACAACTGGAAGAACTGTGCCTGATCAAGCCATTCCTGCAAGCGCCCGGACACTGCCAGGTGGATATCCAGGTTCTCGGTCAGAGCCCCTTCCAGCTGCTTCATGCGGTCGATGGCCTTGTGGATGGTTTCGCCACGGCGCGGTCGAACCCATTCCACCACCAGTGTCATGGTTCTGAGGGCGCTGGTCTGTTCATCAGCCAGTTGGTTGATCAGGGTGGCCAGCTTCAAGGCGCATCCTTGTCTGTCGGTTGGAAGTTGTTTTCAGGTCCGGTCGAGCTTAAGCCGGACTGCTATGGGCAGTACCAGCAGGCTGTAGCAGAGCATCACCAGAATGGCGTGGCGGATATCGCCAGTCCAGTCGGCCAGGACACCGCCCAGCATGGGGACGGAAAACGCCAGGGTGTAGCCCACCAGAAATGTGCCCGCCGAGAGCCGGCCGGTTTCTTCCGATGGCACCAGCAGCGGTGGTAGCGCAACCAGAAGTATAAGAAGGATACCGGCAAAAAAGCTCATTATTGTAGCGCTGATAATCGCCGGCCAGCCAGCAAAAAGGACGGTGCCGGCGGTGCCCAGAATACTCAGTATCGCCATGGCAACAATCAGGCTCTTGCGGCCCACCCAGCGGCGGGCCATTTTCAGCATGATGAAAGACGCGAACACCTGGGCGATGTTGTACCAGAACAGAGCGTCAGGCAGTTTCTCGAAGTGCCCCTGCTGCTCCAGCAGGTTGCCCATATAAGCATTGAGGCCGAAGAACATGGAGCCGGACAGGCCCAGCAGCAGGCCGATGCGCAGGGTGAGCGGGTTTTTCCAGTCCGGCAGCCAGGCGGCGCGGCGCACCGGGCGGGCCATGTCGCGTTTGGGCAGGAACAGCGCGGCAGCCACCAGCAGGGCTGGTAGCGACCAGGCCAGCATGGTTGCGCGCCAGCTGTTATTCAGCAGCGGCATGAGCACCGGCAGGGTGATGCCGGCGCCGATAAACTCGCCCATCAGCATGCCGTTCATGTAGATGGCGGAGCCGATGGCGATGTGGTGGGGCTCCAGCCAGCGGGGCAGCAATGCCGGCAAGGCCGGTTGCATCATGGCAACGCCCAGCCCCATCACGGCGCTGGCGAGCATCAGGGTAAAGGTGTCGGGTACCAGACCGCGGCCGGCGGAACCGATCACCATGATCACCATGGCAAGGGCCAGGGTGTTTCGGGGCCCGATGCGGGAGATGGCCAGGGAGCCGGGCATGGCACCGATGGCGAGCATCAGGATTGGCAGGGTCGTGAGGGCGCCGGTGAGAGCCTGGCTAAGAGCCAGGTCATCGCTGATAAAGGGCGCAAGGGGCGGTGCCACCAGTATCGGGATTCTCAGGTAGACACCGGCCAGCCAAAGCAACACCGCCACCGGCAGCAGCCTGGCTGGCGGTGGCGGTGTGATCGCGGCGGAGTTGCTTGCCACGGCGACGAATCAGTCTTCGCTGGTGTCCGGCAGGTAGGCGCCGTCTTTGTCGTGAACTTCCTGGCCGGTGACCGGCGGGTTGAAGGCGCAGATCAGGCGCATGTCTTCGGTGCCGCCGTACAGGGTGTGACGGTCGTGCTTGTCGAGGGCGTACAGGGTGCCGTCGGTAATTTCGTGCACTTCACCGGTGGCAAGGTCCTTGATGCGGCCGTTACCGGCTACACAGTAAACCGCTTCCAGGTGGTGCTTGTACCAGAAGGTGTGCTCGGTGCCGGCCGGGATGATGGTTTCGTGGAAAGAGAAACCCATACCGTCCTTTTTCAGCAGCAGGCGGCGGCTGGTCCATTGCTGGGCGCTGACTTCGCGCTCGGTACCGATGATGTCTTGCACTCGTACGATTTTCATTCGCATTCCTCATTTGGTGATGGAATAGCCATACAGTATAAACATGTCTGTCAGGCCCGGTTCAACCGCCAGTCATCATAAACCGCCATGGCCTGCTCGATGGCGGAGGCCAGGTCCTGCCGCTGGGAATGGCTCAGGGAGCGCTGTTTGCGGCATCGGTCGAAGGCTTTCTGGATCTTCCTTCGGCTGGCTTTGTCGAGCTGTTCCAGCCAGTGGTGATCCGCAGGTTCCAGTTCCAGTAAATCCCGGCCGGCGTGGTTGCGATGGCTGATGTGCCACCAGTGGTCCACGGCCCGACCTAAAACAACATAGCCGAACTGGCTGTCCTGTACAGGGCCAAAACTGGCGGTTTTCAGGCCGTCTTTCAGGGGGCCGATGTTGAGGGCAGGCAGCAGCAAACGGTCGCCGTAAAAATAGCTGCCGGCAGCGCCGAGCAATCCGCCGACCAAAGCACCGGCGCCGAGCGATGAGCCCAGGGTAAGTGCGTCAACCCCGGCGCCGCCCACAGCGCCAGCGCCGAAGCCGGCAGTGGCCAGGTATTTTTTGCTCACCGCCCAGTGCTTGCGGGTGTCTTCGGAAAACAGATCATGCTGGTTCGCCCATTGCAGTTCTGCTTCCTGGCGTTTTATTCGCTGGTGCTGGTACAGGTGTTCGATGTCTACCCGAAGGGTCTGCTCCCGCTGGCGCTGACGTTTGTACCAGCGGTCTCTCAGGTTTTCCGCCAGGGTGGCTTCGCTGGTACTGGCGACCTGATCCAGGGTCAGCGTGCGTTTTTCCTGGTAGCCCATCAAATCCTCAAGTGCCCGGGCAATCACGCTGGCGGCCTGATGGCGCCGCTGACGGCGTTGTTCGGACAGCAGCTGAGTCGCCTGCTCCAGCGGGTGCTCCCAGTCCGGTTCCAGCTGGCCAAAGGCCCGCAGCAAGCCAAGATGTTGGTCGAACGGGGCGCGAACAGCGTCGAACTTGCGGACAACCTGAAAGAACTGGCCCAGTGCAGATTGCCAGGTCGTGCTGTAGTCGTCGGCGCCGATGCTGTTGATCAGTGCCAGGCTCGGCCGGCCACACCAGCGCAAGATGGTCATTTCGGCCTCATGCTCGGCACTGTAGGGTACTGAACCGTCCACCACGTAGATGATGCCGGCGCCATCGATAATCGGCGCCAGCAGCTCGCATTCGTCCACATAGCGGTCGTCGCCCTGATGCTGAAGTACGAACGCGCGCACCGTTTCCGCATGGTCTGAAGCCGACAGGCTGTGGGCTTCCAGCCATTGCAATACCCTTCGGGGGCGCTGGAAGCCGGGAGTATCCACCAGGGTGTACAGTTCCTGGCCGTCGACGGTCAGCGGGTAGGCTTGCCCGGCCCGGGTGGTGCCCGGTTCCAGGGCAATGGCGATGGCGTCGTTCTGGGACAGGGTGGCCACCACGCTGGATTTGCCCTTGTTGGGGTGGCCCACCACCGCAAACACCGGTTTCTGGTTCATCATGCGGTACTCCCGGTGTGATACGGGTTATCCGGCAGCGCCGGTAGCAGGGCAACATTGGCAAACCCGGCGGGCAGGCGTTCGGTGAAGCGCAGCCAGGGCTGGACCAGGTGTTCCGCCGGTTCCCGGTTGGCATCGGGCGCCAGTGGCAGAATGGTCAGGGTGGTGCCATCCGGCCAGCGTGCCCGGGCCTGCTCCAGGAAGTCATGGAGTTCCCCGGTCGGCGGTTCCCAGCTGCGGGTAACCAGCACAACAGAAGGAGCCCGCTCCCCGGCCAGTTGTTCAGCCAGGCTCTCCAGTACCCCGTCATCTTCCGCCAGGGACGCCCGGCCACCGGCTTTGAGTACCCGGCTGTCCTGCGCCAGCAATACTTGCGGCAGTTCCGGCTCCCCCGCTCCGGCCCAGCAGATAATGTACTGGCTGTCCTGCAGCTGCCCGGGCCTGGCCCGGGTGCGGGTATCGGGCAAATCGTCGGCATCGTTGTGCTGGTTTCCCGTGTCCAGGGTCGGAGTTTCCATGCGATACATCAGGGCCTGCATGCCGGGATGACGTTGCAGCAAGCGCTCCGCCTTCCGGGCCAGCAACCACTGGCTGAGTGCCAGCAGAAGCAGGCGGGGCAGCAGTACCCAGGTCAGCCACAGCATCACCACGAAGGGCCACCATTGCCCCCATTGAACCGGATCGGTGCCGGTACTGCCCGGTGAGGCGCGGAAGAAACGGGTGGCTTCCACCAGTTCCGGGGAAGGTTCTGCGGCCGGCCACAAGCCGCCCCAGGGGCTGGCGATGGCCTGGATCAGGCTATGGTAGCTCTGGGCGGCGGTATTGAGCGTGGTGCTCCAGCCGAAGGCCAGGTCCTGAACCACCAGCATCACCAGCAAGGTCAGCAGGCCAGCCAGGGCAAACAGGCTGCCACCGGTGTGGGCGGCCCGGGCCATCAGCGCCGGCTGTAATTGTGCCAGGGTCGTTCCGGGAGGCTGTGCTTGCAGGCGCCGTTGCAGCCAGCTCCAGGGTTGCCATCCGGCCAGCGATTGCACGGTGGTGGCCAGCGCCAGCAAAAGCTGTAGCAATACGAAGGCGATGATCACCGTGACATTGATGCGCTGGCCGCCATCGTAAAACAGCAGGCCGGCCATGGTGAGCACGCCGAACACCGCACCTGCCGCTGCAAAGCCGCCGTTAATTCGCCGCCAGCGCTGCTGCACCGCCCTGCCTGCCTGGCGGGCGTTACCGGGGCCGCTCAGGCGTTCCATCTGTTCCAGCCACAGGGCGGCATCCGGGCTTTGGCCCCGTTGCTGGCAGTCCAGGGCAAAGCGCCGGTCCCGGCGGTGCAGAAAGGCGGGGGCCTGGTCCCTGTCCCGCTGGATGCGATCATCAAAATCCAGCAGCAGACGAAGGGGGTTGTGGCTCATGCAGTGTCCTGATGAATTCGGTCGGATTTGCTTTCCTGCTAGGATATAGCCAATAACGCTCATGAAGCCAGCCGGGAAGCCCTATGCCCCATCACCTGATGAACCTGCGCAATGTGCCGGATGACGAAGCCGAGGACATTCGTGCCCTGTTTGACGAGCACGATGTGCGCTATTACGAAACGCCACCCAGCCGCTGGGGCATCAGCATGGGCGGTTTCTGGGTGCATGATGATGACGAGGCCCGGCGGGCCCGGGCTCTGCTGGACGGCTATCAGGCTGAGCGCCTGGCCACCCGGCGTCGGGAATATCAGGCCCGGTGTGCGCGGGGCGAAACCGGCCTTTGGTTCCAGTTCCGCCAACGGCCGGTCACTTTCGTGGCCGCTGTGATTGCAGTGGCGACTATTCTGGCGTTGAGCCTGCTACCTTTCATTCGTCTCTAGCCTGGTACCGGTGCGCCGTCTATGACACAGCTGTTTTCAGATAATCATAAAACCGGACTGACCCGGGAGTTGATCGATGCGCTGGCACCAATGTTCGAGCAGGCCAGCGCCGGCGCGATTGCCATTGATGCGGATAACCGGATCACCTGGATTAATCAGAGCTATGCCGATTTGCTGCAGTTGCCGGCCCCGTCGGTTGCCATCGGCGAGGATGTCCGCCGGATCATTCCCCATACCCGAATGCCGGAGGTGGTCGCCTCCGGCAAGCCGCTATTGCTGGACATCATGGAACATAATCACCAGCAGCTGGTGGTGACACGCATACCGGTACAGGACGATGACGGCAAGATCGTGGGCGCCATCGCCTTTGTGCTCTACGACGATTTGCAGCCACTGACGCCTCTGGTGGCCAAATTCCGCAGGCTGCATCAGGATCTGGCCGCCGCCCGCAAGGCGCTTGCCAAAAAATCCCGGGGTACCCGCTACAACCTGACGGACTTTGTGGGGGCCAGCCCGCAAGCCCTTGAGGTGAAGCGCCGGGCCCGGCTGGCATCGGGTCGTGACGTGCCGGTATTGCTGCTGGGCGAAACCGGCACCGGTAAAGAGGTTCTGGCCCAGGCCATTCACTCGGCATCCGCGAGGGCCCACAAGCCGTTTGTCGGCGTTAACGTGGCGGCGGTGCCTGAAAACCTGTTGGAGGCCGAATTTTTCGGTGTGGCACCGGGGGCCTACACCGGCGCAGACAAGCGCACCCGGGAGGGCAAGTTCCAGCTCGCCAACGGTGGCACCCTGTTTCTGGACGAGGTGGGGGATATGCCTTTGCCGTTACAGGCCAAGCTGTTGCGGGCGTTGCAGGAGGGGGAGATTGAGCCACTGGGTTCGAACACCGTCAGCCCGGTGGATGTGCGGGTTATTGCCGCCACCAGTCGCAATCTTGACGCCATGATCGCTGACGGCAGCTTCCGGTCGGACCTGTATTACCGGCTCAATGTACTCGAGATTTCGATACCGCCTTTGCGAGATCGGCTGGTGGACCTGGGGGTGCTGTGTGAAGCGCTGCTGGGTGATATCTGCGACGGCCAGGGCTTGCCCGGTGAAATCACCGACGAGGGCATTGCCGCGTTGGGCCATTACGACTGGCCCGGCAATATTCGGGAATTGCGTAACCTGTTGGAACGGGCCCTGACCATGAGTGAGGATGATGGCCTGCTCGATGCTGAATCGATTTTTAAGGTGTTGCCGGCAGCCAGTGCGGGGCCCGAACCACGCATGTCGTTGCGCCGGGTTCGGCCTTTGGCCCGGGTGATGGCCGAGGCGGAAGCCCATGCCATCGAAGAAGCTCTGCTGGCGTGCCGTGGCAACCGGACGCGGGCGGCCAGGTTGCTGGGGATTTCCCGCTCTGTGCTGTACGAAAAACTGGCCAGAATGTCCTGAAATCCGGACAGTTGTCCGAAATTCAGGACATATAACTACGACCTACAGCGAGAAGTGTCCTGATATTCGGACAACTGTTTTCTTTTTCATTCCCGTTTGACGTCACAATCTCTTTAATATCATGCAGTTGTGTTATTTGGCACAACGAGTGCTGTTATCCGGATGCAGGACGTCAGAACAACGCTTGAAAACAAACTGACGCACCATTGTTGGACCCAAACCGAGTCAGTCAGGTTTTCCTGCGTTGTCTGATCCTATTCAGACTCGCCTTCCAGCCCTGTGCCGGGAGGTCGATGACAACAAAAAGAAGGATCCAGTTCATGTCGATCAAGTTCAATGTCTCTCGCCTTGCCTATGGCATTACCGCCGCTGCCGTCATCACCGGTAGCCTGGCCAGCAGCGACGCGCTGGCTGCCGAGAAAGTTCGTTGGCAGGTTCCCCTCGCCTTTCCTTCGCACCTGATCGGTTTGACCACACCGGTCAAACACCTGTCGGAAAACCTCAAAGCGGTTTCCGGCGGAGATATTCAGCTTCGCTACTATGAGCCCGGCGAACTGGTTCCCCCGTTTGAAATCATGGATGCCGTGGGCAGCGGCAAGTACCCCGCCGGTTACACATGGGTGGGTTATGACCAGGGCACTATTCCTTCCCTGCCGCTCTACTCCGGTGCACCTTTCAACATGGAGCCACCGGCGTATCTGGCATGGTACTACGAGGGCGATGGCCGGGAGCTGCTGGAAGAAATCTACGCCGAGCGCAACATTCACCCGATGCTTTGTTCGATCATCGGGCCTGAGGGTGCCGGCTGGTTTGCCCAGCCCATCGAAGGTGTGGACGACTTTGACGGCCTGAAGATCCGCTTTGCCGGTATTGGCGGCAAGGTCCTGGAAAAGCTGGGCGCCTCTGTAACCATGGTGCCCGGCGGCGAGATCTACCAGGCTCTGGAGCGCAAGACCATTGATGCCACCGAGTTCTCCCAGCCAGCCATCGACAAGATGCTGGGCCTGGACCAGATCATCAAGAACTACATCATGCCCGGCTGGCACCAGACTCTGACCACCTCCCACCTGCTGGTGAACAAGGACACCTGGGAAAAGCTGGAACCCCAAACCCGTGCACTGGTGGAGATGGGGTGCGAGTCTGCCACGCTCAAGGGCTTTGCCCAGAGCGAGTGGGCCCAGCCAACCGCACTGCGCGACTACGAGAAAGAAGGTGTGAGCGCCCAGACCCTGCCAGAGCCCGTGCTGCGGGAATTGCAGAAGGTCACCAACGAGGTGCTGGACGAGATCGCAGCCAAAGACCCGATGTTCAAGCGGGTTCTGACCAGCCAGCGAGACTTCATGGAACATCACTCCATCTGGCACTCCAAGGGCTACCTGCCCCGGGATTTCTACCAGTACGACTGATCCGCGGATGATGATCGCAGCAGGCAGCGCTGGATCGCTGCCTGCAACTCCCTCCTGCGTACGAATGAATCGAGGTTATTGTGACGGATTCCAATACGTCTGTGGGCAGTCAATCCACGGCTCCCGGTAATACCGAATTGCCTGCCAACGGGCTGTCCTGGCGGCTGGACATGCTGGTTGTGGCCGTGGGTCGCCTGAGTTCCTGGTTGTGGATTGGTGTGCTCGTTGTTGTGCTCATCAACGTATTTTCGCGGTATGCGTTGTCGCAGGGCTCCATTGCTCTGGAGGAACTGTCGTGGCACCTGTTCGGGATCGCCACCATGCTGACGCTCGGCTACGCCGTGGTCCGGGATGACCATGTCCGGGTAGACGTGCTGAAAGAAAAGTTTTCGCCCAGGGCGCAGGCCTGGATCGACCTGCTGGGCATTGTTGTGCTGGCGTTGCCGGTGATCTACCTGATGATTCATGCCCTGGTGCCCTATGCCTGGACGGCCTGGACCTACAACGAACGATCCCAGGCACCCAGTGGGCTGCCGTACCGGTTTATCTTCAAGAGCATGTTGCCGCTTGGCCTGGCTTTCGTGATGCTGGCGCTGCTTTCCAGAGCGACCCGCTGCACAACGCTGTTGTTTGGCTTCCCCAGGGCGGTCACCCCTCCGAACGACGATCGCCGGTCCACCGGCCATCCCAATCCCTGAATAACGAGGCAGACGTCATGGGTGTAGAAGCGATTCTTGTTATCGCCATGTTTGCCAGCTTCATGGTGCTCCTGCTGCTGGGATTCCCGGTAGCCTGGTCACTGGCGGGTATTGGTCTTGTGTTCGCCATTGTCGGACACGTGATGGTGGAGTATTTCGACTCCCCGCTCTGGTTTACCTGGCAAGGCACCATGGGGGTGCTGGATGCCAGAATCTACGGCATTGTCGCCAATGAATTGATGGTGGCGCTGCCGATGTTCATTTTCATGGGCATCATGCTGGACCGCTCCGGCATTGCCGAGAAACTGATGCACAGCCTGGTGCGCGTGCTGGGCCCGCTGCGTGGCGGTTATGCCATCA
>Ga0208029_1000314_pt1 | contig 32779 bp, 29 predicted proteins | sample MalvireepMed_s12_FD_184242 | JGI IMG/M metagenome (GOLD analysis project Ga0208029, IMG submission 184242) | Marine viral communities from the Global Malaspina Expedition - Malaspina viral metaG DeepMed_s12 (SPAdes) (version 2) | ecosystem: Environmental > Aquatic > Marine > Oceanic | place... | reverse complement strand
CTCTTGATCACGTCACTGGTGCGCATGCCCAGCGTGGTGGGGAAGCGGCTGTCGATGCTGTCGACGCCAGCGATCTCGAAGCATTGCCCGATGATGGACAGCCCGGCGTGGCTGGTGAGGGTGCGGCGACTGGCGCGGAACTTTATGTTGGGCATGGCACTGTCTGGGTGAATGGCGATAATGGCTATATTGCCATGCAGGTCAGTGGGTTAGAAGTGCTTCCGGGGGCCAGTCTCACGGATTCAGGAGATTGACTTCAAACCAAAGCCTTAAGAAACGATCATTGTTTCCGGTAGTCAATCCCTCTCTTGTCTCAATTTCGCTTGAAAGCGCTGCATTGTTATTAAAAGCCTCCAATACCTCTTTCGATGCCCAATACGCCACCGGACTCCCCGGAATCTTCTTAAAATCATCCGGCTTGGCCTCATAGAACCAGCCACAGTCGCGGTTCTGAATGGCTTCGAGCAATGCGCCCTGTTTATCGGCTTCAGATTTACCGTCTACCAGCCGCAGATAAGCGCCTTGGTAATCCGGCTTGGCGATTTTCTCCATCACAAAAGCCGTGGCGGAGACAACTTCGCCGCTGATGCTGTCAAAGGCTCTGCCACCCAAATGCGCCATGGTGATAATGGTGGTGTTTTCCAGCAGCCAATCGCGGAGCTTTTCGTAGCTGGAAAGAAACATCCATGACTGCATATTAATCTGGGCGTTGTAGCCCTGCGGTGCCAGTAAGCTGAAGGCGTGCTCCATAAAAATCGCGAACAGATCTGACTTGCTGTTGGGGTAGGCGTTTTTGGCGTAGTCCTTCAGCGCCTTATTCATGCCTTTACTGCCCATATACGGCGGATTCGCCACTACTGCATTGTAGCGCTGCGCCAATACCCAAGCCTGCTGCACTACCGGCACCAGCCGCTGGGCGGCGGCTTTTTGCATCATATCGCCGCTGTTGGTGAGTTCGCTCAGCTCTCCTAGCAATGCTTTCAGCGGTGCTTCCCATTCATTGGGCACTCCAATCAGCGAGCCGAAAGTTTTGGCATCCTGGAAGCGCTCAATCAAGTCGGCCATCAGCTTGTAAGTAGCGTCGTTGCTGGAAAGGTCTTTCTGTTCGCTATCAAACAGGCTTTGGGATTGGCCCTGGTGCCAATCTCCAGTGAGATTCAGGTCGCGCCATAGAGTATTGGCATCCAGGTGTTGGCTGCTCTGCATGGCCAGCACGTTCAGCCGCACATTCCTGCCTAAAATGCGGCGGTCATCTTCGCGGGCTTTCATCAATAGCGCAAAGCCCGCCAGCTGGGCGGCGCGGTCGTCGATATCTAGGCCGAACAGGTTGTTTTCCAGAATCAGCTTGGGGATGTCGCGGGTGCGGTAGCCGCGCTCCTCGTAGATCGCCTTCAGTACATTGTAGGCTTCCACCAGAATATGGCCGGAGCCGCAGGCGGGGTCGAGTACCTTGATGCTTTCAGGGTCGATGCTCGCCGGGGTAATCGCATCCAGCTGAGCCTGCACCTCAGGCTCCTGCACGGCGGGCTCGATGTAGTAGGGCATCTGGCCTTTGAGTGGCGAGCCTGGGTAGGTTTGCAGCCACTGGCGGCCTACCGAGTTCTGCACCAGGTATTGCACGATCCAGTTGGGGGTGAACAGCTGGGTGGCGGCGGGGATGTCTTCGCTTTTCACCACCTTGCCGATCACCTGGTCTTTTTTCTCGCTGATGTAGAACTGGTAGAGCCAGCCAATCACTTCTACATCCTGCCAATCCTCTTCGGGAATCGCCTCGACCAGCTCGCGAATCAGCGAATCGGTTTTGGTCAGGTTGTTGGGCAGCAGCAGTTCGCTGGCGTCGTCCAGCGGTTCGAACAGGAACGGCATGGCGTCATGCAGGGCGTGGCACTGGGCCAGCAGCAGCTCGCGGTAGAGGGTTTCATCCTGGGTGCCGTCGAGCTTGAGTTCGCGAACGCGGGCGGTGTCCAGCCCTGGCAGGTCTACCTCTAAGCATTCCTCCAGAATCTGGAACTGCCCGGCTTCGCCCCCTGCCCCGCTCAGCACGCGGCGGCCGTGGTCTAGGTAGCCGTGAATCTCCATATAGCGAATGGCGCACAGGCGGTTGAACCAGCTGTAGGCGGCCTGCTCTATCGCTTGGGTAAAGCCATCGCGCTGCACCCACGCGGCCAGCGCTTCCCGTGCGCCTTTTAGGTGGGCGGGCACGGTGTGGGTTTGGCCATCCTGGGCGGTCATCACCAACACATCGCCCTTTAGCTCTAGGGGGGCAATCACCACACCGCCTTTGCCATCCGGGCTAATGCCCATCCGGGCCGCTTGACGCGTCATGGTGTCGATAAAGCGGGCGCGGGCCTTGGGGGCGTATTTTTTGATGTTGGCGGTGTTCATTGTGAATCCTTGAAAGTATCTTGCAAAAAGCGCTGGCCTTTAGCCGTTAAGCGGTATTGTTGAAGGCGGCTATTGGGCTTTTCGGGCAGCGTCATTTCAATCAGCTGCTGCTGGCGTAAATTGCCTACTTGTTTATTGAGCTCACCGGAAACGCCCTTGTGACCCAGCTCACGCGCCATGGCAGCTTTCCCCAGCGGCTCCTGCTGCAGTATCAACAGCACTCTGGCTGCCAGCGCTGACTCTAGCCGTGACTCTAGCCGTGACTCTAGCCGTGACTCTAGCCGTGACTCTGGCTGCACTGACTCAGTCTGGGACCCTGGGGCCGGCTGCTGGATCGAAACCGGCGTTGCCAGCCGAATACTCAAACGCACGCGGTTGGCAATTTCTTCAATATGCGGTTCAGGCAGCCCTTGGACTTGGGCTTCCGAGAAAATACGCTTCACACCGCTGCCCCACTGCTCTATCAGCCCAAGCTCACGAAACACGCGGGCAATCACTGGGTTGCGAATCATCGAAACGCCGCGTTTCATGTCTTCAATCGTCATGCCGGGCATCAATAGCCCTGGGCTTTCAATCTCGATACGGTCATCAAAAAACGCAATGCGTATAGGGCTGCCCCTTTGGGAGTAGTCGCTGTGTACCAAGGCATTAATAATCGCTTCACGCAGGATGGTCAGCGGGATACTCCACACGTCGCGGCGACGCATGGCGCCAAACTCTGCCTGCTTGAAAGCATGTTTTTTGAGAAACAGCTCGATGTCATCAACCGCTTGGGGTAGCGACGCGTGAATGTCGGCTTGATCAAAAATCTCGACCTTGTCGGTGCCGCGAAAACGCCCGCACTGAATCCAGGCATCTTCAAAGTGCCACTGGCGCTCGCGGCCAAACAGCAAAATGCCTCCCACGCTGGGTACCAGGCGGCCTTGGTACGGCACCAGTAGCCGTAACGTGCATAGCTTATTGTCATCAAGTGGTTGTTCGCTGCGAAAGGCTTGCTGTATGGCGTTATGATCAAGATCATCACGGCTCAGCTCGGGCATGGGCTGAACATCAAACGTAGTGCCGCTCGCTTGGCGCTGCATTTCCTGGATGAGGGCCAACCCCGCCTGCCGATTGCTGGAACCAAGCCGCACCAGCACACCATTTTCTTCGCCAAGCGCTTTGAAAAAGTGTGGGCGTGCGCTGCTCAAAAACACCTCAATACACACCAAGGTATGTTCGCCCACGCTCACCAGTTCAATATTAGGCAGTAGCCGGGGGTGAATGGCATCCGCGATCATGCTGGTAAGGCGCTCTTCTATATCCAGCGGATCATCCACGCCTAGCACGGTGCCATCATCGTCAACACCAATGATCAACTGGCCACCGGCCGTATTGGCAAAGGCGACCAGTGTTTTCATCAGTGGCTTAGGCGATGATAGGTCGCGCTTGAACTCAAGCTGCTTGCCTTCTGGCTCGCTTAGGCGCTGTTCAATGGTCGCGGTGGTCATAGGTGTCTCGTTGACTTTTCATGTTTCTTTCCGCTTCGCTGTCCCGCGTCCCAGGACACGGGACGGCAGTGAACAGGCATATTGGTCGTGTCACCAACAATCGCTGAGCGCTAGCGCAGCTACTTGGTTAAGCATGGCGTTAGGGGGCGTAGTGTTTGGTGATTGACTCAGGACGAACTATTCCGGGCGAAAAACATCGATCTCCAGGCCATCGATATGGCGGTAATGGCGGTCATTGGCGGTGAGCAAAGGCACCCCTGCCTCCATCGCGGTGGCGGCAATCAGGGCATCGGCCATTTGCATGTTATGGCTTAGCGCATAGCTTTCGACCAAAAACATGGCACGCGAGGATATCCCCTCTTCCAGATGGCGGATGCTTGCTTGCCAGTAGATCAGTGCCTGGCGTAGCTGCCTTAGCTCCTGCTTGTTGCGCATGCCCTGCACCAGTTCCATATAAGTGACGGCAGAGAGCCAGAAACCTGGCGCGTCATCCAGGCGCTGGGCGGCGGCGCGGTTGCCGCGCAAATTCCAGATCAGCACATCCGTGTCCACCAGCATCAGTCGCTGCCCTCGAAGGAGCGCGGCGCGCGCAAATGGCGGACTTGGGTGTCAATCTCCTGGGCGCTTGCCTCGCCCTGATCTGCCCAGAGGCCGAACGCCGGGTTGGGGGCCAAGCGCTTGTTAGGTGTGGCAGACGCCACCCCCACTAGGCGAGCACATGGCTTGCCGTGGAAGGTGATCTCTACGGTCTCGCCACGCTGGGTAGCGGCAATCAAAGCTTTGGTTTGCAAGCGCAGCTGCTTGACGTTGGCATGCATGATGACTCACCTCTGCGGTATCGCTCAGACCCGACGCGGATGAACGGGTTATTTTTAAAGTGTAACCTGCTCGTCGATACCCTGCCAACCAGGATGCTTAGGCTTGGCGATAGTCGTTGCCCCTGTTGGCGGTTCAGGGTGCGTCGGTGAATTTGGCAACAGTCTGTTGCCAAATTGCAGCGGCCCCCTGTGCTCAGCTTGTCGCTCCACTTTCAACAAAAATCGTTCGAACACTAACGCACCTGTACCCGTTTACCTGCTGAAAGTGACCCTTCCAGTTCTTTTCTCAGCTCATCCATAAACGCATCGACTTCCGCTTGGCTTTCCAGGTACACCCCGCTATGCACGCGGCTGAGTACGTCGCTTACACGCACTCTTGCCACGGGTTTGGGGGCATTTACCGCCGCTGGTGCTGTTGCGGTGTGCGGGTCGTACGCTTTATCACCTGGTGCCGTTTGTGGGGCTGGCTTGGGGTTCTCTGATGTTGGAGCCGGTGTTGTGGTGTTTCCCGCAGGCGCAGGCGGCTGCCGCTTGGCCGCTTCAGCCTGGGCGTGGTGAAGCGTATCCAAACTTTCTTCTTCTAACTCGACGGCAGTTTCGGTTTGCAGCTGGTAGATTTGCGCGACGCTGACCGATTGACTGACCGAGGATTTAAGCTGCTGCAGCGGGTGCAGCAAGCGGTTGCTGAGCTCGGCGGTGCCAATGCCGCTTTTGGCTATTTCAGCGCTCACCTTGGCGATGCGCGTGTCGATACGGGCAATGGCGTGCTGGCGTTTTTCATCCACGAGGCCGCTGTTAATCTCATCCAGCGTACGTACTAAGCCATCCACCTTATTGAGCATGGCGTAGGGCGCTTCGGCGCGATAAATACGCTCACAATCGGCCAGCGCTTGCTGGGCCTGGGTGTTTTTCTCAAGCTCTAGGCGGTTCACCGCAAACCGGTTGAGCGCTTGCTCTAGCTGCTGCCAGGTGGTGAGTTGCTTAGTAAAGAAGTCGTTGAGATCGCGGTAGTCTTCTTCGACATCGAGCAGCGTGTCTTGCTGGCTGGCGACGGTTTTGAAGAAATCAAAGCTATCGTCAAGGCGCAGTAGGCGCTCTACTTCGCGCAGTGAGTTGTCAATGGCGTTGCGACCGGGGAAGTTGCCCACGTCGGTTTTGCTTTTATACGCTTCTAGCTCCCGCCGCCAGTGGGATAAGCGGTCTACGTAATAGGTAAACAGCTCTTTTTCACTGGTGGGGCCTAGCTGGCCAAACAGCTCTTTGGTGAGGTTACGGGCTTTGTTGAGCACCGCATCTTCGGTTTGGCGCTTTTTCTGGAGGCGGACTTCACTGCGGCGGCGGGCGTTGTTGAGTAGCTCAAAGGCTTCTTTACCGCTGAGCGCAGGGCCAGCGGTGTGGAAGGTTAAGCGCCCAGCGGCATGCAGGCGGCCTAGTATCAGTAGTGTTTCGCCTTCCGGCCAGCCGAAGGGTCGGTTGCTAAAGCGCTCAATCAGCGGGGTCAGTGGCACCGGCTCGCCACCGTGCAGGATGATGTACTGCTCCACCTCTTTCACGGCCTGGGGGTTGCCCTCCTCGCCGTCTAAGTTCAGGTTCTGGATGCCCAGGTCATCGGCGGTTAATACGGCCTGCAGCTCGCGCATCGGCTCGGGGCTAAGCGCCGTGAGCTGGCTCAGCTTGTTGTAGGTGTTTTCCAGCAGGTAGCGGCAGGCCTCATCCAAGCGGGTGTTGAGCTGGTTGCGGTTGAGATCAAGCTTTTGCCCGAGCGCGTACACATCGGCATCCAGCAGCATCTCTTCTAAGCGCACCCGCAGGCGTTTTTTGCGCTCCTGGTTTTCACGGCCACGGTCGGCCAGAATGCGCTCCACGCTGTGGTCGTTAGCCGATAGGTTTAGGCGGATAAACTTATCGGTTTTCAGCAGGGTGCGCAGTTCATCGGTAAAGCGCTTATCGTCGGGCAGCTTAATCAGCACCTGCCCGCCGTTATCGCCGCTTTTGTGAATGCAGCCTGCTTCGCTTAGCTGTACGTACTCCACGTCCAGCGGCGAGACTACCTCTACCCTTAGCTGGCTTTGATAGCGGCCATCCAGGGTGTGGCCATCCAGGTAGCGGCCAATGCTGTAGTCGGTTTTGTTGACCGGATAGCGGTACTTGGCGCGGTCGCGCAGCAGGTCCTTGAAGATCAGGCTGGAAAGCTCTTTGTTCTCGTCGCTACTGGTGACTTCTGTGGCTTTGATCTTGCGGGTGATGTCCCGCTCCTCGTTGGTGAGAAACTGGTATTCATCGCCGTTACGGGTAATCAGGCTCTCTTTTTCCAGCCGTGCCAGGGTCGCTTCCAGCTGCTCCCGAATGGCTATGCGGTCATCGTCGATTTGGGTCAGTGAGAGCGTCACCAGGTTATCGACCGTACCCTTCACCAGATCCACATAGCGGATCATAAACAGCGTGCGTAGGGTTTCGACATCAAACGCCTCTAACACGGGATTTTCGCTGGCCTGGTCAATGGTGCGCTTCACCGCCGTATCGAGAAAACCTTCTACCGCTGTGTAGAAGCAGTGCATTGGTACCAGCGCGCCAATCGCTTTCTCCTGCACGGCCTTGGCGGCCATGTGGAACGCATCGAGCATGGAGCGCTCGCCGTAGGCCAAGTGGGCGCCCGTCGCCCCTACCTTGCGGATCTCTTCAAAGACTTTTTGCACCAACTGGAAGTGGTACGGCACAAAGGGGTAATTGGCGATGAAGCTTTCCACGCCTTCGATGTTTTTTAGCGTGGGGCCAGAGCGGTCAAAGGTCAGCTGGTTACGCAGAATGGAGCCTTTGGCCTCAAACACGCCTTCCAGCTCCGCGCGTGCCGAGTCGGTTTTCACCAGCAGGCGCTTTCGGATCACTTCGTCAGAGTTGGAGCTTGAGAGCGATAAGCGGGTTTTGAAGCGTCCGGCTATTTTGGAAAAATCGTTGGCTTTTGAGGCGGTCATTTCGCCTAGCACGGCATCCATATCCGCCTGAGACGTCACCACAATCCAGGCGCGACCACCGCAGATCGTGCCCAGGTTTTCGGTGAGCGTTTGCAGAGTCAACATTAAGCGTGTGTCGCTGCCAATGAACTGGCCAACTTCATCCACCATGAACACCATGCGCTGAGTCGCTGACTGCGACTCCAAAAACTCTTTCACCCAGTGGCAGAAGTTCTCTACCGAGACGCTGAAGTTGGTTTCAGATTCCTCAAACCATTTATGCGCCGCTTCAGGAGAGAGATCGAGCGCCGCCCCAATCGCCTGCTCGATATCGTCCTGGTAGAACTGATAGCCGTCTCGCTCGTCTTCCCACACCACGCCACTGGCCTCGTTAAAGGCCTGCTTAAAGCGCTCATACACGCCGCGTTTTTCTAGGTGGCGCTCCATATGAGCAATGTGCGGGTAATCAGAGCTAAAGCCTTGGTGCTCGTTAAACACGCGCAGGAAGACGTTCAGGATGGGGTTGCCGTCGTCATTCGAGCTGGCCTTGCTGTCGATATTAAACAGCACCACATGGGCCGGTTCACGGACAGCCTTGGCGATGTCTGCCCGGATAGAGCTGTCTACCAGCTTCTGCTCATCAAAAAAGTCGGCGGCCCGCTTGGCATTACCGTTGGCATCAAACGCTTCCTTATTTTCCAGCAGGTAGGAGAGCGTTTTCAAAAAGTGAGATTTACCCGACCCAAAGAAGCCACTGATCCAAACGCCCACGCGGTTGGCGATAGAGGGGTCATCCAAAGGGGTGGTGTAGGATTCAAAAAAGGCACGAAAGTGCTTGTCTAGTTCCTTGGTGACGACATACTCATCCAGCTCTTGGTAGATGGTTTCCTGGTCACGCTGGTCGGCCTTGACCACGCCGTTGATTGACCGGCTAAGCGGTTTGAGGAAGAGCTCTTGAATGTGCATATCTGTCCTGTAAATGTTTAAACCCTGAGTTTTGAAAGCACTGCTTAACCACAACCGACTTTTGACAGCTGCCCACACTGTCGTCCGGCCTCATCTATGGGGCTTCATCACTGTAGAAGGCTCTGCGATAACGTTAACAGTCACGGCTCACAACCGGGGCGAACGTAACACACCATAAGGCAACACGCCGCACTAAGGCACGAGCGCGAACGCACGGTAGTAGTTGTTGCTTTTGATCTGCTTAAACAGCGACATCGTCTGCCCGTCGTAACGGCCTGGGTAGAACAACACCAGCGGCTTATGACCGAGTGGCCCGTGTAGGGCATTTAACAAGCTGTGCGCACGTACCATGGGCCACAGGCTGCCAACACCGGTGAGCAATACGATATCAGGCTCATGCGACAAAGAGTGTCGGATGAGGTACGGGGCAAACTTATCCATGTGCAGCGGCCCACGCAGCGCCTTGAGCAGTGCCGCATCGCCTTTGCTTTTTTGCATGGCAATGGCTTTGTCTAGGAAGCCACGCTCGGTCAGGTAATCCTTTAGCACTTCCAGCAGATTGACCTGCGCTATTTTAATGTCGGGGTGCTGGCGTGCCATTAACGAGGGGAGGAAATTCAGGTAGGCACGCACCTGGAGTTCATGTTCAGGGGCGTAATCAAAAATCCAAAAGCCAATTTCATTACCCAAACCCTGACCCGCTAGAAATTCGGGCTGAGAAATTTTTTCAGCCACCTGGTTCAACCGTGCCCGTAGCTGATCATCCTCGTGGTGGCTAAAACCGCTGGGGGGTGGGTAGTGATTGCTCTGTGACATGCGGATGCGTCCCTGTGTCTAGCATGTTTGATGCAAGGCATTTTTAATGCAAAAGGCTTATTTTTGATAAGACTATGTCGCTTGCCACCTGCGTTGCAAGGTCTACTTAGTCGCGTTTTGACGTCAGCAATGAGAGTAGAGGGATAAAATTACCGCAACTGGCGACAACAGGCACTCAAGCGGACGTGCTGGTAGGTTTCAAGCAAGCTTTTTACTTCTGGACGCAGCAGCAAGGGCTGTAACTTGCGCGAGCGACTGGAGGCCAATACGCCGACTTCCGTCAACATACGATACACCACCTGCCCCATTTTACGTTTGGAGCTTTCCGCCCACCCTGCTATTGCTTCATCACGATGGGCACGCTCGGCTAAAAACTCATCCCACTGGTAGGCCTGAAGCGCCTCCGCCTGGGTTAAGAAAGCATCGGCGACGACACTTTCAAGAAACTCCACCAATAGCAGGTTACGTGCCATGGCCGCACAGAAAGACACCTGTGTGGCGAGCTGGTCGTCGCCATCGCGCAGCGCTTGCCAAAACGGTGGCTCCAGCTTCTCTAAGCGCTTACGAATAGCTTGCCCAGCACGTTTAGCAGTAGCGGGACGGTTCTTCTGGAGGCGGTTATCAATGATGATTGCCTGGTGCCACTGCCCTTCATCCGCATTAGAGAGCAGCAAATCAGCAACGGCACGGCTCTCGCGCACCATCAGTCCACCGCCAATCAGATCAGAGTTGTAGCTGAAAAAACCAGTCAATGAGTATCCACCTATGTCGTTTGTGTAGCTTCCTATTAGGGCACAGCTCATAAACGCCATCATCATAAAAAAACATGATCGCTAGAAACCAGTGAGTCAGAGGGTATACGAGGGGATATGGAGCCGGTTTGCAAGTAGTATTCAGCATGCATAACGGCAAAGGCTATTAGTAATAGACCAGAAATTGTCGTTTCCACTTCAATCTGACATAACCAGAACCAAAAAACAGCCACTTACATCAGGAATTCCACCGCAAAATGACATAACTTTTCCACTTTTAAATGACATAAAGTAAAACGATCGTTTGCTATGGTAGCAAAATAACGTCATAAAAAAACATTCTGATAAACAGCTCTTGGCCGCAGCACATGATCAAAACTGCGGAGCATCCCGCTAAGATGGACACCTTACCCCGCCTCATTCACGAGGGTGCTGATTGAGCGGTCTGGAGGTACTGACTGGTGGCATCGCTTATCAAGATCGGCTTCTTCAGCGCGAATGGCCGGTGAGTAATGCCAGAACGCCGACCTTTTCCCGCTTTCTTATAGCTATTTAGAATCAATTGCGGCCGCCCACGCAGCAGTGATCGCTGACCGCCGCCGCTCGACTTCTGATGCTGTGGTGGTCTCGCAGGAGCGTCAGCTCAGTGCGGTCAGCTTCGGTAGCCCCTTCAGCAGCGTCGGCCACCACTTGTCGGCAGCGGCTCCGAGATGAACGGTGATTCGCCGAGCGTGCGTAAGCGTTCATTCCACGACGTGGCTTGCGACGGCCGGTCCTGAGCCAGCACTCGAGCAGCCTCGGGAGTGGTGCCACGATCTGGAGTACCAAGCCGGCTCCTGGCCGGCACCGCGGCGCGTAGTGCTGGTGGTGCAGGAACGCCCCGATGACCTACTGTTGCATGCCTTCTTCCTGGTCACCAATCTCGGCAAGTTCGACTGGCCGCCAGAGAAGGTCCTGGCACTCTATCGCAAGCGCGGCAGCGCCGAGGCGCACATGGTCGAAGTGAAGTCGGCGCTCGACGTGCACCTCTCGTCGACCGATCGTGGCGCCTCCACCGTTCAGGACGTGATGGCCCGCAACGAGGTGAGCCTGCTGCTGAGCCTCTACGCCTACCAGGTTCTGCATGGCCTGCGCTGCCTCCTGGAGCGGCAAACCCGACAAGGCTGGAGCCTGAGCCGGATGCGCGAGCAGGTGCTCAAGGTCGCCGCCACGCTGAGGCTGCACGCTCGGCGAATCACGGTTCACCTCGGTGCCGCCGCCGACAAGTGGTGGCCGACGCTGCTGAAGGGGCTGCCGAAGCTGGCCCCGCTGAGCTGACGCTCCTGCGAGACCACCACAGCATCAGAAAGCGAGCGACCGCGGCGGCGGTCGGCGATCACGGCTGCTTGGACGGCCGCAATCGATTCCAAAGAGCTATAAAAAAGCGAAAAAAGGACCGCGCTCCGGCATTACTCAATAGCCACTCGCGCTGAAGAGTCCGGTCCTGGTAAGCGATGTCAACAGCCACCACCTTCAAGCCGTGCAATCGGCCCCCTCGTGAATGAGGCGGGATCAATGGATACGAATTTGAGTAACACCATACTAGGAAAGAGGTCCTTCCCTCTTGAGAAAACTGCTACTCAGGCAGTGCACCGAGAGGGCGGCTAGCAAAGCTGAAAACATACTCCATAGCTTCTGGCAAAGTGTCTTTCCATACATTCCATTCATGATCACCATCGACGATACGCAGCTCTACTTGGTTCGGCTGATGCTCTCTGAGAGCCTGATAAAGCATAGTGGCATGGTAAGCTATATCGAAGGTGTCATGGTCGCCAGAGTTGATGTAGAGCGGTACTACCTCTTCACCAGCCATGTAGTCGTCGATATAGGAGGGATAGTTAAGTTCTTTCCAGCGCTCCTCTGAGAAGTTTTCTTCTTCATCCAAGTAGGCGGGATGACGCCTAGCAGACGAGTGTTCTGGAGGAAGAGAGGCGTAGATGGCGGGGCTTAGGGCAGCGCCTGCGACGAACAGATCAGGATGCTGGAAGACGAAATTGATGGTGCCATATCCACCGGCTGAAAGCCCGCCGATCACACGACCCTCGCGCTCCCTGATAGCTGGCCAGGTAGACTCGATATGTGGAAGCAAATCTTCGATAAAGGCGGTGGCAGCCGGTTCGTTGTTACCATCTACCCACCAGCTCTGGTTGCCAGGCATCACGATGAGTGCTGGTGGTATCTTGCCTTGTGCAATCAAAGCATCAGCGGTTTCCTGCAACGATCCTCTGGAGGCCCAGTCATTCTCGCTACCAAAAGAACCATGCAACAGATACATGACCGGATAACGCTTATCGCTTTCACCAAATCCATCCGGAGTATAGAGAGTATAGGGATAGGGAGCTCCCAGCACTTCTGAATCAAATTTATAGTGAGCAACCTCACTGGCATTGGCACCAGCAGACACTAACCCAATTACTGTCATGATCTTGATTGCATACTTCATATGTGACTCCTTGTAATTTTTTTGATTTATGTTTCACTCAGAGGCGATATCCCGCCCATGAAAAATCGCATACTGCGACATCAGCACCCTACTATCGCTATCGCCATAGCATTCACTTCCTCGAATTTTCGACCTTTGGTAACCTTGAGACTATAAAGTCCCTCACCTCCTCTAGTACTTCATTCCTGTTGGTTTCATTAAATATTTCATGGCGTGCACCTTTAATGAAGGAGCATGAAAAATCACCACCTGCAATTTTCTCCAGCGTTGGGCGGCTTTCTTCCAGCAGCACAAGCTTGTCTTCCGTCCCATGCATCCATAGGGTCGGAACGACTCCTAGGCTAGTTCCCTCATAAATCTTATTCAGCATCACTTTCATCGATTGCAAGGTAGACCGCTTGAAAGGACCGTGCCATACCAGAGCATCAGCCTCATAATCCCTCCCAACACTTGAGTCTCGTGACAAGGTCTTGGTATCTAATGGCTCATCAGGGAGCGAAGCCAAGTCATCCAAATCGGTAATGGCTGTGCGTACACCGAGTAGTGGCCCCGATAATATAAGTGCTGCCACCTCATCCTGATGCAATTGGGTATAACGCGTCGCAATCATTCCCCCCATCGAGTGTCCGATGACCACCACCGGGAGGTCAGGGTGACGCTGCTTGTAATAATCAATGACCTGTCCAAGATCTTCGACAACCGAGTCAAAGTCCGCTATCTCGACGCGTTCGCCTTGAGATAGCCCATGCCCCTGATGGTCTGGACCGATAACCACGGCACCACTAACATGCAACACATCAGCCACATGCTGGTAGCGCCCCAGGTGTTCCCCATATCCATGTACTAGAACAGCAACATAGTAAGGCGCTTCATTCTCCCAACAGGAAACCGTCAAGTCACCTCGATTTCCCTTGATAGAGTGCAATGTTCTGGTAGGCATAAGCTTTCTCGTCGGGCCAGCATAATTTTTTGATAACAATCATGAAATATTCTCTTTTGAACATACTATAGCCATACTGTCTCTCCAGCGAGCTATCATGACTAGACTTTAGGAGTAACAATCTTGCAAGCTATTGCATTTTAGCCCGTTAATCACCTACCAATGCTTAATGGTGCGCTGCGTAGTTTGTATGCAAACATCGGTAACGAAAACAACATCGGTGAAATTCGATCCCCCAGAATATTCGGCTGGCTCATCTGGAACTAGGTTTGAGCGGTCTGGAGGTACTGACTGGTGGCATCGCTTATCAAGATCGGCTTCTTCAGCGCGAATGGCCGGTGAGTAATGCCAGAACGCCGACCTTTTCCCGCTTTCTTATAGCTATTTAGAATCAATTGCGGCCGCCCACGCAGCAGTGATCGCTGACCGCCGCCGCTCGACTTCTGATGCTGTGGTGGTCTCGCAGGAGCGTCAGCTCAGTGCGGTCAGCTTCGGTAGCCCCTTCAGCAGCGTCGGCCACCACTTGTCGGCAGCGGCTCCGAGATGAACGGTGATTCGCCGAGCGTGCGTAAGCGTTCATTCCACGATGTGGCTTGCGACGGCCGGTCCTGAGCCAGGGGCGTCATCCCGCGCGCATCGCTGCAGGCCAACTGCCAGAGCGGGTCACGGCGCAGCGTGTCGGTATCGCTGAGATCGATCCAGCCCATGGCACGCTGCAGCACCAGGGTACGCAGCTGACTGGCCAGTGAGTGACGGATGCGTAGCGGGTTACGGAGGTCGACCAGATTGTCTTCCAGCGCCTCGACCACGCCGCTGTTGTCGAGGGCTTCACGCAACAGCAAAGCGCCGCTGTCGCTGGTGGTGGCTGGCCGCTTAGCTCGACACGCACAGCGCCGTTGCAGGAGGGCGTCCAGGTGGATAGGCTTTCACCCATAGCGGATGGCTCTCTTGGTTCTGGCTCTTGACGGAACACACTGAATTTTCAAGAGAATACCATCCGCTATCTTCGTTTTCAGGCCGGCCTCATGAATAAGGCGGGTTAACGTGAGGAGAGTATTCAAAGTGGTAGCAGGCATCAAACTCAAGGGAAGACTCTACAGTGTGAGCAGAAGCAGTTTTGAAGCTAGCAAATTTGTAGAGGTTCTTGACACGGGAATGACGGAGCTTACGCCTGTACATGACAACACCCCATTTCGTAGGTTTACTACAAAAATAGGTTATGTCACGAGAAACCGCAAATTATGTCATTTTATCCGGAATTTATGTCAAAACAGACCGGAAACGACAAGAAATTGTCGTTTCCACTTCAATTTGACATAACCAAAACGAAAAAACAGTGACTTACACCAAAAACTCCACCACAAAATGACATAAATTTTCCACTTTCAGATGACATAAAATAAAACGACCGTATGCTCCAGTAGTGAAGTTACGTAATTAAAAGACACTAAAAAAATATCGTTTAATTAGCACCGTCTGATAATGCCACATCTTAGCGTAGCTTTGGGAGGCGACTCAGTAGCCCACCCATGCTGAGAGAGGTAGCGGTATAAAATCAGCTCTCGGGCGACCGAGCTAGATCTGCAGTAGAGATGGCATATCCTGTACCGTTGGTAGGTATAAGTTTGAACTTTATGGGCCGTCCATAAGCTTGCAACTCACCATGATCGAAAGTTCATTGCATCAAGGTGACATAAGGGTAATGTTTCAATAGTAGTGGCGCTACTCGATTAAGTGCCTTGAAACCCAAGAAGTGAACGCGGGTCAGTACTTGCCCAGAATCGGCAAGGACGTTCGCCCTTTCGGCCCGAGCATACGCATATCATCTTCGTGAACCCAGTCAGGATGCTTGATCGAAGTGGAACGCTGGGCCATGCGCAGTCCCATGCGGCGGCGAAATGGAACTTCGGTGCTGATCCGATGGAGCTCTTTTAGAGTGGCCTCGGGATGCTGCTCGTCGAGTTCCAGAAAAGTCGTCCCAATCCTCAGCGCGGTTGAGAACCCGAGCTTGTTCACTGTAAATCACGGAGCCTAGGAACAATTGGCTCACCTCCATGATCGTTGGAGTAAACGTCAGTTCTAGGCAAATACCTTCGCCACCCTCACCATAATAGGCCCACATCGCTTGATGATTGGGGTGCCTAGCTAGCGGGCAGATACCAATCCCTTTCAAGAAAACTTGAAAGTATCTATTCTACACTGCAACAGAATCAATTCATTACATAGTTGAACTAGCACAACAGAACTCAAATACGTGAAGATACTTAGTGGAATAAACGTAATACACTTTCACTTCGATCTGACAACAGTTCAGAACAGCGTATAAGTGCCTCATCTAGCTTCATAGGCCCATCTACCAAAGCTAATACAGCGGTGACGCCTTCGTTATAAGCTGACTGCCACCCTTCGCCGAGGCTACCCGCCAAAACAACCACTGGCACACCCATTTCCCGTGCGCAACGAGCAATACCAATAGGAGTTTTCCCTGCCATGCTCTGACCGTCTAGCCTTCCCTCGCCGGTAATGACCAAATCGGCACGCTCAAGTCGTTGTCGAAACCCCACCTGGGTCATCACTAGCTCAATACCTGGACGCAGCTCTGCTCCGAGAAAAGTGCGTGCCGCGAAGCCTATTCCTCCGGCTGCTCCTGAGCCGGGTAATTCACGGAAGTCTTCTCCCAGAGTCTCTGCCACCTTGTCAGCGAAATGCGCAAGTGCAGCATCCAGTATGACGATATCTTCTTCACTTGCACCTTTTTGAGGACCGAACACAACACTGGCGCCGCGATCACCGACCAGCGAATTATCTACATCCACGGCCGTTTCAACGATCACCTTAGACAGACGCGAATCAAAGTCATCTAGATCGATTCGATCTAGATGACTAAGAGCTGCACCACCCGGCGGTAAAGGTCGGCCTTTATCATCAAGAAATCTTACACCCAAAGCCCGCAACATACCTGCACCTGCGTCGTTGGTCGCGCTGCCTCCCAACATGAGTATTATTCTCTCAGCACCCGCATCAAGAGCAGTAAGTATCAGCTCTCCCACACCGTAGGTGCAACTATGCATTGCGGTACGTTCCATAGGCGTCAGATGCTGCAATCCACACGCTTCAGCTAATTCTATATATGCTGTACGGCTAACGAAGTGCCAACCCCACTCTGCCAGTCGAGGTCGTCCCAATGAGTCACTCACCGTCTCGCAACGTCGCTCCGCTTCTGTAGCCATAATTAAGGCATCTAAAGTACCTTCCCCACCATCGCCCATTGGGCATTCATCCCATTGCGCAGATGGTATTGCCTTACGAATACCGTTTGCGATCGCGCTCACTGCTTTTCTAGCCGATAGTGAATCCTTATAGCTATCTGGCGCTACGATGATGTGCATCACTCAGTTCCTTTAAGCTCTTCTTCGAATGGTGTATTGAGCGCCGGGTACTGCTGCGCAACATTGGTGTTACCGGGAGCATAATGTTTTCTGGTGCAGTATCAACTTGATTGATCTGCGCCATAAGCAGCTCAGTAGCCTTTGACGCCATGAATTCCACTGGTTGTTTCAGAGTAGTAAGAGAATGGCTTGGCCAAGCTGCCATTGGCACATCGTCAAAACCAATAATCGAAACGTCTTCGGGTACTGAAAGGCCGAATTCATGTCGCAATGTGTCAATAGCCGCAATTGCCATCAGGTCATTGGCACAAAAAAGTGCATCGGGTGAAGGTGAACTAGCAAAGAGGCGCCTCGTCGCATGACAGGCATCTGCATAACGATAATTACCGATTTCTACTGCGTGACAAGTTAATCCATCCTTGGCAAGCCCTTCTAGAAAGCCAGCTTTACGTTGAAGGTCAGTAGAAGAGTTTGGTAGTCCTGCTATATAGGCAATGCGACGATGGCCCAGTGAAGCAAGGTAATGGCCTGCCCAATAGCCTCCACTATGATTGTCACTGCCGACTTGGCTAATGCCATCAAAGTTGACGGTGCGATTGATAACAACGCAGGGTATGCCAAAATCCGCCACCTCCTTGGCTTGTGTGCTATCCAATGTAATAGCCAGCATCAAAACACCTTCAACTTGGCTCCTGATAATATCGTCGATTACTGTGTCGAAACCGTTATCCGATGGAGCGAAAAAAAGCTGAAGATGGTACCCCTGTTGCTGAAAATAGCGTGATGCCTTTTCTAACATAAAGCTGTAGAAAGGATTTTCGAGGCTATAAGTTACCACAGCAATAGTCCGGCTTGATCTGGTGATCAGCGAACGCGCAATGGAGTTGGGGCGATACCCAAGTTCCCGGGCTGCTGCCATGACCTTCTTACGCGTTTTCTCCGCCACCTTGGCGTCAGGCGAAAAGCTGCGACTGACCGCTGACTGCGACACTCCAGCTAACTTTGCCACATCGCGGGAGGTTACGGATTTTCTTTTCATAAATTATGCTCTCAAAGGGCCGTCCAGTCATAGACAGCCCTATTCACCAGAACCAAAGGCATTGAATTACCATCCTCACTTTCACAGCTTTTCAAGTGACCTATATTGGTCAATCTTTTTCACGTAACTTTTGCTGTTATCTAGTGCGCCATGTACTTCTTCATCAGTTAGCTCCCTGACCACTTTAGCGGGCACACCTACAATTAACGAGCGTGGTGGAAACCGTTTACCAGAGGTAACTAGAGCCCCTGCACCGATGATGCAATGCTCACCAATCTCCGCACCGTTAAGTAACGTTGCGTTCATGCCCACCATCACGCCATCGCCAATGTTACAACCATGCAACATGGCTAAATGTCCAACAGTCACTTGGCGGCCAATATTGACTGGATAGCCAGGATCTGTGTGTACAACACAGCCATCCTGTAAATTGCTGCCCTCCCCGACGATGATAGGTTCATTATCCCCTCGTAGCACTGCGCCAGGCCAGACAGAGACTTCGTGGGCAAGATGAATCCGCCCGATCAGCGTAGCTTCTTCCATCACCATGGCGCCTGGCGCTATCTCGGGAACGTTACCTTCGAGTCGATATATTGGCATTAAGTAATCTCCCTAGAAACCGACTTGGTCGCCACCTTTAAGTTGAAGTATCTCGCGTGCTTCGTCGGGCGTTGCTATTTCAAAGGAAAGGCCTTCGAGAATTTCGCGTACTTTGGCTACTTGTGCTGCGTTGCTTTCGGCTAACTTGCCCGGAGAAAGCCATAGCGAGTCTTCAAGACCGACGCGAACATGGCCTCCAATGGCTGCCGCCTGAGCAGCAATCCGCATCTGGTTGCCTCCGGCACCCAGCACTGACCACTCGTAGCCATCCCCGAATAAGCGGTTGGCGGTTCGGCGCATATGCATAACATCCTCGGGGTGAGGGCCAATACCACCCAGGATGCCGAACACACTCTGCACGAAGACTTTTCCACTAATAATGCCGCGATCCATCAAATTACGTAAATTGTAAAGATGGCCAATATCGTAGCATTCACATTCAAAGCGAGTGCCGTTCTCTGCACCAAGAGTCATGGCCTTTTCGATATCAGCGAAAGTGTTCTTGAACACTAGATCGCGACTATTCTCAAGATGGGCACGCTCCCAATCGTGCTTGAGATCCTCATATCGGTTGAGCATGGGAAAAAGCCCAAAGTTCATCGACCCCATGTTCATAGAGGCAAGCTCAGGCTTAAACTCCATGGCTGGCCGCATACGTTCCTCAACGGTCATGTGCGGGCTGCCACCAGTGGTAAGGTTGATGACTGCGTCAGTAGCTTTCTTGATACGCGGTAGAAACCGCTCAAAGACAGCTGGATCTTGTGTGGGCTTACCGTTATCGGGATCGCGGGCATGAAGGTGAAGTATGGAAGCGCCTGCCTCAGCAGCAGCGATACCAGCCTCGGCAATCTCTTCAGGTGTTACCGGTAGGTATGGCGACATGGAGGGCGTATGGATGGCACCGGTTACGGCACAGGTGATTATGACTTTACGTTTATTAGCCATCAGAAGTTTCTCCTAGTTAAAATTAAAAGTTATTTAGTATTGATATGACGCTGATGGGCCATCAGCGCCATTAGGCGTCGGTCTCGCCAGGCTTGTCGCTCAGCTAGACCTTCGGAAGGTAGCTGTGACCGGCGTTCTTGGCCCAATGTAGCCAGGGTTTCGGTATTCCATGGGTCATCATCGCTGCGCTGACGGTCGACATCGCGGTAAAGTGGTCCATATCGCTGGCCGTAATCGACGATTCCATTAGGCGCATTAAGGTCGATGGTCTCGAAAGGCCCCATAAACGACCAACGCAGGCCAAGTCCGTGTTTGACTGTCTTATCCAGATCCTCAGCGGAAACATAGCCATCGCGAAACAGGCGTAACGCTTCGTTCAACAATGCGCCTTGCAAACGATTGAGAATGAAACCTTGGACTTCTTTCCGAACCAGAATCGGGGTTTGCTGAGCCTGTTCCATCAGTTGCATGGTGCGATTCACCGTTGCTTCCGAAGTATCAGGTGATGGGGCTACTTCGACTAGTGGAATCAAGTAAGGCGGATTGACAGGGTGTGCTACTAAGCAGCGCTCGGGGTGCTTCAGATGGTTTGTGAACCGAGACGCGGCGATTCCTGAAGTGGAACTAGCCAACACGGTATCTATGGCCACTACCGACTCAAGTTCTAAATAGATACGTCGTTTGGCATCAATGTCTTCTGGCCCACATTCCTGAACGTACTCAACCCCCCTCATAGCATGAGCCAGATCGTTTTCTGTCTGGATGCGAGATAGCGGAGCCTCAATGTCTTTAATTAGGCCAGCCTGAAGTAAGTCTTCAAGAGATTGCCGAATGCCGCTTTGAACTTGGCCTAGAGCGCTAGCATCAACATCATAGAGACATACAGACATCCCGCTTCGTGCAAAGACAATTGCCCAAGCCCGGCCAATCAAGCCTGCGCCGATAATTCCTATACGTGCCGTCATGAGGCTGCTCCTATATCAGTCACAAAGACTCAACGTTGGCGCAGACACTCAGCGCTTGGCCTGAAATATTGGTACCACCAGGTGCTGACAAGAACAGGGCCATAGACGCAATGTCGGAGGGTTCAACCATGCGTCGCATGGATATCTTAGAAAGATTTTCCTGTTCCATTTCGGCATAGCTAATTCCACGCTTGGCCGCACGGTCTTCAATGACCTTTTCGATACGCGGTCCACGCACGATGCCAGGTAGGATTGCGTTGACTCTCACTCCTTCTGGGCCAAGCTCGATTGCCAAGCTCTTAGTCAGTCCGACGATAGCCCATTTGCTGGCGGCATAGGGCGTTCGATAGGCAAACCCAAGGCGCCCTGCGACCGACGCCAGATTAATCAGCAGCCCCTGGCTTTCCTTCAGTAACGGTGCCGCTCGGTGTGCAACTCGGTACTGACCATTGAGATTGATGTCGATAGTACGGGTCCAGGCGTCATTATCGATCTCATCAATCCCTGCAGTGGGCCCGGCGATGCCAGCGTTATTAACGACGACGTCAAGCCCACCCAGAGAGGCGGCATCTTGGAACAGTCGGTTGACGTCTTCTTCTTTGCTAACATCCGCCATAGTGTGTGAGATGCCCTTCGGCAGCGAAGCCAAGGCATGGGTGTCGATATCACAGACGTGCACTTTCGCGCCCGCTTCCAGGAAGGCCTTAGCGATTGCTAAACCGATACCATTGGCACCAGCGGTAATCAGTACTCTAAGGCCATGGCGTGGCGTTAAGCTTTCTACAATGGTCATATGGTTTCTCTCTTTGGAAGGGTTTAGAGCGAAGGCAGCCAAGTAGACAGGAAAGGCAGCAGGCTGATAATCAGAAGATTGATAAGTACGATTCCTACGAAAGGCAGTACGGACCAGGTGAGTCGAACGATACTAATATTAGCTATCTGTGATGCTACGAAGAGGTTGAGGCCAACCGGTGGGGTGAACATTCCCATGGCCAGATTGACCACCATTATGATCCCGAAGTGAACAGGATCGAATCCGAAGCTGATCGCAATGGGCAACAGAATAGGCACGAAGATCAGGATCGCTGCTGCTGCCTCAATAAACATTCCTGCAAACAACAGCAAAAGATTGGCCAGAATAATAAACAGTAGCGGGCTGTCGATAGCCGATATTGCGAATTGGGACACCATGTCTGGCACTCTTAGACGCTGAAGCATACGCCCATAGAGTCCTGCAGCGCCGATGATGCTTAGCACAATAGCGCTGGTAACAGCCGATTGTTTGAGGATATCAACCAGGCTGCTCGGTTTGATTTCTTTATAGATGACAAACCCGATCAGGAAAGAGTAAGCCACCGCGATGACTGCGGCTTCAGTCGGCGTGAATATGCCACTGTAGATACCGCCCAAAATGATGACTGGCATTAGAATTGCCAGGATTGCTTTTCGCCCCGCTCGCAAGACATCCATCCAAGAACTCTTTTCGATACTCCCAGCCAAACCATTCGCCTTGGCAAAGAAGTAGGCAAAGATCAGCAGAGTCAGCGTCACTAGGATGCCTGGCAGAATGCCTGCGATGAACATGTCCCCCACGGACACATTTGCAGCAATCCCATAGAGAATCAACGGGATGCTGGGCGGGATAATGACGCCGAGGGCGCCGGAGGCAGCTTGGTTGGCTGCGGTATAGCCTCCAGGGTAGCCCTTGGCCAGCATGGCCGGTATCAGAATCGAGCCGATAGCGGCGGTTGTGGCTGCGCCAGATCCTGAGATGGCCGCAAAGAACAGTGAAGTGACGATGGCCACCATTGCCAAGCCGCCTGTCATACTGCCGACTAGGGTGTTGGAAAAGTCGACTAGGCGCCGAGATATACCACCGCTCTGCATCAAGGAACCCGCGAGGATGAAGAAGGGTATCGCCATCAACGGGAAGGAGTTCACCGAAGCGATGAGCTGCTGAGGGACGATCAGCATTGGCGATAAATCCCCATGCCAAATAGTTATGGCAGAAGCTAGTCCGAGTGAGAGAGCAATGGGTACGCCGATGATGAATAGCGAAATCAGCAGTAGGAACAAGAGCAGTGCCATGGTCAGTTCACCTCCTGCTTAGGCTGATTGTGAATATTGAGCGCCTCATCCAGCAACAACCCCAAGCTGTTGATCATGATAACCACTCCTCCTGCGGGAATGGCCATGTAAGGCCACATCATAGAAACTCGAGTGCTGGGTGCAGTCTGGCTGGCAACCCGATCCATAAGGTCGTAACCGTGTTTAATCAAGATAAAGGCGAAGAGAGCGGAACACAGGATGATGGCAATTCGCAGCAGGCGCGCCAGTTTTTTTCCGGCGTGTTCCAATAAGATGTCTACAGAAATTAGTGTGCCCTTACGATAGGCATATCCGGCTCCTAGAAAGGTCAACCAGAGCATGGAGAAGCGGGCTATTTCATCTGAGAAGAACAGCGGACTGCCCACAACAAAACGGGCAAATACTTGCCAGAAGATGAGTACCGTCATCACTAACAACAACCCGGCCAATATCCAGCCGATCAAACGGTTAAACTCATCAATGGCTCTGTGGGCCAGTAGTAGATAAGACTTCATGGCTGCCTCATGCGTCGGAAAAGCGCCCGCAGGAAGTCGTGCTGCCTGCGGACGTTGTGGGCTCAATATTTGTAATTGACGGCAGCGTCGACCAGCTCCGCACCGACGGTAGGGGCCCACTCTTCAAGGACAGGTTTGACCGCTTCGCGGAACGGGGCTAGGTCGGGATGGGTCACGGTCATGCCCAATTCTTCGAGTTGCCCGAGGTAACGTTGTTCTAGCTCCTGGCTGGCCTCACGTTGTACCGGCAGAGCAATCTGGGCAGCTTCGATAATAATCGCTTGATCTTCTTCGCTGAAGGAATTGAACAGATCCAGGCCCATCATCAGTGGCGCTGGGGAATAGACGTGTTGGGTTATATTCAGGTAGTCCTGAACTTCATAGAAGTTAACGTCATAGATGGTAGCCAGAGGATTTTCCTGGCTATCCATAACACCTTGCTGGAGGGCAGTGTAAACCTCGGTCCAGGCCATTGGCGTCGCGTTAGCACCCAATGCTTCCCAAGTATCAACCTGGACACGACTTTCCTGTGTGCGGTGGTTAATACCTTCCAGATCGCTGGGTTTCTCGATTGGACGTACCGAGTTAGTGTTGTGACGAAAGCCGTTCTCCATCCACGCTAGGAACTTCACGTTCATGCCTTCCTCGGCCAGCCGAGCGAGCTCTTCGCCATGTTCGCTGTCTAGAAAGGCATAAGCATGCTTATGATTCTCGAAGACGTAGGGTAAATCAAAGAGCATAAATTCATCGACGAACCCCCCCATCGGACCGGTGGAAGCAATACCAGCATCAATAATGCCAAAGCCCATGCCTTCAACAACTTCTCGTTCGGCACCCAATGCGTTGTCGTAGTGCGGCTCAATGGTTAGTCGGCCTTCAGAGAGGCGCTCAAGCTCCTCACCAAATTTAAGAACCCCAATACCCTGCTGTGAGTCAGGGCCGAGCGGTAGACTCACATTAATAACACGCTCTGTTCCTGCAGCAGCATGGGTTGAAGTGGCCAAAGCGATGGCAGCAGCCAAAGATGTGAGAGGCAGGAAATGTTTCATGAAGCACTCCTAAACATGGTCCAGCTATAAAGCTGAGTATTTTGTCGTTGTAGTCTCTACCTACGTGATACGGGCCTCATAACTGAAATTCTGTACTGAAGCTAAAGCCCAAATGAAGTTTTAGAATAGAATGAATACGTATTCAACCATGACCACAAATCACCACAGCAGATTCTTATGTATCCTATTGATTATAATATAAATATACTTTAGTATTAAAAATGAATACGTAGTCATATCATAATGAAAAATGGCTTCATCCCGAAGCCACCCACTGATTGAGTAGCGCTACACTTGGCGGTCTCAAGTTCCAAGTGCAACGCTATTGAAGGGTTGACGGCCCCTCGACTGATTTCTTGAGCACCTCGGCATAGACCTCCAGTGGCGTTCGCCAATCCAGTGTCTTGCGAGGCCGTGTGTTCAGTGAATCGGCAATGGCATCGAGTTCCTCTTGGCTGTAGACCGAGAGATCGGTCCCCTTGGGCAGATACTGCCGCAACAGGCCATTGGTGTTCTCGTTGGAACCGCGCTGCCATGGGCTATGGGGGTCAGCGAAGTAGATCGCCGTGCCGGTCTTCTGGGTGATCTCGGCGTGTTTCACCATCTCGCGGCCCTGATCATAGGTCATGGACAGACGCAGGGAGCGCGGCACCTCATTGAGCTTGTCGCTGAACCCGACGGCGGCTGCCGTGGCCGTGGTGCCATCCAGTTTTGCCAGGATAACTAGGCGTGTGGTGCGCTCCACCAGCGTCCCGACGGCAGAGCGGTTATTGGCACCCATGATCAGGTCGCCCTCCCAGTGCCCCGGCATTAGGCGATCTTCGATCTCTGGCGGTCGCAGGTGGATGCTGACCAGGCCCGGAATCTGTTGTCGGCGATCCTGGCCACGGCTGCGTGGGCGCCGCTTGCCATTGCCTTGTCGCAAGCAGGCAATCAGCTCCTTCTTGAGCGAGCCGCGCGGCATGACGTAGATCGCGTTGTAGATGGCTTCGTGTGAGACCTGGCGGTCAGTGTCATCAGGGAACATGCGTCTCAGTGTGCGGGCTATCTGCTCGGGTGACCAGTAGTGGCGCAGCAGGTAGACCACCAGTTCGAACAGCTCGCTATCGGGATGCAGCTTGGGGCGGCGGCGAGGCTGGCAACGCGTCAGGCCGGCTCGGTACCCGGCGAGACTGGCGTCATAGCGCTTGTCAGCACGGACCGTATGGCGTGCCAGCTCCCGGGAGATGGTGCTGGGCGCGCGGCCTAATTGGCGTGCGATGGCGCGGATCGAATGGCTGGCTCGCAGCAACATGATAGCGGCTCGGTCTTCAGCAGAGAGATGGCGATAGCAGTGAGTCATGACAGCACCATACCGAATGGGTCAGGTGTTGCACTTGCTCATTGAGACCGCCCTTTAGAGTCCGATCCTGTAGGCAGGGAGATTGGACCTGAAGAAGCGTTTCAGCGAAGAACAGATTATTATCTTCCTGGGCGAAGCCGAAGTGGGACTGCTCGCCGAGTCACTACTGTAAATAGAGGTCACTCGCGAGGCGCTGAGAAAAAAGGTAAACGCCCTTACACGCCAAGACGTGGTTCGTTTTATAGTGTCTCGTGACCTGAGTGGGCACCGAGCACTTCTTGTCATTCGTAAAAGTACTAGGCTCTGTCTGAAAACTGGCTGCGCTCGGCCATACGGCGTTAAAAATCGGCTCAAAGTACTCATTTACAACATGTAAACTCCGTCTTTTCGCCGATTTTTGCCTTGTCTGACCTTCGCTCGCCGACTTTTCAGACAGAACCTAGTGCATTGCGCTATCAACCTGCTCTTGACCATAACAAGAGATAGCGTGAACGCATCATTTCCTTGGCACATCGGCATCGTCGCTACGGCGCGGGCATGATTTATTTGAAGCTGCGTAAAGCGGGCAAACAGGACAATCATAAGCGCGTCGAGCGTCTCTACACTGCGGCTCAGTTGCAGGTAAAATGCCTTAAACACAAGAAACTCACCGCTTCTGAGCGAAATCCATTGAGTCGCTCGAGTACTGTCACTCAGGTTTGATCCATGGATTTTGTGTTTGATCGCTAAGCCTAGGTACTACTGAAGATGGGGTGACGTTGGCGTCACGTGGTCTGAGTGAGCGTCGAGCGCTCCGTGCCATCCGTATGAGTGCCAGTGCATTGCGCTACCAACCGGCTCCTGACCGCAATGGGGCATTGCGTGAACGCATTGTTGCTTTGGCGTCGTTACGGCGCTGGTATGATCTACCTGAAGCTGCGTCAGGCTGGTGAACAGGTCAATCACAAGCGCGTCGAACGCCTCTACGCGGCGGCTCGGTTGCAGGTAAAACGGCGCAAGCGTAAGAAGGTTCCCACGTCTGAACGCAAGTCCCTTGGCCGCCCTGGTATCGCCAATCAGGTCTGGTCAATGGATTTTGTGTTTGACCGCACGGCGGACGGGAGAGTGATAAAGAACCTCACCATTGTCGACGACGCCACCCATGAAGCCGTGGCTATCGTGCCTGACCGTGCCATTGATGGGCTGTCGTTAACACGAATTCTGGATCATCTAGCTATACAACGTGGCCTACCAAGCGCCATTCGTACGGATAATGGCAAGGAGTTCTGCGGGCGCGCCATGCTGCTCTGTTTCTAATCGAACCTGTAAAACCCAATCAAAACGCCTACATCGAATCGCTCAATGGCCGTTTTAGAGACGAATGTCTAAATGAGCACTGGTTCTGGTTCACCAACCTGTATCACGCGAGAGCCATCATCGAGGCGTGGCGACGAGAATACAACGAGGAAAGACCGAAGAAAGGACTGGGAGGATTAACGCTTTCCGCCTATGCCGAGCAACTGGTGTTAAAAAACGATAAAGTAACTTCAGACTCTAAACCCGGGTGCTACTGAAGATGGGGTGTCGTCGCTGGCACCATACCATGTCTATATTCTCTTCATACTTCGACATAGACCCATCCAGTGCCGATACCTAAAAGCATAGTTCGCAAGCACAACCAACCATGGAATACAGACTACACTTCAACAAGAAACAGTCGCTCCGTGCTGTTATCCATCTCCGCTTCATGTGAAGTTTCATAACCACCACTTGACGAGGCGACTTATGCCAGAACCACCCATCTCGCCTCATAAAGCGAGGAATAATAAGCGTGAAATACGGACAGCAGAGTTCTGGCGGTTCATCACAGTCCAAGCGATGTGTAAAGAGTCTGAGCGTTTACAAAGTATCCAGGAAGGCCTCTCACCAACATTATTCCTAACAGTGCAAGAGACCTTTCAGCTACAGGATAAGCAGGTTAAGGCATTGTTTAATGTATCCATATCAGCAGTTCACCACCGCAGACGTGAAAGGAAAAATTTGGACTCCGTGGCATCAGAACGTCTTGATAGGGTTGCGACCGTAAGTCACCTCGCAATGGAGGTATTCGAGAACAAGCTGGCTACGATAAACTGGATGTCTAGTTCGAACGAAGCGCTGGGAGGACAGGCACCTGTCATGCTATGCGGCACTGATATCGAAGCAAAACAGGTTCGGCGTCTACTCTTCGCTATGGAGTGTGGCGGTGTGACGTGAAGGTGGGTATTCATTATTACCCCGGCTGGTGCTCTAAGAGCAAACCAACTCATCTTCAGAAATAGCCTTCACCTAGCACCACAAAAAACCCTCCAAGAAATCTTGGAGGGTTTAGAACTATTGCTGCCTTGCGGCGGTGTGTATCATTACCGTTGCTGTCTTCCAGTCCTAATATCAGCTGCCTATTCGGCGGTTCACGGAAGCGCCACGATCACCAAGCTCAATCCTGATTTTTCAGCTGCCTATTCGGCGGTTCACCACCAGCTCAGCATGAACGAGATACACTTTTCTTTTTCAGCTGCCTATTCGGCGGTTCACCTGCGCGAGTTTCGCGGGGCAAGCGTGCTGCTTTTTTCAGCTGCCTATTCGGCGGTTCACTAGACCTAGCTAGCAGTATGAATATAGGCATCAACAAGATAAGTACAAAATACTAAAAATACCCTTTTTGGCGTATCTTAATTAAGCCATTGAAAAATATAACAATATATATTCTGAAAATATTTAGGTAATCTGCTTAAGATTTGGCACAGAGCCAGAGTGTATCTGTTTTGTAGCCAATCCGTAGCTATTGTAGCTATCGCACGGGCTTTCTTGACCAAGCGCCTCATACTGCACATACAGCGGGAATCGTTGGCCTGACGATCGGCTATCAATAGGAATTACGTGGCAGTGATCAACGAAGCGATCTGATACGGAACTGCTAGGCATGAACGTCTCGCCGCGTTTTTCCGCCCGCTTTTTGCTGCGGACCAGTCTTCTCTTAATTTCACCTGGGAAAGATTTAGCAACATGCTGGTTTCTAATAAATCTCACTTCTTCTGATATGGCTGGAACCATTTTGATATCACTAACCTCAATAAATCCTTCGTTCGCCATATTCTTAAAATACCGCACTGATGATAAGTAAGACAAACCATTAATATCTTTACTCACAAAAGCGATTGAGTCCCCTACTGAGTCCGTAGCCCATGATGGAAACGAAACACCAATGCCCGAACTTTTTATCTTAGAGCCGCTCATAAGACCATGTAAGCAAGCAATACATCTACCTGCTAAAAATGCATGATTTGCTGAAGGCATTAAATATCTTATATAAAAAAAGTATCTCATTTCTCACCTTTCTTTATTCCTTTTTGGAACATACCACCTTTCACTAGCACTGACATTACGTAGTGAGCATTGGAACTGACTTGCCGAGTTTTACTCATCTCCTCCGTGAGTCTTATAATTTCGTTCAACAGCGAGTAAAAATCTTTTTTCGTAACCGGCTCACGCATAGCTAAAACCCGACTACGATCTGCACCGTATTCACTCACCCTTAAAGGGTATTCAGCACCTTCATCTAGCCACCAGTCATCAATTTTTTGAATTGCTGCTCCAACTTTATAAGCACCAAAGCTAACTGCTTGACGACCATCGCTCATTGTGCTTTTCATAAACTGCCTCGCCGCACTTCCGTTGCCTCTATCATCTTTCTCAACAAATAATTGACTGGGAAAGATTTCTTGGCAAAATTCTGTTTTAATTTTTGCAGTTACATCAGCAAAAAGAAATTTTTGTGGGCAAGATAGTGCTTCTTCAAACTCCGCTGCTAGTCCTTCTAATGATTTAAGGTCATCACCTTCCCAAGAAGAACCCCATTCTTTGTACTGTACGTCTTTAACACAGTAGTTTTTTAAATTTGAGGTAAAGACCTCAACAACTATTCCTCTTGCAACTTTATTTCTCCAAAGCCACTCAGCTGAAAGAATATTTTTAGCATATCGGGTTGCTAACTCATGGTATCCTCCCAAACTTCTATATGCATCAGAAAGCTCTCTCAATGCTTTTCTTGCTTCTCTATTATCACAGATATTTGGTTCTAGGCTGTTTGCAATGATGCGTAACGAAAAACGACAATACACCGTATCAACTAACGGTGGTACATAACATGTTTCAAGCATAATAGGATTAGAAAAGCCCAAGTCGCTCGTTTCTTTAGCACGCGCAGTCCCGGATGCCATATAGCCATCGCTAAACGTTGCCTTGAGGCCACGAAACCGCGTCACTTCCGCTTGCAACGGCTCAAATTCGCTCGAATCTGTCCGGTAATAAAAAACCGCCTTGCCCGGATTGAGAGAGCGCTCATAGCTAAGATGTCTGAAGGAGTTCATCATGCCGACCTGCCTATGCTTTTTTCATCAGCATAGTCAAGTTCTGGATTTTCAACCTCCAAAAAGCGTTTTTAATAAAATACGCTTTACCATTGAGCCTTAAGCTTGCCGGTGACAACGTCTCTGTTAGACCTACCAAAGGCTCAGCATAAGCATGGAGCTCCCTGTGCGAACCAGACCGATAGCAAGGGCCTTCAAGCAACTGATAACCACTCGTAGCAGGTAAATGATTGGGATGCTTGGACAACCATGCCACCAAGCTTTCGATGCTTTGCACCTGTTTTTCTGAGTCGATAATCCAACGACCTTCGTCCGGCAGAAGCGATATTGCTGCCAATAAACTGTTCGCATCTGCGTATACTTGGCACCACTGCAACTCTTCATGAAGTGGCGGGGGCTGCATAGCCCCCCCTGCAAACCTACCAGGGAACGCAGACTGAAGCATAGTCAATTCGTCATTTCCCAGCGGGGTATCGCCTCCATCCTCTAGTCGATAGCGAATAACTAAATCCATGCGCAAATCGCAAAAGCGCATATCAATAAGACCTGGCCGCTTGGGAGCCTCACCTGGCTTCATTGGAGGCAGATAAGGGGCAGGTATCTTGGCACCCGAGGAGGACTCATACTGCCGCAAAAACCAGGCAACTCCTTCAAAGACAATGTTCCGTTTAAGGATGTTTCGTAAACGCAGCTGGTAGTTATAGACGGTTCCCCATACTGCCAGCAGTGAAGGCAAACCCACCAGATAGGGGCAAGATAGCGCCTGCGCATCGAATACATGTAGGTTTTTTAAGTGAAGGTAATGATATGGCTCTTCAGCCATGGTTTCATCTTCTTTGATTTTCATCCCAATCAACAAGGACTTAAGCTGAGCCTTGAAAGGAATTAATAGCTCTGGATGATAAGCAAAGCTTTGCGTTTGGGGATACCTCACCAAAATACTGTGCAATTCTTTATTAACCTCAGGTAGTATTTCAAGTAAATCCTCGTCAAGAGCAGAAATCAAAAAGAATGCAGTGCTGTTTTCCCGGTCTGAAGGTACCTCCCCTCCTACATTTCGCCAATAGCTAACTGGGGATAGCCATTCAGATAAAGACTGCCTCAGCAACTTAATAGCAGAACGCCTATGATCTCGCCTCTTCTTTCCGATCAACAAGCTTTTATTTTCAACAATATCATTACATGCCAGGATAAACGACTTACTTCTTAAAGAACTGTGATGGAAGTCTACAAAAAATATTCCAGAAGACCTGTCATTTTCTTTATTTTTACTACAGGCTAATAATCTAGGGGAGTAACTAAGAGCAGAAATATTACCTCCAAGTGAGGATGCTAAATCTCCAACACTTGAAGAGTGCCAATGTTTTATTGTTGAAAAATCCCCACATTTATTACGTCGAGCAATTTGAATGTCGGCCAGTAATGAATGTGATGTGACAGGTGTAATACTGACATCCTTTCCTTGATAAAGAAAGGTAACTTGCACTGAATGCCTATCCACATAAGAGGGTAATAAATTTTTAGTGAAATAATTATCGAAAAGCGACTGAAGGTAAGCCCATTGACCATCAGACATACCAAGTTTCATGAATTCTTTCCGCCATTGCTTGTCATTATCTAAAACAATAGTGGCCAAACAGTAAACTACACCCTTAAATATAAAATTAGTTCCAAAAAGCTTTGCTTTATTCACAGCTGCTGAGTTGTGTGACCAGCCCAAACGACTCACGCTATTAAATGAAGAAATGACACTGCTTGAGGGCTTCTCAGCTTTTACTAAAATTCTTTGCTGTGCGACACGTGCATCAGGATGCTTTAAGTTATGTGAGTGCAGCCACTGTACTTCCTGCGCACAGCTTTCTATATGTTGCCAATCTTTGAGTATTTCAATGGCTCTTTTTTTATTCAACAAATCGGTTGCAAACTGACGCTTATGTGATAAGTTAAGCAGTGCTAGAATAGCGACGCTAACATTTTCAGAAACTTCTAGCAGCGGCGTGTAGGGAGCGAAGGCTTTACGAATTTCTTCTGAGCGGCTTGGCTCATCGAGTTCCACCAATGTATTCAAAGACATGACGTTACCACGCGGGTAAATAGTTATTGTAAGCGCCTGTCTCAATCGGCATCCGTGATTGACGCAACTCTATGATTTCTCTTAAATAAAACACCCCTATGCCGTTCACTAGCTTTTCATGTGATTTCAATCTGACCGCGCATTTGAGATACCCCTCCTCATAAAGTCGATACGCTTGCTCATACGACGTGCCAAGTAAAATCGCGGCTTCCGGCATACTGATAAGCAGATCTGCGACGTTTGTCACACGTGTTTGCGGATTCTGATCAACCAATCGTGCTAAAAAATTCTCCAATGGCGCTAAGACGAAATCACTTTCTGGATAAGGCTTTAAAAGGAGACGAGAGATACTGACAATATGGCCAAAAATATCGTGAAATGAAGTTTTATTATAATCACATATCAACTTATCACCTGAGAGCGCAGCTTGTTCTTCTAGTTCCTCTGCGAACACTTCAGGCCAATGCATGAAATACTCTATGGCTTGTTCAATCGTACGAGTGGAAACCTGATCGCTGGCGTCTAACGTTTTATGTATCCTGAATCCGTGAGACCGGCCCCCGGAAGCACTTCTAACCCACTGACCTGCATGGCAATATAGCCATTATCGCCATTCACCCAGACAGTGCCATGCCCAACATAAAGTTCCGCGCCAGTCGCCGCACCCTCACCAGCCACGCCGGGCTGTCCATCATCGGGCAATGCTTCGAGATCGCTGGCGTCGACAGCATCGACAGCCGCTTCCCCACCACGCTGGGCATGCGCACCAGTGACGTGATCAAGAG
>Ga0208029_1000311_pt1 | contig 33000 bp, 20 predicted proteins | sample MalvireepMed_s12_FD_184242 | JGI IMG/M metagenome (GOLD analysis project Ga0208029, IMG submission 184242) | Marine viral communities from the Global Malaspina Expedition - Malaspina viral metaG DeepMed_s12 (SPAdes) (version 2) | ecosystem: Environmental > Aquatic > Marine > Oceanic | place... | reverse complement strand
GCGGTAGTTCGTTCACAACTAGAATTTTCTATGCCGGATGCCACCCAAGAGCAGAGAGACGAGATGCGAGAGAAATTGATGAAAGGCGGGGATTTCCGTAAAGACATAGCAGGTGTTGGAGCGACAACCAAGAAGAAAGTTGAAACTGAGATGGATAAGAATACGGCATCGATAACCAGCTTAACAAAAGAGAACCAGACGCTGACAGGAGCTATCAATACTTTAAATACCACTATGGGTACTCTTCCCAGCGCAGCGGGTGGTGGTGGAGCGGGACCGGACACCGATGCGTCCAAAGCTTTCGCCGCAATGACTAAACCCGGAAGTATATTCACCCACGACGAGCACCTCGAAGCGGCTCTTGTTTCCACCAATGCCTTGTTGGGAGATATACTTGAGGCTCTCAAACCGTCCGGTGGCGGCGGCGGCAATGCGTCGGTGGGTGGTGTAGCTGGAGCAGCAACGGGTTCTATTGACTTACCAACGGCCATGGCAGGCTTTACTGCTCCAGCCAACATGCTGTCATCCACACTTGCCGCGTTTAACCAAGCTTTTTCTGGTGGTATGAAGTGGACGCTTGAAGCAAGCCATGTAATTAAAGTTGAAGGCTTCGATGGTCTTGAAATATTCAACAGCCTAGAAGGAAAGTTCTCCGAACTAGTGAGGAATATTACAATGAACTTAATCAATAAAGAATTGGAAGATAGATTACCACAATTGGTCAAGAAGCCGCCGACTACGCCTATGGGTCAAGGGTTGGGAGATACAGCGGGTGATGAATAATGAAACTGCGAAACTATTTTAACTGGAACATGTAATGGCTATACCATCGGGTCAAATAGGATTGGTCATACACGGTGCGGCGGAAGCCTACACTCAGGAGATGATTCCAGACGGTGAGCATAAGGAATACGGTTATTGGCACAGTAACTACCATAAGTCAGTTCGCTCAAACTTTGACATACTCGATTTAAGAATTGAAAAAGACCCAGATGCTGTAGTTTCTCATCGTAAGATAACGGCGAGTGGATTTTCTCAGTGTGACGGAGTTGGGCTTCCCGCTGCGATGGATTTAATAGGGGAAACTTTTTCCTTTGATTGCAATTGCTTACAGGTAGCAGAGGTAAACCCCTCCGTAACCTACGATGCAGCTTCGAGTACCACAGACAATTCAAGCTGGATAAATAATAGCGCATATGACCCCACCAACTGTAGCTCTTCCGAAGCCGATGTAACGGCAAAATTCTTCTCAGACGGCACCACACTTAAGTTAACCGTGGATGGATGCACGACTGCTGCAACATATACGGTGGCTTCTGTTAATGTGGGCTGCACTGAATTTACCTTTACTGGTATCGATTTGACTGGGTGTTGCGGCGGTGGAACAGAAACCGGCAACACATTCAAGGTTGTTGCCGCTTCCACAGGTACGCCCGGAGAAGACGGTCTTTCGGACGCAGCATCAGGTCAAACATTTGCCATTGCCGGTTCTGGAGTTGCTCAAAAAGCCGGTACGCTGAAGGACGCCTTTGGAGATGAGTCCCCCCAAGAAAGGGGTTTATACCTGCCAGAGAATTCTTATGTAATTGCTGACAGTGGTAGCAAAGATATATGCAACAGCTTTACCCTTTTTGCTTCCTTTATCCCCGATGGGGATAACGCAGGGAGGATAATTGCTTCCAAATTTAAGGAGCAGACAGCAACATTTGTCTTGGGTACAGATGACCTAGGAAAAATATACGTCCGTGCTGACAAGTTTGAAGATGGAAAAAATACCGAATTTATCGCTAGGTCTCAAAAACCTTACCACCAATATAAGTACCCAATTCAAACCGTAGCAGTTAAGGGGACTGGGGTTGGCGGTGGTGAAAGCAACCTCAAGCTATACATCAATTGCAATCTAGAATCTAGCACCTCTGATTTCAGCCGCGTCTGCCCTGTAGCTAGAAAATCTGACAAGATATGGCTGGGAAGAACTGAGCGAAGAATTGGACAGGGCGATTTCAAGGGCTGGATTACTGAACTAGGGGTTTCAAGTAAACCGCTATCTTCTGGAGACATAGATAAGCTCTGTTGGGATAGAAAGCGGCTTACTAACTATTTACAAGAAACCACAAACGTATACTCCAGTGGCGGTGCTTATGACAACTCGTTTATGGGTGCTTACAATATTAAAGATGAAACATACGTACAGTTTACAATTGAGTCTGGAGGGGGCGCCTTTGACACCGGCCTATGGGGGCTTGGTAACTTTGCCGTTTCGTCTGTGATTTCATTTCCACTTAGCAATGTAGTACCAAACTTCTGGCAGTTGTCGCCGGAACCCAGCGGAATTGAGTTGGACTTATGGGTTAAGCATGATACCAGTCATAGTGGATGTTTCTTGACTGCCAGTATCTCAAAAGACCCAAGCATTCAAGGTACAACCAATCTACAATGGAACAGCGGCGCGTATTTGCTGGCCTCCGGTGTTCCCGCTAAAAAGATTGAGGCTGACGGAAGCCAAACGACCATACCTGACGGCGGTGCTCAGGCTACCGCAACAATAATCTTCGGTGACACCGAGTTCGACGACGTGAATAACGGCGTTATTATCCTTAAGGATTATCAGGGAACGAGCAAGGGGTTTAAGATTAAGAATGACTACACCGCCAACACAACAAAGAATGAGTTCGAGGCTGGCGCCGTAAACACGGTTGCAGCGGCTAACTTTGTTGCGGCTATCAATGATTCCACGCATGGCTTTAACGGAACGATAACAGCAGTTAACAACGGTTCGGGTAGTGTTACTTTAACACAGGCGGCTATTGGCCCCGCTGGAAATACCAATATTATCTACACCAATAGTTTTCAGGATGTTCTTGAAGCCGGTTACTCTACCGCTTTTACGAAAGGAAAGGTGGCGGCTCATATTGGTGGAGCGGGAGTTCAAAAAATTACGCTGCAAGGACTCTTCCAGAAAAATTGGGGACATAATAATTTTGATGACACAAATGAGCTTAATCTATCTGGTAAGGAAAGCCTGAAAAGCGACATAGACGAGCACAATCTTAACCTGTCGCTCCATTACCCCATCGCGTCGGGCAACTACACTGCTGAATTCAAGATATATAAGGCCAAGGTAAACGCGCGTTCATTTAGAACCTTTAACCCTTGGGCGAATGAACAAACTCTATATACGACTGGTTCAACCGCTACGATGGCAAGCGGAATAACCGACCTGTATCTTGAGGCTAACCAAGCAACCCAAAGCATGGACCTGTATTTGCATATGGGAAAAGGGTCGTCCATGTTTGGGGGAGCGGCAATGTCCGGTGTTTCTACCATGGCTAAAGGTAGCGGGATTAGCTTGTATATTGATGGGAATATTACAGAAGCACAGATGAACCTGTTCTTGAAAACCAAGGTTCCCACATCTCTTGATAATAGTCAGAACTTATTCCTGTTTGCCGCAGGTTGTCCGTTTCTTAGTGGGCAGTATGACACCCTAAAGCTATACCTAGAAGCCAGAGATGATGGCAAGCGAAACGCCAGCATGAACATGGTGTTCCCGAATGTCGCGCCCGGTAAATTTAATGACCAAAGGCTTCTGTACACCAAGGGCGTAATGCCTCATACATCCAATACCATGGATTTATTCCTGTGGAATGCCCAGTCGGGTATCAATAATAGTCAGGAACTTTATCTTGAAACCGTTGATTCCGTTAAAAACAGCGGTTCCATGAACATGTTTATTAAACCCTATAACCCCCAATTCCTTACCGGCTCAAGGTTTGGTGCTACTGCCGCTATTGTGCCGAATAGTGGAATGTCGCTTCATATGCACGGCAGGGAAACAATATCCCCCATAGCAACCAAGGCAACCGCAACCTTGCAGTTTAGTTCTACGGATTGGAACAACACCAACCGCGCTACTATCAGCTTAACTGACGTTTATGGTGTAAATAAGACGTACATGATACGAAATGATTACGGGGCTGATGAAAGCAACAACGAGTTTAATGCTGGTGCTGCTAATACAGTAGCTGCTGACAATTTTGCAACTACTATTAACAACTCTTCTGGACACAATGGAAGTATAACCGCCGTCGATTCGGGCAATGGTCTTGTTGTTCTGCAACAGGCAACTACCGGATTTGGAGGTCATACGCCTATTATTCGGAGTGATGATTGGAATAACAACACAAGTATTAATGCCCCGACTACATTCGTTGGAGGAACTAGCACGGGTATTAAGCAAAATGCAACGGCTAAATTTACATTCGATTCGTCAGATTTTGACAGTGTTAATGGTGCGTCAGTAACATTAACTGATGCGAGTGGAACTAGCCTAACTTACACGATTAGGAATGATTATGGGGCAACGGGTGCGACAGAATTCAATGCTGGAGCAAGCCGGGGTGCGGCTGCGGAGAACTTCGCTCAAGCGGTAAATGACGCATCTAGAGGTACTGCAACAGTAACAATTACTGACTACACTAAACTTAATTCAGGCGACAAAGTTAATTTAATTGCTACTGATGGAACTAACTATGATTTTACAAACGGAGACCAGAGTTCGGTAAATGGTACTTGGGAGTCCACCATAAGCAACGCTCAAACTGCCACAAATTTAATGAACGTCATTAACACGAGCAGTGGACCCGCTGGAACCAGATTTTCTGCATCAGTAGATGGAGCGGTTGTTACCATTACGCAGAATACCGTAGGGTCAGACGGAAACACAGCAATCACCCTCACGGATAGTGGCTCTGTTGGTATGACCAAGACAGATTTCACCGGCGGCAGCAGTGATGGTGGTCACGAGGGAACAATTCATGCACTGGATAGCGCTGGTGTTAGATTTGGGGGCGATGGATATGATTTCTCAGATGGAGTGGTGGTCTTTAAGCAAGAAACCCAAGGAAATATAGGCGAGACGGAAATTACCAGCACCGCAAACTTTAATAGTGTTTTGGCCGGAAGTGTCCCGGCAAGATTTAGTGATGGCCTGAATGCTGGAATGTCGCTCGTGATGCCCAACACCGTTGGCAGCGGGATTAGCAATACAATCCTTTATATAAAAGGCTACGAATAATGCCCGTATTTTTTACAGACTTAAGCGGCAATACAAGAAAATTGATGCCGACCCCCTTTGTTTCGGTCTCTAAAGAGTATCAAAAGGCTGGCGACGGAGAAATGCTGGGCTGTACTTACAACATTTCTTTGACGGGTACTATTGTAGCCCACAAAGGCTCCCCGCAATCAGATGGTGGCTGGATAACCACAGATGTGAACGAATCTATAGCCCTAGCGGACAACAAACACAAATCTGTTCTTAACAAAATAAAAGCTATTTCAAATTTATTCTCATCTGACAATAACGGTGGATTGTTGGCGGTTGATTTTACGGATGGTACAGACGGATTCTCTGCGCATGTGGAAATAGAAAGCGTTGATTTTTCAGAGGGTAATAATTTAGTACAGAAAACTGGCTATGCTATCGGGTTGAAAGCCTATGTATTATATGGCCCGAACGGACAGACAGACGATAGCGAAGAGTTCCCATATCATATCCAAAGCGCGGAGGAAAGCTGGGATATAACAGAAACAGACGAACAAACGCTGACTATGGACGCACTCGTCGGTGTAAGCGATGTAAAAAAGGTTTATCAGATAACCCATAGTATGAGCGCTACCGGTAAGACAAAATGGGATGATACGGTCGATTGGGGTCGGTTAGAACAAGTACAGGGTGGTGAGGCATGGCAACAAGCTCTTCTTTATCTCATGCACAAAATGGGAAGTCCCCTTGGCGTTGTCGGGGGTGTAGCTGGAGGCTATGCCACAGAACAGGATTTTGACAATCCAGTTATTACTGATATAATTGGTATATACGGGATGAACATCCCGGCTGGAGTAGGGTATCAAGGGTTCGATTATGGTCGAACTCAAACAATCGATAAAAAGGGCGGAAGCGTAAGCATTACAGAAACTTGGACATTAGCGGCCAGCAGTGCTGGAGTTATAGAGACTTTTGATATCTCAATAAGCGCCGCAGACGGAACTAGTAGTGGAGAATCAGGAACCAACACTATTACACTTAGTGGAACTATTCGTGGTTTGGCGCGTGCGGATTTAGAGAATACATATACCCACATGGCTGAAACCGACGCGCAGGAGACCAAGTATACCAATGCTAAGGCCGCATTTCTCGCCCGTCTTCCGCTGTTCGATGATTTAGCAAAGATTACTGCCAATACATATCTTTGTACCGGTTGTGGCCTTTACTTCCGCAGTAAACCCGACAGCAAGCAGGTTGGTGTTAATGTTCAAAAGGGCGAAATTACATACAGTTTCACATATAGCACAAAACCAGATGGCGAGTTTGGTGACGGCGTACAAGATGCGTCAATTTCTATAACCGATACTCATCCGGGGAATGTTATCGCCGTCACCCCAGTTCTCGGAAGAATTTATGGGCCGGTTATACAAGACATGGGAGCCGTGACGGAATACAAAAGGTCTCTAAGTATTAACCTGACAATGAACGCAAACGATATTGGTCTTACCCAGCTTCCCGGTGTGATATCTTTGGAAGCCAAGATGAAGTTGATAAAACCGAGCAATTTTAATCTGGACCGACACAACTTTACTGGCGTTGAGCTACACCCACCATTACCGGACCCCGACGCAAGAACTATTCAGGAGCAATTGCGAGACGTAATTTCAGCCGCCGTTCCCAATGAGGCGGGTATAATAAAATATAGAGTGCAGGGTGCGCCTAATGAGACTTGGGATGTAATGAAGGGGTCGTACAGTTTTAAAATAGACTGGATTTATGAAAAGGCGGGCGGGATATTCCCAGCCGCTGGCTTCACGGTTCACCCAGCTATGAGTACTGGGTTTGTGGGAGGTAACGAGTAATGCCACTCGGAGTATTTGACCAAATAAAACAGCAGACCTTTTTGGGTGCTTCTATCCTTAATTTTAGTGCAAATTTAGGGATTAACGGAAGTCCCTCTTCCCTGAGCGTGAATTTAATTGAAGATACTAGGAATAATACACTCCCCAATGGCCGTCCTCGTATTTTTAATGGTTCTGCCGAGGGAGAAGGATACCACCCAACAGAAATAGCCGCAGGAGACGTTGCACCGGCCAACATTATAAATAGTAAGTATCCCGGCAAGGATTATAATATATTAGAACATAGTAAGTTTCACGAACTTCCCGCCGCAATGGGGGAGCTTCAGGGTTACGACAATGCGGGTGTTAGAGCAGACGCCGTTGGTAAGTTTTTGTACAGATTCGGGGATTATTTTTGTCCCCCTCCGTTGGGAACCCCCGTTTGGTTTAATTACCATAAGTATGACGACCTTGGCAACCAAAATCCCCTTCCAGTGGAGTTGATGTCTTCTACTAAGAAGAATACATTTAATGGCTTGTTAACTAACTATAGTATAAAGCAGGGTACGAGCGGGAGAACTATATCGGTTGAAGTGCAAGACCCCCGGCTAATACTTCAGGGTGTTCAGGTTATTCTAGATGGATATAGGGATTTAACCCCGCCCCCAGATTGGTCTACTGGCAAAATAACAAAACAGAATTTTAATCATCCCGCCAACGGAGAGCCAACCAGAAAGCTCCACCACGGGTATAACGGTTACTATAATATCATTAATGTATACGGATATTACGAAAACTATTTTCAGTGGCGTCTAAATGTAGATAACCCAGACCACGCTATATGGGCGCGTCAAACAGGCGCTGGACCTGCTCAGTCGCTGCACGGCGGCTATGCTGCTGGTGTTAGGGGCAACGCTGGTCTTGGCATGTCTGATACGAACGAAGGCGGAATGCGGTGGTACGACGATACAAAAAACCGGAAGGTCAATGTTGCCCCAGCAGACCAACCCCCAGTCCTTAAAGACGCTCCCGGCTTCCCATCCATTTGGGTTTCTCTGCAACACATGCTTATGGGTTGGCCAGCCCGAACACTAGCGACAAACCAACCGGGTGTAATAAATAAACCCCCACGAGACTATCAATATTATGATGACACGGGTAATGAATCTTTTGGTGGCCCTATATACTACGTTGTAAAAGAAAGAAAAAATAACCTCGGCGCACCGATGCCAACTGCGGTCAATGAAATTACTGAACCAACGAACGTATACAGGTTTAAAGTTGACCTTTCAGACATGGCGAAATTGAGTAAGCCCGTGCCGATTCCCGGTGTTGGCGGAATCGGAATAGCAAGGGTGTTGCCGCCAGCGCTTCCTAAATATTATAGAGTCAAGGCATCAAGTATGAATCTACTTGAGCTAATAGAGCACGTCTGTTCTGATGCAAATGCTGATTTTATAGTTGAACTTCTACCGGACCTAGATTCAGCGGGGGGTACTTTTGAAGATAGAAGTCTTGATGGTATTATAAAGATTAAGGTCATAGAAAAAAGGGCTAAGCCTGATACAACGATTATCGCAAGGGAGATAAGAAAGGCTGAATGGTCATTATGTGGTGTTGGTGGGCCTTGTGCGCGTGCTCGTCAGCATCAGTGGTATAACAGGATTACCTCGTATGATATGGGCAAGGATTTTGCCACAGAACCAGCCGGAAAGATGATTGTAGGGGGTCCAGAGACTAGGGTTGTGGGCGCCGATATCAGGCTGGGAGTCGATAGGGTTGATTTTACTAAATGTACATGTATAAAAGGTGAGAATGTCGAGAATCAAGTGGTGGGATTTCCTTGGCCAGTTGCCAATACTCGGGCTGTGTGCGAAGGTCTGGGGGATGAATACGCATGGCGTTGTTTCAGGCGTCCTACTGACTTCGACGGGGTCCAATTGCCGGGTGCTTATAGATTGGATAATGATGGGACATGGGGGCTTATTGAAAGAACTACAACTGGCAATAACAACGTTTATTCTCCCGGTGACTGGCGTGTTATCATGGACCCCGACCGTTATGGTGGGTTCTTTAACGACCAAAACGCGGATTATGACGCTTCGGATAGGCTTCATGTACAAAATACAACTAATCTAACACCAATAGATACTTCAGTTAATATGTTGTCTGGTGCGGGTGTTGGCGGAAGAGAGGTTTGGTCTGTATGGGGAAAATTGAGACATAGCCCCCTTGGTGGCAGTCACGACGGTTTGGACCTTCAGTATGTGCCCACCGATGTGGACGATGAATATGATTATTGCAATGCTGAAACGGGTCAGTGTAGATTTAGTATAGGATATTTTGGCTGTGTTGATAAAGATAATGGACAGGTTATAAGGTGTGGGACTGGGGGTGCTCAGGTTCCGCAAGTTGAAGAGTACTATAATACTATAAGTGGTGATAAAACGGGAGAGCCGCTATTTAATCAAGCCTTTAGACAAGACTATAGAATTGATATATTTCCCTGTTGGGGTTTCTTCAATACATATGAAAATGAAATCATAAACGGAGTCGTTGGGAAAGAAGATATAGTCATAACCGACAAGGCGGTTCCTATTAAGGGCGATTTTGATGAAATGAATCCTTATAGAGACTTCCACCCATACATGGGGGTCGGTCAGATATTCATGTATGTTCTTAAGTTTCCCGTATATACTAGAGACGCAACGGATGAGCGGAATATCGTCGGTATCCCACCAACGGTGAAACTTGGAGAAACCGAACACACATTTCCTGATGGGGTGAAAAGATATGACAGTGTCTCATTCTGTACAGAAAAGCTTATGGAAGAAGCTAAGGCGGCGGGTGAACTCTTTGATATCAAAAAGGATGCGGTGAAATACAAGGACGCATATATCACACCTTGCGACCCGCGTACTGGCAGTAGGGTTTTTGGGTACACCAGATATAACGAACCCGGAAACGGTCCTGAAGTTAAGGGACCGCGCGTAATGCCCGAAAAAGGGCTTGACTCTATGCTGGAAGCAGGTGATATAACAGAACAGCAATATATCGATATAGTTAAAGGTGCTATGCTTAAACCCTTTACGGCTCCTAATACTGGTGCTGATGATGCTGTTGTCACAGAGATTCAGGCTGTTCATGTGAATATAAAAGATGCAAACGGTCAATATCTTAGCCCCCCTTCAGCAACAATTCCTATAGACTTAAGAGAAGCTGGCGTACAAGATTTAACGCTGGGCACAGGACGCAGAGCGCACGGTGGTATACACCTTGCTACGGTGATGGAATTGCGACACGCCTTGATAAGCAAGATGGCGTGGGAAGATTATGTCCGACGATTTGACCCGCAGTTCGCAACAGATATAGGAATGAGGTCAAAAAAGAGCGGGGGGAATTGGATAGGTGCTCATTTAAATCATCCCACTACTGCTTCAGCGAATGGAACCGACCCTACGATAGCGCCAATGGGTCATCCGGGGAAGTCTTCTATTCTCGGAATGGATACATCGTTTGGAGTACTTAGGTCAACAGCCGTAAGTCCCGATGAAAGCGAATTAGAAAAGCGTATAACAAAGGTTTATGAAATTGTCAAGGGGATTGCCGACAATTTTTATGGCAAGCAGTTCCTTATGCCCCTCCCATATGACCCGCAGAGGCTTTCAGAATATGAAAAGCGGACTTATGTAGATGAAGAGCAAAAAATTCCAGCCTACAAAGTAACAAACAAATGGGAGATTGCTCAGGCTGGCTGGGTTGACACGGAGACCAAAGCCGCTATGGCCATCACCGCCGGGGGTGAGACTGCCGGGGCGCTCATAGAAGAGCAGCGTTATATTAAACACCCAAAAAATGGCATGTTTTTTAATGCTGACGGGATGCTCGAAACCTACATGGTCTTTCCTCACAAGGTGTGGGTGGATGTTAAAAAGACAACGGAAACCGTATCGACAACACCACAGATGCCGGGACCGGACACCGTGCAGGAAGGTCTATCAGGGGATAAAGCTAAAGTTTTGACTCCAATTGCCTGTCCTCCGTGTGATGACGACTCATGGAAGAAGAACGGGCAAGACGATATACTGGGCCACCAAAGTGGGTCACTGGTAGAGGGTCAGCCGAACTACCATCCTATAGACATTTTCTCATCGGAGGCAGAGTGTAGAAAATATTTCCAGAATGCGAAGGGCAAATTTACGAAGCCGGTTACTACCCGAATCACCGATAGCTGTCTAGACCAAAGCGGCAGAGACATTTGCAATGAAATCGACCCCGACGTGAAACTTAAATTTCGGGACGATGGCACTACTCCCAACCAGCAAACTAGCCCCTGCAACTGGGGTTTTAAAAGAGAGGTGAAGGATGAAATAGAGCTACAATTTGTGCCTTTGGATTTTAGTGAATTTGACAGAAACGATTATTACATAGAGAATCAAAGGGACGACGGACCCATAGGGGAATACTGTACTAACGCACTTTATGATAGTAAGGAGACGTGTCAAGACGAAGGAATCAGCGGGGGGACTTTGAAAAAGTGTGACAAGAGGTGTACTCCAGACGGCTTACTTTTAGATATTAACCCGTCCCATTGGATTAATAGCAGTAATGGTAATGCGTATCTTTCAAGAGTATTTGTCAAGGCTCAAGTAGACGACAAAACATACTGGTTGGATTCTGATATATATAATAGCAGGAGGATTGTTTCTCCAGACCAGCGTGCAGCACTGGGAAGTGCAGGGATTTGTTCAGACAGTACACACACAGACAAGGACGCCTGTGAAGGCGCCGACGAAACATGGACAACCTGTGAGGGTGGTGGGTGCGACCAGAAAAGACCTTACGCATTAGTCCAGTTAAGTAGCGTGGTTAGATATCCTAAAGACTCGATTATTGGGGCGTCTGCGGCTAATTACGGTGGTGCTCATATACGGCTGCATCTAGTAAAGGACATGATGTTTTTTGGCGGCACTAACTTCTTTACCAAGATGGGACCGGCTGCATTCAAACCTTGGGAGGCTGCTGTTCCCCAGCAAAGCAGCGTTAGTTCTTGGGGGCCGTGGTCTAACGGAGAGTTTTATGGGGCGGCTAAATTCGAGGATGATTCCGCTTTGACGCCACAAGAATATGGAAGTCTGCACGGTATGAACTTGGCTGGCGGGGCCAAAGCGGGGTTCGAGGCTATGGAGCATCAAGAGCAAGAATCAGGAAGCGTAAGCATAACGGGTTTGCCGGAATCACCCCTTGGTGGCAGGCTGTTTTCCGGTGGGCCATACATTACTAATATTACAGTTGATATTGGTACTGGCGGCATAACAACGGGATATAAGATGGAAACATATAAGAGACAGCTTGGTAGAGATACAATGTACGAAGTAGATAGAGCCAACAGGGTTAGAAAAGCTCAATTTGCAAGAGAAAAAGAATCTAGGGACAATCAAAAATACAGAAACAGGCCCAAAAAAGACGATTAATCAGGAGTTATCATGGCTGTAGGCAGAGGGTCGACTAGAGACGAGGGTCTATCGGGCCATAAGCACGATATATCTCACCATACCTTTGTAGGGCAGACTGACCCCACCTTTGTCCACAGAATGAAAAAGAACAAGCAGAGTGGGGATGTTGAAGAGATATTAAAGGACGGTGAAGGTAGATTTGTTATGCGTCCTTTGTATTATAACAACGTCCAAAGCCAACACATACATACCACAATGTTTGAAGCGGCGGGCGCTTGGACAGAGCAAGCTTCAATAAGTATGGATGGTCTATTTGTGCCGTATGGTGGAGTATTTGCGTCTGGGGAAATCAACCGGAAAAAGGGACATATCGGAAGTGGTCCTGCTTGGCAAAATGGACAAAAGATTGCGTTCACCCCGTTTGAATTCTTGGAAGGCAACGGAACTGAAACAGACGAGGCCAATGAATGGGGCTATGATGCCGGTCTTGTTGCCAAAAATCTTCCCACAAGAGAGTGGCCACCAGAACAGGTTGCTGGTAAGCCGCTAGACTATAAACGAGTTAACTCTCTAACTCTAAACCCTTTTAATTATGGCAACAATATTCAAGCCTATCACAGAGGCAAGGATATTAACGACCCTAAGCATGCGGAGGATTTTGATAATTCTTTTGATTACTCTACGCAAAAAACCGGAGATTATAAGCAAAAAGGGTACGACCCAAGAGCCGTAGGTTTTCGGGCGCCCATGATGATTGCTGGATGGGGGTATGACACATCAGGCAGACCAGTCCCGAATGCGGACTACGACTCAGACCCAACAATATACGATGCTGCTGGCGAAATCATACCTCCAGAAGCGGATGGAAGCGATGAATTTCTCCCAGACTACCAATGGAGAATGGATAAATGGAAGGTTGGTCCTTTAGATGTAAGATGGGATAGAGAGAAGAAGGTGTGGGCTGCTGGTGGAGCTATGGAAATAACCCTTCTTCAAGCGGCTAGATGCTTTAATTACATCGGATGGGACGCTCCCTACAACGCCTGCGTAGATGGAAACCCTCAATGCTGCTTTACCGATGAGTCTGGCATGGGCATTCCTGAGCCGCCTTTCTATGGCGGAACAACCGCAGAGTTTCAAACCTGCTGCCCCGGCTCAAGCTGTAAACAAAAACAGTGTGCAACCAATTATTGGACCTGTGATGACTGCGACAATGTTTCTATCTGCGTAGCAAAAGCAGACAGCCCTGCGATATCAAAGACAACCGGAGCGGGAACTAAAATACATGTTGATGATGTAACCTGTTTGTACAAGGCAATAACGGGTCTGGGTATGTGTAAAAACGCCTCGGCTGGTACTGTGCTGCCACAGTATAAAACACGGCAAGATTGCGTAAACGCCGGGATGAACTGGCATCCCAATCAGGGAAACACAATACATATTATGGTTTCGCAAGACTTAGACGAAGCGTTTGCAGGGAACCCTTCGCTTAAACCGAATCTTCCTAATTTAACCCCACAGGGGGCGCAGGGCGCTGCCCCCGGCGGTGGACCGCCTGTTAATTTTAACGGTGCGGAAGTAATAAAGATTAGCGATATTCAGTTTGACGACCCGAAGTGTACAAAGTCTAAATGCCCCGGATTTTTGGAAATAGCTCCTGATACTGGCGTTCCCCCGCAGAACAGGGGCTTATCTGCACCCACTTGGCAGGGGTGCGCGCAAAGTGAATCCAACCCCTGTATGCCTACTGCGGCCCAGTGCGGCGGGGGGGTGACTATAGACGACGAGGGTATGAGAGCCAGAGGCTGTCCTTCAACTTGGAGTCCACCATTCTATGTCATAGGTCCGGGGTTAGCATTTCATGATGCTATAGAAATAAGAAAGTCAGCAGAATCTCCAAATGGGTATTCAACAGACTCTCCCCCAAACTGGGAAGCGGGTCATAAAGAAACTCCAACGTCGGTCTCTATTAATAAAACCGTAGTGGAAAATGTAATGCTTCATTCTTTAAAGCGTTCACAGTTTTTCTATGGTCTAAATACGGGTCGAGTTAAGACGGCTTTAGTAGACGTGCGAGCGGGAACAGACCCTTTCGGTTGTAATAATGACAAAGATTGTGGAAAACCCGGCAACAAGCCATGTTGTTGCGAAAAGCCGGGTGATAAAAAGTATAGTGCCGCACATCACAGCGCCTATGGTACTGGATGTGAACCAGTAGAAGTTTTTGAGAAATTCGACGTTTACTGGATTTTGCAGGCCGAATTTGAGTATAAGAGTGTTGCCACCAAGGTTACCTGCGACCCGGATACATTTGAAATAACGGTATGCACCAGAAAAATCCCCGTACAGGGCGGTGCGAGTTGTGAATATTGCCCCGGCTTCACAACTTGTCTTAGCGGTGATGAAACATCTGGTGTAGGCAGCTTGTATTAGGAATATATGAATGGTTCACTCTAACACCGGCATAGCAGACAAAAATTGGAATCCTGACGGACCAAAGAATGCTCCAGATTCTTGGCCCGCCAAGTTTAAATATCCACCAACGATTTGTCACGATTCGACAAGACTCCCCGAAGCTCGCGGAACTTGCGATGTCCCGCTATACAAACTAGAGGCAGACTGCAACGCGGCTCGGGGAACTTGGTTTCCTCATTACCAGTGGAATCCGGGCGAACCCCCATGCTGCGGGGGTTTTAATTACGATGGCACAGAGCAGGAAGCGTGTATGTGTGGCCCCGGAACGAACAGGCCGTGCGAGGATTGTCCTCATGATTGCAGGGTTGTAATAGGAAGATACCCGTTCGTTGATGGTCCCACTACTTATAAGCCCGCATATCTAGACCTAATTTTTGGATGTTCTACTGAAGAGTACTGCAAAAGAGACGATGAAGTATTCCCGTGGGTAACAGGTGGGTGTGATTGTTGTGGCCCCTGTTGTCCTTCTATGATTGGAGTTAGAAAAACATACGAACATGGAAGCTTTGCCAGTTTAGACACGGGCCATTGTTATCCGATTTTTACACACAAACAATTTACAGACCAAGCCTCGTGTGAAGGCAACTCTATTAATGGAGTTAGAGGAATATGGGTTTCTACTGATGAAGATATCCCAACCCCACCACCTGACGCTCAGGGAAATTACCCAGCCGGGGCGTGTTTTGAAAAAGGACCGGTATTAGCCCAAGGTCAGATTTTACTGCCGGGAGGTTCTAGAGTACAAACCGGGGCTACAACAGAAGCTGCTTGCAATGGTGTTTGGATTCCGATTACTAGAATAAACAGCAGCCCACCCGGTTGTATTACGCCAAATAAATGTAGCGACAACTGTGGCGGTTCTCAGATTGGGGTTTGTCACCAAGGTAGCGCCACCGGTCCTATTATATGGGGCACACCCAAAAGCGATTGTGCTAGCCCTGACGTGTGGTCAGAAGATGCTTGTAATCAACAGCCCCCCTGTTGCGATAAAAGAGGCGCGCAACTATATGTTAAGGACGGTTACGAGAAATTAAAGGCCCAAATCAGCGGATGCTCTTGTCCCGGTGGCGGTGTGTGCGAAACCGACCTTACGTGGCTGGGGGGAGCAGGACTACCAATCAGCATATCCCCTTGGGAAAAATTTGGTGGAATAGACCCTTATAAAGAAGTGCTCATTACCACATCGGGGCCGGGCGACCCACAGTTACCGGGACAGGGGGCTGGCGATTTTCTTCATCTGAACACAATTAATCTAGAGAGTACGTGCGGTATTTGGGGAGGGACGTTTGAGACTTGTGGGGGTTGCGGTCAATATGTTGCCTTGTACGATGTAGATTGTCCAAACTGTGGTTACACCACCCACCCACTTGATACTGGACCCGGCCACCAGCCCGGTGCAAGTAATTCGCCATGCGACCCCACGTGTATAGATTTTCCAGCAATCCAATGCGCTCCAGCTTGTGAGTATACGTTAAAAGCATTGCTCCCCTCAAAAATAGATTGTCATAAGTGTTGTTCTCAAGATTTTGGACCGCCACACGGGGATTGTAGCGGACACTGTGAAGACGCTCTGGGGGTTGGCGCCACAATACCGTCTAGTAGTGGATTTGACTGCGTACAACAGGGTGGAGTATGGAAGCTGGATTGTCTAGCGGATGACAATACTGGAGGAGGAGGAGACCCCGGCATAGGCGGGCCGGGTCAAGGCAGTAGTGGGGGCGGCACGTCCAGACGAGATTGTGGAATTAATTGCACCAATCCATCCGGTGGATTCTACCAATGCGATTGTGCCACCTCGAAAGAAAACGCGGTAAAATTCGGGATTCCATTATGTAGAACAGTCGGAACAGAATGCGGAGATTCGAAATGTACGATGGACGCTTGGGCCGCGCCGGGAACTTGTTGCGACTGGTGGACTGTGGCGGGCGATTGTGCGAGTCAGCAAATTATAAATCGGGGTCAACGATGCGGAAAGGGTAAGTGCAACTGTTGTGAGGCTTGTCCTAGCTGTATTTTAGATAGATATGGAAATCTTACACAGGCGGATATGACATTCGACCGAGGTGTCGACCACGGTGATTGGTGTGCTGTCGAAGAAGAGGGGTCGGGTTGTAATTTAGATACATCCGCATGTGGTCCAAACGCAATATGCCATCCTAAAATAAAATGCAACGGGATTAGCCCCATTGGTAAGGGTGAAGGCGCAACGTGTGAGTGTCCACGTTGTCCTGATGTAGACCCTAATGACCCTTGCGACTATTTTCCATGTAATGTAGGAGGTACTGAGGACGGGGCGCCAATAATTAATGCTCTTGGTAACATGCCACCGGCCTGTCTATGTAGCATGGAACTCTTTGGAATTACGTATCACCCCGACCACAAGCCGCAAAGTATTGTAGATGGTAAAGGCGCATGCGCAGTATATTGTGATGGCACTGGTGGTCCATACTGGGCGGCACAGCTATGTCCAACCCCGGTTAGCCCGCCAGAACCCCCTTGTGACCCTGCGGTGGACGACTGCACCCAAGCTCCCGGCGACCTGCCCGGCCAAGGTGGAGGAGGAGTAGGAGGAGGAGGAGGAGGTTCGGACAATGGTCCGAACGAATGCGCGGGATGCGGAGACTTGGCTCCTCGACTTATAGCGGACTGTAAAATTGACGGAATATGTGGTTGTGGTGAATCAAATTGGACGGGGAGATGTGACGACCTATGTGCGCCCAGCAGCGGTAGCACTCAAACTGTTTATTTGATTTGCCACCAAGAAGCTGCGTGTAAAGAAGACTGTGATGAACTTGGTATATCAAGAGAGTGGAGGGGTGAATGTAAAAGAGACAGGTGTGGGGCTAAGAGGGGCGGGAATCTCTGTATTGACGAAGGGAGTGAATATTGGCCACCAGACCCGCCACACGCTGGCAATGATGGCAAATTCAGATGGTCTGAAAATCCAGACCGTAGGGGGGGCGAAGGTTACCCAGTTTGGGGAGATGAAAGCGAGTGTCCATGCGGCGCACTTGACGACCCCATGGACCTTAATTGCGGCTGCCCCGGCAACCTCACGCGCGGACAAATCGAGTGCATGGGAGCAACAGGAAGGTGTAACGGTGGTCCTCATCTTGAAGGTGTGGCCCCCGGCGGGGCGAAATGTCAAAACCACTGGATAGGAACGGATAGATACGCTTGTGGTCATGAATGGTTCACACCACCTTGGGGATGGCCCCCTGTCTGTGGCGGTGGATGCGGTACGCACGACTTTGACCCCAATACTAGACTTTATGGAAAGCTAACAGAAAGTTCTGAGTCGGGTGTTTGCCAATGGCCCGGCCCACCGCCGGTAGACCCAAGTATGGTTAACTGTTTGGGAACAGGAAACCCACCGCTTCAGCAAGATAACATGATTGACCTGAGTAGTCCCTTCGGTACTGCCCTACAATGCATGGGAGACCCTGAAAAGGACGGTAGGTGTAGCTGTGACCCCGGAAACTGGGGTAGTTATTCAACCAAAGAAGCCTGTACAAAAGATGGTTACGACTGGATTACTAACACATGGGTAAATACAAACGGGGTGTGCTGGCATAGGTCGGGAGAGAGGATATTTACAAAGGCAAACGGAGACTTAATAACAGATAAGACTGCGTGCGAAGCCATGGGAAGTTGTACCGATGCCAGTTGTCAGGGTACGGATTGCGACCTACCCGCCTGTGCAGATAAGTGGTCAACCCTATGGAGGGAGCAAAACGACCCCTATTGGCACGACACGGCGTTTGCCATAGCTAATCAGGGACCAACATCAGGGGTTCGTTATCCCGTGCGCGTAAGTCTTCTAGATTACAGATATGGTGGGTTAGGGGATAGCTGTTACGATGGGTGCATGTGTGGTTCCATTGAACCAACCTGTACGGCTGGCGGTGGATGTCCAGATATGCCGAACTGTCTAGGGGCGTGCTTCTCATGTGAGGGGAATGAATGGGAGATTACGGAGGCGGAATGTAGAATAAAGGTTGCAAATTGTGATGGGTCAGCCACTGGCGGTGGGACTACTAATGGTGGAGGCAGCAATGGCGGCACGGGCGGTGGATATGACCCCGACAATGGCGCCGGGGGTGGCGGGGGGACTGGAGGAGGAGGAGGAGGAGCAGGAGGTGGTTCCAGCGGTTCTGGTTACGATTGGAAGCCTAATCCGTTTGCAGTAGGATGTTTTGTTCCAGATGAAATTTGCAAGGGATGTCTGACTTGCGACGGGAATAACGCAGACGTTTGTGGCGGCTGTGGTGGCAAAGCTTGTGCAGATAATAATCCGTCCATGCAACGACCACACTGTCTATCACAACAATGGTGTGATGGATTTCCTAAAGTTGGAAAGTGCGGAGGAAAGTGTCCTTCTTTTGGATGTACGGGGGGTGGTTGTGGAAACTACAATCCTTGGAATTGGAAACACAGACGCTGTGGTAAAACTTGTAATCAGTTTCATGTTCTTTTTAACGGGACCGCTTACAAGGCTGGCTATGAAGATGGCGCAATCAAGCATCTATCTAAACCAAATTGTAGACTTTTTGCCCCAGAACCATGTTGCCCGGATAAAATATATATAGACGGCAAAGATAGACCGGCCCCATTTGTAAGAATAGCACAAATTGATGTAGAAGATTATGGAGAAGGATATACAACAGCCCCAACGGTTACAATTGACGACCCAACGTTTGTTGTGCTTCCCGATGGGATAACGGCAAAGGCCACGGCATATGTAAACGAGGATGAACAAAGCTTTGATTATGGCAAGCTTGATAAAATATCGATTATAAACAAGGGGCTTGGATACGCTGACCCGCACTTAGCCGCTCCAGACCCGATAACCATAAATGCAACATTAAGTAATGGATGTGCTCATATTGATGCAAACGGAAATCCAAGCGCAGAATATTGCGGGGTGTGTGTCGCAAGAGAACATAAGACAAAAACAGAATGCTCAAACAATGTTGGAAAATGTACTGACGCAAATGGAAATGAGGTTCCAGAACACAGAAATCTAGCGGCGTGCGAAGTGACAGGGTCCGGTCGCACATGGGTTCCCACTCCAGACTCTTGGACTCCTTTGAAGCACGGCAAGATAAAGATTGTCAGACTAGAGGCTTGGACCGGTGATTGTGAAAGAGCAGAAATAACGGACAAGGATAAACAATTCAAAAATAACGCTGCTTGTGATTGTATAGCTTTCAATGATTGTATACCCGGAAACCCTCCAGATATGACAAAGGGTCATAGATTTCAGTCTTATATATGTGACGATATTATAATGACAAGCTGGGAGAAGCTGGGGCCAAGAGTAAAAGCCGGAAATATAATGCACATTTGGAAGGCCACAAATCCCAAAAAGCTTACAGAAGACCCTGATGAACTTGGCGAATTTCTGAGCATGGCTAGCTCATTTAATGGGGATTATGAAATAGAGCGCCTATCTTCGGGTGTTCCCGACTATGAGTACAAGATGAAGTTGCTATGTTCGGGAAGAGAAGTTTCAGCATTTCAGCCTGAATGTCGGGCTGGGTATTGTAAAAACTGTGCAGACGGCTGCCCGGACCCGGCTACATGTCCCAGTAGGTGGGCTGATTGTTGTAAAACTGGTAAATATGGACCAGACCGTGCCCGATGTATACAAAGAAGATTCAAAGATTCCCACGGTTCGGACGCCGGGGGTTGTGAGGGAGAGTGGGATGAAGGCACTTGTGGTAAACAACTTCCCAATTGCCCAACCTGTGACGCTAGAGGTAAATGTCTCTACAACGGAAAATGCAAGGATACAAACGGAGATAGGAATATACATAATGGAAAATGTAGAGGAAATGAAGCGCACGACGCAGAACATTGCACAAGCGAACCGACTCTTGCAGAGAATATAGCACTGTGTAAAAAAAATTGTCTAAACGACCATGAGGACAACTGTTGGGACGCCGCAGAAGGATGCCTAGAACAATGCTGTGGATGTTACGACTGTCAATTCACTGCGGTGGGACTCCAGTGTCCCGCGTGCTGTTGGGCTGTTGATGCGGGTGGAAAGCTCAAAAGATGTAATGGGGGCTGCTCGGACTCTCAATACACTAATCAAGTTCATTGTGAAGCCAATAATAAAATATGGAAAGAGGGACCAAGCTGTCCAGACGGATGTCCGCAAAGAAAAGAAGACTGTTGCAGTGGCAACTGTGCAAAGGATAGAATAATAACAGAGGTGGATGTTTTAGACATGGGGCCACCTATTATTCCGTTTGATAGAGCGCGACCAATATGCGGTAACCCAGACCACCCAGATTTTGGCGGTTTCAATAACCAAGCCTACAGAGGTCTTCCTAGCTGCGAAAAATGTACCTACAACTGGCAGGGGGATTGGGATGAAATAACAGGAAAGTGTTCAAACATATCAACACAGAAGTTTAGATGCGGCAGCTACGGCCATCTTGCCGGGGGTCAAGAAACAGAGTGGGAATATGGTTGCTGCGAAGAAAAAGACTGTGAATCTGACACATGCGGTGAGCTTGAAGCAAATCGTGGTGACTGCTGCGGATTATGGTCAACTTCTGCGTGTGCATGTCCTTCAAACTATAAAGATTGTGACGGAAATATAAAAAAGGATGTAAACGGCGACCCAATAAGAAGGCCGTTTGTACTAGACTTAGCTATAAATGGTGGCGCTGGTGGATGTTGCACAACTGAACAGAATATAATTGGACTTATACCGGGAACATATAATAATATAGGCTCATTCCCACAAACGCAAAGTAGAATAATAATTACAGAAGCTTAAGGAAGGAATAAGATGAGTAAGGAAAAAAAGACCCAGTGTGAATGTCCGCTGGCGGGATTTTGCAAAAGACACAATATGGTAAAAGGTCCACATTTACACAAACTATGTCAAACCAGAGAAGACTATTTCCAATTATGGGAAGAGGGGTTTGGTCCGGGTCAAGGCTCGCCCCAAAATGCTGTGGCAAAGGAAGAAGAAGAGATACAGCCAATAGTATCTGAAAATACCGCTAAGAAAATCGCGGAGGAGACCGCCACAGAAGAAGAAAAGAAAATGCCGAGCTTGGGAAAACAGGCTTGGGGATTTACTAAGGCTCTAGCTAACCATATAAAAAGCGGGGCAGCGCACGCTTCAGAGGAACTATACAAAGCTAGGCTAGAGGTGTGTGATACGTGCGACAAAAGGAGTGGGGATAGGTGTATAGAGTGCGGGTGCAACCTCCCAGCCAAAGCAAAATGGGCCACTTCAGATTGTCCCATAGGAAAATGGCCCAAAGAAGAAGATTTGCAATAAAAATGGTGTATAATACAACAGATAACTCAAGGAGATTATAATATGGCAACCCTATCATTTTTCGGTGGAACAAACACGCCGATAGATAACCTTTCTGGTTCCGGCCTAGGATTCTTTGGAGGCTCGTTTGGCTCATCCGTAGAATTAAACCAGTTTCAGGGAAGTACCTATATTACAAATGGCGCTGGAACAATTGAGGGCGCCGCTGTAAACAACATTAAGTATGCTAGTGCAACAACCGGCTATGCCCCCAGCATTGTTCCTGCAACCGGGCTTAAATATATCCCGAACAAGAACGCTAGTCTTAATGTAAGATTTACTCATGCTAGCGCTGTTAAGACGCAAATGGTCAGGATGAGAATCTTCGACAGGGTGAATGCAAACAACCCTGCTAGTGGCGTTTGGACAAGAGTGGCAGAGCTATTAAAGCCTATGACCAGCTATTCTACCATAGAAGGCTCTGGAGATGTTACTTGGTGGGGAGATTCAACCCATGATGGAACAGATTCTCAGGGAACATTCTCCGGTTCGCCCAACAGAGACGTTAGGTTGCCAGCAAATCAATACACAGTTGGCGGGAGCGGCATTGTCGTGCCACTGGCCCAATCTCCCGGCCCAAGCGGCCAGTTCGCCGGGAATGGTTCCGCCAACACCGGAACTTACACTCAGCATGATTGGTATGTTGCCCTTTCAGCATCGCCCAAGAGTATTGGCGCTAAGACTCAATATGGACTCTACGTTTCATTAGAATACCTATAAGATTTATATTATATGAGTCCAAAAGAAAAGACCCCGGTTTTCGCCGGGGCCTTTTCATAGGTAGAATAGGCTATTCTTATTCTAAACTCTTGGTTTTAGAGTTCCACCTCTGCCATCCTTTATCCGACAACCAATTTCCGTCCTTGTCCTTGCGGCGGGGATATAGCCTTCCACCCTTCTTCATAACGCCAAGCTCCAGCCTTGCTCCACAGTCTTGGCAGCGGATTTCATAAAAGAGATTGTCTTCAACATTTCTAACTACAAATCTTAGATTTTCACTTCCGCACTTTCCGCAAACGCCCTCTTCAAACACTTCCTGAAATTGAGCGATGCTTTCAAAGGCATCCTTCTGGCTGTCTGAATCAAGCTCTACAGCAAATCTTCCGTTTGACGTTGTGTAAGTTACTTTCATAGTTAATTCCTCCAGTTGGGAATATACCCAGAGATATCTTGGGGAATGTCAGTCTCCCCGGTTTGATACTTATTTAGCTGCTTTATCATTTTGCTGGCAACCTCTTTGGTTATATCAACAATAGATGTATATTTTTCTCCACCAGAATTTATAAAGTTCAGACCATTAATATCAAGCTGTCTGCACTTTGTGTCAATAAAGCTAACCTGTTGAACGCTTATCTTTTCTTCGGGGTTCCAGCCCCCATCCGTAGGGGCGCCGGGAATAGTCTGCTGAACAATGCTAACAATGTCTTTCTTTGCCAACTCTTCGGCGGCTAGAACGCGAAGCTTGAGAGCCTTGCGTAAAGCCCTACCTTCCGCTCTGGTGCTTGCGGTTGCTACTGGATGAGCGCAGAATAGGTCGTCAGTATTGCCGTGCCAAACATCTGCCGTGTCTGCATAGCTCTTAATGCTACCAGTGCCATATTCTCGAATAATGACCGTGTAAACAACGGTTGCTCTACCCGGCCCATTGGGGTCTTGGGCAGGAAACACTTGTGTTGGTCCCGTTGAAGTAATCTCTCCAAGCACGATTTCAACTACTCGTCTAAGCCCGGCTGTGATGGGGTTGCCATCTATGAGTTCGTTAGGCTTAAACTGTGACATAACATAGTCATGCCACTCTGGAGAAAGAACGCTAGGTCTATCTTCCAAATCTTCCAAAACCTCATCCGGGGCATCCGTTCCCGGTAGGCCATCAGGGACTTCCTCAAAATCTAAATCCAAGTTGATGTCTTCAATATTTTCCGCAAGAGTCATTTCCTTGTGCATCTCAACCAGCTCCTTTTTTGTTAAACTTTTCAATCCATCTTCTTGCATCCCGCCTTCTGCGAGAAGAACGCGAAGCTCATTTACTTTTGTCTTCTTGTAGTCAACCATTATGCCTCCAGTTCGATAAACCTTTTGCCCTTGGGAGGAAACTCGGCTTTTATCTTTTCCAAGCAGTCCAATACAGCCTCCAGCATAACACGCTGACTCTTGTTAGAAACGCTTTTTGTTAAATGCTTAATTCTTACAATAACGTATCCAGCACTTAAGAGAAGACCAGATTTATGAGCGTCTGCTCTTACATGCTTTTGAAGATTGCTTTCTCCCCAAATTGGAAAAAAGTGCGAAGGACCATCTACTTCAATGGCAACCTTAAGTTCTGGTAGGAAAAGGTCAACCTCCAAGCGGTCGTTGGGGATGAGTCCCTTCTTATGAAATATAACAGAATACCCCCCCTCTGTCAACTCCCGATGTAGGAATTTTTCCATCTTGGAGCCTTCCTTTCCGGCCTTCCTGACGGCTTCCGCCGCCGCTTTCCTGAGATTCTCCTTTTCTTGCAGCGACATTGATTTCCATTGTTTTTTAGCTTGCTCAGACCTTTTCTCTCGCTCGTCATCGGTCATGTTGCACCAGTGATTGTACATGCCTTCGCTAATTTTAACCTTATCCTCTTCTGACCTCGTCGTTCCCTTGGTTGGGTGCTTGTGTCTTCCGCTATTAAGAGCATTGGACTGAGCTACGCTTTTGTTTCTCAGTTCTACGCCAAGTTTTAGTAGCATACGTCTTACCTTATTGGGATAAGTATCTAGCTCTTCGGCTATTTCATAGGTGCTCCTTCCATTGTCTACGTATTGCTTGATAAGAAACCTGCTTGTTTCTTCCGAGGAAAAATTAGCTTTCATCTTTTATTATCTCCTGTAATTTGTCTATATCGAAATCCTTCATGATATAAGGAACTTTCCTGTTGCAGTAATTTTGAATGGCCTGAACATGTTCGTCACTTCTGGCTATTAAAGTAATATTTTCGTTCCGATAGGGTCTTGAATTTTTAACAAAGTCAGTTTTGTTGTGTCCCCTAGTCCACTCCAAATCCCATATGTAGAAAAACTTCTTTGTTTTATTTATCGCCTCAAGGGCAAACATAGCGGAAGAAGCCGTTGTTGCGATAGCGACTCCTTCGAAGCTCCACAACTCGCTGCTGTTCATAATAGCACAGTTTGCTGGCAAAATGGGATTCGACATATTTTCATAAAAAATGACGTAATCATTTTCACTATTATGTTCACAGGCTGAGTTTATGTTATTTATCACAGAATAAGACAACTGTGACATCCCTAAGTCTTCTACTATTACTCCTATATTCACGGTGTTGTCCTCCGATACCAGTCTATAGTTTCTTTAATCCCTTCTTTGAGGCCGATTAGTTTGACATCAAGAATAGACTTCATTTTACTAGTGTCCAATAGTTTTTTCATTTGACCGTCAGGCTTAGAGGAATCCCAAAAAACCTCTCCCTCATAGTCTATTACTTCCGCTATAATTTCAACAAGCTCTCTTATGGTAACTTCTTCGCCGGTTCCAATATTTAGAGGAATTTCTTCATCATATTTTTCAAGAGCTTGCACAATGGCTTCTCCAGCATCGTTACAGAACATGAACTCCCTCTTGGGGCTTCCTGTTCCCCAACATTCTACTCGCGGGGAATTAGTTTCCTTTGCCTCCACAAACTTTCTAATCAAAGCCCCAACCACTTTCGTTTTCTCTAGGTCAAAAGAATCATGTGGGCCATATGAATTTGTTAAAACTACCGTGATGGCATTCAGGCCATGCTGCTTGCGAAGCTGGCGAGAGTATGCGTCAAGAATTCTTTTAGAAAGCCCATGGCACTCCACTGTTCCATTGGGCGCTCCATCCCACAGAGTATCTTCTTTCAGAACACTTTCTTGATTATTGGGATAAGAACAGGAAGCCAAGATGGATAGACACTTATCTACCTTATACTGTTCACAGCACTTTAAAACGTTAAGCGCCATTTGTGAAGTTCGATAAAATATATCAGCCGGATACATTTTGTTCCATTCGATGCCCCCGTTCCATCCAGCAGCATGGATAACGTAATCCGGCTCAGCAATTTCGAAGGTGTGACGGGTTTGATGAAAGCTAAGCAAGTCAATATCTTCGTGGAATATCGACCAAATGATAGCCCCCCTGTTCTTCAGCGAGCTTGTGACGGCCCTGCCAACCATGGAATTGGGGCCAGTAACTAGCACTCTTTTGTCTTTTAAATCTATCATTTATATATCATCCAAGTTGGCGGCGTGGGATAAACACCCTTTTCTTCTTCTTCTAGGTCCGCTATATATCTGTATAGTGGGTCTGTATTCCAATTTGCGGCTATTCTTAATTTGTCATTTTCAGATGAAACATAGCATTCATAATATAACAGTTTTACTTGCAACTTTTTGTATCTAGCGAACTCTTCAACGGCTTGTACAACTCCATATTGTCCCTCATCCGAACTTGAAGCGTAATGATAATCATCTCCACAAAATAAACCACCGGATTTTAATTTGGGCCACCACGCATCAAGGTCTTCTTTAACAGCCTCGTATGCATGACTTCCATCAAGAAAAATAAAATCGAAGTCTTCATTATCAAAAGCGCCAGCGCAATCTGGGCTTTTGCCAATTATATACTCATATCTACCGTCGCTTTCAGCCTCCAGCTTTCTACCGGCCTCCCATTCCAAGTAGTCTATGCCATACATGTGTTCAATATTGGTTTTCATGAAGGCGTTTCCGCTTACACCACCTCTTACGCCTAGCTCTAAGCCACGCTTGTAGCCGCGCTTATTTATAAGGTTTATGAAATATTGACTGTTGATTGACATATTATGCGTATTGATGCCGTATCTGTAGTAACGGAACAACCTTCAATAGTTCGTCAATTCCTTCTTCCATGGTTACCGAACATCCGAAGCCGTCGTCTTGAATTCTAGAGTAATCAACCTCGTAATCACGCTGGTCTAAATCGACACCAGTCTCAGCGTAATTTACAAGTGCCCCCGTTCTTTCTGCTATATATTCCGCAAGCTCTCTCTTGGTCCAATTCAAGTTGTTTGCACCAACATTGTAAATGTTATGTGACATCTTCTTGTAATTGTTAATGCCAAATATAAACGCACTAGACATATCTTTTACATGAATAAATGTTCGCCTGAAGTCTGCTTGAAAAATATTCAAGCACTTGTTTGTCATGGCCTGATGCGTAAAGTCATTTACCAAAAGATTGACTCTCATGCATGGACTAACGCCAAATCCGGTAGCAAATCGGTACGAGATAGTATTTGGCTCGTCTCTGACGGCAATCTCAGCGGCCTTCTTGGTGTCTCCGTACAGCGAGACCGCATTAAGCGGAGAGTCCTCCGTGCAGACTCCCTCCACTTTTCCATATACGCTACCGGTGGACGCAAACACCATCGGAACTTCTGGGTCTCTGAATTCCAAGATATTTCTAGTGCCGTCCACATTGACTGCTGTAGCCAAAGATGGCTGGGCATCGCAAGCAGGAAAGCCCACTATTGCCGCTAGATGGATAATTGCTTCTGCGCCGTCTAGAGCCTTTTTGATGTGTGAAACATTTGTTACATCGCCATGCATAAATTCAAAGTGCGGTTTGCTAGCCAAGGCGATTAATGCATCGCACTGACCCTTATGGAAATTATCCATGCACCTTACTTTATATCCTTGGTCTAGTAGGTCTCGACACAACACGTTTCCTACGTATCCACCGCCGCCAGTTACCAATACTTTCATTTATATTTCTCCACGTAGTCTGAGCAGATTGCATAGCAGTCCTTAAGAGAAGACTTTACATGCATTTCAGGTTTCATACATATCGTCTTGTCAGTAATAGAATAGCCGGGATAGCTTACTATATACCCACGACTAGTAATTGTGTAGTGGTCTTCCTGATGCCAAAAGCAATGAATCTTGTCATCTTTTAGCATATCGTTTAAGGCGGGAAGGTTCTTTGCATGACACAGGAGAGAATCATTTACTAGATAACCAAAATTGATTTTATGGAATGGAAAATCGTGGCCCAAAAACCACTCATCACCAATCTTCCATACGTCTATCTCTACGTTGTATCCTAAAAATAAGGCTTGTGCTATATAATCTGGGTCGTTTTCCTTCTCAGGATTGGCGCCAGATATATTTCCGCGATGTGATATTAATAACATTTATCTACTCAAGAATATTTCTAAGTCTTCGGGTGTCCCAATTCCCCACATGTTTTCTATTGGGAATATCTTTATCTTCTTCCCGTCTTCTATTGCCTCGTTGAAGACTGGGCACACATAAAACTCATTATTGACCCTCCTGTTTCTCGCAATCATCTGCTCTGCATATTTTACATAATCGCTACCTCTTGCCCAATAGTAAATCCCAACAGTGGCATTATTGGATATGGGCTTCTTCTCAGCAACCTCTGTAACAAAGCCGGTGTCATCTACCTTGGCAAAACTCCACTTGGGGTGTACAGATTCAAAAGTCAATATTCCAGCGTCTACACCCTCTGCTTGCATGGCATACAGGAACTCGTTACTGTCCCAGTCAACATATTGGTCAGAATTGGCAATCAGAAGAGGTTGGTCATTGTCAATGTGTTCCTTGGCAAGCAGAGTCGTACATGCCGCTCCTTCAGTGATGCCGTCAACCTGTACGATGTCGCAGCTTGGAGAGATAAGATTCAGCAGGTAGGAGAGGTTGTAATCCTCGTAATGGGACTTCTGCGTGATGAAAACATGCCCCGCGTCTACATTTAGATTGTCTACCACGACCTGAATCATCGGCTTGCTATCGACTTCAATAAGCGGCTTGGGGAAAGTATACCCAGCCTTCTCGAATCTGGACCCGGCCCCGGCCATGGGAATAAGAACCTTCATATCTCCACCTTGCCATTTAGGTTTGAAAAGTTTTTTCTCGTTTGTTTTGTTTGCTTTATCAATTGACTTCTGTATGTTCACAGAGGTTATATCTTCTAGGCCCCTGACCCCCATAACGTGCGCCCCGGATTCATAGGCGGCTTTTCGCCCGACATGAGAGTCTTCAACGATTAGGCACTCTTTGGGGTTTACCTTTGCCTTAAGCATGCAGGTTAAGTAAATTTCAGAGTGGGGCTTGGGGAACTTAACGTCTTCGTTTGAGAAATATTCGTCAATATGCTCCATATATCCAGCACATAGAAGCATAAGTTTTACACTATGTCTAATAGAATTAGAGGCGCAATAAACTGTGTAGCCTTCGTTTTTTAGATTTTCTAAAGCCTTTGCGATATCTTTGTGGTCAGTGGGGTTGACTGTTTCTTTGATAATATCAGCAGTGCAATCTTGTTTTCTTTCCCATATTTCTTGATAGGTGTCTTCTGGCAGACCCTTTTCTTTAGTTAGTATTTCTAGTTTCTTCTTTGTGGGTAGCCCATCGTACATAGACAGATGTTCTTCTCTGCCAATGGCGTACCTGCTATCAATCGTAGACAGCGCTCTGTTGAAAGCATAATAGTGTATATCTCTAGCTTCTACTAATACGCCATCCAAATCAAACACCACTAGTTTTATCATGCCGTTTTCTCTAGAACAATAAGGCCATGGTTAAAATCCACTTTGTAAACCTGCTCCCACTCCGAAGAGGAATCCACAAACTCGTTAATTGCGCGCAGTATCCCCTCCTGCCCCTTGACATCCCTGCTAAATTCCCCATGAGAATAAGCATCATGGAAAACTATAAATTTGCCAACCCTTGCCGCGTGCAGTCTAAGCTCGTCTCGAACCTGTTCATAGGTGTGTAGACTGTCAACGAATAATAAGTCTGTTTCTTCTATATTTAAGTCTTCGTCTACGGTGCTTCTTTGTCTGAAATCCCAAGAGCAGGGGAGGTCTTCCATGTTTTTGAATTCATCCATAAAAGATGGTATATTTATATCAAAGCTAACCAGCTTGCCCTGTGTTTTTTGGAGTCCAGACATAAATGCGCAAGTGCTGAATCCGTCTCTTGTGCCAAATTCTGTAATATGGACACATTTAGAAGCTAGGTATTCTAATAGAGGCAAGTGGGCAGATATGTCGCTATAGCCGGGTTGATTCTTATGGAACGCAAACCCCAGCTTGTTTTCCGCAAAATCAAAAGCGGGGGCCTCGTATCTGACCCGTTTAAATTCTTTAAATTCCATCTACAGTTCCTATAGCTGTGACATTGATTCCCCCAATAACACGCCAAAATATTCTATTCTCATCAATGAAGTTTACACCCGCATGCTTGAGCTTGGTAAGCTGAACCGAAGAATGGGGGTTCATGACATACCGGCATTTTGTGCGGACTCTTTTAGACCACTCAACATCTTCACCTTCACCCCAGCATAGAGTTTCGTTGAGAGGTTCTTCTTCCATGGCTTTCTTTTTCGCAACCCAGTAAGTACCTGATATATACATGTATTGTGTTTCGTTGTAAGCATAAGGTATCATTACGCAACTATGCACACCGCCGATATTGCAAATACTGGGGTCGTCCCAAGCGGCCCAGTCTCTAAATCTGTTCCCCCAAGGGGGTTGATATTCGAATGAGTTTATTCGGTTCATGCAAATATCCCAGTCGTCTCCAAACTCAACGAATTTGTTGTACCATCCTTGATTTAATTTGATATAATCGTGCATGTAAACAATATTGTCACACTTTGCATTTTCTGTTATGATATTTTTCTTCTTGGTAATCCACCCCTCTTTTATGGATTCGTCGAAGGGTATGTGTGTTATGTTGTCGTTATTGTAAAGATTTTCTCCACCGACTACTATAATCTGACAATCAGGAATATTCTCTCTTAATATCGACTTGATTGCCAGTAAGGTTCTAGCTTCATCGTTATAAGTAATTATTCCAAATGTAAATTTCATCTTTTACTCGGTAAGTTTAAATGGTATTTCGTCATGTGCAGACTTTACATTTTGAAAATTCATAGAATCATAATCAATATGGTGACCCAAAATATAAAAGGTGCATAAATCGTTTTCGTGTGCTTCAAACTTTACGCCGCCTCTATTGGAAACATCAATCACCTTATTGTAATCCATTCCCACTAGATGACTGTGATTAAATGAAGACATGAGTCTTTTTTTAGAAAACAAGCCCGCTCTGTTGTCAGACAATGTTCCCATATAAGATTCCAGCCTGTGAGGAAGGGGGAACTGTTTCCAAGACTCATGCACTCTCTTGTCGCTATCTAGGTCTGTGCCGTCTAGCAGGGTGAGTATATCTTTGGTTTTATAAACCACCCCGTCCCAGCTAAATGGGAAGGCGTAGTCAGTAAAGGCGTTGTTATATTTTTGCCAGTCCCATTTGATAAAATCTTTTTCTGACTTTTCTACTTCAAGCTCTAGTTGCGGTTGTTCGTCGAGATGGTTTTGTGTTGTCGTATTTTTCCCTAACCTAAAAGTAAAACAGAACGTTTCGTCGTCAAGCGTACTTAATATGTCTTCAGGAGAACACTCTGTCTTTCTAAAAAAGATGTTGTCATCAACCATAAGGCAAAAATGACCATCTTCATGTTCGAACAGAAAATCATAAAATTGTTCCGTAAACACACCCGACTCCCTCATTGTGGTCATGGGCGCCCCATTGTCAACTCTTTTGTATTGCCATTCCGTTTTTTCCTGCACCCATTTTGCGTTTACAATATTTTCATCTTTAAGTTTATGATAGCCAAACGTATAGCAATAAAGGCTTTCAGCGTAGAGTATTGTTATGTCAAAAAGGTTGGGACAATTTCGACTAATACTTTCCAGAAGGAGTCTTAATTGTACCGGTCTATCCTTAGAACATATGAACAAAGGTATCATATATGTTTCCTAGGACAAGGGGATTGTTCGCATTCACTAAAAATACCCTTGTCGTGTATAATCTTGGGCGTTATGTAGTAAGAATTAATATCCATGTGGTAATTGTGATTTAGTATACTGTCTATCGGATTAATCGGAGGCAAGCTAGCCATAAGTTCAAACATATTCTTGTTGATTAAAACGCCATGCAGACCCCCGCACATATTCGGAGCAGCCCTAACTCTCGCCACCGAGGCTGAGCCTTTCTCTAGGTATTCTTGTTCGATATTTTCATTCCACTCATCGTATTCGTTTCCAATCCACCAGCCAAAATACAACATATTCCATTCTAATTTATCAATCCCGTCAGAAACTTTTTCCATCACGTCGTCATATCTGGATGTAAAGTATGCATCATCTTCAAGAAATAAGACATTGTCTAGATTTTCTTCAATAGCTTTTCTCAACATCACTTGGTGTGATAGGAAGGCGTTGCAGTGATTTCTAACGGTTTCTTCTCGTCCGTATCCCCACTCGTCAACTGGGGGATTAGGGTCGTCGATATAATCGTACTCTTCCTTCGGGAATAATTCGCCTTTTCCTACTAGGAATCTACGAAATTTTATACCGCGAGACTCACACTGTTCTTGGAGGTCTTCCCAGTGTTCTTGTCTCTTGTCTAAACATAGACAATATGCATTTTTAATCTGCATTTATTCTTACCATTGTGTCTATAAGTTTGGTTGCGGTTTGTTCACACGTAAGGTGCTTTAACAGATGTTCTCTAAATCTGTGCTTTAAATCGAGGTATGACGTGTGGTCAAATCTATCAAAGTCGATATGTCCTCTTAATTCTCCGCGCAGAATTTTTGTACTGGGACCAATATAGGTATCTTCTTCGGGGTTATACCCACCTTCTACACCGGGATAAACACCTGATAGCTTCTTGGCTTCAACACACAGGTCTTTAGGGAAGTTGTGCAGCGTGTGTTGAGGACACTTTTCTATATTAGTAAAGAATGGTACAC